>Ga0172374_1002036_pt1 | contig 13123 bp, 13 predicted proteins | sample LakKiv3m_FD_114536 | JGI IMG/M metagenome (GOLD analysis project Ga0172374, IMG submission 114536) | Freshwater microbial communities from Kabuno Bay, South-Kivu, Congo - kab_092012_10.3m | ecosystem: Environmental > Aquatic > Freshwater > Lake | place: Democratic Republic of the Congo... | reverse complement strand
GGTGGAGAAGAAGGGTCCGCCGTCCGCGTTCGGCGAGGCGCTCGGGTCGCGGGTGACCGGCGCCGAGGTCGGGCTCATGCTCGGCTTCCTCAGCAGCAAGGTCCTCGGGCAGTTCGACCCGTTCCACGACCCGTACGGCCGGCTGCTCCTCGTCGCCCCCAACATCGTCCACGTCGAGCGCGAGATCGCTGCCGACCCGACCGACTTCCGGCTGTGGGTCTGCCTGCACGAGGAGACCCACCGGGTGCAGTTCGCCGCGAACCCGTGGCTCGGCCCGCACCTGCTTGCCCAGATGCACGCCGTCGCCGACACCATCGAGCCCAGCGCGCTCCTCGACGGCCTGCGCCGCGGGGCCGAGGTGATCCGCGGCGGCAACGGCAGCGTGCTCGACCTCGTCTCGACCCCCGAGCAGAAGGAGATCCTCGACCGGGTCACCGGCGTCATGTCGCTGCTCGAGGGGCACGCCGACGTGGTGATGGACGGTGTCGGCCCCACGGTCATCCCGTCGGTCGCGGAGATCCGCACGAAGTTCAACCAGCGGCGCAAGGGGGCCGGCTCCCTCGACCGTCTCGTGCGCCGGCTGCTCGGCCTCGACGCCAAGATGGCGCAGTACCGCGACGGCGCGGTGTTCGTGCGCCACGTCGTCGACAAGGTCGGCATGGACGACTTCAACGCCGTCTGGTCCGGGCCGGAGACGCTGCCGTCCAAGGCCGAGATCAGCGACCCCGACGCCTGGGTCGCCCGCGTGCTGTGACGCCACGGTGACCCTGCACCCCTCGGTCGCCGCGGTCCGGCTCCCGGTCCGTACGGCGCTCGCCGATCTCGCGCCCGGGGAGACCGTCGCGGTCGCGTGCAGCGGCGGGGCCGACTCGCTCGCCCTGGCCTCGGCGGCCGTGTTCGAGGCCCGGAGGCCCGGCCTGCGCGTCGTCGGCGTCACCGTCGACCACGGCCTGCAGACCGGGTCCGCCGACCGGGCCGAGCGCGTGGTCGCCCAGCTCGCGGCGATGGGCGTCGACGAGACGCTGACCGCCCGCGTGAGCGTCGACGTCGCGTCCGGGCTCGGGCCCGAGGCTGCGGCCCGCGAGGCGAGGTACGCCGTGCTCAAGCAGGTCGCCGAGCACCTGGGGGCGCGGCGGGTGCTGCTCGGCCACACCCTCGACGACCAGGCCGAGACCGTGCTGCTGGGCCTCGCCCGCGGGTCGGGAGGCCGGTCGCTGCAGGGGATGCGACCGGCGTTCGGCGTGTTCGCGCGCCCGCTGCTGGCCGTACGTCGCGCCGACACCGTCACCGCCTGCCTCGCCGAGGGGCTCGAGGCCTGGGACGACCCGCACAACCACGACCCCGCCTACACCCGCGTGCGCGTGCGCGAGCGGGTCCTGCCGGTGCTCGAGTCCGAGCTCGGGCCGGGTGTCGCGGAGGCGCTGGCGCGTACGGCCGCGCAGCTGCGCGAGGACACCGCCCTGCTCGACGGCCTGGCGGCCGAGGCGCTCGCGTCGGCCCGCCGCGACGGCGCGCTGGACGCCGCCCGGCTCGCCGACACCCCTGCCGCACTCCGGCGCCGTGCGCTGCACCGGGCGGCGCTCGCCGCCGGCGCGCCCCCGTCCGAGCTGACCCACGACCACGTGCTCGCCGTCGACGCCCTCCTCATGGACTGGCGCGGACAGAAGTGGATCGACCTCCCCGGGCCACTGCGCGCGCTGCGCCGCGACGGGCTGCTGGTGTTCGAGCGCCCCTGAGCGCGCCCCTGCCCGCCCCTCCCCGCCCCTCCCCGCGCCTCCCGCGCCTCCCGATGGACTTCCACGCGTACGGGTGGAAGTCCATCGGCCCCTGAGCGTGAAGGCACCCGACAGCCCATGAACTTCCACGCGCTCGGGTGGAAGTTCAGCGGGCCGGTTCCGGGCGCGGCGCCCCGGCCTGTGGAGGACGCACGCGGGCGACCTCGTGATCGCGGCACGCTGGGGAGATGCACCACCGTCGCCCGTTCGACCCACGGCAGCCCTTCCCGCGGTTCCGCGCGCTCCAGGCGGGGATCCCGCGGGCGACGGTGGACTCGCCGGCCTTCCGGCGCCTCCTCCACGGGATCATCGTGGCGGCTGACGTGCCCGACTCGGCGCTGCTCAGGGTCAAGGCCGCACTCGCCTGCTACTTCGACAGCGCGTACGCCAGCCACGCCTCCGCGGCCCGCGTGTGGCGGGTGCCCGTGCAGACCCGACCGCAGGAGCACGTCACCGTGCCGGACGACTCGCACCGGCTGCGTCGAACCGGGGTCGTCACCCATCGGCGGGCTGGCGCGGCCGTGGCCGTCCGCCACGGCGTACGGGTCTCGGTGCTCGTCGACCTGTTCGTCGAGCTGGCCGAGGACCTCTCCCTGGTCGAGCTGGTCGTCGCTGGCGACTGGATGGTCAGGCGGCACGGGGTGCGGATCAAGGACCTCCGACGTGCCGCGCGGCAGGCGCCCGGGCATGCCGGACGGTTGGCCCGCAAGGCGGCCGCGTACGTCCGGGCCAAGGTGGACTCCCCGATGGAGACGCGGCTCCGGATGCTCCTCGTGCTGGCAGGCCTGCCCGAGCCGGTCGTCAACGCGAGCGTCCGGGTCGTCGACGGCGAGCAGGTCCGGCGCTTCGACCTCAGCTGGCCGGAGGTCCAGGTCGTCGTCGAGTACGACGGGCGGCACCACGTCGAGCGCGTCGAGCAGTGGGAGGCCGACCTCGACCGGCGCGAGGAGATCGACGACGAGGGGTGGCGGATCCTGGTCGTCGTCGCGTCCGGCATCTACGGTGACCCCGGTCGTACGGTGCGCCGGGTGTTCCGGCTGCTCGAGGCCCGCGGCCTCGAGGGCCTGCCCGCACGACCGGCCGAGGACTGGCGCCCGCACTTCCCCGGGCGCCTCGCGGCCTGAACTTCCACGCGTACGGGCGGAAGTCCATCCGCCCCCGAGCGTGAAACCACCCGGCCGCCCGTGAACTTCCACGCGCGTACGGGTGGAAGTTCATCCGGCCGGTGCCGCCGACGACCGTCGCCAGCCCTAGGCTGCAGCCCATGGACTCGTCCCACGTGGAGAACGACCTGGTCAACATCCTCTTCACCGAGGAGCAGATCCAGCAGCGCCTGGCCGAGATGGCGGCCCAGATCACCGAGGACTACGAGGGCCGTGACCTGCTCGTGGTCGGCGTCCTGCGGGGCGCGGTCATGGTCATGGCCGACCTGGCTCGCTCGATGCCGCGCCACCTCGAGATGGACTGGATGGCGGTCAGCTCCTACGGCTCCGGCACGAAGTCGAGCGGCGTCGTACGCATCCTCAAGGACCTCGACACCGACATCAGCGGGCGCGACGTGCTGATCGTCGACGAGATCATCGACACCGGCCTCACGCTCAGCTGGCTGGTCAACAACCTGTCGAGCCGCAACCCGGCCAGCGTCGAGATCGCCACGCTGCTGCGCAAGCCCGAGGCGCTGTCGATGCCCGTCGAGCCCAAGTACGTCGGCTGGGACATCCCCAACGAGTTCGTCGTCGGCTACGGACTCGACTACCGCGAGCGCTACCGCAACCTGCGCGACATCGGGACCCTCGCGCCCCACGTCTACTCCTGACGACGGGCCCCGGCGGACGCGAGCGGGCAGCCCGCTTCACCCCGCCTGAAACAATGTGGGCCCCGGCGACGTGTAGCGTCGCCTCCTCAACTCCGAACCGGTGAAAGTTGCCTGTGAAGCGCATATTCAAGGGTCCCTGGCTGTGGATCGTCCTGTCCGCCTTCGCGGTGCTCCTGGCGATCCAGTTCCTCGCGCCCAGTGACGGCTACGACGAGGTCAACACCTCGACCCTCGCCTCCTACATCGCCGACGGGGAGGTCGACAAGATCACCTTCGTCGACGGCGACCAGGAGATCCAGGCGACCCTCGACGAGGGCACCCGCGAGGAGGGCGACAAGGTCGTCGCCTACTACATCCAGGGCGAGCAGGAGGAGATCCTCGCCGCGGTCAAGCAGGCCAAGGCCGACGGGACGCTCGACACCTACAACTCCAAGAACCCGCAGCCCAGCTTCCTCGGCTCGCTGCTCGCCACCCTGCTGCCCTTCGCGCTCATCATCCTGCTGTTCATCTTCCTGATGAACCAGGCGCAGGGCGGCGGCGGTCGCGGCGTGATGCAGTTCGCCAAGTCCAAGGCCAAGCTGATCACCAAGGACATGCCCAAGACGACCTTCAGCGACGTCGCCGGCTGCGAGGAGGCGATCGAGGAGCTCGGCGAGATCAAGGAGTTCCTCACCGACCCGGCCAAGTTCCAGGCCGTCGGCGCCAAGATCCCCAAGGGCGTCCTGCTCTACGGCCCGCCCGGCACCGGCAAGACGCTGCTCGCCCGTGCCGTCGCTGGCGAGGCCGGCGTGCCGTTCTACTCCATCTCCGGCTCCGACTTCGTCGAGATGTTCGTCGGCGTCGGCGCGAGCCGCGTCCGCGACCTCTTCGAGCAGGCCAAGGAGAACCCGCCCGCCATCGTCTTCATCGACGAGATCGACGCCGTCGGCCGTCACCGCGGCGCCGGCATGGGCGGCGGCCACGACGAGCGCGAGCAGACGCTCAACCAGCTCCTCGTCGAGATGGACGGCTTCGACGTGCGCGGCGGCGTCATCCTCATCGCCGCCACCAACCGGCCCGACGTCCTCGACCCCGCGCTGCTGCGCCCGGGCCGCTTCGACCGCCAGGTGCAGGTCGACGCCCCCGACCTCAACGGCCGCCACAAGATCCTCCAGGTCCACTCGCGCGGCAAGCCGATCGCGCAGGACATCGACCTGCTGAGCATCGCGCGCCGTACGCCCGGCTTCACCGGTGCCGACCTGGCCAACGTGCTCAACGAGGCGGCGCTGCTCACCGCGCGCAGCAACGCCAAGCTGATCACCGACGAGTCCCTCGACGAGGCGATCGACCGCGTGATCGCGGGCCCGCAGCGTCGTACGCGCCTGATGAGCGAGCGCGAGAAGCTCATCACCGCCTACCACGAGGGCGGCCACGCCCTGGTCGCCGCGGCGCTGCCCGGCACCGACCCGGTGCACAAGGTCACGATCCTGCCGCGTGGTCGCGCGCTGGGCTATACGATGGTGCTGCCCGACCGCGACAAGTACTCCCAGACGCGCAGCGAGATGCTCGACTCCCTCGCCTACATGCTCGGTGGCATGGCCGCGGAGGCGCTGATCTTCCACGACGTCACCAGCGGCGCCGGCAACGACATCGAGAAGGCCACCAACCTGGCCCGCGCGATGGTCACCCAGTACGGCATGACCGAGCGCCTCGGCGCGGTCAAGCTCGGCGACAGCAACTCCGAGCCCTTCCTCGGCCGCGACATGGGCCACACCCGCAACTACTCCGAGGAGACGGCGGCGGCCGTCGACGACGAGGTCAAGACGCTGCTCGGCCACGCCCACCAGGAGGCCTTCGAGATCCTGGAGACCAACCGCGACGTCCTCGACGCGCTGGTCCTCGCGCTGCTCGACAAGGAGACGCTCGACAAGGCCGAGATCGCCGAGATCTTCGAGCCGCTCACCCGTCGCCCGGCGCGTCCGGCCTGGACCGGCTCGCCGCAGCGGGTGCCGTCCACGATCCCGCCCGTCGACATCCCGCAGGAGATCCGCGACCGGGTCCACGCGGGCGCGACGGCCGAGGAGGAGGCGCACGGTGCGGGAGCCATCCTCACCCCGCCCGGTGCCGGTGGCGACGTCCACGGCACCCCCGACCTCGGCGGCGACACGCCTGCCCCGCCCCGGCCGGACGCACCGTGACCGACCCGATCACCGTGCCCGAGCGCGAGCCCGAGGACGTACCCGCCTTCGACCACGCCCGCGCCGAGGCCGCGGTCCGCGAGCTGCTGATCGCCATCGGTGAGGACCCCGACCGCGAGGGCCTGCTCGAGACGCCAGCCCGCGTCGCACGGGCGTACGAGGAGCTCACCCAGGGCCTGCGCCAGACCGCCCGGGACGTCCTGACCACCACCTTCGACCTCGGCCACGACGAGATGGTGCTGGTGCGCGACATCGAGCTCTGGTCGATGTGCGAGCACCACTTGGTGCCGTTCACCGGGGTCGCGCACGTCGGCTACATCCCCGCCGACACCGGCAAGATCACCGGCCTGTCCAAGCTCGCCCGGCTCGTCGACGTCTACGCCAAGCGTCCCCAGGTCCAGGAGCGGCTCACCACCCAGGTGGCCGACTCGCTGATGGAGATCCTCGAGGCCCGCGGCGTCATCGTGGTGATCGAGGCCGAGCACCTCTGCATGACGATGCGCGGCGTCCGCAAGGCCGGGGCCCGCACGATCACCTCGGCGGTGCGCGGGACCTTCCTCACCCGGCAGGCCACCCGCGCCGAGGCCATGGCGCTGATCCACTCAGGCACCAGGTGACCGGGGCGACCCCCACGCCAGCTCCCCGGGTGATGGGGATCGTCAACGTCACCCCCGACTCCTTCTCCGACGGTGGCCGCTGGGACACCACCGAGACCGCGGTCGACCACGGGCGCCTCCTGCTGCAGCAGGGCGCCGACCTCCTCGACATCGGCGGCGAGTCGACACGCCCGGGCGCCACCCGCCCGCTCGTCGCGGAGGAGCTCGGCCGCGTGGTCCCGGTGATCCGCGAGCTCGCGGCCGAGGGGGCGCTCGTGTCGGTCGACACCATGCGCGCCGAGGTCGCCGAGGCGGCCCTGGCCGCCGGCGCCCGGATCGTCAACGACGTCTCCGGCGGACTGGCCGACCCGCGGATCCTGGAGGTGGTCGCCGCCGGCGACGCCACCTACGTCGCGATGCACTGGCGCGCCCACGCCGACCGGATGCGCGACTTCACCGACTACTCGCCCGACGGGGTCGTCGCGACCGTACGCCGTGAGCTGGCCGGGCGGCTCGACGCGGCCGAGGCCGCCGGCATCGCGCGCGAGCGCATCGTCCTGGACCCCGGCCTGGGCTTCGCCAAGGAGCCGCACCACAACTGGGAGCTGCTGAGGCACCTCGACGTGCTGCACGGGCTCGGCTGCCCGCTGCTGGTCGGCGCCAGCCGCAAGTCGTTCCTCGGCGCCCTGCTCGCCGACGACGGCGCCGCCCGTCCGGTCGACGACCGCGAGCACGCCCACGCGGCGCTGGTCGCCCTGCTGGCCGGCCGCGGCGTCGACGTGCTCCGGGTCCACGACGTACGCGCCACGCGGGACGCCCTCGCGGTGGCCGCGGCCATGGGAGGAGACCCCGCATGAGCGACGAGCCCTTCGAGACGGGCACAGGGCGCCCTCCTCAGGACGAGCTGTCGATCACAGGAGTCGAGTGCTTCGCGCACCACGGCGTCTTCGACTTCGAGAGGCGCGAGGGACAGGTCTTCGTCGTCGACCTGGTCCTCGGCATCGACACCCGCCCCGCGGCGGCCTCCGACGACCTCGCCGACACCGTGAACTACGGCACCCTGGTCGACGACGTGAAGGCCGCCGTGGAGCGCGACCCGGTCGACCTGATAGAAACCGTCGCTCAGCGCATCGCGGATGTGTGCCTGTTGGACACTCGTGTTGAATGGGCGCGAGTCACGCTCCACAAACCTGATGCACCCATCGACGCGACGTACTCGGACGTCGCGCTGACGATCACCAGAACGCGAGGCAACGCTCATGACTGAGACCCCCAACCCCAACATCGTGGACGCCGACTCCCTCACCGGGGAGATGCACCCGATCCGCCGGGTGGTGGTGGCCCTGGGCTCCAACCTGGGGGAGCGGCTCGCCTCCCTCCAGGGCGCGGTCGACGCGCTCGCCGACACCCCCGACTTCTTCGTCACCGGCGTCTCGCCGGTCTACGAGACCGAGCCGGTCGACTCGCCGGACGGATCCAAGTCCTACCTCAACGCGGTCCTCCTCGCCGACACGACGCTGCCGGCCGCCCGCCTGATGGAGCGCGCGCTGGCCGTCGAGGACGCGTTCGAGCGCGAGCGCACCGAGGTGCGCAACGCGCCCCGCACGCTCGACGTCGACCTGATCGTCGTCGGCGACCGCCGCTCCAACGAGGACTTCCTGCGCCTGCCGCACCCGCGGGCCCACGAGCGCGCCTTCGTGCTCCAGCCGTGGCACGACCTCGAGCCCGACGCGGTCTTCCCGGACCGCGGCCCGATCGCCGACCTGCTGCAGTCCACCGACGCCTCAGGGGTCAAGAAGCGCGACGACCTCGTCCTCGAGGTCGAGTGAGCGCCGCCCCCAGGTGAGCGGGACCGGACCCGAGGACGACCCCCCGGAGCCGCGCGGCACGCTCCGTCCCACCTCGGCACGCGCTCTGACGGTGTGCGCCGTGGCCGGTCTCGCCGCCGGCTGGGGGATCCATCCCGTCGCCGTCGCGCTCAGCGGTCGCGCGCCGCTGGTGTCGTGGGCACAGGCGCTGGCACTGGTGCTGGTCGCCGCGATCATGGCGTTCCTGGCCTGGCAGACGTGGCAGACGGTCCACGTGCGCGGTGAGCGGCTCGAGCCGCACCAGGCCGTCAACCGGCTCGTCCTGGCCCGCGCCTGCGCGATCGGGGGCACGCTGGTGGCAGCCGGCTATGCCGGCTACGCCGTCAGCTGGCTGGGCGATGCCTCCCAGCTCGCCGACCGCTGGGTGCTCCGATCGGTCGTCGCGGCGGCCGGAGCGGCGGGGGTGACCCTCGCCTCGCTCGCGCTGGAGCGAGCGTGTCGCACCGACGGCGGGCGGTCGCAGCCCTAGTCTGGCGCCATGCCTTCCCAGCAGCCCCAGCAGTCACAGGCGTCCCGGATGCCTGCTCGCCGGCGCCAGCGCAGCACGCGCCTGGCCGTCGCCGTCGCACTCCTCGTCGTCGGCGCGGCGCTCGTGACCGGTGCCCTCGTCTCCACCTCGGCCGGACTGACCGCTGTCGCTGCCGTCGTGGCCGTGCTCGCGGGTGCCGCCGCGACCCGGATCACCCACTCCGAGCTCATGCAGACCCGCCGCGACGCCGCGCGCGACCGCGCGGTCCAGGCCCAGGAGTACCGCGCGATCACCGAGCGCCGTACGGCAGAGTCGGCCGCCTTCGCCGCCGACATGACACGCCGCATCGCCGAGCGTGAGGACGCCATCGGCGTGCTCGAGCGCGCGCTCTCCGACGCGCAGAAGAACGCCGCCGAGCAGGGCCTCAAGCGCGCCCAGGAGGCCCGTCGCGCCGACGCGGCCGAGCAGGGCCGCGACGCCGCCGAGCGCGGTCGCGACGACGCCGAGTCCCGCGCCGCGGAGGCGATCGTCCTCGTCGCCGAGCTCGAGGCCGAGATCGACGTCGTGCGTGCCGAGCTCGACTCCCTGCGCGCGGCCGCCGCGCGCCGCAACCACCGCAGCGCCTGACGCGCCGTACGCCCGCTGAGCCGCCTCGCTCCCCTCGAGCGGTGAGTGAGGGGGATTCCACGCCGATGAAATCCCCCTCATCCACCGCTCGTCGGCGTGTTGCGTGAACGCGCGCGAATGGGGGGTGCGTGGCGGGGATCCGGAACGTTCGCAATCCCCCTCACGCACCGACCGCGACGGGGCCTGGCGCGTACGGAAGGATGGCGACGTGATCCCCGAGGACAACCGGTTCGAGAGCGACCCCGCCGACGCCCTGCCCGAGGACCCGGGACTGCCCGCGGGGTGGTCGGCCGACAGCCCAGACGGTGACGACCCTGCGACCGTCGCGCGCCTCACCGAGCTCCTGCGCGGCCACGAGCGGGCCGGGCGCGGGTGGGCGGGCTCCGGCGAGGACGAGGTCCGGGTGGAAGTCTCCGAGCGCGGCCTGGCGATGCGGGAGAACCTCGTCGTACGCGACCTGGACGGCCGGATCCAGGCGTGGGGCAGCGTGCACGACCGCGCCGAGGGTCGGATGCTCTTCGTGCACATCGTCGACCGCGAGATCGACGAGCGGATCGCCGACCGCTGCAGCGACGTGCTCTTCGAGTGGGCGGAGGCGCAGGCCAAGGCCGTCGGCGCCGCACGCGGGCTCGCAGAGCAGCAGATCGACACGGGCGCCTTCGCCGAGGACGAGCGCCAGCACGGCTGGCTGGAGGACGCCGGCTTCACGCGCGTGCGCACGTGGTGGCAGATGAGCCGCTCGGTGGAGGCCGCCGAGGCCGAGCTGGTGCCCGACCCGGCGCGCTGGGAGCGCAAGGGGGTCGTGTTCCGCCTCGTCGAGCGCGAGGGCGGGCCCGGGGGGATGCCCGACGTCTCGGACCTCCGAGCGGTCCACGAGGTGCTCGAGGGTGCCTTCACCGACCACTTCAACTCCGCGGAGGAGACCTTCCAGGAGTTCATCCACCGGCTGCGCGAGGACCCCGGCCACCGCTGGGACCACTGGTGGCTGGCCGAGATCGTCGATGGTGACGAGGTCGAGGCGGCCGGTGCCCTCGTCGGCACGGTCAGCGAGTCGGACACCGGACCCGACGGGTCGTACGTCTCCTACCTCGGTGTCCTCGAGTCCGCGCGCGGGCGCGGGGTGGCGACCGGCCTGCTGCGCACGATCATCGCCGACGCCGCGTCGCGCGGCCGCGACCGCGTGGGCCTCGAGGTCGACGCCGACTCGCCGACCGGCGCCGACGGGCTCTACACCTCGATGGGGTGGGGCACGAAGTACGTCACGGAGTCCTGGCACCGCGACGTGCCGGTGAGGTAGGGCGCGAGGACCACGCCGCTAGCATCGACGCGTCCCTCGTCCCGGATCCTCGAAAGGCGGCCAGCGTGCTGTCCGTGCTCTTCCTCGGCGGCACCGGCGTGATCAGCTCGGCCTGCGTGGCGCTCGCGGTCGAACGCGGCCTCGACGTCACCGCGCTCACCCGTGGTCACAGCGACACCAGGCCGCTGCCCGAGGGGGCCCGTGCGGTGACCGCCGACGCGGACGACCCGGTCGCGCTGCGCGCGGCGCTCGACGGACGCCACTACGACGCGGTCGTGGACTTCGTCGGCTTCGTGCCCGCCCAGGTCGAGGCCCGGCTCGAGGCGCTGCGCGACCGCACCGGTCACTACGTCTTCATCAGCTCGGCCTCGGCGTACCAGAAGCCACCGGCGCGGCTGCCCGTCACCGAGTCGACGCCGCTGCGCAACCCGTTCCTGGGGTACTCCCGCGACAAGATCGCCTGCGAGGACGTCCTGGTCGCCCGCCACCGCGACGACGGGCTCCCCGCGACGATCATCCGGCCCTCGCACACCTACGACCGCACCGCCGTGCCCCTGGACGGCGGGTGGACGGCCATCGAGCGGATGCGGCAGGGCCGGCCGGTCGTGGTGCACGGAGACGGGACCTCGCTGTGGACGCTCACCCACCACCGCGACGTCGCCCGCGCCCTGGTGCCCCTGCTGGGTGACCCGCGCACGCACGGCGAGGCCTACACGGTGACCGGCGACGACGTCCTCACGTGGGACCAGATCACGCTCACCCTCGCCGCTGCTGCCGGCGTCGAGGCGCAAGTCGTCCACGTCGCGTCGAGCGCGATCGCCCGGGTGGATGCCGACTGGGGCGCCGCGTTGCTCGGCGACAAGGCCCACTGCGCGGTGTTCGACACCGCCAAGCTGCGCGCGCTGGTGCCGGGGCACACCACGACGATCCCCTTCCACCTCGGGGCTCGCGAGATCGTCGAGTGGCACGACGCCGACCCCGGACGCCGCCGGGTGGACGCCCGCATCGACGCGGCGATGGACGAGCTCGTCGCCCGGTTCGGGTGAGCCGCGCCGCCGGACGTTCGCCGAGCGGGTCGACCCCCGGAGCTCAGCGCAACGACTCCCGCAGCGCCCGGTGCACGCCGGCGGGCGTGAGCACGCCGAGGAAGGTCGGGCCCCGGCGCACGCCGACCATCGGCTTGTCGTCGCGCAGCATCGCGGCGAGCGCGTCCTCGAGCGAGGAGTCGATGTCGATGGCCGAGCCCAGGTCGCCGGTCGAGACGCCGTCGAGCGGCTCGAGGTGGTCCTCGCGCAGCCGCGTGACAGTCAGCGTGCGCAGGCCGCCCGACCCCACGAAGTCGGCCACCTGCTCGTCGGCGGGCCGGGCGAGCAGCTCGCCCGGGGTGGCGTACTGGGCGAGGCGGCCGCCGGCGGCGAAGACCGCGACCCGGTCGCCCATCCGGATCGCCTCGTCGATGTCGTGCGTCACGAGCACCACGGTCTTGCCGAGCTCGGCCTGGAGCCGGCGGAACTCGTCCTGGAGGCGGCCACGCACCACCGGGTCGACGGCGCCGAAGGGCTCGTCCATCAGCAGCACGGGCGGGTTGGCGGCGAGCGCCCGGGCCACGCCGACGCGCTGGCGCTGACCGCCCGAGAGCTCGTGGGGGTACTTCCTGGCGTACTGCTCGGGCTCGAGGCCGACCGTGGACAGCAGCTCGTGCGCGCGCTCGCGGGCCGTGGCCTTCGACTCGCCGTAGAGGAGCGGCACCGTCATCACGTTCTGCTCGATGCGCTGGTGGGGGAACAGGCCGATCTGCTGGATGACGTAGCCGATGCCGCGGCGCAGCTCGACCGGGTCTGCGTCGGTGACGTCCTGGCCGTCGAGCCAGATCCGGCCGGTGGTCGGCTCGATCAACCGGTTGATCATCTTGAGCGTGGTGGACTTGCCGCAGCCCGACGGGCCGACGAGGCAGACCATCTCGCCGCGCGCGACGTCGAGGTCGAGCTCGTGGACCGCCACGGTCCCGTCGGCGTAGGTCTTGCCCACGCCCTCGAGACGGATCATGGTGTCGGCGCCCGCCGACTCGGGTGAGGTCGGGCTCGCCGACGAGGCGGTAGCGTCCATGCGGTGACCCTACTTGCCGCCGCGGAGACCGGGCCGAGCTGCTACAGCCGGTTCGTCAACGAGTGGTTCTGCTGGCAGTACGTCGAGGACCGGCGCGGGCAGATCACCGACGCGCTCGTCGAGCACGTCCTGATCACGCTCGCCGCCCTCGCCCTCGGCCTCGCCATCGCCCTCCCGCTCGCGCTCGTGGCACGCCGCCTGCCGCGCCTGGAGTCCGCCGTCCTGGGCTTCAGCACCGGCGTCTACACGGTTCCCTCGCTCGCGCTGCTGCCCCTCCTCGTCCCGTTCACGGGCCTCTCCGCCCACACGGGTCTTCGGCCTCGGGGGCTGCGCCCTGTCGCGCCTCTGCTCCGCGCGCTCCTCGGCGCCCCCCGCTCGGTCCCCGGCGAGGC
>Ga0172374_1002034_pt1 | contig 13130 bp, 10 predicted proteins | sample LakKiv3m_FD_114536 | JGI IMG/M metagenome (GOLD analysis project Ga0172374, IMG submission 114536) | Freshwater microbial communities from Kabuno Bay, South-Kivu, Congo - kab_092012_10.3m | ecosystem: Environmental > Aquatic > Freshwater > Lake | place: Democratic Republic of the Congo... | reverse complement strand
TTGTCGCGCACCGTCCCGATGAAGACGTGGTGCTCCTGGGTGACGAGCGCGACCTCCGTGCGGAGCACCTCCAGGGGCAGGTCGACCAGGTCGACGCCACCCACCCGGGCGGACCCGGTGCGGGGACGGTTGATGCCCGACAGCAGCCGGCCCAGGGTCGACTTGCCCGAGCCGCTCGGCCCGACCACGGCCAGCCGCTCGCCCGTGCGCAGCCGCAGGTCGACGCCGTGCAGCACGTCGTGGCCCTCGCGGTAGGCGAAGCGCAGGTCCTCGCCCACCAGCTCGACCCCGTCGGGCAGCCGGTCGCCGGGCTCGCGGTCGGGCGGCACCTCGGCGATGCCGAGCAGACGGCTGGTGGACGCGGCACCCACCTGGAGCCGGTCGACCTCGCCGATGACGGCGTCGAGCGGCTCGCCCAGCGCCACGACGTAGAGCATCGCCGCGGTGATCTGCCCGAGGTCGACCCACCCGCGGCCGTAGGCGTACGCCCCGACCAGCAGCGTGACGACCTGCGGCACCTGGAAGGCGCCGTTGAGGGCCGCGAACAGCACGTTGCGCAGCGTCATGCCGTAGCGCTCGGCCTGCGCGGAGACCTCGATGTCGTCGGAGCCGGCACGCACCCGGTCGGCCGAGAGCCCCAGGGCCTCGACCGTGCGGGCGCCCTCGACGGTCTCGGTGAGGGTGGTGTTGATCCGCGAGTAGGTCGCACCCTCCGTGATGTACGCCTTGGGCGCGCGGGCGAGGTAGGTGCGGACCGCGGGCGTGCACAGCGCGAACACCACGAGCGCGGGCACCGCGAGCACGAGCGAGTTCAGCAGCATCGCCACGACGGACAGCAGGACGGTCAGCAGCGAGATGAGCAGGCGGGGTACGCCCCACTGGACGCTGCGGGCCATGGTGCCGACGTCGCGGGTGACGCGGGTGACGAGGTCACCGGTGCTCGCGCCCTCCACCCGGCCGACCGGCAGCCGCAGGATCGTGCCGACGATGTACTCGCGGGCCGAGGCGAGGAGGTCCTGGCCGAAGTGGGTGGAGGTGCGCTGGGCGCCGAAGGTGAAGATCGCCTGCAGCACGACCACGCCGACCACCACGAGGGCCAGCGTGTCGAGGCCCTCGACGGCGGCGCCCTGCGTCTGGACCCGGTTGACCAGCTCGCCGAGCAGGCGCGGCACGACCAGCGCGGAGCCGGCGGCGAGCGCGTTGAGGGCCACGAGCAGGGCGAAGGACCGCTTGCGGCTGCGCACCAGGTCGCCGAAGAACGTGAGCACGGCCCGGTTGCCCGACACCGGCCAGCCGCGGGCCGGGTTGCGCGAGGCGGCGTAGACGTCCTCGGCTCGCTGGCGGCGCAGGTCGTGGCGCTGCCAGAGCGCGCGGTGGCGCTCGCGCAGGCCGACGCCCCGGGGCGGGCGCAGCTCGTGGGGGATGGCGGGCGGGTCGTCGGTCCGGTCGCGCCAGGTCGCGGCCGAGGTGGCGAGGAGGTCGTGGCCCGAGGTGGTGCTCATCGGGCGGCCTCCTCCTCGTCGAGGGCGCGGGCGACCACGCGGCGGTAGTCGTCGACCTCGAGCAGGTCGGCGTGCCGGCCCTCGGCCACCACCGTGCCGTCGTGCAGCAGGACCACGTGGTCCGCGTGGTGCAGCCACAGCGGCGAGACCGTCGTGACCACGGTGGTGCGGCCGCGCCGGGTCTCCGCGACCCGCTCGGCGACCCGGGCCTCGGTGTGTGCGTCGACGGCCGACGTCGGCTCCACCAGCACGAGGACCGGTGGGTCCGCGGCGACCGCCCGGGCGAGGACCACCCGCTGCCGCTGTCCGCCGGAGAGGCCGCGGCCGCGCTCGTCGAGCTGGCCCTGCCACCCCTCCGGGAGCGCGTCGTAGACGTCCTCGGCGTTGGCGACCCGGATGGCGTGCTCGGCCTGCTCGCGGGTCAGCCGGCCGTGGGGGTCGACGGCGTCCTGGAGGGTCCCGGCGAACAGCTGGCTGCCGGTGTCGCTGACCAGCACCTGGCGGCGTACGTCTCCCAGGTCCGCGCGGGCCAGGTCGACGCCGCCGAGGGTGACGCCCCAGTCGCGGCCGGCGCGCTCCTCGTCGAGCGCGGCGATCCGGGCGCGCTCGCGGGCCTTCTCGGCGCGCGCCCGGCGGGCGGCGCGACCGCGGGTCGTGTCCTCGCCGTCCTCCGGGACGGGCGAGGTGTCGGCGGGCAGGTAGCGCCCGAGCCGGTCGGCCAGCGCCGAGCTCTGCTCGGGCACGGCACTGACGACGACCGTGAGGATGCCCGGCTGCACGGTGAGGCCGCTGGCCGTGTCGTGGAGCGCGGCGGTGCCGTCGAGGGTGGCGGGGTCGGCCGGGTCGTGCCACGGCGGCCGCTGCTCGAAGATCGCGATGGCCTTGCGGGCGCTGACCAGCGAGCGCACGCCCTTCTGCGCGAACTCGAAGAACGTCCGGATCGGTCCGACCATGAACAGGCCGTAGCCGAGGAAGGTGATGAGCTGGCCGACGGTCAGCGTGCCGGCCTCGACCTGCCGGGTGCCCAGCCAGACCAGCGTGACCAGGAAGATGCCGGAGAGCAGCACGCCGACCGCCTCCACGACGGCCTGCCAGATGCCGGCCGCGACGCCGGCCTGCTTGGCCGACTGCGACTGGCGGGCGTAGTTGGCGCCGAAGGTCTGCTCGCCGCCGATGCCGCGCAGGATCCGCAGGCCGGCGACGATGTCGGTGGCCAGCGACGTGAGGTCGGAGGTGCGCGAGCGCTCGAGCTGCTGGCGGCGGTGCAGGGGACGGAGCAGGGGCAGGGCGGCGCCCACGAGCACGGGGGCGGCGACCAGGGTGAGCAGGCCGAGCTGCCACGACATGGTCAGCACGATGAACGCGACGGTCAGGTAGGACACCAGCTGGCCGACCGTGCGGGCGAGGATCTCGGTGAGCGCGCCGAACTCGTCGGAGTCGCTGGAGGCCACGCTCAGGATCTCGCCGGTCGGCGAGCGCCGGGGGAGCACGTGCCCCATCTGCACGACCTTGCGGGTCACCATCTCCAGCGCGCCGTACAGGCCGACCAGCCAGGTGCGCACCACGAGCGTGTGCGACACGATCCCGAAGACCGCTCCGATCACCACGACCCCGAGCAGCAGGGCGGCCCAGCCGACCAGGGCCGTCGTCGACCCACCGACGATGCCGTCGTCGACGGCGCGGCCGAAGATCCACGGGCCGAGGGTCATCGGCAGGAACCACAGCGAGTAGCACAGCGAGGAGAGCGCGATGAGCGCCTTCTGCTGGCCCAGCACCCACCTCAGGAACGCGGCAGGGCTGCGGGTGTCGGGGTCCGGGGAGGGGGCGGCGTCTGAACCCGAGAAGAACGTCGCGGTCCGGGGAGGGAAGTCCTGCATGTCACCGATGAGCCTAGGCGTTCGAACCCTCTCCGGACGACGCAATAACGAGGTCGTCCGGCCGGGCCTCGAGCCTCAGGCCGCGCCGTGCGCCGGGTAGTCGGTGTAGCCCTCTTCGTCCCCGCCGTAGAACGACTCCGGACGCGGCGGGTTGAGCGGCAGTCCCTCCGCCAGCCGGCGCGGCAGGTCGGGGTTGGCGATGAACGCGCGGCCGAACGCCGCGGCGTCGACCAGGCCGGCGTCGAGCAGCCGCTCGGCCTTGGCGAGGTCGTAGTTGCCGGCGCCGACGATCGGGCCGGGGTGGGCCTCGCGCAGGGCGCGGCGGTAGTCGTCGTCGAGCTCCGGACCGCCGGCCCAGTCGGGCTCCGAGAGGTGGAGGAACGCCAGGCCGCGGCGGCCGAGCTCCCGGGCGACGTACAGGCCTGCCTCCGCGCCCTCCGGGTCCTCGGTGCCGTTGAAGGACCCGATCGGCGAGATCCGTACGGCGACGCGGTCCGCGGACCAGGCACCGATCACCGCGTCGGTGACCTCGAGCATCAGCCGCGCGCGGTTCTCCAGCGGGCCGCCGTACGCGTCGGTGCGGAGGTTGCTGTCCGCGGCGAGGAACTGGTGCAGGAGGTAGCCGTGCGCGCCGTGGATCTCGACGAGGTCGAAGCCGGCCTCGCGGGCGTTGACCGTGGCCCGCCGGTAGTCCTCGACGACCCGCGGGATCTCCTCGAGCTCGAGCGCGCGCGGGACCGGGCAGGCCACTCGCGTCGGCCGGCCGTCCTCGCCGCGGACGGTGGTGCGGTTGCGGTACGGGCCGGCGCTGGCGGACACGGGCAGCGCGCCGTCGTGGAAGGACTCGTGCGAGACCCGGCCGACGTGCCATAGCTGGGCGGCGATCAGGCCGCCCGCCTCGTGCACCGCGTCGGTGATCCTGCGCCAGCCGGCGACCTGCTCGTCGCTGTGGATGCCGGGGGTGTCCATGTAGCCCTTGCCCTCCGGGCTGATCTGCGTCCCCTCGGAGACGAGCAGGCCCGCGCTCGCCCGCTGCACGTAGTACTCCCGCATCAGGTCGTTGGGCACGTCGCCGGGCACGGTCGCGCGCATGCGGGTCAGCGGCGCCATCAGCACGCGGTTCTCCGCGCGGACGGCACCGAGGGTCAGGGGCTCGAAGAGGGAGGGCATGACAGGCGCCAACCGACCGGTGGACCGGGCTATTCCGACGGGTGCGGGCCGCTCCGCGGTGCAGCGGGACCCCTGCGGGCGATGTGCGCGGAACCACCGCCGGGGCAGGATGGGAAGCGTGACGCTCCTCTCCCAGCTGCGAGACGTGCCCGCCCGCCTCCGGAACGAGGCCCGGCAGGTGCCCACCCGTGACATCGACGAGCAGGAGGTGGAGGTCGAGTCGACCTCGCACGCCGCGGCCGGTGCGACCGCGGTCGCCGTCGCCATGCGGCGCGCCCTCGGCCAGATGGGAGTGCGACGCACCGCCTCGACGCTCACCCGGCTCAACCAGGTCGACGGCTTCGACTGCCAGGGCTGCGCCTGGCCCGACCCGGCGCCGGGTCACCGCCACGCGGCCGAGTTCTGCGAGAACGGCGCGAAGGCCGTCGCCGAGGAGGCGACCCGCCAGCTGCTCGACCGCGACTTCTTCGCGACCCACTCGGTGGCCGACCTCGCCGAGCGCACGGAGTTCTGGCTGGGCAAGCAGGGCCGGATCACCGAGCCGATGGTCCTGCGCCCCGGGGCCACCCACTACACGCCGATCTCGTGGGACGACGCCTTCGCGACCATCGCCGGTCACCTGCACCGCCTCGACCACCCCGACCAGGCGACGTTCTACACCTCCGGCAAGACCTCCAACGAGGCCGCGTTCGTCTACCAGCTCTTCGCGCGGTCGCTGGGGACCAACAACCTCCCCGACTGCTCCAACATGTGCCACGAGTCGTCCGGGTCGGCGCTCGTGGACACCATCGGCATCGGCAAGGGCTCGGTCAGCCTCGAGGACATCCACCAGGCCAAGCTGCTGCTGGTCGTGGGCCAGAACCCCGGCACCAACCACCCGCGCATGCTGTCGGCGCTCGAGGAGGCCAAGTCCCGCGGGGCCCGCATCATCTCGATCAACCCCCTCCAGGAGGCGGGCCTGGTCCGCTTCAAGAACCCGCAGAACGCCAAGGGCCTGACGGTCGGCACCGCCCTCGCCGACCTCCACCTCCCGATCCGGCTCAACGGCGACCTCGCCTTCTTCCAGGCGGTGGGCGCGCTGCTCGTCGAGTGGGACGCGCTCGACCACGACTTCCTCGAGCGCTACACGACCGGCTTCGAGGCGTACGCCTCCCACGTCGCCGCCCTCGACTGGGGCAAGGTCGAGGCCTCGACCGGCCTCACCCGCGAGCAGATCACCGAGGCCGCCCGCATGGTCGCGGAGTCCCCGGCGACCATCACCTGCTGGGCGATGGGCATCACGCAGCACCACAACGCCGTGGGCACGATCAAGGAGATCGTCAACGTCGCCCTCCTCCAGGGCAACATCGGCCGGCCGGGCGCCGGGGTGTGCCCGGTGCGCGGGCACTCCAACGTCCAGGGCGACCGCACGATGGGCATCTGGGAGCGGGTGCCCGACCACTTCCTCGACGCGATCCGCGACGAGTTCGGCTTCGAGCCGCCGCGCGAGCACGGGCTCGACACCGTCGGGTCCATCCAGGCCCTGCGCGACGGCAAGGTCAGGGTCTTCTTCGGCATGGGCGGCAACTTCGTGGGCGCCGCGCCCGACACCGAGGCGACCGAGGCGGCCATGCGCAACGCAGCGCTGACGGTGCACGTCTCGACCAAGCTCAACCGCTCGCACGTGGTCCACGGCTCCGAGGCGCTGATCCTGCCCGCCCTCGGGCGAAGCGAGAAGGACCTCACCGGGGGCCGCGTGCAGCGGGTCACGGTCGAGGACTCGATGTCGGCCGTGCACGCCTCGCACGGCCCCCTCGACCCGCCGTCGGAGCACCTGCGCTCCGAGGTCGACATCGTCTGCTCGCTGGCCCTGGCCACGCTCGGCGACGACTCGCCGGTGCCGTGGGCGGCCTTCCGCGACGACTACACCGAGATCCGCCGCCGGATCGCCCGGGTGGTCCCCGGGTGCGCCTCCTACGAGGAGAAGGTCAACGAGCCGGGCGGCTTCGTGCTGCCCCACCCGCCGCGTGACAACCGCGTCTTCGAGACGCCGAGCGGCCGGGCGGTCATCACCTCGACGCCGATCGACGTGCTCGACGTGCCGCGCGGCCGGTTCCTGCTCCAGACGATGCGCTCGCACGACCAGTTCAACACCACCATCTACGGCCTCGACGACCGCTACCGCGGTGTCAAGGGCGGGCGTCGCGTCGTGTTCGTCAACCCCGACGACCTCCGCGACCTGGGTTACGCCGAGGGCGACCTGGTCGACCTGGTCAGCGAGTGGCGCGACGGGGTGGAGCGCTCGGCACGGGCGTTCCGCGTCGTGCCCTACGACCAGCCGCGCGGGTGCGTCGCGGCCTACTACCCCGAGGCCAACGCCCTCGTCCCGCTCGACTCCACCTCCGAGCAGAGCAACCAGCCGGTCTACAAGTCGATCGTCGTGCGGCTCGACCGGCCGGGGGCGGGCGAGGAGGCCGACGGCACCTCCCACGGGTCTCCCGACCAGGGATCCGGCTCGGCGCGGGACGACCAGCCCCACCACCTCAGCTGACCACCTCGGCCGACCCGGCGCCGGGAGTTCACCCGATCGGTTAGCGTGGGCGTCGATGACCGCGCAGATCGACGTGCTGACCTCGCGCGAGGTTCCGCTGGGGGGTCCCCGGGCCATGCGCGTGCGCCGCACGCTCCCGCAGCGCCACCGCTCGCTGATCGGGGCGTGGTGCTTCGTCGACCACTACGGACCCGACGAGGTCGAGCAGACCGGCGGCATGGTGGTCGCGCCGCACCCGCACACCGGGCTGCAGACCGCCAGCTGGCTCTTCGAGGGCGAGATCGAGCACCGCGACTCCGCCGGCAACCATGCCGTCGTCCGCCCCGGCGAGCTCAACCTGATGACCTCCGGGCGCGGCATCTCCCACACCGAGGTCTCCACGGAGGGCACGTCGGTGCTGCACGGCGCGCAGCTCTGGATCGCCCTGCCCGACGGGACCCGCGACACCGACCCCGGCTTCGAGCACTTCGTCCCGCAGCCCGTGCGCGGACCCGGGTGGGAGGCCCGGGTGTTCCTCGGCTCGCTGCTCGGGGCCGAGTCCCCCGTGGCGACCCACACCCCGCTGCTCGGCGCCGAGGTGATGCTCGCGACCGGCAGGACCCTCGAGATCGAGGTCGACGAGACCTTCGAGCACGGCGTGCTGCTCGACGTCGGCGTGGTCGACGTCGACGGCACCGACCTCAAGCCCAGCGACCTCGCCTACGCCGCCCCGGGAGCCCGTACGCTCACCGTCACCGCCCATGAGGAGGCTCGGCTGCTGGTGCTCGGGGGGCCGCCCTTCGGCGAGCCGATCGTGATGTGGTGGAACTTCATCGGCCGCACCCACGAGGAGATCGTCGGCTTCCGCGAGGAGTGGCAGGACCAGATCCGCGACGGCCGGCAGGTCGACGGCCGCTTCGGGGTGGTCGACATCGAGATGGACGCGATCCCCGCCCCGGAGATGCCCAACGTCCGGCTCAAGCTGAGGCACTGACCGGCATGGGCTCACCCGCGGTCGTGGGCGCCGACGGCGTCGCCCGCTGCCCCTGGGGCGCCGGCGACCCGGTCAACCTCGCCTACCACGACACCGAGTGGGGCCTGCGCGTCTCGGGCGAGTCGGCCCACCTCGAGCGGCTGACCCTGGAGGCGTTCCAGTCGGGGCTGTCGTGGCGCACCATCCTCGACAAGCGGGAGGCCTTCCGCGCCGCCTTCGCCGGGTTCGACGCCGACACGGTCGCGGCGTACGGTCCCGCCGACGTCGAGCGGCTGATGGCCGACGCCGGCATCGTGCGCAACCGCCGCAAGGTCGACGCCGCGATCGCCAACGCCCGCGCCACCGTCGCGCTGCGCGAGCAGGGCGGCCTGGAGGCGTTCATCTGGTCCTTCCGCCCCGAGCCGGGTCCGCCGCCGCGCACCACCGCCGACGTGCCGACCACCTCGCCCGAGTCGGTGGCCCTGTCGAAGGCGATCAAGCAGGCCGGGTTCGCCCACGTCGGCCCCACCACGATGTACGCCCTGATGGAGGCGATCGGCCTCGTCGACGACCACCTCGCCGACTGCCACCGCCGCGGGTGCGCCGAGCGCTGAGCGGCCGTCAGGCGGGCCGGCGCCACACCGAGACGTGGCTCTCGCTGTCGTTGGTGAACGGCGCGCCGTGCCAGTCCGCGACGCGGCGCTCGAGCTCCATCCCGGCGAGCTGTGCCATCAGGTCGCACTCGGCCGGCCAGATGTAGCGGAAGTTGCTCTCGCCGTACGTCACCGTGCCGTCGTCGTGGCGCCGGTAGTGGTGGGACGTCCCCTGCTGCGTGGTCATGTCGTAGGTGTCGAAGCCGACGTGGCGGCGCCCCACGTGGAACGGCACCGCCGCCTGGCCGGGCGGGAACCGGCGGATGCCGGGCACCCACAGCTCGACGACGAACCGGCCGCCCGGCGCGAGGTGGCGCGCCGCGTTGCGGAAGGTCGCGACCTGCTCTGCCTGCGTGCGCACGTTGCCGATGCTGTTCCACACGACGTAGACGAGGCTGAACTCGCCCGGCACGGTCGTGGTCGCCATGTCACCCACCGCGACGGGGAAGCCCGGTCGCTTGGCGAGGAGCCGGTCGGTCATCGGCTGCGACAGCTCGATGCCGCTGACCGGCACGCCCCGGTCGGCGAGGGGGATCGCGACGCGTCCGGTGCCGACCGCGAGCTCGAGGGCCGCGCCGTCCCCGGCCAGCGCGGCCAGGAAGTCGACGGCCGGGTCGAGGACGTCGGGGGCGAACATGTGGGCCGAGCCCTCGTCGTAGCTCGCCGCGGCGTCGGTGTCCCACAGGTCGCTGCTGGTCATGGGTCCACGCTGCAACGCCGCGGTCGCGGACCACAACCGGTTTGACCCCTGCCGCCGTGCCACGCCAGTCCGTAGGCTCCCCCTCCATGACGCGCGTGCACGCCTTCTCCGCCGACGACGCCCTGACCGACCTCGACGCCACCGGCATCGTGGCGGCGCTCCGGGCGGGCGAGGTCTCGGTGCCGGAGGTGGTCGAGGCGGCCATCGCCCGGACCGAGCAGGTCGACGCGGCCCTGGGGGCGGTCGCGTACGCCGCCTACGACCGGGCGCGTGCCGAGGCGCGGGACCCGCGCGGCGGCTGGTTCGCCGGGGTCCCGACCTTCGTCAAGGACAACGTCGACGTGGCCGGCATGCCCACCCAGCACGGCAGCGACGCGTTCACCGGGACGCCGCGGCGAGACGACGGCGACTTCGCCCGGATGTACCTCGCCACCGGGCTGATCCCGCTGGGCAAGACCCAGCTGTCCGAGTTCGGGTTCTCGGGCGCGGCCGACCACGTACGCCTCGGCCCGGTGCGCTCGCCGTGGAACCCCGACCACTACGCGGGTGCCTCCTCCGCAGGGTCCGCCGCGCTGGTCGCTGCCGGGGCGGTGCCCATCGCCCACGCCAACGACGGCGGCGGCTCGATCCGCATCCCGGCGGCCGTCAACGGCCTCGTCGGGCTCAAGCCCACCCGGGGCCGGCTCGCCCAGGACCGGATGATGCGCGAGATGCCGGTCCGCATCGTCTCCGACGGCGTGCTGACCCGCAGCGTGCGCGACACCGCGGCGTTCTACCGCGAGGCCGAGAAGGTCTGGCGCAACCCGCTCCTCGCGCCGGTGGGCGACATCACCCGGCCGGGGCGGGCGCGGCTCCGCGTCGCCGTGGTCACCACCGGCATCGGTCGCGAGTGCAGCCCCGAGGTGCGCGAGCTGACCCTGCGCACCGCCGCCCTGCTCGAGTCCCTGGGCCACCAGGTCGAGGAGGTCGACAACCCGGTGCCGGCCAGCTTCCCCGACCACTTCGTGCGGTTCTGGTCGCTGCTCGCCTACGTCATCGCCAAGCGCGGTCGCAAGGACTACGGCGACACCTTCGACCCCACCATGCTCGACAACCTCACGCTCGGCCTGGCCCGGCACGCCGCCCGCAACCTGCACAAGCAGCCGTTCTCCATCGCGGTGCTCCGCCGCTCCCAGCACCTCGCGGCCCGCCACCGGGCGTCGTACGACATCACCCTGACGCCCACCCTCGCCACCGAGACGCCGCGGGTCGGCCACCTGCGACCGGACCAGGACTACGAGGAGATCATGGCCCGGCTGATGGACTGGGTGGCGTTCACGCCGCTCCAGAACGCCACCGGGGAGCCGGCGATCTCGCTGCCTCTCGCGACCACCGCGGCCGGGCTGCCCCAGGGCATGATGCTGGGCGCCGGACCCGGCCGCGAGGCACGCCTGCTGGGGCTCGCCTACGAGCTCGAGGAGGCGGTCGGCTGGCCCCGGATCCAGGACGTCGACGGAGGGTCCGGAAAGGGCTCGGAACAGGGGTCCGCAGAGGGGTCGGAACAGGCCGGATGAGGCTGCGCCGGAGTCGATTTCTCATCGTGGCGGGGCGTGTGTATCGTTCTCCGTCGTTGCCCCTTTAGCTCAGTCGGCAGAGCGTCTCCATGGTAAGGAGAAGGTCTACGGTTCGATTCCGTAAAGGGGCTCTGGGTCAGGTCTCCTCCGGGAGCCCGGACCTCCGCGGCGGGGTAGCTCAGGTGGTTAGAGCACACGGCTCATAATCGTGGTGTCGCGGGTTCGAGTCCCGCCCCCGCTACCACCAGTCCAGCAAGCTCCACCCCGCACCACCCGCCAACGCAAAGGTTCTCCCATGGCCAGCAAGTCTTCTGACGTTCGCCCCAAGATCACGCTCGCGTGCACCGAGTGCAAGGAGCGCAACTACATCACGAAGAAGAACCGTCGCAACGACCCCGACCGCATCGAGCTGAAGAAGTTCTGCCCGCGCTGCCGCGCGCACACGGCTCACCGCGAGACCCGCTGACGCTTCCGCTCCGCACCTCCGACCCGTCCGAGTCCTCGGACGGGTCGTTGTGCGTTCCCGGCCCGACCCACGCCGTGCGCTCGTGCCTCGCGCCCGGCTAGGGTCGGGACATGCCTGTCGACCCCTCGCTGGTGGGGCGTGAGTTCCCCGCGCCGGCGCCCCTGACCGTGACGGCCGAGCGGGTGGCGGCCTTCGCCTCGGCCGTCGGCCACCCGGGCGACCCGCTCGCCTCGGTCCCGCCGACCTTCCCGATCGTCCTGGCCTTCGACGCCATGGCGGCCTTCCTCGACGCCGAGGCGATCGACCTGCACCGCATCGTCCACGGCGAGCAGCGCTTCGCCTACGAGCGGCCGCTGGCGATCGGCGACGAGCTGAGCGCGACGCTCACCGTGACCGGGCTGCGCCAGATCGGCGGCGCCGACATCATCGCCACGAGCAGCGAGCTCACCGACGCCACCGGCGCCGTCGTGTGCACCGGCCGGGCCACCCTCGTCCACTCGTCCGGAGCGGAGGCCGCCCAGTGACCACCGCACCTCTCGCCGCCGGCGACGTCCTCGGCCCGTCGACCTTCACGATCACCCGCGCCGACCTCGTCGCCTACGCCGAGGCCAGCGGCGACCACAACCCGATCCACCAGGACGAGGACGTCGCCCGCAGCGTCGGCCTGCCGGGGGTCATCGCGCACGGCATGTACACCCTCGCGCTGGTCGGGCGCGCCGTCGCCGAGTGGACCGGCGGCGCCGAGGTCGTCGACCTCGGCGCGAAGTTCACCAGCCCCGTCGTCGTGCCCGCCGAGGGCGGCGCCGAGGTGGTCGTGGGCGGCACCGTGAAGTCGGTCGCCGACGGCCTCGTCACCCTCGCCCTCGAGGTCACCTGCGGGGGCCAGAAGGTGCTCGGGATGCCCAAGGCCGTCGTGAAGGAACCCGCGGGTGCCTGACCTGCGCGACCACACCACGCTGCACCTCGGCGGTCCCGGTCGTGAGTGGGTGCGCGCGACGACCGAGGCCGAGCTCGTCGCCGCCGTCGCCGACGCCGACGCGGCGGGCACCCCGGTGCTCGTGCTGGCGGGCGGCTCCAACCTCGTCGTGGGCGACGCCGGCTTCGACGGGCGGGTCGTGCAGGTCGCCACGACCGGCGTGAGCGCCGACGTCGACGACTCCGGCGACCCGTCGTGCTCGGGGGCGACCGTGACGGTCGCCGCGGGCGAGTCGTGGGACGGCTTCGTCGCCACGGCCGTCGAGCGGCGCTGGGTCGGGGTCGAGGCCCTGTCCGGCATCCCCGGCTCCGTGGGTGCCACCCCCATCCAGAACGTCGGCGCCTACGGCCAGGACGTCTCGCAGACGGTCGCTCGCGTCCGGGTGTGGGACCGCGTGCTGCGCGGCGTACGCACCTTCGCGGCGAGCGAGTGCGACTTCGGCTACCGCAGCAGCCGGTTCAAGGCCGACCCGGGCCGTCACGTCGTCCTCGACGTCACCTTCCAGCTGCGCACGGGCACCCTGGGCGCACCCGTGGCGTACGCCGAGCTGGCCCGCGCGCTGGGCGTGGCCGAGGGGGAGCGAGCGCCGCTCGCCGAGGTCCGTGAGGCCGTGCTGGGGCTGCGGCGTGCCAAGGGCATGGTCCTCGACGCCGCCGACCACGACACGTGGAGTGCTGGCTCGTTCTTCACCAACCCGTTCCTGACCCCCGACCAGGTGGCCGCGCTGCCCGACGGCGCTCCGCGCTGGGAG
>Ga0172374_1002031_pt1 | contig 13137 bp, 10 predicted proteins | sample LakKiv3m_FD_114536 | JGI IMG/M metagenome (GOLD analysis project Ga0172374, IMG submission 114536) | Freshwater microbial communities from Kabuno Bay, South-Kivu, Congo - kab_092012_10.3m | ecosystem: Environmental > Aquatic > Freshwater > Lake | place: Democratic Republic of the Congo... | reverse complement strand
TGGTGCGTTTTATTAAAAGAATGCATTTTTGTTTAATTATTACGGCGCGAACTCTTTGCATTATATTTATTTAAATTAAAGCTGTAATTTGACTAGATAATAGCCTGATTTGATTGGTTTGTCAAGGAAAGAGAACAAAAAAATTCAATTAGAGGTGCCATCGTTGCCCATATTTGCGGAGGCAAATTCCGCGGCAACTTTCCACGACTTACTTATCTATAGCTCGGTATCGTTGCCCATCGGTTTGGCGAGTGGTTTTAGTTGCTCGTCAGACTTGGGCGATTGCGCTTCCTGATCAATGATTAGTTGTTTAGCGTCCAGGGTTGGCAAGGTAAAAGTAAACGTTGAGCCCTTGCCTTGGCCTTCAGAAGCAGGCCAAACCCGGCCGTGGTGCAGTTCGACCAAGGCGCGGGTAATATAAAGGCCCAGACCTGTGCCTTGGCTTTCAGCCGTAGAAAAGTCCCCGACCCGATGGAACTTTTTGAAAAGCTTGGGCAGTTCTTCGGCCGGAATCCCAATGCCTTGGTCTTTTACTTTAATCATATATTGCTCTTTGCCTAGAATCATTTTCATGTTTTCGTCTGCCACCGCGTGAATGGATTCCTGGTCATCGACGGTGCCGGCTTTAATCACCGCTTCGAGCTCGCCCCAGGTTTTGGTGACCGTCTCGGTCGGAACTTTTTCAATGCTAACCGTTATGGTCCCAGGTTGCATGGTGTATTTGATGGAGTTACCAATTAGGTTGACCAACACCTCTTTAATTTTGTCAGGGTCGGTGAAGGTCGGGTATTTGGCGCCGGCAACATTTTCAAATATAATTTTTTGCTTGTGTTCATCGGCTTTGAATTTAAGTTCATCCATAACTTGGCGCACGAGGTCGCCCAAATCGATATCTTTCTTTTCCACCAGAAGCCTACCTTCTTCAATACGGCTGATATTGAGCATGTCGGCAATAAGCCGCGCCAAACGCTTCGAAGATTTATAAACATTGTCCAAGAACCTTTGCGCCTTGGGGTCCTCGATTTTGGCTAGTTTTTCGTCCAAAATCATGCTCAAATAACCTTCAATGGCCGAAACCGGAGTTAAAAGCTCGTGGCTGGCCAAACTCACAAATTCGGTCTTCATTTTGTCGAGATCTTTGAGGTGGTTATTGGCCTGAGCGAGCTGTATTGAAAGCTCCTGTAACTTTTCTTTCTGTCTAATTTCATTATTAACACTCCTTATCAAGTAAAACCCTATAACTGTCATTGCGGCAAAGGCAATAACTCGAAATACTGTTTCGGTCGAGCTTTTGGCTAAAAATATGTCCACGAAGAAAACGATAAGCAACACCACTGTTAGGAAAGTCGCGCTTGCGACACGAATATCTAGCAAATGATGTTTCAGAATCGAGTAGGATAAGATAATAATAAAGAATAAACCGGATAAGAACGGGAAGGGGGGCAAGGGAATCCCATATGCGGGGAGGTAGGCGGGGGCACCTAAAATTATAAGGGTTAAAAACGCGATGAAAACATATTTGCTTTGGTTCTTTTCGTCTGATGTAATTTCAGTATTGTAATAACGCCAGACATTAATAAAGAAAACAACGGTGTACGCAAAAAATAAAATGATAAAAATGTGATGGAAAAATTCAGCTTTTGTGTGGCTACCCCATTGATATTTATAGAGATCGGCGACAAAAAGGTTTGTTCTACTAAGCACTAGAAAAGCGAAGGAAAATATATATCCTAAGATCAAAAATAATTTTTGCTTTTTAATTTTCGCGAAGACAAGACTGAAATGATGCATTAAGACCGGAACAAAAACTACTCCCCCATAGACAAAACGATCCCAGAAGATCGCCTCGGCGTCTGTCTGACTCAAAAACATCATAAAAGTACCGAATAACCAAATTGTTACCGCGAAACAAAATAAAGCTAGTATTAGCTCGATTTCTCTCTTGTCGCGGAAATATTTTACAAGAACCCATATGCCAAGGCAGAGAACAAAAATTGAGCTAAGGAGCGGTACGATAGCGTAAATTTTTTCCATTCAAGGTCTCCTTATTATTTAGTATACATCATAATAAATTGCATTGAAAATTTTGATAGAGATCTATAAACAACTGTTTTGGATAAAAAAATTAGTAATGATTTTTAGTGGGCCAGGCGAGTTTTAATCGCCTGGCCCGATAGGCTGCAACCACAGCTCATCGAGTATTACCGAGAAAAATTTTCGTAAAAATCCTCTGGAATTAACTCGCTAAAGCTGTGGAACGGGGCAAGGCTGAAGCCATAATCCTGCGCCCATTCCCGCATAAGAGGGATTTGTTGATAAGCGACCTTGCCAAGAAAGTAATCCTCCTCAATTGCGCGAAGCCATAGGATAATAGTCTCTACTAAACAGGCATAAATTGTGCTTGGCGGGCAATCCATTGGTATACCGAAGTCAATCCCAGGAACCGCGATTAGCCCACCGTCAACATGCAACACGTCCTCACGTGCACCTAAACGGGGATCACAGTTCCAAGGCTTAGTATCATCTATGATAATTGAGCCCGGTTTCGGCATATCATGGCGAACAATACAACCATGATCAGCAGTAGTGACCACTAGCACATCTGCGTCACGGATACCTCTTTCGATATCTGTTGAGTATCCTACGGAGGGACTAGCGATTTCACCGCAAAGAGCCTTAAGCGGCATTTCATGTCTTGCTAACAATAGCATATTGGCTTTCTTGCCAATCTTCTCTGCGATTACATGGCTTACCGCTGTGCCGATGGACCCAGTGGCCCCAAGAACCACAAACGTGCCTTTATTGAAATCTCTATTGGTCATCGCGAGTGCTTTTTCGACAGCCATTATAGTTGATGCTGCCGCAAAAGTATTCCCAGTGGTCAAAAATGTGTTCACTGGACGAATCAGCTTGCCTCCTCCGGTAATCCCTGAGCCAGTTAATGACCCTAGCCCCACAATTGTGGCACCTCTATCCGCGAGCTTATTGACAGCCTCCCTGATCTTCGGGAGATACACAGAACGCGAAATAGGAGTAGATGCCCTGGTCAAGTACTCGGCTAGGAATGGGACAAAGGCAAAAGCACCTTCTACAGCATCTCCGCTAGGGGTTTCCCCAGTAATCCACGTGGCGATGAACGGATCAGAATTGATCAATACATTCTCAACCGCCAACGGATCGCCTGGATCGATACCCTTGATAAGCTGCGGAGCCAGATACTTAACAGTGTCCAGCCCCATGAACTGCGAGATGAAACCGAATATCGTAGCCATATCAACCTCCTCGGTTGTGAACGTCCGTTGGCTCGCATAATTGCCAGCCGAATATGAGTAAATTTTATACCCATTTACCCCAAAAGTCAACTGTTTTGGCTAAAAATTGCCAAAATCTATGATTTCGTTATACTTTTATATTGACAATCGGCTTTATATTTGGTAAAAATAGAATAGAGAAAAATAGAGATATAGCTTTATAGATACATAGATAAACAGATAAAAAACCAAAAACCATGACAAATAAAATACACGAACCGCTAAAATACAAGCTTTTGTGCTCTACCCCCTGCCACTTAGTAGGGGCCACAAATTATTGACAAAAACTCCAGTAATATGCTATTGTCAGGCAAACAATGAAGGATGTATTTCCTTTATTGTTAGCACATTAACAGCAAGGGGGAAGGAAGATGACTAGGCACTATCTACCTGTAAAGGTTTTCGCCACAAAAGACACTCAATATCTTGGCGAGGAAGTCTGCCGTTCTTTGGGCGTTGGCCTGAGCGACCATGTTCTTGATTGCTTCTCCAATGATAATATTCGGGTTCAAATCCCAGATATTACTAATCATTCAGTGGTAGTGCTTCACACTCAAGTTCCAAATGTTAGCCAAGGGATCATTGAGCTGTTCGCTTTGCTGGATGCTATTAAAAATGCTCAGCCCAAAGATATCTTTGTTGTTTTCCCATATATGCCGTATTCTCGGTCGGACGTCGAGAGCGTCCCCCGTAGCTCCGTCATGGCAGCATGGATGGCTCAAACTATAAATAGAGTTGGCGTAAAGAAAGTTATACTTTTAGATCCTCATGCCCCTCATGTTAAACACTATTTTGAGCCAGCAGCAGATGAAACATTTATAACTACTTTGGTTGTTGATTATTTAAAAAATAATGTTTTATCAAATTGTCACCCAGAAGAATTCGTCATAGTTTTTCCAGATACCGGGGCATTTGAGAGATTCGGCAAGCTTGGCAAGACGCTTAATCTTGAAATGGCCTACCTTACCAAAACCCGCCAAGATAATAAAGAGAACCCTAGTCACGGCAAGGTTGTGGGTGAGGTTAAAAGCAAACATTGCTGGATAATCGACGACGAAATATTAACGGGTAATACGGCGATGAGCACGACGAAACTGTTAATGTTGAGTGGAGCGCAATCAATATCGATGATAGCTGTACATGGGATTTTGCGTCAAGCAAGAAAGGATGAAAATTTTGTAGCTGAATTGCTGCAAGGTTCAGCATTGGAAAAAATTATTCTCACCAATTCCATTCCAACGGCAGATAAGGTTAAGGACAAGGATAAGTTTATCATTTGGAATATAGCTCCCCTACTAGCAGAAGCTATAAGTCGCCTACTTAAAGTCGGTTAACCTGCAGAGCTGCATAACGATCAGACGCCCTATATTTTAATATGTAGGGCCTTTTTATTGGGAGATCGCTAATCTAAGTACTTTTTTATGGTTTCAATATTTTTTTCGATACCACCAATATTTTTATTTTTTAGCCGCTGATCTAGTTCCCAAAGCGCCGATTTATTGCTATCGTATTTTAATTTTTCGATTGCTTGGTCAAACTCTAGCCACAAATATTCGGTGTGTTCTTCACCAAGAGACAATTTTTTGGACTTAGCTTCCAGCCCGAAAGAAAACTCCGGGATCATAATAACTTCCCCCCATTTTTGACCTTTAATGTTGTCTGCCGGGATAGTAGCCATGGATGACAGCCTGATAAGTTTATAAGCATCCTGCTTTATTTTTATTTCTTCCCAGATTTCTCTTTGTACTGCCTCCAATGGGCTTTCATTGCCCTCGCCACCTCCTGAAATGCCTTGCCAAAAATTTAGATCACTTCGTTTAAAAATGGCGTAGAAAATTTTATCTCTTTCCTTGATAAATGGGAAAATCAAAACTTGGTATGGCGCTCTACTGAATTTATTTTTAATAGGCTGATTTTTCTTCAGTGGGCAAAGTGGATCAACAGCATTCATATCTTTGCAAATCGCCAAGGCGCGAGCACGACAACCGCCCCTGCAATTTCCATAGTTACCACAATTCTTACAGATCTCATTACCGCAAAGCGTCACCATTTTTTTAGATTTTTCCCACAATTTTGAAAAATCTTGTTTTCGAATATTTCCCGCTAAATAGTTTTTGCCAAAGAAAATACAAGGATAAAAATCTCCTGTCTCGGTAATCCAACAAGTTTCTTTGCCGCAATGGCAACCAAAATTATCTGATTCGATTAAAATTTTTTTGTCGTTTTCTTGATTAGGCAAAATAACTTTGATGTTTGATTGAACATTTACTGCTTTCTTTAAGAAACTTATATATTGATCCTGCGTAATAAACATCTCTGGATATTCATTCGCCCTGCCCAATGGTAAGATTGGCGTCAATCGGATAAAGTCGAAATTTAGCTTTTCCGCTAGCTTTATTAAATAATCACAATCATTAATATTGAAGCTATTAACCGTTGTTCTCATCGCTAATTTAGTATATTTTAGATATTTTCGCAAAATTTTAATTTTCTCGATCGCTTTCTTAAAATTCCCTTGGCCACGATTTTGGTCATGATGCGCTTCACGACCATCAATACTGACCGTCACTGTCTTAACTTTTAAATCATTTAACTTCTTAGCAATTTCGTTCGTCACCAGCAAACTGTTAGTAATAATAGAAGCGGCGATATAGTTTTTTCTTGCATATTTAATCACTTCGAATAAATCTTCTCTCATGAGTGGTTCGCCGCCGCCAATAGCAAAATAAAAAGAACCAGCTTGTCTCATTTTATCAATTAGCCCGAAGAGCTCTTTCTTAGTCAATTCTTTAGAAGTGATTTCTCCCGAGTCACTTAAACAATGTCGACATCTCAAATTACATTTTTGAGAAATATTAATTGAAACTCTGGTCGGTGAACTTAGGCCTTTGCATTTTTTATGCTGGATATAACTAATGTCGGATGTCAGGAGCCCTTTTTTAATTAAATCGTTTTTAATTATGTTGATGGCTGGAGTATCGATAAAACTTCCTGAATATATTTTTTTGATAAGATTTGTCGATTCCTTATCAAAAAAATACTCTTCCTGTGCCAGAGTGTTGTAAATTCTAGAACCGAAGAATTCGTCGTTAAAAAATACTTTATGATTTAATAATTCCATGATAGATGCCTTCAATGCGATTGATACTTTGGTTTTATCGTTCTGTCTTTAATTCGTTTTTCGTGCCCCTCTGCGTGCATGTCCAATCCATAGCCGCAAGCTCGGGAACAGACCTTTGGCTTGCCTTCCGCTAAACTCGGAAGAGCCCATGCTTTCTCAATCTGTCTAAAAAATTGACCTTCAACAATCTCTTCTATCGAATGCTCTTTTGCTGAAATCTGTTTAATTCCTCCAGTTTTCTTAAGCATATTTTCCTCATTAAGCTCGAGTGGATCCGTTATATTGTGGATACTTCCGTAATTTGACTGTTGATAAACCCAACAACATGGATAAACGAGTCCCGTTGCACTCACAAATATCCCTTTGTTCCGTTTTGCTTGACAATCAATCGGCGCTTCGTCAAAATACCGAATCAAGGAGCCGAATTTTTTAATTATACTCTTTATTGTTTTTAATGAACTGTTGCGATAGAAGGGGTTTTGTGGTAGTTCTATATATCCATACTTCTGCCCCTTGGAATCATATAAAGGAAATTTTCCAAATTCCTCACCGACACCCTCGAAGGCAGGGTCTTGTTCGTATAATACTTTGTAAAATCTGCTTGTACGTTTTATCTGAAAAGTTTTGAAACCGAGTTTTTCGCTTAATTTTTTTGCTTTTTTAACTTGGTGTTCATTATGCTTAAACACAATAAAATCCCATTGCGCATGACCGCCTACTTCAATAAAAGCTTTGGCATTTCTGATAACAATAGTGAATTTTGTACCTCGTCTGTGTATAGGGCTTGTATCTTCCAAACCGTCAATCGCGAATATAACTTTACCTTTCCCAATAACTTGCGCCAGTTTTTTCCACCATGAAGGTGAATGCATACTACCGTTAGTATAAATATCCAACTCAACACTTGGATTGTTGTGGCGCATATATTTGATAATTTCCAACAAATCCTTGGCTAAAGTTGGATCACCATAAACGCCGCACATACTTATAAGTGTAAGCTGTTTTAAAAATTGTGGCAAAAATATTTTTTTGCAATCATCTAGAGTGAGTTCGGCCATCGCTAGTTTTGGCCTTAAAACGCCAAAAGCATTTCGGCTGCACATTGGACAATTAGCATTGCATTTTGTGGTTAATTCAAGATGAATGCTTTTTATATCTTTGAAGCGATAAATCATTTTATATAATTTCTATTAGATGATATTTATATTATAAACAAATCTTGAGAAAGTTCAATCATTTTTCTTAATAGAAATCGAAAAGCCCCAAAGTAGATTTTTACTAAGGGGCTCGGGTTGGTCATCGAGGAATTAATTTCTTGGTGTGAAATATTGGACAACTCTATCAAAATCGCCTTTACGACAAGCAATAATATCTTTATCGCTGGCTCCTAAATGAAACAAATCTGTAACATGGAACGGTTCTCCTGAAAAATAACGAAACTCAGCACCCGCCTTGTCAGCAATCGCGAATCCAGAAACAAGATCCGTTAGATCCAAGCCAGGAGTTAATAGTAAGCAACTGCTCATACCCCTGGCTAAGATAGTGAAAGCGTAGACGCCTGTTTGTACAAAGATTCGGCCCGAAAAATCCGAGAAGTCGAATCTCTGAAATGCTAATGGATCTACATTAATAACAAGATTTTTCATTCGATGATCTTTATAAAGAGGACTATTCCTATAATCCGGTTGTGCCGAAACGGTTAGCTCTTTTTTCACATGCTCGTAATCCCAGTAAGCTTTTCTGCCATCAGTGAAGAACATCTCTTGGTAACGCGGATAAAAAGCGATCCCCTCAACTGGTTCGCCGTTATAAAGGAGTCCTGCTAATATCCCCCAAGAATGGAAGGCTTCCCGGAAACTAGTTGTCCCATCAATGGGGTCGATAACCCAAACATAACCTTGGCGTAATCGTTCCGGCGTATGGATTTTTGGATCAACGGTTTCTTCTTGAATAATCAAATGGTCAGGAAATAGTCCATGGATTCGACGAGTGACAAACTCACCAACCAGTTTATCTGCATCGGTAACAAGAGTACCATCAGATTTATAGTCAATCCGACAGTTCCCGCCCTCATATTTTAAGGCAAGTTCTCCCGCCTCGCGAACAATTTGGACAATCTGCGTAATATCCATTATGTCCCCCCCCTTCTGGCTTGTTAATGTCCGTTCGATACTTCCGCGGCAGAATGGTAAATTCTGGTATAATTTTTTCATAAAAAGCTTAAAAAGTCAAACTATTTGATGTAAAAATGTTAATTTTCGTTATACTTTTCTATTGACGGTCGGTAGTAATTTTAGTAAACTAAAATTAGACAAATAGGCTAAAAGACATTTAGATAAATAGATAAACCATGACAAAAACCCTTAAAGAACCGTTACAATACAAATTACTCTGCTACATCGCCTACTGCATTGAGGAAGTCGCATTTATTTTTTCTTATAAATCAGTCTCTCAAACCCTAGACCATTATTACGGCCGCGAATATAAAATTTCCACCTTGAGAAAGGAATATTCCCTTCTTAAAAGCCAAGGGTTAGTCGCGTTCAAAACTCACTATCGCCGACCTTACCCAGTTTTAACTCAACCAGGGCGCTTAAAAATTAAAACCCAACTTTCTTACAAGCAGTTTGGCCCGTGGGATGGGCGTTGGCGTCTCTTAAGTTTTGATATCCCCGAGAGGCTCCGCTCTGATCGACTTAAGCTCGCATATGAACTCAAAAAAATCGGTTTTGTGCCAATCCAAAAGAGCACTTTTATCTCACCACACCCCCTAAGTGGCGTGGTTACACGCTTTGCAACTGATCTTGGTATCCGCCAGTATTTGAGGTTCTTTGAGGTTCAAAAAATTGATAACGAAAAGGAAACGATTCAAAAAATCTGGAATCTGGACGAAATCAACCACCGCTACCAACGGTTTTTAGCCAAAGCGAGGCGAGCCAAGCGCACCAAATTTTGGGCTCTAAAAGCTAAAATTTTAGAGCAGGAATTTGCGCAAATTTACGAATCAGATCCTCATGTGCCCGCTCAATTCTTACCTCAAAACTGGGCGGGCACCAAAGCCTATACTCAATTTAAAACAATTTCAAACTCGTATTAAAGCGCCCGCGCAGGATTGCGCGGGCAGCAGGGACTCAATTTGTAGCTCATTTATGCTTTGTGCCGTTTAGCTAGACGCTTGCCGGCTGTAGCCATAAACGCACTGGAAAAGTCCAAACAGAATAATTCGACTGCTGTGTCTACGTCTAGGACTGGTTGGTTAAAACCGCCTCTTGGCATCTGCCTGATGGCTTTTGGCGTCAACCGAACGCGAAGCTGGCGCAGAAACATCTCGGAAATTGTCTCTGTTATTTCGTCTGACGTATAGCCTTTCTCCAAATATTCATTCGTCAACCTGGCCAGTTCGTCTGCCAAAGTTCGAAGGCGTAGCAAGCCGTGTATTCCGACTAGTTCTTTCATGATCCACCCCCCTTTTTTTTCCTAATTGAAATCAATTTTCCGCTTTAATAAAGGAAATGTCAAGGTTTGGGCTTCATCCGGTACTAAAACCGCGGCAGAAGGGTTTCTGCCGCGGAGCGGGAACGTGAAGGCACAGGATCGTGCCTATTTTTGCTTTTCCATAACTATGGAAGCCCAGCCCTGCTCAATCTGCAACACCCGGTTCTTTTCGGCTAAGGTGCCCGTGCCGCCCGGCTTGCCGTCAAAGCTAAAGGCGACGTGATCGTCTTCAGCGCGCCAGGTCAGCTCTTGAACCGTAAAGACATCGCGGAGCGTGCCTGTGCCATCTCGTTCGAGCGTCAGGGTCATTTCGTTATACATGAAACGCCCCTTCCAGACACCGACATAGGGCGAACCGAACAAGTTTGGCATGGTGCTGGCGAGAGCCCAGATAACGAGCAGAATGAACAAGAAGCCAATTACCATTATCAGCCTTCTCATTGGACTACCTCCCGTAACAGAATTGAATATATTCTAGCGGTTCGAAACGCTTTTGTCAAGGTTTGTTACTCGTCGAATCGGTAGAAGAAACCGCCAACTGGCCCGAAGGAACCGCGGTTTTGAAAATCGCCGTTTTCCCACCAGTGTTTAACGCCATAGAAGTTAGGATACCCTTTGATTTGCACAAAGCCGCCGGCGTCGTTCGCCTCACGGAAATTTCGCCCATACTGGTTGAGGCGATAGATGGTTCCTTGATCGGTTTTGATTTCGTCGTAAAGTCTGTGGCGCGTGTCTCGAACCATAAGAACGTAAGTGTTGCCTCTCAGTCGCCAAATAACAGCGATCGCATCGGACGCGTAGCTGGCCGAACGGCAAATTTCCGTAGGCGGTAAGTTAAGAATTTCTTGAGGCACCAAGTCCGAGGGAGCAAAACATCTGGGTTTAAACGGCGATGGCGTCCAGCCTTTGCGAATTGAAACCATTTCCACCCTATCCGTTAAAACACGCTTGTAGCCGTCGGGCAGGTTGTTGAATTCGTAGAAAAAAACCTCGGTGGCAAAGTCTTTGATTGGTTTGCCGACATAAAACCAGGTATTTGTGCCAAAGGCGACCTTCCCCCACAATGCCTCAAGCTCGGCGCGGGTTTTGCCCAAGAGAATGGGTGCGCCGCCGCGAAAGGTAGTAGGTAAAATTGACGAAACCGCACTTTCTTCGATTTCAAAATTGATGCGCGATGTGATAAGGCAGTTTTCAACCTCAAAAACGACAGCGTGTTGACCAGGCTTGTCCAGACGATATTCCACCACCAGATCTTTGGCCCCAGCCTTCATAGTTACGCTAAGCTCACTAAGCCTCCTGCCATTATCATAAAAATGGCATTTTTTCGCCGTGGCGACAGGCCGATCGAAGCTGATTTTAATGCGAAGTGTTTTACCTTGATCGATAATCTGGTAGGCTGTTACACTTGGCACATAGTTTATTTCACTCAAGCGCGCACCCCAATTAGCCGCATAAGTCTGACCACGTTCAAGCGCCTCAATAAGACTAGCGCGCGTTAGAGGCTGGTCGGAGTAAATCCAGGTGCGGCGCTGACCGTCGTAGGCATCAGTGGCCGGGTTGTGCGTGTCCCAGCCGCTAATTACCCATGCGTCCTTGAGATTCAGATACCATGCCCTGGTTTTCTCGTATTCGGCCGCGCTCTCGTTGAAAAACTCAACTCCGTTGACAGTTAAATTCCGATCAAACCAATATTTTTCCTTCGATGGGTGGGCCGCCACGCTTGATAAACCATTAGCCTGGTTAAACTCAAGTTGGGCTTGAAGTGAATTTTGTTTGAGTTCGCTAATAACCGGCGCCAGATCACCCATGACCAGCAAGTGCTGTGGCCCAAACATCAATTCCGCACACGGCAGTACCGTAAGGCTATAGCTTTTGCCCAAAATGGTTGGATTGTCTTTAAACCTTTCCAGATAATTCGCGAACCCAAAATCATCCGCCAGAAGTCCACCAATTTTTTGTTTTTCTGGAATATACTCGTGGTGATCAGTGGGTATCAGAAAGTGGCAGCCCTTAATAATCGTATCGGCCATCAGAACTTCAGGAGTACGGTTGCCGTCTGAAAAAGTCGAATGGGCGTGAGCCTCGCCAGCGTACCATTTTGCCAAGCCGACAATGGGAAAAATCAGGAGTAACCAAACTAGAATATTCCTCATGGCAGACCCCTTCGAGACCTTCCGTTGTCAAAGTGCAATCCTTAGGCTAATCTTATCAACTGCTTTCTTCTCTTTCAATCCTTTGTTTGTGTGGTACAATTAAAGAAATAAAGAGGATAATTATGCAAAGAATTTTAATAAAGGATCTCAAAAGTCAAGTTGGTCAAAATGTTTCGATTTCTGGCCGAGTTCTAAACACCCGAAAACTGGGAGGGATTATTTTTGCGGTGATTCAAGATTATTCGGGCGTTACCCAAACCGTTTGGGAAAAAGGCTTTGAGCCTCAAGTTGGTGACGCGGTTATAATCGAAGGCACGGTTCGCGCTGACGAGCGCGCTTTAGGCGGAGTAGAAATTGGTGGCGAAAAGGCCACCATAGTTTCCAAAAACATCGAGGAGCTCCCCTATGATTTTGGTTCCAAAGACTTAAACTTGCAACTTACCACCCTGCTTGACCTGCGGACCACATCACTACGACATCCTAAGGCCCAAGCGGTTTTTAAGCTTTATGATCTTCTTTTAGAAAGCTATGAAAAAACCATGCGCGAGGAAGGCTTTACCGAAGTTAAAACTCCGAAAATTTTGGAAGCCGCCTCCGAAGGCGGCGCTAACTTTTTTAAAATTAAATATTTCGACAAGGATGCTTACCTCGCCCAAAGCCCTCAACTATATAAACAAATCATGGTCGGGGTTTTCGAACGAGTTTTTGAGATTGGCACAGTCTTTCGAGCCGAACCACACTTTACCACCCGCCATGTTAACGAATATGTTTCGCTTGACGCGGAGATGGGTTTCATTGAAAGCTTCCAGGATGTTATGGCCGAGTTGAACAAAGTCATTAAAAATGTTTTTGAGCATATTAAAACCCAAGGCGAAGCATATTTAAAGCTTTATAATGTCGAAGCCCCAATCGTGCCAGACAAGATCCCGGCGATTAAATTGGCCGATCTAAGAAAACTTGTAAAAGAAAAATACGATTACACTATCCCCGAAAATACCGACATCGATCCCGAGGGTGAACGCTTAGCTTGCCGCTGGGCCAAAGAAGAACATGATTC
>Ga0172374_1002022_pt1 | contig 13183 bp, 10 predicted proteins | sample LakKiv3m_FD_114536 | JGI IMG/M metagenome (GOLD analysis project Ga0172374, IMG submission 114536) | Freshwater microbial communities from Kabuno Bay, South-Kivu, Congo - kab_092012_10.3m | ecosystem: Environmental > Aquatic > Freshwater > Lake | place: Democratic Republic of the Congo... | reverse complement strand
TGCGTTACTTCCACAAGTGTGGGACATTCCGCTCGGGACCCGGCCAGAGATTGTTCGGCCGGTTGGAAATGAGGCCTCAACGATAAGGGTTCCGAAACCGCCCCACGTAAGTGAATGCTTACCGAGCACCCCTATAAGCTGTTGCCGGACGGTGCAGCTTCTGTTACCATAACCGGCTAGTGCTTGATGTATTCGTCTAGGTGAGGGGGTATAGATGCCCAGGTTTATTCTTGCCGTCGTCGCCTTGATTGCCGTGTTCACCGCGACATCCGCAGATCTCAGTCTTGCGTGGAACAAATATATTCCGAGAATAGAAGGCGTAAGCGAGTGGGAGATCGCGGAATGGCAGGCGTTCTATGGCTACGGCCCTTTTGTGCCGGCAATGTTGGTCCCTATGTACGCCGCACCTGCCATGCCCCCGCCTTTCGTACGTCCGCCATCCTCGAAGAAGCGCGGCCGGCCCGCTCCGTGCAAGGAGCCACTGTGGTAGCCATTTCGTGAAACAAACCTATTCCCCGCGTTTTTAAAGACCTCTGAAACGTTCGTGATTGAGGTCCCCGCCAGCCTCTGACTTCTTTTGCTGCGCCGGTGGAGTCTTCTGTCGTCCAATTTGGATGGCGCGGAGAAGGGCCGGACGGTTCCGGTATTGACATAGCTCATATCGATGGTTATACTTTTGGTGACTATGAGGTATAACCAAATGGACACCGTGAAGACCGCGATCTCGATTCGAGAGTCCCTTTTCGAGCAGGCCGAAGACCTCGCTCGCAAGCTCAAGTTGTCGCGCAGCCGCTTATTCAGTTTGGCCCTGGAAGAGTTCATTCGTCGGCAACAGAACCGCGAGCTGCTCGAACGGATCAATGCCGCTTGTGATGACGAAACGGACAGTGGCGAGCAGACTCTTCGGCGCGAGTCACGACGCTCTCACCGCGTCCTGCTGGAAGGGGAATGGTAATCAACCAAGGGGATATCTTCTGGGTCGACCTCGATGATCCTCGAGGCGCTGAACCTGGTTTTCGGCACCCGCATGTGGTCATCCAGAACAACCTGTTCAATCGCAGCCGGATTCGCACCGTGGTCGTGTGTCCTTTGACTTCCAGCCTCAAGCGTGCTGCGGCACCCGGAAATGTATTGCTCGAGCGGCAGGAGGCAAACCTGCCCAAACAGAGCGTGGTCAATGTCTCGCAGATCTTCACAGTGGATAGGACACAACTAAGTGAATATGTCGGAACGCTGTCCTCACAGCGCGTGCGAGAAATCCTCAACGGTATCGGTCTAGTCATCGAGCCCCGCGAACTGGACTGATCGGGGCAGGCGACGGAGCCGACATAACCGGAACGCGCGAAAGACGGTTGACTGATCTTGAGTGCATCGGTATTCTCGGGGAGCGTGGAGGAAACGCCCTTTCAACAAGTATTCCGTCCACGCGATCGCTGTCGAAAGCCTGGGAGCAGGAGGAGTGATGAAGACCGTAGCAGAGAATGACGCCTACGTGATAGCAGTCGACGAAGTCAAGAATCGTATTTACTTTACGATGCGCGGTTCCTGGATTGATACGAAACAGGTTCTAGGCTGGCTCGACGACCTTGCCACTGCGATCAAACTCTGCAAACCAGGCTTCACAGAGTTGATCGACTGGCGTCAGAGTACGGCAATCCTCCTCACCGATAAGATTGCGGAAGCCCAAAAGATGGCAATGCAGGCCGGTTTGCGAAAGGCTGCTCGGGTATACGACCGGGACACTTTCCTCAAGGATCAGATGGATTGGTTGACACAGAAGACCGGATTTCCGGTCCAGTCATTCTTCGACCTGAAGGAAGCGGAGGCCTGGCTCGACGAAAAGTGATGACCACTCCCGTGGCTGAGGAGCCACAGCGAGCAATAATAAACGGATGGTATTCCGTCCGTTCCTTGTTCCGAATTCGTTCACTGAAAGCTGAAGTTTGATGAATTGTAGGGGCGACCGGCTGGTCGCCCGCATACAGCATTAGTCAGGTTCGCACGGGCGACCAGCCGGTCGCCCCTACGATTGCCAACCCGTCGCGTACTTCGGGCGGAGCGATTCTTTCGGAAACTCCCATTTGCCTCAAGCACTGAGCCCCATTTGCCGAAATATCAGGGCCGCTGCTTTCAGCAAATTGAGCCCTATCTGCGGATACACGCGCATCATTTCATGAAACTGGCTCTGGGGCAGGACGAGGACCTCAGCGTCTTGGGTCACGACTGACGTATTGGCCGGTGGGACACTGGCAAACATCGGAACAAAGTTCAAATATCCATTTGCCTCGATTGTCCTGACCTCCTTCTGTTCCGGGCTGTCGTAATCGTGGTAGATCGTTATCTGTCCGGAGATCACCAAATATATTGAGGGGTTTTCTTCGCCGGCCCGGATGATGACATCTCCACCTCGCAATGATTGGGGTTTGGCGATCGAGGCCACAGCGTGGAGTTCCCTTATTCCTAGTCCTTCAAAGAGAGAAAACGTCTTAAGTTTATTGATGATATCGATGATTTCCGGCATGGGGGCCTCTCTTCCCATTGATCTGGTTGAAGCGTATTCGGCCACTTGACGCACTAACGGGTCATCGTCTTCTCGTCGTGATTCAATCACAGGAATCAGAGCCTGGTTCGGCAAAAGATCGGCCATCACATATACTGCCAGCAGCCGAGTGACCCGATCTCCCGAATGGGCCATCAGCGCGAGAAGCCGTTCGAGATCGTCCTTTGCCACCAGGTTAAAGAGCTTGCGTCCCTTTTCGATCTTCTCGCCTATCGGCACGTCGTCAATGAGGGGCAGCAAATACGGGAGGTTCTGCCCCCGGATCGACGTTTCCACCAGTTCAATTGCTACGGATGCGTTCTCGGATTTCAGAGATTGATACATGAGCCGCATGTCCGCGTGGTACACCCAAAGAGCGTAGAACAAGAGACCGAGAATCTCGTCATTCCGAGCCATGAGATGTTGCTTCAGCATCCGGACGCTTGTGTGCTCTTCCAGCCCCTCAAGGCGCCGAATGACAATCAGGTTGCCGTATGCCTCCTCAATCGATCGCGCGAAGAGGTGGCTCATCTCAAAATAGCTGATTTTTGGCGACAAGCGTATGACTTCGAGAATTGCCTGCTTTCCTCTTGGACTGGCCTCCAGGAGCGAAGTCTCCAGAATCGTGAGGATTTCAGCGGGATAGGCAATCAGTGCCTCCAATGCCGCACTGCGCACCTGGTCGTCCAGATCTTCCAGGCATTGAATCAGTTTCTTTGCTGCGCGCATGTCCGGATCGACCGAGAGAGCGAGCGCTGCCTCGGCCCGCGCAGAGGGACTCGGGTCGCTCAGCATCGTGATGGCCATCTCTGGCGGTATGCGAGCCGGCTTAGCCTCTTCCTCGCCCTTTTCTGCCGGAAGCAGATCGGTCGCGGTGGATTCGAGCCCCATCGGCGCTCCGCCTGCGTCGAACGTTTGCACAGCTTCGATCTGGTCGTAATCGATTTTGTCTACAACGATAACTTGTTTGAGAATGCGTTTGTACTCCTTGCGGAACAACAGAGTCTCAAATACCCAGTATGCGGCCAGCACCACCGCTATGTAAGCGAGGTCCTGCACATCCATCACGGGCTTGAGCACGATCATGAGGATCGATCCGATCAACATACCGATCTTCAACACCGTACCGCGGATGAAGGTGCGGCTCCATGCCACGAGCGCTTTGGGGATCACATTGAACAGGATCTTATTTACCGGCCCCGCGATCGCTCGCTGAATGAGGATCAGCGTAAACTGGCCGTACGCGGCGACGTAAATGTTGAAGAAGGCGGTGAGCGCTCCGAATACGATGGCGAAATTCACCGGCTGCACCAGCGAGGCGTTCGGAAGCCCCATCGTGGAATAGAGGCGCCCGACGAAGAATAGAATCAAAAACGTGGCAAAAGTTGTCGATCCCCGGAACACGCTGAGAAAGGTGATGAGGCTCTGCTCGGACGCGAAGGCGCTATTGGAAATTACGCTGAATTGGTAGGAGAATATCGGCAACAGAATATTGGGAATAAGGCCACAAATAATGAGAAACCGGACGATCGGGTATTGCTTCATTATGGCGGGAACCTCGGCAATGCGCTTCCTGTCCGGCTCTTTTGTCGCAATCTCTTGCTTGGGCTTGGTTTCGCCCACGATGCCCCGGGCGGTCGTGGTCATGAACAGCCCGGTGAGGAGGAATACCAGCGAGAAAACCAGGAGCGCTGCATCTTCCCCGATTCCGTAGGTGATCGGCCTGGTAAGAAAGCTTCCCACGGTCGTGCCCAGGACCTGCGCTGCGGTCACAAGCGGAAAAATACGTTTGCCTTGCCGTGCATCGAATAAATCGCCCGCAATGTTCCAGAGATACACGAGCTGAACGGCATCAAGCAGGCCCATGAGCTGGTAAAGGACGGGATACACGATGGTAAATTTGGCCTTGACCATGAGCCAGCACAGGATCGCGCCGGCTGCGTACCCGAATAGCACGAGAATCATCAGATGCGAGTCTGAAGATCGCCGTGCCAGCCGATCCGCGTACGCAAGCACGGCCATGGTCAACAGTGCGCTGATAACGAGCATCCACGGAATGTAGGCCGGTCCATACCGCTTCAGGAAAGCCGTATCGACATAATTGCGGAATATGGCCGTAACGAAGAAGACCGCGAAGAAGATGACCGCGAGCCATGTAAAAGGAGAAAATTCGTGCTCGTAAACCTTCAGATATCTGTTTAGAAGATATTTCAACAGGCGCTCCTTCGATCGCTATTCACAGAAATCGGAGGTATCCGGCCACCTCGCAAATTCCATTGCGCGGTGGCATCACTTCTTTTCGAATGGGAAGATCACCTTCCAGTCGTTCTTCATGCTGATGACAATCCAGTCCTGCTTCTTCGCCTCGTCGAACAGTCCCTGGGTGAAAGTTCCCACCTTCGTATCAGGCAGCCCCTGCGCCGGTCCGTACGCATATTCGCGCTGCGCATCATCGTGCAACACGAGCATCGACAGGCGCGCTCCGTCGCCGGCCTTCGTGTACTCCAGCATTTGCATATCGCCTGTGGAGTTGCCGAAAACAATGCACGGCCGACGGCCAATAATCAGGTGAATACCCTCTGGCTTGCCGGCCTTGTCGTTGTTGAGCAGAAGTCTGGGCTCCTTGGTCAGAATTGGCTTGTGATCCTTGCCGTAGCCGTACTTTGTACCGCCCGCTGTGCCGACCACCTGCTCCGGCGGAATCCCATACACCCGTTCGGAGTAGACGCGCACAAAGTCCTGGCCGCCGCCAGTGACGATGTAGGTCTTGTAGCCGTTGGCGCGTAGATAGCTCATCACTTCCAGCATCGGCTGGTAAACAAGTTCCGTGTAAGGTCTTTTCCAGCGCGAATCCTTGGCTGCTTCGATCCACTTCCTTACGTCGGCCTTGAATTCGTCAACCGTCATCCCGGTGAGCGTGGCGACGAGGATCTTCTCGAGATCCTTCATCGTTAATCTGGCTATCGCTCTCTTGTCACCTGAGAGGACCGTCTTGAAGGGCAAGACATTCTTCAATTCCGGCTTCTGCGCAACCACCGCGGGGACCCGCTCCAGGCAGTACACTACCTGAGTGTACATCGGATGCTCCACCCACAATGTGCCGTCCTGATCAAAGGCGGCAATGCGGTCTTCCGGAGCGACGTATTTTGGACCGGACCTGTCGGTAGTGGCCTGCACGAACTGAATGATCGCTTGTTTGGCGTGACCTTCATTCCAGGATGGGAGGGGATCGGTCTGGGCGTACGTATGAGAGACAATGAACAACAGGGCCCAGAGCGCCAAAGCCAATACACAGCTAAAGCGGAGAAAACTATAGCGATTGCCGGAACTTGCGTCCGAGTGCCATGAGCGCCACCTGGATTTTAGTGCGCGCCGGCCTCGGTGCCGGAGCATTATGGCCAACCAAATTAAATAGTTAGACCCGGCATAGCCTGCCCCGGACTCGATCCGGGGGGCGTCGGGCCCCACCAATTTCGCGGAGCGCAGCCGCTGCAAGAGGTCAAAATTCTTGGCAACTCGTATAACGTACGGTTTCACGGTATCCCCCGCATGCGTTTGTCTTTCTCTCGCAGCACCACAGCGTATCACACGGATATCTCTGCCTGCAAAGAAAGGTCCCATGTGCGCCGGTGATTGAGTGATAGAAGAGCGGTTGCCAAATTTTTCGTCCCTTTCGATTCGATACATGAAGACCGATCTCTGACAAATCACTTATTTGAGCAGCGGCGGATCTTTTCGAGGGAAATGGGACAATTATTTTGGCACTGACTACAATTTGCTTTCAAGCTGGTACGGATGATTTTAGCGGGCGCCCCCTACGGAGCGCTCGCTGTGTGGAGATTTCGTCTATTGCCCTCGCTGATTTCTGAGCGCTTCCTCGATTTTCTTCTTTATAGCATCAAGATTGAAGGTCGCCGGGTCTTGCATCGGTGGATACTCAAGGGCCGTTTTCGCTAGCTTCCCCACATATTCCTGAACCATTACAAAGCGCCAGAACTCACGGGCATAGTATTCATTGATGTACCCACCCCCGAGATCGTTCAAGCTCTGGCCGCCGGTCGACGGGGTTCGCTCGAACGGATCCTGGCGGATGTTCACGATGGTGGGCATGTCCGTCGTAACCTTCGGCCCAGGCCAACCGAGAGGCTGCTGAAAGAATTGGAACTTGAGATCGTCAATGCGAATGGCGCCCAAGTGGGGACCGCCGAAGTAGAAAATCTCGTGGCGAGCGGACGGCCCATTGCCAAGCAGGAGATCCATCTGGTTGTACCCGTCGAGATGGTTTTTGTAGTTACGGTCGCCGAGCTTCACTCCCTTCAGAAGTTGATCGGTAATGTTGGGGCTGCCGGCAGCCGCCAAGAGAGTGGGGAACCAGTCGAGCCCCGAGAAAATGCCGTTCTCGACCGCGCCCGCTTTGACTTTGCCCGGCCAGCGAATGATCGCCGGCGCGCGAAATCCGCCTTCGAATACCGTGCCTTTTGTGGCCTTGAACGGAGTCATGCCGCCGTCAGGCCATGTAAAAACCTCCGCCCCGTTATCCGTGGTGAAGATGACGATAGTGTTGTCGGCCTCACCAATGTCTTCCAGGTGCTTCAACAGGGCGCCGATACAGTCGTCCATCTGAGCCATGCCCGCTTCTTCCAAGCCGTAGTTGCTCTTGGAATTCATGAGCGCCTGGTACTTCGGGGAGATGTAGGTAAAGACATGCATCCGCGTCGTGTTATGCCAGATAAAGAAAGGCTTTCCATCCTTCTTGGCTTTGTCCATGAAGCCTTTGGTGCGTTCGACAAGCACTTCATCGAAGGTCTCCATGTTGTACTTGGCCTTGCGACCTTCTTGCCAGTTCTGGCGGCCGGCCATGTTCGGGAACGGCGCCAAAGGTCCCTCATCTACAATCTTTTGCTTTCCAACCTTGCCCCAACGCGGCATTTCGGTAGGGTCATCCACATCCGTCGCCCAGCAGTGTACGAGATTGCGCGGTCCGTACTTGTCTACCCAGTCCGGGGGGTAGTCGAACCAATACGGGTCGGACATCGCATCCAGGTGGTAGAGGTAGCCGAAGTACTCGTCAAAGCCATGTACGGTGGGCAAGTATTTGTTCAGGTCACCCAGGTGGTTCTTGCCGAATTGTCCGGTTACGTATCCCAACGACTTGAGCGCGGTGGCGATGGTGCACGCCTGAGTCGGGAGACCCACGTCAGCCCCCGCCTGCCCGACGGTCGTCAACCCGGTCCGGATTGGCAGTTCTCCGGTGATGAATGCCGCACGGCCCGCGGTGCAGCTTGCCTCCGCGTAGTAGTCGGTGAACGCCATCCCCTGGGATGCAAGCTTGTCGAGATTCGGCGTCTTGCCCGACATGATGCCGCGGTGGTAGACCCCGACGTTGAACCAACCAATATCGTCGCCCATGATGAAGAGAATGTTGGGCTTCTTTGCCGCGGCCGCGGGCGTTGCGCTCTTTTTTTCCTGCGCTAATATCGGCGAAGCCCCCCACACCATGACCACTGTGATCGCTGTTGCCATAACCAGCAGTCTGAGCCAATCAACTTTGATCTTCATTGATAACCCCCTTGTCGATTGCCGCCCCTCATTGGAGGAGCACGTTTGATTAATTGGCCGTCAAAGCCTGTTTCAATTGCGGCGTTAAGCCCCCCTATGCTCGGGGCCGGAGCCATTGTAAGCATTAATTCACTTGCACGTCATGTTACTTCATTTTGCGTGCGGAGCGCAACGTCACTCGAAGCTCGCCAGTTACCCTGAGGATAGCGGTCGTTGTCTGTCACTCTTTGGGGAATGCCTTCAGCTTAGTCTCAATAATGCGCCGTACTTGCTCAGGAATACCATCTTGTCCCAAGGCTTGGCGATACACGCGCTTCGCTTCGTCCAGCTTGTTCTGCTTTTCGTATATGCTGCCCAGAAATATATACGCTTCCGCGTAGGTTGGATGCCGGCTGATGATTTGATGAAAGACTTCTGTGGCACGCGTTACGTCGCCCACCTGATTGCAGAAAAATCCGAGGGTATATGCGTACCTTGGCTCACGCGGCCTGAGCGCCGCAGCTTTCCCCGCCCACGTGATGGCCTCCTCCGGGCGGTCTTTCGAGAGAATGACGGACAGATTGTACGCTGCTTCCGCCAACGCGGGATCGCTTTCCAGGGCCTTCCGAAGATACTGTTCCGCCGCGGGGAGGTCTCCCAGTTCCGCCTTCAGCAACGCCATGTTGTAATTGGCAGGAGCGCTCGTAGGGGCAAGGCTCAGGGCGCGCTTCAATGCGGCTTCGGCCTTCTGCAGTTCCCCGAGACGCGCATGAACAATAGAGATGTTTACGAGCGGCTGGATGCCGTCGGGGTCGAGCTTCGAGGCCATCTCGAAAGCCGCCATCGCAAGTCTGGGCTCGCCTCGGTTCAGGTAGTAGTTGCCGAGATTGTAATGAGAACTCCATTGATCCGGCCTCGCAACCAAAGAGGCAAGATATTCATCTGTCGCAGAGCGCACGGTCGAGAGGTCCTGATCCTTGAAGAGCGAGGGCGGAAAGCCCGCCAGTGCACTGGCAGCCCGAACCCGAACCAGTCGAAAGGAATCGGATGCGGCCTGAACAAGCGCCCGAGCGGATTCCTTCAAAGGGTTGAGCGCCAGGGCTTCCGCCGCCGCTGACCGAACGAGAGGCGATGGATCGTTCAAAGCATTCAGAAAGACAGCGCTCTTGCGATTGTCATCACAAGCGCCGAGGAGCCGTATAAGCGATGTCGCGAACACTTCGTCGCGATCTTTGCTTTCGATATACGCGAGCATTTCCGGTAGGCGGCTCCAATCACGCAAACGAGCGGCCTGAATGAGAGCAGAACGGTGCAGAATTGGGGCCTGATAGTCGCGTTTCCGCCACTTCCGTACCCATTCATCTGCCCATTCGGCGGTTTTGTCTGGGTGGCAGGCGTTGCACGCATTGGGTGACTTGAATCTCATCGTAGCGGACGGTGCCGGTGGAAGCATCGAGTGATCGCTCCGGCTCATTCGGGCAAATTCCGTCATGGGCATGTGGCAGGAGACACATTTGTTTCCCGCGCTGTCAGGTTTGTGATGAGTGTGTGCGGCTGAGTTCTCAACCTTGTCATGGTGGCACGGCATGCAGGCCTGGTTGGCCTTTTCTTCCGCCTTGAAGCGATATCGGCCACTCGATGTATGACAGTGCAGGCAGTCCAGCTTGCCCGACTTGACGCAGGGGCTCATGCGCCACGAGGTGTATGTGTAATTTTCTCCAAGGTCACGGCCGTCAGGATAATAATCGGGGCTTTCGAGGGTCACCAGGTCGAAGTGGTCAAAGAACCGATCCCCCGGCTTGTATGAGGTCGTCAAGACGCTCGCCTTTGCGTGGCAGGACGAGCATGTGGCGTTGTTCTGTTCCTTGGTGAAATCCCTTCCTCCTCGGACGATCTTCAAATCCTTCGGAATAGTCCCCTTTGGAGCCTCCTCGCAGACGCTGTTGTGCTCATCGGATGGTCCGTGGCACGTTTCGCAGTTGATTCCCGGCTCCCGCCACGCGGTTCGATAGGTGTCGGTCTTGAGATCGTAATTGGTGGCGAGCTGGCTAACGTGGCAGCCGTAGCAAGCTGTGTTAAAGGTGTACGGCCATTCGCGCCAGTTCACCGGTTGCTCGGTTCTTCCCGGAAAATGGCGTATCCCGCTGGCCGCCATGTCGAACCACTCTTTCTTGCGAACATCGTACGCGACCGGAAGGGTTTGCAGGCGTCCCCGGGCCAGCGGGGTGAGGAAATAGTAGACGTTCTTTCCTCCCAGCACATGCTGAATCGGAAATCTTTTCTCGCCCTCCGGGCCTCGTTCGACTATCCAGCCGGCTTCACCGCCGAGGTCAGCCATGTATCGACAGGGGCCGACCACGATCTCTGCGGTCTGGGGAGTAAGCTGTGTCCTGGCGAAGTCGGCGGAATACGGCTGCATGGCAAGGCCATGATGAGACGTTGACCAGAGCTGATAGAATTTCTCGTGGCATTTGCGGCAACTGACCGACCCCATATATCGGGTCGAATCCGCACTCGTCTCGGTGCTGGTGCGTGTCTGTGCTAACGGCTTGGGATCGGTCGGAATTCCTACAATGATCGCCAAGGAGACGAGCGCCACCAGTCCAGCAGCAATTTTCCACCTGGCCACGTCATCCTCCAGTTCGACCGCTTGGTGCTCTCTGGCGGAAATACGGTTACGCATTCCGGACAGTATTGGTGGGACAGGCATCTTGCCTGTCCAAAACAGAATGACAGGCAAGATGCCTGTCCCACCAATCAGTGATTTGACCCCCTCTTCTCATTATCCTCAGCCGAGGGCGCGTTACCGTAGTTGCGAAACGGGGCACTTAGCGAGCAACTCACGCGGCCTTTCATCATTTTGAGCAGCGAGCGTTCTTGACTAGAAATTGATTCCCAGCGTGATCCCACCGCCCAACACGTACTTGGTCATAGTCGCCGTAACATCTTTGCTTCTCGTCACGGGGGGATTCGTGTTTTCGAAATCCAGGTCGGCTGTTCCGCGCATATTCAGCCATGTGTAATTCCCCCACAGCCCGAAAGTAGTTCCGGAGACAAGCGACATATTGTACTGGAAGGTGCCCGAAAGGAGAGTGCCCGGCTTTGTCCACGAGTATGTTAACTCGGTCAGCGTGTTCTGGGAGCTCCGGAGGGGAAGGATAGCCCTGGACCAAGCCAAGGGGCTGTACATAAACGTGAACATCGCACCGGAAACCGGAACGACGGCTCCGATAAAAGGACAAACTGTCTTGGTGAAAACATCTCCTCGGAGCGTCTGATTGGCGAGAGGCGTCCCCCCTTGCCGGGGATCGCTCAAATCGAACAGAAAGTGGTCCCAATATAAGCCGGCAATAATCGGGCCGAGGCCCACACCCGCTTGGGCGTACCAGCCTCCCATTCTGGAGGCGGTGAATTCAAGCACGGGAACGCTGGCCACGCCGCCAACACTGACGGGCATCTCCCCGGCAATGCTGAACGGCCGGGGCGCAAATCCACCGACAGCCGCAAACAAACTGAACAATTCTTTAGCGGTGACGTTCAGTCCAGCCGTGCCGCTCCAAAAATTGGCATCCTTCAGAGAAATGTCCAGAGAAGCAATTTGCAGTGAACCAGTCCCTGGAACAACCAATTCCGCAGCGACCGGCAAGGTCATGTTCGTACCCACCCACTGGAACCCTGCTTGAAGGAACGGATTCACCTTGATATTCCGTTCCAATCCGGAAAGAGAAATGAACGGCGCGGCTTGGACGGGTTGCCGATCGATGAACACCTGTCCCAGACCGATCACTAATACGAGGATTGCGGCGAGTTTGCGCATGACTCATGACCTCCAAACCGGCAGCGAGCGAAAAGCGTTTCCATGGAGCCAAGCTGGGAAAAAGCGCTAATCGGCTCGAATCAATACGAAATCAAAGCAGTGGGTTAGTTGGATGCCTCCTCCACTTCGGACACATCCATCCGCGCGTGAAAGGCACGTCGCTACAAGCACACGGGACTCCTTGCGACAGCCCTCGTGCTCGTACGCCGCTTGCTCGGGGGTCCGGTCGGTTCCCCACTGAAGCCCCCAAAACCCTTCATCGAAGCATAAGCTCCAACTGCTGCATGAACAAAACTATCCTAAGTGGCTGCCGGCAGATTCGTCAAGCTTTTTCGGAGCCCTGTCGAAACCGTTCATATTCCCGCGGGCTCGCCCGGTCAGCCGTGTCATCGCGACTCCATTGAAAAACGGGGGAAGCAATCTCCCGAGCTTGACGATTGGAGATTGCTTCGTCGCTGCACTCCTCGCAACGACACGATTGACTACGCTATCTCGCAGGAAATTGAAGAAATTCTAAACAATTGAATCTAATCTTGCGATGCCGATGAAAATTCAAGTAAGGTATCTAGTGATTTGGTCCGTTTGCTCGGGAGAGCGTCAGGCGGGATTGTTCATTTCTGTACGGCCACCCAACCACCCTCTGAACTCTTGCCTGAACTCTTCGGACTAGAAGAGGCCGCGGAGCCCATGAAGTCGCGCGGTCGCGTCGCGAAGACATGATTGAACGAATTACCGGCACACTCCAAGGCATTCCCGCCTTTGATGTGGACGGCATGCTTGGGGGGCTCGTCAAGTGGCTGCGTATCCTGGGATACGATGCTGCATTTCCGTGCTCCAAGCCGACGAGTCCGCTCCGGATCTTTGTTACCACCGTGCCCGGCAAGGCTCGAGCCGGAGATGTAATTGTCAGCACGGAGCACCGATTGCAGCAGCTCGCGGAAGTGCTCCAGCAGACCGGATTCAAGCCCGATGAAGCGTTGTTCTTCAGCCGATGCATCTTGTGCAACGAGCCAGTAGTGCCGGTTCTCCGCGATGAAGTCGTCGCCAGGGTACCAGATTGGATCTTTCGCTCCGGCGGCCCCTTTCAGGCTTGTCCGAAATGCGGCCGCATATATTGGGAAGGATCGCACCTTGGCCGAGTAAAAAGGCAGGTGCATGCGCTCGAAGTGGGAGATGATTGAGCTTATACCAGTGCGCCTTCATACAAGTGAAAATGGCGGGCAGGGATGCCAGCCCCACTAATTGGGCCAGAAGTCGCCGACAACGTGCGCGGCCGGGAAAGGAAAGCG
>Ga0172374_1002020_pt1 | contig 13190 bp, 12 predicted proteins | sample LakKiv3m_FD_114536 | JGI IMG/M metagenome (GOLD analysis project Ga0172374, IMG submission 114536) | Freshwater microbial communities from Kabuno Bay, South-Kivu, Congo - kab_092012_10.3m | ecosystem: Environmental > Aquatic > Freshwater > Lake | place: Democratic Republic of the Congo... | reverse complement strand
GACAGGTGTTTTATATGTGCTTGACGAACCAACAATTGGACTTCACCCCAAGGATGATCAAAAGTTGATAGATACCCTAAAAGAACTTCGTGACTTAGGAAATACAGTTATAGTTGTAGAGCATGACGCTGAAATGATGCTTCAAAGTGACTATATTGTAGATTTCGGACCGGGGGCTGGGAAAAATGGTGGAGAAGTTGTGGCTGTAGGGTCTCCTGAAAAAATTAAAAAAGACCCTAAATCCATAACTGGTAAGTTTCTATCAGGAAGGAAAAAAATTGAACTAGGTAGACAGGAAAAAATCTGTGAAAATAAAGAAAAACTCAAATTGGAAGGGGCCAATATGTTTAATCTTAAAAATTTAGATGTTGAGTTTCCATTAGGAAAACTGGTTTCAATTACCGGGGTTTCGGGATCTGGAAAATCAACCCTTCTTGTGGAGACACTATTCCCGGCGCTTCAAAAAGAACTTAGCTTCAATTTTAGAGGGGAATCGGGAGGATACAAGAAAATTGAAGGTACAGAAAACATAGACAAGGCAATTCTTATAGATCAAAGTCCGATAGGAAGAACTCCAAGAAGTAATCCTGCAACATATACGGGTCTATTTGATCCTATCAGGGACGTTTTCTCGTCAACTAGGGACGCTAAGGCTGCAGGATATAAAAAAGGAAGGTTTTCATTTAATGTCAGAGGCGGTAGATGTGAAGCCTGTGAAGGCCAAGGTCAAACCAAGATAGAAATGCAGTTCATGAGTGACATTTGGGTAACTTGTGATGTTTGTCATGGAAAACGCTATAACGCTCAAACCCTTGAGGTAACTTATAGGGGTAAAAACATTGCAGAGGTTCTTGCAATGACAGTAGACGAAGCACTCGAATTTTTTCATGCACATTCACAAATAGAACAGAAGCTGGAGACATTGTCTTTAGTTGGACTTGGTTATATGGAACTGGGGCAACCGGCTACAACATTATCCGGGGGTGAAGCACAAAGAGTGAAACTGGCAACAGAACTTTCAAGAAGGGCAACCGGAAGAACTGTTTATATACTTGATGAGCCGACTACAGGACTTCATTTCTCAGATGTTGAAAAGCTTTTACGGGTATTAAAGCTTTTGGTTGCCAAAGGAAATTCCGTATTTATCATTGAACACAATCTTGATGTCATTAAAAATAGCGATTGGATAATTGATTTAGGCCCCGGTGGGGGAGATTCCGGTGGGGAAGTAGTAACAGTGGGAAGACCCAATGATGTGGCTAGGGTAAAATCCTCATATACAGGGCAATATTTGAAATAATTTTAGGTTATACTAGATACATGAGGTTTTGGAAAATAGTTTTGCTTTTACTCATAATTCCTTTTGCTGTTTTTGCCTCAAGGGTTCGTGCGGCAAATGAATTTTCTGTAGATGCGATAGTTACGTATGATGTCCAAGGAACAGGAACCACATTGGTTACTCATAGCATCACTCTTGAAAATAACCTTTCAACAGTTTACGCAACATCCTATTCACTTGGCCTTGAGAATATTGACGCCGCTAATGTTAAAGCTTCAAGCGATAGCGGTGAATCATTCCCCGTAGATGTGTCAAAAGATTCTAAAACCACAAATATAAAAGTATATTTTCCCGATACAAGCATAGGTAAAGGCACTCAAAGGAAATTTAACATTTCATATGAGAATTCAACATTTGCTGTTAGAACCGGTGAGGTTTGGGAGGTTTCTGTTCCAAGACTGGGCGATGGTTCAAATTTCAGAAATTACGGAATTATACTTAAAATTCCAAAGTCGTTTGGATTGGAAGCATATATTTCCCCTAAGGCAGAGGACAGTCAAATAACGGATAGTGGTTACCAATATTCTTATAACAAAGATAGTCTTCTTCAGACAGGTATTACTGCTGGTTATGGACAATTTCAGGTATTTTCTTTTAATCTCTATTACCATCTTGATAATCCTGTTTCAAAAGAATCGTCTATTCAAATACCCCTTCCTCCAGATACAGCCTTTCAGAAAGTATATATTCAGAAACTTGACCCTAAACCTGAAAATGTAAGTCTTGATGCAGATGGAAATTGGATGGCAACTTATAATCTCTTACCTAGAGAAAGAATTGATGTTAATGCAGCAGGATCTGTTCAAATATTTGCAAGTTACAGGTCATTTCCCAAAACCGATACACAAGTATTAAATGAAAATCTTAAATCTACCCAGTATTGGCAGACGGATAATCCTAAAATTCTGGAATTAGCAAAAACTTTGAAAACTCCCAAAGCAATTTATGATTATGTTTCAGGTAATCTTCATTACAATGTGGCCCGAGTGCAACCAAACGTTCAAAGGATGGGGGCAGTAGGTGCACTAGATAATCCAAATGATGCAATCTGTATGGAATTTACAGATCTTTTTATAGCTTTATCTCGTGCAGCTGGTATTCCGGCAAGAGAAGTAAATGGCTATGCCTATACCGAGAATCCGGACCTTCAGCCTATTGGTCTTGTGGCAGACGTACTTCATTCATGGCCGGAATACTATGACAAAGAAAAGCATGTTTGGATTCCTGTTGACCCTACTTGGGGTTCAACAACCGGTGGAGAGGATTTTTTTAATAAATTGGATTTAAGGCATTTTGCATTTGTGATTCACGGTGAAAGTCCGACAACTCCATATGCACCAGGGTCGTATAAATTAGGTCCCAACCCTCAAAAGGATGTTTTTGTTTCTTTCGGACAATTACCTGATAATAAGATAAGTATCCCCCAAGTTTCCATTAATCCTTTCCGCACACTTCCTTTCTTCAGTACAATTTATACTGTGACGGTAACTAATCCCGGGCCGGTTGCATTATATTCTTTATACCCGATCGTTTATTACGATGGAATCGAGAAAACAAAAGATTTTATAGAAATACTTCCACCCTTCTCTAGTCATCAGATTCAGCTTACCATTCCACATAGTTTTCTAGGTAAGGATATGCCTAATATTATTAAAGTATCCGTAGGTCAAAGTGAGGCGGAAACTTTAACAAACAAAAAACAAATCGTTATAAACAGCCTTCTTGTTGTACTTGGAGTATTAATTGTCGTAATGAGTATTATATTTATTAGAGTGAAAAGAGCAAAAATATTTGATTTCGTTGCTAAAATACTTGCTCGGATAAGAAAAAATGAAAAAAGACCTATTGAACAAACTCCCGAAAATAAAGATATCACCTAAGTTTTATTTGAAATTCCCAGATAGCGCTGGAGTATATATTTATATTAAGGAAGGTAAACCTATCTACGTTGGCAAAGCCAAAAATTTAAAAAATAGGGTCTCATCATATTTCCGACTTAATCTTGATACAAAAACTAGGAAAATGATTAATGAGGCAGAAGAAATCAGTTATATTAAGGTTGCTAGCGAATTTGAATCACTTCTTCTTGAAGCAAAGCTTATTAAATATTATCAGCCAAAATATAACATCATCGCCAAGGACGATAAACAGCCTCTATATATAAGAATTACGAAAGAAAAATTCCCCAGAATTATAACTTTACGCAAAAATGATTTATCTAAAACGCTTGATTTAGCAACATATGGACCTTTTCCTTCAACAGGGAATGTGAGATCGGTGTTAAGGATGATTAGAAGCGTTTTTCCATATTCTGATCATAAACTTGGGAAAAAAGCGTGTCTTTATTCTCAAATTGGTCTTTGTAACCCTTGTCCGAATGTTATACAAAGCGAATACGAAAGAAAAATATACCTGAGTAGTATAAGGCATATAAAATCAATGCTTGACGGAAAAATCAAAAAAGTTAAAAAAGACCTTGAAAGGGAAATGAGGAAAGCTTCCAAATTAAGCGAATTTGAAAATGCAGCGCTAATTCGCGACAAGATCAAAAAATTGGAGTATATAACTAACCCCCAAAGTAACGTTGACATATATTTGGAAAATCCCAATTTAGTTGAGGATACAAGAAAAAATGAAATTTTGGATTTAAAACACATCCTTCAAAATAACGGAATTGTAATTAGTAAACTTGTGCGTATTGAATGCTATGACGTTGCTCATTTGCAGGGAGTAAGCCCAACCGCCTCAATGGTCGTTTTTATGGGTGGAGTTCCTGAAAAAAGTTATTATCGTCACTTTAAGATTAATCAGGAGAAAGGATTGGATGATTACGGGTCACTAAGAGAAGTTGCCAAGAGGCGCAAAAAACATTTATCTGATTGGGGTAGACCGGATCTTATTATTGTCGATGGTGGGAAAGGTCAAATGTCAGTCTTTTTAAGGGAGTTTGAGACTGAAAATATTCCAGTTGTGGGACTTGCAAAAAGATTCGAATCTTTAGTTATTCCTATAAATAATCTGGGAACTACTGAAATAATAGAATATAGACTACTCAAGGGTGCGTCTTTAAATCTTGTGCAAAGATTAAGAAATGAAGCTCATAGATTTGCCCGTGTATATCATCACAAGCTATTATCTAAGTCTTTATTTGATACTCAAAAGTAATTTGTTTATACTTAGTTTATGTTAAGGCGTGCTATTAAATACTTTCTTATAAACTCGGTTACCATTTACCTTCTTTCGCTTGTGGTTTCCGGCATTGTTTTAGAAAGAGGGTTAACTTCTGTCTTACTTGCAGGTATTGCTCTGACGCTAATTTCACTAATAATAAAGCCGGTAATTAATTTGCTTCTTCTTCCGCTAAACCTTATTACTTTCGGACTTTTTCGTTGGGTAGGGTATGCTGTTACTCTATATATTGTTACCCTTGTTGTCCCCAGCTTTAAATTGACAGGATTTATGTTTGCAGGATATTCTTCCTATTGGATTGCAATTCCGGCTATTTCTTTAACAGGAATAGTTGCTTTTATCGTTTACTCTCTTATAATCTCTCTAACCTCATCAATATTGGATTGGCTCTTGAAGTAGTGCGGGTGATATAATTATGTCTTGAAAATGAACGAAGCATTAACAATTGCTCAGATTATTGTCTCGATTGCCTTGATTGGTTTAGTCCTTATTCAGGCAAGAGGTACTGGCTTTGGAAGGTCAAATGGCGCTAGTGGAGCTTCATTCACAAGAAGAGGGCTTGAAAAGCTTATTTTTCGCCTTACTTTTGTTGTTGTTTTTTTGTTTGTCGCGATTTCTATTTTGCGACTGACTATTTAACATTTAATGCTAAATCTCCGGTATATATTCAGACTTATTAAGGCTTTTTTTTCCAGATTTAAAATATTGATTTTACTTGGTGTAGGTATGGGCATCCTATTCTTTTTTCTTCTTAAATTTTTAATTCCTGCTTTGGAATTTGGTGAAACTGTACGTATAGGAGAGGCGGGTAGATATACTGCGAATTCGCTTCCTGTTTCCATTTTACGGTTGATTGGAAACGGATTAACCAAAATTGATGAGGAAGGAAGCGTTGTTCCCGATCTGGCTTCCTCTTGGGAGACAACAGACAAGGGAAAAACTTGGATATTTACACTTAAGGACAATATATATTGGCAAAATGGGGACAAGGTTACCAGTAAAACCATTAATTATCAATTTTCCGATGTTTCTATAGAAAGACCCGATGACAGAACCATTGTTTTCAAACTTCAAAATACGTATTCAGCTTTTCCATCAGTTGTCTCGAGGCCAACATTTAAAACCGGACTTTTGGGAACAGGTGAGTGGAAAGTCGGTAAGATCTCACTTAATGGATCTGTTGTGGAACAGATCAGTCTTATCTCAAAAGACAAGTCAAAAATTATATATAAGTTTTATCCAACCGAGGAACGTACCAAAACTGCTTTTGAGCTTGGGCAAGTAGATAAAATTGATGACATGTTTAGTCTTTCACCTTTTGACACATGGAGCCGTGTCAAAGTTAGTAGTGTGACAGAAACTGGCGAGTTTGTGGCAGTTTTTTTTAATACTCAAGATAGTGTTCTTTCTGAGAAAAATCTTAGACAAGCACTTTCCTATGCTATTGACAAAAATAAACTGGGCTCGGGACGCGCAATAAGCCCAATTTCTTCCGAATCTTGGGCATACAACCCTCAAGTAAAACGTTATGATTATGATCTGGAGAAAGCCAAACAAATTATCGATGATTATAAGGAAGTAAGTAAGAATGCAGATTTAACCATTAATCTTTCAACCCCTCCACTATTATTGGACAAGGCTGAAAAGATTGCCAATGATTGGCGTGCAGTTGGTGTAAATGTTAATATAGGCGTAATATCAAATATTCCTTCTGATTTTCAAGTATTTCTGGCAATTTTTGATATTCCTGATGACCCCGATCAGTATTCAATTTGGCATTCAACTCAAACAAATACAAATATTACTAATTATCAAAACCCGAGAATAGATAAATTATTAGAAGATGGAAGAAGTGAAATTGAAATTGAATCAAGAAAGAAAATATACCTTGATTTTCAAAGATTTTTGGTAGAGGACTCTCCAGCGGCTTTTCTTTATTATCCTACAACTTACAGTGTCTCCAGGAAGTAACTACTTAGATAACTCGGCCTCTATGAGATTTTTAATTTGGTTGGGGTCTCCGGTTAAAGAAATTTTTATTCCATTGAAATAAAACGTAGGAGTTTCATTAATTCTAACGAAGTTACCATTCTCAGTGTCTTTTTGTACGATATCCTTCACATTTTTTGATTGCATGTCGGTTGTAAATTGATCAATATTCAATCCCAAACCTTTAGCATAGTCGATAAATATGTTGGTAGGATCGGAGGAATTAACCCAATTATCTTGCGAAGAGTACATCTTTTCTTGCATTTCATAATATTTACCCTGAAGTCCTGCTGCCTCAACGGCATAGGAGGCGGCTGGTGCATTGGTGTGGTATGAAAGAGGATAATTTCTAAAGGAATAAGTAATTTGTCCTGCAAAACCTGTAAGTAATTGCTTAATAATTGGTGAGTAGGTTTTACATGCAGGACAGACATAGTCTCCAAACTCAACTAATGCAACAGTTGCAGAGGGGCTAGCTGGAAGGTAAACACCGTTCACATATCCAGAGGTTTTATTTACACCATCAGGTAATAAAATTGAAGAATTAATAATAGGTTGATTTGAAGAACTGGTAGATCCCTTACCTGACATCAGAAAAATACCTCCAACGATAAGGGCACAGGTTACTAATAGAACAATAATAAAAACTTTATTTCTTACTATGAAGTCCTTCATAGGTATAGGTATTATATCAGGCAATTTAATCGAATTGAACACCTTGAGTAATTGTTGTATGCGCATATTTCTATAAAAAAACTATATAATTAAGTTAATGTCTGAACCGGATATCCAAATGAAAGAACTCGACACACATACTGATACTTCAATTGAGCCATTGCCTATTTTGCCGGGGGACTCCTCGGCATATTTTCAAGAAAGCTATAATGAACACCCTAATGCCTACATGGATACTAATGACTTATTGGCAGTTAGATCAATAATTTCTGCCAACTTTGGTGAATATCCAATTAGTTCTGACACTTGGTCGGATATGAGTAGATGGAAGGAAACGATCACATCCCGCATTGACGCTGCTACACTGGCAAGTATCGAAACTGCCGAATATTTTGAGGGTAAATATGGTCCGGATAATGATATTGCCGTTGCTACCAGAATTTTTTCTGAGATTACTCCCGAACTTACAACGATTGCCAGTAATCAAGTTGAAGGATATAAAGGGCCTAGGTCATGGATGCAGGTAGATAGGCTTTCTTCTGAAAATCTTCATACCAAAATTGAGAATATTTTGATGAACCCTACTTTTAATCGATTTCTTTCTGAAAATGCCACATTTAAGGATGGTCTTTTATATATTAAAGACGTACTTATTCCAATTTCGGATCCGAAGATTATCGATAAAACTCATTCAGAATATGTTAAAAAGTGTATAAAAGAAAATTTTGACGGAAAAATTGTTTTAAATATTCCTCTGGAGAGCGATTATACACATCCCGCAACAAGCGATCTTGACAGAACGACGATATCGGAAGCGTCAGCGTCTCTTTTAATCCCCTTAAGTAAAAGCGACAGAGAGGTTTTTGATCGCGTTAATATGCACTCTTGGGAATATCTGGCCGGGAGAAAGTATGCAAGGACCCATAAACCCCTTAATGTGCTTGTAGGAGACTCTCTGTTGGGTGCCGGTTTTGAAGTTTTTTCAACCACATGCGGTGAAACGTTTACTTTTAATAACGGGCAGAATATTGAACATGGTTTTTATTTTGCAAGGAATGCTCTTGCTAAAAAAAATAGATATTGGCAAGTTGGCGGCAATCTTATGAATTTCACTTCGGATGAGATATCAGCAGATTTGATGCCATATTTTACTTTGCTTTATGTGCCACACGAAAATGCTCACAAACTATTTCCTCAACATGGTATTTATGGGGAGGTAACAGCTGATGTTCCGGCTGTAATATATTCACTCTTAAACTCTGATAAGAAATATGGTCTTTCGTCAAAACAAATGATTAGAGCAATGATATCAGAATATGTTTCTGAAATTATTGAGTCAATGGGCGGAGGAGAATTGTTTGATGGTTACAAAGCTGACAAAACCAACAATTTGTTTAGGGGATACCTTATATCCGGTGTAGTCATAATGAACGCCATGGCAGGAAGTGGAATATTAAAGGTTTCAAATGACAGAATGATTATCGATAGTAATCCACAGTTAATTCAAAGATTCATTGGTGAACTTGAGAAAGTTGATAGTCTTTTTCACAAAAAAGATCCGAATATACGATCTAAAATTAAACTTGCCGTTTTAACACCCTTCGCAAGAGACACTGTAAATCTTTTTAGAAAGGCCGTAGGTATAAAGTAGGTAGTTTGCGATACATTCTGCAAGTGGTATCTCTCCATGGTAAAATATGAAAGTTACTTGGTGGCTGTAGCTCAATCGGTTAGAGCGCTTCCCTGTGGAGGAAGAGGTTGCCGGTTCGATTCCGGTCAGCCACCCCAATTAGTCTCGTATTTGACATATTTATTCTATTAATCAATACTTAATTATATGAATGAAAATTTAACTCAAACGCAACCAAGTGTTAATCCACAAACTCCAGTTGACTCAACTCCTGTTCAATCTCAGAAGAATAAAAAGTCTTTAGTTTTGATGATAATTATTCATCTAATTGCTGTTGTCGTTATTGGTTATCTTATCTATCAAAATATTCAACTTAAAACACAAATAATCAAATCTGAACCCACACCAATTGCTTCATTAACCCCCACAGTATTACCCTCAACGGATCCAACCGTAGACTGGAAAACATATAATGATACGAAGTTTAATTTTTCTTTTAAGTTTCCCATTCGTTACAAAATTGAAAAACCAACCCAAGAGGCAGTTCCAGAAGGAGAATTCGGTTTTAATGCCGGCTCAAAAGAGGATCGGTTTTGGATTGATGCGGTTTTTTTTAGCGGAACACTTGAACAATTTGTTAGTAAATATACCGCATACGATTCAGGGGCTAAAATTATAATGACAAATTTGAATGTAAGCACACCGTTAGGAGAGTCTGTTAACCAAGGTAACACCGCTATCCATCTATATAAATATATAAACCACTATGACCAAAATGTTAATCCTGGAGCTAAAGACATTATTTCATATACAGGTTTTTTTGTTTCTAATAATTTTGGTTATATACTCCGTTCTGTAAACGTAACGGATAATTTGCCTGATTTCGTCCAGATATTATCTACCTTTAAATTTACACAGTAAAACATTTTTTCAAAACTCTCTAAAGATATATCAACTTGAAGTTGTCTGGTTCTAAATAAGTCTAACAAGCAACCCACTCATCAATAATCATTACTAGATTTATTTATTATTTGCAAGAAGGTTGTCAGGAATTACTTTCTAATCAAAATAATTGTTTATCGCTGTAAACAAGGCATCCACCTCTTGATCGAGTCTATTAGTTTTAATGAGCTCATACTCGTTAGTATTTGTTAAGAAGAATCCCTCTGAAATAGTTGCCGGCATTTCAGACTTCAAAAGAACACCGGCCGCAAATCTGGAAATGCCATTATTTGGTATACCTAAGGTCTTAGAAATAGAGTTGACCACCTCTTTTGACAATGGGATATCAGACTTTTTCATATACAATGCGAGTGAATAATCTATTTCAGGGTTTGTTGATCCATTATGATGGATGGATATCAAAATTGAAGCATTTCTTGAATTACAAAAGTTGTAACGATCAGCGCTTGACATAGCAACATCTGTTTCTCTTGTCAAAAATAATGTTTCGTCTTTAACATAACCAGCCTCATTTATAAGCCTATCTTTAAGTAGGAGTGCCACACGAAGGTTGACATCTTTTTCTAGAAGATCACCATTGGATGTTCCTATTTCTTCCAAGCTACCATGCCCAGCATCTAAACATATAGACTGAGGTATGGGTTCTGGTATTGGAGTGGGGGCCGTTCTTTTGGCCAAAACAGGATTTGAAAGTAATAAAAAAAATGTGACAGTCAAAACAAAGACTATACTCCTCATCTCTAATATTTTACATAAAACATTAATAGTTAATCAATTAGTAAAAAGTGGGATTATTAATATTTAAAATGTGTGTCATCCTCAATATGCTTATAATTTAATATGTATATAATAAAAAACCACACATTAACACTTCAATATATTTTGTAAACTGTCCTAATAAGTTATAGTGAAAGACCCCTATATACTAACTACTGTCTTGATTCCTTACTTCTGAAGTGTTCTAAAGCTGTATTAAAAACTAATAATACTGGTACTGCTAAAAAGGCTCCCACAAATCCAAAAAACGTTGTTCCTAAAAATACTGCAAGTATTAATAATAATGGACTTGTTTTATTCGTTTTTCCTAAAAATAGTGGTGTTAATAATAGATCTACAATCTTATTTAATACAAAAAATATTAGCAAAATTACTATACCTTCAATAATGGGTGATGCATTAGGTAAAAATGCGACTTGGTCAAAAATAGCAACCAGAAATGCTGCTATTGAAGCAACAGTCATACCGAAAAAAGGAATTACCGATAATGATCCTGTAATAAAAGCTAAAACTACTGAGTATTTTATATTTAGCAATGAAAGGATTCCCCAAACCAAGAAAGTCACAATTAACATCAAAATAAATTGGGTTTTGAGATAATTTAGTAAAACAACCTTTATCTTACTTGTTAAATTTAACATGTTAATGTCTTTTTCCATATTTATAACTAGGTTAATTGTATTTAAATACTAAGGGCAAATTTTTTGAGATATTCAAGTTCTTGTAGATTATATATTGATACAAATAATATTTGTCTACCAAGGCTTTTTAAATCTTGAGCAATTTTATTAACATATTCTACATTCACGAGATCGGATTTGGTTAGAAGTATTATTTCTTTTTTATCTAAAAGCTTTGAATTAAATTTACCAAGCTCATTTCTGACAGTTTCATAGTCTTTGAGATAATTTGTGGATTCACAGGAAATACAGTGAAGAAGAACCCTAACTTTCTCTATATGCTTCAAAAATCCTATTCCAAGACCTTTACCTTGAGATGCACCTTCAATAAGTCCAGGAATATCTGCTATAACTCTATTACCTAAAACTCCTAGTGATGGAGAAAGAGTAGTGAATGGGTAATTGGCTGTTTTAACATGAGAGCCTGTCAATTCGTTAAGTAAACTACTTTTACCGGAATTGGGTAGACCAATAAGTCCAAAGTCTGCAATAAATTTAAGAGAAAAAATAAATTCTTTTGTTTCACCTTTTTTTCCGGGTTCTCCGGGAATTGGATTATTTGGTCTTTCCATTCTAAATTCCCAATTTCCCAGGCCGCCTTTACCTCCACGACACAAAGTTATGCTTTGGTCTACATAAGTTAAATCAACAATTTCTCTGCCGCTTTTTTCATCGATAATACTGGTGCCTACAGGAAGATTTATAATTAAATTATCTCCGTTTCTACCGCTTCGCCTATTTGTTCCGCCGGGAATACCATCCTCTGCAGAAAATTCTGTTAGGCTACTAAACTGATTAAGAAGCTTTAAATCATTTTTAGCTATAACGATGATATTACCTCCATCTCCACCGTTACCACCATCCGCTCCTTTCATATTTTTCCGAAATGAAGTCTTGCCATGCCCTCCATTTCCGGCATTTAATTTAACTTCAACATAATCGATTAGCATCAGTCGTATTATACAGCAGTAGGCTTCCCAATAATGTGTGGTTTAAAAATGTTCGCGGAACTAAAGGCACTATTATTACTTGCAGTAAGAGGAGCTACGGCCATAGATAACTAAGTCTTGATATGCTGGGCATTGGTCTCGTGCAGAAGGATCGCAATTATCACAAATATCTTTTTTAAGATCAACAGGTTTAAAAACACCCTCTAGATTATTGTCGGCAATGATCCTACTCAAGGCTACTGCGGTTCTACATAATGCCTTAGATGTGTCCATTGAAGGGCGTGAAAATTCACATGCAGCCATGTCTGGATTATACATATATTTAGATAACCTTCCAGTATTATTTACTTTTTAATTATTACCTTGATTTAGTACATGGAGTTGTTGCTATAATTAAATAATGAAGGAATATATACCTGTTGTACCAAATCCTACTCAATCTCCAAACTCTAACATGCCGATAAAATCGGGTAGTATAAGTCCCTTGATGATTGTATTGTATTTTCTGACTTTATCTTTAATTGGGGTAAGTAGTTACTTTGTTTTTCAAAACATGGATCTTAAAAAACAAATAACTACCAAGGAAACTCAACCTTTTGAGACCACAGATTCCACACAATCATTATTTACAACATCCTCCGATAAATTAACCAAATATACATATTCAAATAACGACGAGGGTGTTTTTTATTCAATGGAATATCCAAATTATTTTGAAGTTAGAGAAGATATTTATCAGGGTATCCATTTTATTTCTTTTCAATATGCAAAAAACCCTGACCAAATTGATTATGATGTAGATTTTACCGTTTCTGTTGAGGGGTTTGAGGGTGATTTAAAAAGCTTTTTGGATAATAAATACAGTGAAAAGCTAAGTACATTTACGGAACCTATTACACAAATTAAGGTTGGTGATTTGGAGGGATACTACTTTGTTTTTAACAGAGAGGGTAGTATAAAAGCAATTTATTTTCCTGTTAAAGACAACTTGTGTTTGG
>Ga0172374_1002016_pt1 | contig 13197 bp, 11 predicted proteins | sample LakKiv3m_FD_114536 | JGI IMG/M metagenome (GOLD analysis project Ga0172374, IMG submission 114536) | Freshwater microbial communities from Kabuno Bay, South-Kivu, Congo - kab_092012_10.3m | ecosystem: Environmental > Aquatic > Freshwater > Lake | place: Democratic Republic of the Congo... | reverse complement strand
GTACCTATCAAAGAAATTGTAGGCGGTGTTGCCGTAGGTTTGATGGCTAACGATGACCAGACAAAGTTTAAAGTCATGACCGATCTTGCTTACAAAGAAGATGCTTTTGGGTACATGGACTTTAAGATGACGGGAACCAGAAACGGTGTTACAGCCATACAAGTGGATATGAAACTTGCAGGTATTCCAATGTCGCTACTCAAGGAAATCTTTGATGAATCGCGAGCAGGCAGAATGAAAGTGATAGACGTACTTGAACAAACTATTTCCAAACCAAAGGAAACAGTGTCGGAGTATGCACCTAAGCTGTTAACAACTAATATACCTCCTGAAAAAATCGGTCTTGTGATTGGCGCCGGTGGGCGGAATATCAAGGATATACAGGAATCGACCGGAACCGAAGTTTATATCCAGGAAGACGGTATGGTTGTTGTTTCGGGCGAAGATATTGAAATGGTCAAAAAGGCTATGTTTATTGTGGAGTCCACGGTTAAAGATGTTAAGGTTGGTGAAATCTACGACGGTGTTGTCAAAGACATATTAGATTTTGGTGCGCTTGTTGAGATATTGCCCGGCAAAGTAGGCCTTTTGCATGTCAGCGAAATCTCATATTCGTATGTGGACAGTGTCGACCAGGTTCTTAGCATCGGAGATCCCGTTAGAGTAAAGGTTATTGGACTAGAGGATCGCGGCAAGATAAGTCTGTCCAAAAAAGCTTTGGAGGAACGCCCTCAAGGCATGCCGGAAGAAGGCGGTCGCCCAAGAGGCGGGTTTGGAGATAGAGGGCGCGGACCCGATCGAGGCGGTCGCGGTGGATTTGGCGGCGGAGACAGGGGCGGCAGATTTAGACGCTGACCTGATGGTATAATTTGGTAGTGAACACGCGAAACTGCTCCAGCTGTAAAGCAGCATTGGGATTATTTGATGGCTACTTTTGTTCGTCCTGTGGAAGTCAACTACCTGACGAGCTTGTCCGGTCGCCCGAATCGTATGTGAATGTTGTGCCTCCCACTTTGGAATTTGATAAAGGTCATTTATTGCTAGATTCGTTTCTGACCATCACAAAGAAAATTTTGCATATTGTGAACATCAAGGCTTTGACCATGGTACTCCTTGTCCCGGTGGCGCTTTTTGTTTTATACACGTATGTTATAAAAAATTCCGGCATTTCAATACTGGTGCAAAGGAATTTAGGCGCAACCCCGCCGCTGAAGTTAACCGCTTCACAACCGGATTATATTGTTCGTGTGGACACCAACTTACAATCAGGTAGTTTTACAAGCGGCGAAGCAGCAAAACACATTCCGTATGAAGCGGACTTGGTTGTAGAGGTTGCGGATCTGCAAGCGTTTGGGGACATGTTTGTGGAATTTGATCGTGGTTACTCCCCGGTGTTCCAAGCGATAAAAGACCTAGTTTTTCCCGGATTTGCTTTCTTTGGAGTACCTCAAGGTGAAAAGTACTCGTACGGTGTTGTGTTCTTTATTAAAAATGTAAATGATTTTAAACCGGATTTTCTCAACGACTATGGTTGGCTTAAGTACAAAGTAAATGGCAATGTTCTTTTTGTATCAACTGATGACGGTTTAGTAGATGAGTTTTCTAGCGTCTCGGATAAACTCACAAGAAGTGTTGAATTAAATACAAAATATATCGAAAAAAAGAAGACCATCCCGCCCATTGGTCGCATAAGTATTTGCATTCTCAATCCCAGAGCCAAAGCAAACATCAAGCTTTTCTACGACAAATTTCCGGAGGCATTAAAAAAATTAGTTGAGGCGTTTGACAAATCCAACCTCGACCACGGAGTTATTTTGTAGTTAAATAAATCAATGGAATTACAAAAGTACGCATTTGACGAATTAAGAAGATTGGCCGAAAAGGTAGAAAATACCAAAGGGCTTCCCGAAGACTTAAAAGAAAAACTATTGCAGATGATTCAAAGGCTTGAGAGAATGGCAAATTTGGGGCACTATGCTTCGGAGTTTGACACGCTGTCACGATACATCGAAACTGTCACCTCGCTTCCGTGGAGTTATGAGACTGTAGATCATTTGGATATCAAAAAGGCCAAAGACAAGATGGACTCAACTCACTACGGGATGGAGTATGTAAAGGAAAGAATTTTGGAATATCTTGCAATGTTGCAGCTTCTTCATTCACGCGGTCGGGATATGATTGCTAAATCTCCGGTTATTTTGTTTGTTGGGTTGCAAGGTGTGGGTAAAACAACTTTATCCAAGACGATTGCGGAAGCTTTGGGCAGAAAGTTTATCAGAATTTCAATGGGTGCTATTGGTAACTCGCAAGAGTTAAGAGGCAAAAGCAAAGCTTTTCCTGAAGCTGAGCCGGGTCAGATTGTTAAAGCTTTGATTAAACTGGGTACCAAAAATCCGGTTATTTTACTTGACGAAATCGAAAAAGCCAGCGGCGAAGCAGGTCTAAGACTTGATATTATGGCAATTCTGCTTGAAATACTTGATCCAGCTCAAAATAAGGACTTTCGTGATCATTACGTGGATTATCCTTTTGATTTGTCGCACGTTTTGTTTATCTGTTCGGCCAACAACACCGGAACGATTACGACAGCACTCATGGATAGAATGGAAGTAATTAAAATGCCTTCCTACACCGATGAGGAAAAACTTAGGATTGCCCGCGATTATCTTATGCCTCAAATATTTGAAAAATCAGGTCTAAACCCGGAAGAGCTTGAAGTGGATCCGGCCTTGTGGCCCGGTATCGTCAGGCCATTTGGATATGATTCCGGGATACGAAGTCTTGGCAGAACATTGGAATCAATTTGTAGAAAGGTTGCTAAGGAAATAGTTGATGGGAAATCTAAGAAGGTTTACTTGAATGCAGATAATCTCAAATACTACCTTCCTAAATAAGTCAGAATGTCGGACGTCGAACCACAAATAAATACTATTGTAAATCTAAGACCCACGGTGGTTTGTTGTTGCATTGCCAATAAGAAGCTACTGATGCTGTTGAAGAAAGATTACAGAATGTGGCTTTTACCTCAGGGTGGTGTGAATGAGGGCGAAACACACGAGCAGGCGATAGTACGAGAGCTAGGTGAGGAAATAGGTACTGACTTTCTGAAAAACATCAACGGCACCCCCATTTTCTTTTTGGAAGACTCGTTTGAGTTTGGTCCGCCAAAGAGGGATCTGAAGAAATTTGAAGAAGAATCAAAGGCAAACCAGGATATTAAGGGTAAGTACTACTATTTTTACATAGTACCCTGCAAAGAAGAGATCAAAGATTTCACGCCCGCCAAGTTTGATGATCTGTTTTGGCTCGACTACAACGGAGCTCGTGGGCTGATGGAGCTGATGTACCAGGTCAAAAAGCGGGAACTACTTTTGAAGGTGTTGGAACAGCTTAAAACCGGAGGCTACGTAGAGTGATGGATAGGCAAGAGTTGTTGGCTGGTATAACTAGAAGTGTAGCTACCTGTCAAAAGTGTAGGTTGTTCGCAACTGCAAAAAATCCGGTTCCCGGCGAAGGAAGCTACGAAACGCCACTGGCTTTTGTAGGAGAGGCGCCCGGTGCTACCGAAGATGAAACAGGCCGTCCTTTTGTTGGCAGGGCGGGAAAGTTGCTGGAACTGCTTCTAAAAAAAATTGGCTACACGCGCGAACAAGTGTGGATAGGCAATGTTATAAAACATCGCCCGCCTGATAATAGAGATCCGTTGCCCGATGAGATAAAAGCTTGCGAAGGCTATCTTACGATGCAGCTAAAGATTATAAATCCCAAGCTTGTGGTTACGCTTGGGCGCTACGCAATGAGTTATTTTTATCCAATCGGCAAGATTTCGCAGGACAGGGGTAATGTAATTAATACAAAGTTATTTAAAGTTTATCCTGTATACCACCCCGCTGCGGCATTAAGAAACCCAACAATGATGAAGGGCTTGCAAGAGGATTTTATGAGAATCCCTCAAGTTTTAAAAAGCGTTGATGATACAAGAGTAATACAGGATAATAAAGAAGGAGTAGTCTCTGAAGATGGTCAACTGATTTTGGGACTATGAATATATGGAACTATTTAGTTTAGCAGATACCGAAGAGACAACTTCGGACAAGAAAAAAGTAAAAATTATTACACTAGCCGGAACGGAGACTGTTACAAAGAACATGACCCTTTACGAGTGTGACGGTACGATAGTTGCAGTCGATTGTGGTGTCGATTTTCCTGATAACGATGTACTGGGTGTTAATGTTGTTATACCGGACTTTACTTATCTCCAGGACAATGTACATAAGTTTAAGGCGCTGGTTATAACGCATGCCCACGAAGACCACATAGGCGCGATCCCTTTTCTTTTGGATAATTTTGATGTACCGATTTATTGCACCCCGCTTGTTCAGGGGATTATCTCTGAGAAATTCAAAGATAAGTCATTTAAACGGCTTCTTGAGAAAGTTAAATTTCACACTTTTGGTCCGGACACCGGGGAAGTCACCTTTGGACCTTTTAGGTTTTCTTGTTTTCATGTAACACATTCGGTACCTGATTCAACAGGACTTGTTATAACTACACCACAGGGCGTCATTGTGCACATGGCCGATTACAAGATAGACATGACGCCTGTTCTTGGTGCCCCCATTGATATGGCAAGAATAACTTCCCTTGGAGAAAAAGGTGTGTTGTGTTTATTATCCGATTGCTTGGGTATTACTAAAGAAGGCCCGTCAAAAAGCGAGCAGATAATAACGCAAACAATCCAAGACATGGTGGAAAAATACAACGAAAGGCAACTCTTATTTACTACACTTTCAACCAACATCTCCAGAATGAAACAGATAGTAGATGCAGCAAACCACGTTGGAAGGCGCTTGGTGTTTGTCGGACGCTCGATCAATCAAAATATGAAGGTTGCACGCGGTCTGGGTTATCTAAATCTGGACGATTCTATGGTTGTTCCCGAGAAAGAGGCAATGAATTTTGATCAAAAGGATTTAATTTACATCATTGCCGGTGCCTACGGTACTCCGGGATCAGCATTGGCGCGGCTAAGCCAAGGTGAACACGACAATGTCCAGTTACAAAAAGATGCGATTGTGGTGTTTACGGCTGACCCAAGTCCCCCGGGAGTTGATGTGGATGTAGAAAGAGTGATGGCAAATCTGACATTGGCTGGTGCAGAAGCTATATATAGTGACATTCAGGAAGATTTATACGTTTCCGGCCACGGTACACGTGACGATCTTATGAAAGTTGCCGCGCTGCTAAAGGCAAAATATTACATTCCGATCGGCGGAACTGTGGTGAAGATGCGTGCTTATACAAATATCATTCACGAAATGTTGAATATAGACAAAAACCGCGTTTTTGAACTTCATGAAGGGGAAGTTTTGGAATTTAGTGATAGAGGTGCAAAGATAGTAGACAAACTTGCTTTGCAGCAAATCTATATTGACGCCGACGGTGTTACTCAGGTAAACCCTATCGTTTTACGTGATCGGGGTCAGCTTTCCACAGAAGGTGTGTTTGTAGTGGTTATTCCGACGTCGAAAGATGGTCAGATGTCAACCGACAAAGTGGAAGTTATTACGCGTGGATTTATATATGTTAAGGAGTCAGCGGATTTTATGAGTAAGAGCAAAAAATACATCACAAAAGTATTGCAAAAACACATGGCTAAAAAGGATGATTGGCAGACATTCCGAAGAAAAGTGGAAAACGATGTAGGCAGTTTTCTTAAAAAAGAAACGCGTAGGACCCCGTTGGTAATAATCCATACACTTACTATCTAGACTGTCTAAAAGACTGACACTTTGCTATTATAGTATTAATGCCACGAGGTCGAAGGAGAAAATTTAAACTTAAACTTAACATAAAGCCCGATACTATAAGGTCGGTACTGGCTCTTATCTTCACTTTGCTTGCCCTGATAAGCGCAATATCCTTCTTTTTACCGGATTACGAGCTAAATGCAAAGTTACAGAAGGTTTTGCGTCTGGGTTTTGGTAGTGCTTCCGTGCTTTTGCCGTTTATTTTTCTTATTACAGCCTCACTTTTTGTTGATTTTATAAAATCAAAACTCAAAGAGCCTCGGCTTATGCTGGGTTGTCTCATGATAACCTGGGCGCTTGCCGGGTTTTTTCACCTGTTCATTCCGCTTGATGATATGGAGAAAATGGCGAATGCAGGTAATGGCGGTGGCTACGTTGGATTTAAAACCGCGGAGTTGCTTGTAAACAGCATCAGCGTTTACGGCGCGTTTGTGCTTTTACTAGTTTTATTTGTAGTTGGGGTGATAGTTCTTTTTGACATTTCTCTGGACCAGATTCTTGAATTTACTTCTGATAAATTGGCAGAGTTAAACATTAAACTCCCAAGTTTTGGCAAGAAAAACTCTGACAAGGATGAAGAGGAGGAGGAGACAACAATTTCTACAGGTCTGGTATCTATAGACGATGATCTGTCCGGCATGGAACCAATCCACACGCGGTCACATTCAAAGGCCGAACCTGAAATTGAAATCTTGCCACCTCCGTCAGAACCCGAAGATAAGCAAACTATTACAACCCGTCAGGAAATAACCATGTCCATTGCTCCCTCCTCACCGGTAAAACCAGAGTTCAAATTTACAAATAAAATATGGCAAGCACCTCCTGTAGATTTGCTGATCGATCCGCCTAACGAAATAATCGATGCGGGGGATACAGATGCTAGAGCTAAGATAATCCGCGAAACTCTGAGGTCTTTTGGCATTGAAGTTGATATCGAGGATATCAAGGTTGGTTCATCAGTTACGCAGTTTTCTCTTAGACCAAGGTCGGTAACAAAAGTATCCAAGATCTCAAGTCTTCAGGAAAATCTTGCCATGGCTCTAGCATCACCAAATGGTACGGTTAGAATTGAAGCGCCCATTCCGGGTAAATCGTTAATTGGTGTCGAGGTTCCCAATGTTATAAGGTCGGTTGTTCATTACAAATCCTTGTTGCTGTCCGATCAGATGCGTGCAGTAAAATCTAAGCTGTCTATAGCCTTGGGCAAGGACGTTGGTGGCCGCGTTTATACGTATGATATAGCAAAAATGCCGCATCTGTTGATAGCAGGTGCTACCGGCTCGGGCAAGTCTATCTTTATTCATAACATACTGTTTTCAATTTTGTACAAGGCCAGTCCCCAAGAGGTTAAATTTATACTCATGGATCCAAAACGTGTAGAACTTGTTTTATACAACGACATTCCACATTTGATAACACCTGTTGTTACGGATATGGAACGGGCACCGTCGGCATTTAAATGGGCCGTTTCGGAAATGGAAAGAAGGTATAAATTATTTGAACAGGCTCGTGCAAGAAACATCGACGACTATAATGAAAAATCCGGTTTCCAGGCTCTGCCCTATATTGTAATTATCGTTGATGAGCTAGCTGAAATAATGGTTCAGGATTCAGTGGGTGTAGAAAAAAGTATTATACGGTTGGCACAGCTTGCCCGTGCAACAGGTATTCATTTGGTTCTGGCTGTACAGAGACCCTCAACGGAAATTATCACAGGGTTAATAAAGGCAAATATTCCATGCAGAGCCGCGTTTAATGTAACAAGCAACACCGACTCCAGAGTTATTATTGACCAGCCGGGCGCTGAAAAGCTCCTTGGTAGGGGCGATATGTTGTTTGTCCCGCCTGATGCGCAAAAACCCATCCGATTGCAGGGTGCGATGATTGCTGATAGAGAAATTGCTAACTTGGTTAATTACCTCAAGAGTCAGGATGTTCCGCCGGAATACAAAGAAGAGATTCTTAGCATGTCTCCTGAAAAGGGCACGCGCGGCGGTAATGTAAATTCTACATGGGGCAGTGATGTGGATGACGACTTGTTTGATGAAGCTGTTGAACTTGTAGTAGCGCTAGGCAAAGCTTCGGCATCTTTACTGCAGCGTAAATTATCCATTGGATACGCTCGTGCAGCCAGGCTAATAGATATCATGGAAGAGAAGGGCATTATTGGCCAGGCGGTAGGTGGCAGTAAGGCACGAGACGTTTTAATATCGGGCGACGATCCTCAAACTTCGGAAAGCCTGCCACCCGACGAAGACCTAGAAACTTTGTGATAAAATACATCGGATGAAAAAGAAAAAGAAGATTTCAATGCAACAAAAAGAGTCAAGACGTGTACAAGAAGCCGAAAAAGCACTTGGCAAGAGCTACACACTTAATAGACAAACCCCGTTTGTATCGGTAACCAAAAGTAACGGTCCCATTCATGTACAAGCGGCAAAAGAAACTTCGTACGCACTTCCCATCATTCAGATCAAAAAGGATTTACTGGGCAATATTTTATTTATGATGTTTTCGGTGGGGTTACTTGTCGTGTTAAGAATTACAAACTTTGGTTTTGAGCAGCTTAGACCTTTTCTCAAATTTTAACTTAGCATTGTTATTTCGGCGTCTATTAACTCATCCAAATCACCATCTAAAATTGCTTCGGGATTTTTTATTTCTACATCAGTGCGTAAATCTTTGACAAGTTTGTAGGGATGTAACACGTAGTTTCTTATTTGATTGCCCCAGCCCGGAGTTTTGTAGTCACCCTTTAGTTTTTTTGTTTCGGCTTCTGCTCTTTCCAACTCGATCTGATAAAGCTTTGACTTTAAGACCTTCAAGGCCTTTTCCCTGTTTTTGCCTTGAAACCGCTCTTCCTGGCATTCAACAATAATTCCGCTTGGTTTGTGTTTTACCCTAACTGCGGTGGACACTTTATTTACATTTTGACCACCACTTCCGCCTGCTCTAAAAAAATCCCATTCCAGGTCATCGTCCTTTAGTTCAATCTCAGTTACGTCATCTTCTATTACCGGAATAACCTCGACTAGCGCAAATGAAGTTTGTCTTAGGCTATCGGCATTAAACGGCGACTGCCGAACAAGTCTATGAACGCCGGACTCTTTTTTTAAAAAGCCGTATGCGTATTTGCTATCAATTTCCAGGATTGCGCTTTTTATGCCGGCTTCTTCGCCGGGAATGGAGTGAATCTCCTGACATTTCCAATTTTTTCTTTCTGCGTAACGCTCGTACATTCTCAAAATCATCTTTGCCCAATCATTTGCTTCCGTACCCCCTTGGCCGGCGTGAATCGACAAAAGTGCACTATTTTTATCGTGCTTGCCGCCAAGGTATGTTTTTAGCTCCATTCTTTTCATTTCTTTTTCAAAAGCTTCAACATCGTCGTCCTCCATATATAGCTCCAACATATCCATTTCCTCAACATCTTTTTCAAGCGCGGCCAAATCCTGCGAAATTGTTTTGCCTTCTTCCCAATTAGTCCATACCGCCTGATCTTCTTCCAGTCGTTTTTTGAGTTCTGCTATTTTTTTCCTTTTGTCGTCATAGAAAAATATTTTTTTTAGCTTTTCCAGACGGGTTTTATGCTCTTCAGTCATAATTTGTTCAGGTATCCGTGGAGGAATGAACGAATTACATAGCACCACAGCCATGACCGTGGTAATTTGAATTATACACGTCTTGGCGGTAGAATGAGCCAAATTAGCCTTTTAAACCTTTGGAGAGGAGAAAAGAAGATGGGAACGCTGCGGATTGTATTGACCATAGTTTTTGGCGTATTGGCGTGCGGTGCACTGTACGTTGCTTTAGTGGCGCGCAGATTGCGGACACCGGATGTTTCAGGAAATATGGACGCTAGTATCTGTCTTGGTGTTGCCGCTTTCTTGTTTGGCATCGCACTTTTTTTCTTTTTTCGATAGAGGGGTTTTTAAGATGACAGAATATTGGTGGATCTTAATACCTTTTGTTCTTCTCAACCTATTCCTAATAAAGTATTGGTTGGAAGACAGAAAGTTTAGTGGCGGGAACGGACCTATAATATTTCTCGTCTTACTGGACTTTGTAGCTTACTCACCCTTCCGCCCGAAAACTTGTGATCTTACAGGGGTAGTCTGCCAAAAAGCCGACTGCCTCTGAATTCTTTCGATTACCTATTATCAAAAACTTCAACCCCAATTAGCTTTTCATCGCCCTGCTTAAATTCACCTGCTAACATTTTCTCAGCCAGGTAGGACTCGACATTATCTTCAATAACCCTTGCCATTGGTCGTGCTCCCCATTCCGGACTAAAACCTTTCTTTGTCACTTCATTTATCAGCTCATCTGAAAAAGACAGTTTTATACCCCGTTCTTCTGCAGATTTTCTAACATTTGATAATAATAGTTTTGCAATCTCGTGCGCGTTTTCCATTGAAAGTGGATTGAACACGATTATGCCGTTAAACCTGTTTAAAAATTCAGGTGCAAACTTTGCTCGTACCTCAACCATTGCAACTTCTTTCATTTCATCCGTTGTTTTCTTAGCCTCTGATGCCTCTTGTATGGCTCTTGTTCCTGCGTTACTTGTGGCGATAATTATTGTGTTGGTAAAATCTATAACAAGACCCGTTGAATCCGTCAGCCTTCCGTCGTCCAAGACCTGCAAAAATGTTAACAGTATGTTGGGATGTGCCTTCTCGATCTCGTCCAGCAAAAGGAGAGCAAAAGGCCTGGAACGGATATTTTCGGTCAGTACGCCCTTTGTAGACCCGTCAGGAGAGCCTATGAGCCTGTCTATGCTGTCTATTTGCTGATATTCGCTCATATCAAGCCGAATCATGTTCTTGGCGTTGCCAAAGTAGCATTTAGCAAGAGCCTTGGCTGTTTGAGTTTTGCCTACTCCTGTTGTTCCCACAAACAAAAAGCTGGCGATTGGCTTGCCCTCGTTTCTAATACCTGCACGTGCGCGTTTCAATGCGGCCCCCACTTGTTTTATTGCAAAATCCTGGCCAACAACCATCTCTTTTAGTTCTGTTTCAATATTTAGCAGTTTCTTTGCCTCATCTTGCGTGACAGTTTCTACAGGGACGTGTGTCGTATCGGAAATCTCTTTTTCTATGGCCGTTGTATTAACAAGTTTTGTTGTAGACTCTACAGCTGATGCTGCTCTATCCAATATGCCTATCGCTTTATCCGGAAGTACCCGTTCGTGAATCAGTTTTTGAGACAAAGTGACGATCTTTTCTAATGCGGGATACGTTACAAAAATACCCTTCTTGGCTTCCAGCTCAGCAACATCAAATTTCATGATTTGGATGGTTTCTTCTTTTGAGGCAGGTTCCAACTCCAATACATTAAATAACCGTGAAAACGCACCGTTGGGCTCGATGTATTTGCGGTAATTTTGTTTTGATGTGGCGCCAATAAATTGTATTTTGCCTCCCGATAAGTTGGGTTCTAATATAGAGTATGCAACAGCACTTTCCGCGTTTTTGTCTCCTGCACCTGCAACAAGATTATGAATCTCGTCAATAAACAGGACAATATCCCCGGAACTTTTGGCCTCTTTAAAGGCTCTATCAATTTTTTCTGCCAGAAGTCCGGGATTAGTTGCTCCGGAAATTAGGCCGGACATTTCCACACTTACAATGCGTTTGTTTGTGAGGGATTTATATTCGGAGCCTTCCAGTATTTTGTATGCGATACCTCTTACAAGAGAAGTTTTTCCGCATCCGGGATCGCCGATGATAAGTATATTTTGATTTGAACCTGCAAGCATTTCGCCGATTTTTCTAATGTAACCTTCTCGTACAGTGAATCTTAGGTACCCGCCGTATTTTGCTTCTTTGGTAAAGTCTGTAGACATCGAGTCAAGATACGGAGTTACGTGTCCGGTCATGCCTTTGCCTATTCCGCCGGTAAAAAGCATTACATAGTCATCCTGGAAGATACTAATTTTAGCTAACAGTTCTCTTTCCTCAACAAGCCAACGCGCAGCACCTTCAAGCAGATCAAGAGTGGTGCCAAATGAGGACATCAAAAGCTCAACCTTTGGAATGTTTGCCAGTGCTGCAAGAAACACTTGTTCGGTTTCCACGTAGCGTGACCTGTGTTTTTTGGCGTATTCAAGGGCTGAAAACGGTATTTTTCGTGTGTCAAAGTTTGGAGTCTCCACAAGTTTTGTCGAGAACTCCTGTAAACTTAGTTCAGCTTTTTTTAGCAGGAGTTGTATATCCGGTTTTTTAATTGCTGCCTGAATATTTTGATTAAAGTTGTTAAGAAGAGAGAAGTAGAGGAGTCTTGCGGAAGGTCGAAAAGTTAGCAGTATTTCATCAATGTTTGATGGGTTGGTAATGTTTATTAGTCTTTTGACAGGTACGTTCCTGATAGAAAATACAAATGCGGCATAAACACCGTAGTAAAGTGCTGCCACTAAGATATTTATATAGTTAAATAAAAATACCGGAAGTAAAAGCCATGCAACCGGCAAAGCCAGAACAACCGTGGCAAAGATACCCATAATAACAACTCCGAAAACAATTTCTATAGATCTGACTACAAAACCAATCATTCTGCCTACAACTGTGTAATCGCCAAAGAGGGGAGTAAATATCAACCGAACGTTAAGAGTAAAAGAAATCTGGCTGTTAATAAGAGTTACAAGCCGCTTGCCGATGGTGAAAAGCCGCTTTGGTGTTTCGAGTGCCCACCAGGTAAAAAAGCCAATAAAAAACTTTGGCAGATTTCTCATATCTTTAGGATATCAAATTAGGACTGAGGGGTACAGGCAAATGTACCCCTCATATTGTCACAGACTTGTGGCATCAAATTCAAAATCAAATACCCCGGAAGCGCCCTGTTTTGTTTCGCTTATACTCTCCGTGGAAAACCTAAGCACAAAACCCTTAACTTGTCCGGCTTCGACGCTGCCTAGATCAAAGCCCTCTGTGTTCCACTTAACAATCGATTTTTTGCCAATACTTGTACCTGTTTCGCCGGTGTCTGCAAGACCGTTTCCGTCACCATCGTTCCACGGAAGCAAATCTACAAATAGTATGGTTCTAAGATCTTCAGGATCGTTTGCTGTAAGATATCTTGCATGTGAGGTTAAAGCTACCGGCGTAGTTCCTTTGTTAACAAGTTTGAGTAAGTAATGCTGCGTCCAGTTTGGCGTAACATTGTCAAAGTTAGGTCCGTTTAGCTCATCGGCTAAGTTACTTGAGTCCGTTGTTCCGGCAACATCGCTAAGTAGTTTGATATCCGAAGATCCTACCGTAAATTTACTGCCCAACACCTTACCCTTATCTTGAAACGCTGCAAACGTAATCCCAAGACCTAGTATCAGCAGTAATACAAAAATACCGCCGCCAATCAATGCCCGAGCTTTTTTGACAAAATGAAGCAT
>Ga0172374_1002015_pt1 | contig 13201 bp, 12 predicted proteins | sample LakKiv3m_FD_114536 | JGI IMG/M metagenome (GOLD analysis project Ga0172374, IMG submission 114536) | Freshwater microbial communities from Kabuno Bay, South-Kivu, Congo - kab_092012_10.3m | ecosystem: Environmental > Aquatic > Freshwater > Lake | place: Democratic Republic of the Congo... | reverse complement strand
TTTGGCCTCCTCCATGAAGATGTAGAATTCTCGCGCATCTTTAACGGATATGAGTCTGTCAGACGACTCTCCCACCACATCCGTGGCCCTCACGTGCTTGGGCATCTCGTTATAGTTGGCCTGGGCGAGGAGGAGGACCTGGGCTCTGTCGGAATAATGATCATGTCCGAACCGGGAGTGAAAGAGGGTCTTCATGATCAGCCGGTTTTCGCCCTCTGGATGGCTGAATTTCACCCGATAGGCCGTCCCGTGCACCCCTTCTCCCAGCGGCTCCATAGAGATCAACCGGGTCGCTTGCCCGAAACGCTCTTTCAAATAATTCTCGACCTTGATGTCAATATCCATTTCTATCCCCACCCTGTGAATCCATTCCAACCCAGGCGACTGTGACCATCCACGGTACGCCGCATTCCCCTATTGCCAATTGATAGCATAGCAGCTACATGCCGACGCAGTCAATGATTGTCCCAGATTCCGGACCCGGTTCTATCCCCATCATCGGATGGGATTCCGATCCCCTTATATGGGTGGATCTGCGGGGTCCCATCAGTTGGGGCCGCTCTTATCGACCATGACTGCGCTGGCCATGAGATCCACGGTTCTGATTGTTCCTTTGATAAATGTCCTCTCCCCTGCGCCGCGTTCGCCAGCAAGGCGACAACCGTGCTCTTTCCACTTCCTCCCTTTCCACAAGTAGATATCTTCATCAGTTAAACCTCCACATTTGCATTGTCTGAACGTTACCAATTCAGATGGTAACCATCTGTAGCGTTAGGGTAACGTTGTATGGTCGGCGAGGCATTGGGCGCCCGTTTCCGTAAAAATCTCCAGCCGCCGATAAGATCTCCGAGGTACTCCTTGACGGGGCCTGCCTGTTTCGCTATATTTCCCTTTATGACGGACGGCCTTTGCCCTAACATCACCAACAGTCCCATTTGGTTCCGTAGATACGGTTAGTTATGAACAATATCCCCTCCCAGGAAACCCTGATGCAGATGGTCGCCCGATGGCTCCCGCCCCATCAGATGCCCAAGCGGTTTCGGATTCACACGGATACCAGTGATTTTTTCAGGGTAGACTACGACGACGTGGTGATCCTGGACAACCGGCCCTACCTTATTCGTCATAATGCCAAGGAACTCCGGTTCGGATTGAAAGACGAGATCAAGCACTGGGTCAAACGGGTAATTGATCTTGAAGACGGCAGCCTCAAGATCATGAAGCTGGTCTTTTATGAAAGGTTTATGTCCCGTGTCGGGGGAATTGAATTCGAGTGTTTTCGAAGCCCCAAAAAGGAGGCCCGCATCCTCGATCTTGTCTCCGAGCACAGGAACTTCATGCATGGATACGGCAAACCGGACGAAAAAGGCAACATCATTCGCGTGCTCGATTTTATTAAAGGGAAAACCCTGGCAACCCACGTGAGCAGAATGGATATGAACCACGAGACCTATTACCATGAGCACTTTGCAAGGATACTGGACCAATTTATTGAATGCATACAGGCCATACGCTTTCTGCACGACCATGGGGAGAAGCACGGTGACATACGGCGGGACCACATCTTGATCGACCAGGAAACAGGCGATTATCGCTGGATCGATTTTGACTTCAATTATCGCCACAGGGAAAATATATATGGCTATGATCTGTTTGGGCTGGGCAACATCCTGGTGTTCCTCGCAGGCAGAGGAGATGTATTGCTCCCGGACCTCAAAAAGGACGGGCACCCTTGCCTCGACACCCTGAGCGAAACCGATTTGAATATCGTTTTCCACCATCGGGTAGTGAACCTCAAGAAGATTTACCCCTATATCCCCGAGTCCCTCAACCGGGTTCTGATGCACTTTTCAAGAGGCGCTAATCGGTTTTATGAGCATACATCCCAGCTTTTAAATGATCTGGGAGAGGTCAAAAGCGCTCATTAGACCTACTCCGGACAATCCGGAAGCGATCCCGCCAATATAGGCGGGACTCACACGGAGACACAAAGACGCGAAGATCTTCATAACCAAAGATCTCATAACCACATGCATTTGGTTGTCTTTTTCTTTGTGGGCTTTGTGGCTCTGTGTGATGGTTAAAGGAGGAAAGACATGACCGAGGCGGAAAATACCTTCAACAAGAACATCCTGATTGCCGTGGACGAGTCGGAGAACGCCCGCCGGGCGGTCTCCTATGTGGGCCAGCTCCTTGGGGGTCTTCCGGGCTTCAAGATCACTGTCCTGCACGTGGTCCCCGAACCGGAGGACGATTATTTCCCCACCGCGGTCGAGAAGGAAAAATGGTTGTCCAAGTACGTTCAGAAGATCGAGGCCCTGTTGGAGGAGTACCGCCAGATCCTGATCCAGAAAGGATTTGACCCGAAGGATGTCAGCGTCCGCTCTACACTCCGCTACTGCCCCTCCATGGCCGAGTGCATCCTGGCGGAACGTGACGAAACCCAATACAGCACCATTGTCGTCGGCAGGCAGGGGCTCTCGCGTAGCGAAGAGTTCCTCTTCGGAAGCATCTCCAGCAAGATCGTCAACCACGCACGCAACTGCACCGTGTGGGTGGTGGAATGAAAGCCCTAACCCGGATATAGGATTTGGGGTAAGGGTTCACAGGTTCCGGGTTCAACGTTCAGGGTTAAGGACAAAGAAGGGGTTGAAGACCTCAAGCCTTCGTAAGGAATGCTGGCTTTGCCACATAATTGACAAATACCATGTTCCAGGTTTGTGGGAATGTCGAAGCAGTTCGTTTTCCCGTATAAAACGTCTGCAAAATGACCTGTGGTGATGACAATATAACCTTTGAACCTCTGAACCTTTGAACCCGTGAACAGCTATGATTTGGGATGGTTGATTTACGATGGTTGATTGAAAGCGGATGGCAGAAAACCACATGCCAGAAATAAAAAGTCAGGGGTTAGCGCTCGGCATCGTCACATCCCGACGGTGCCCGACCTGCGGGCATCATGAAGTGGGCTATGAGACAGCCGACGGAGCATTCGTCTCCTTGAGGCCAGGAGACCGGATCGGGGTGTTTCCAAGATCTCCGGCCCATGTTGCCGAAGTGGACGGAAAACAAAACCCTGAAACAGCCGTCAATACCAGGGAGAAGGACCTTGCGCAATGGGCGCCCTGGGTTCCGGAACCTCTCCGTCGCGACCGGGCCCTCTGCCGCATGTATGGGGTTCTCATCGAGAGAGCGCTCATTGAGACAGGGGTATCCCCTCCCCTCTACGAAATGGCCTACCGGCAGAAGCTTCAACGGCTCATCGAAAAGGAGGTCGACATACCCCTGTCCGTTATACTGGACCGGCGTTTTTCTGCCCCGCATCTGGCGGCCGCAAATCCGAAACAGGCGGCCGACGCCCTGTGGCAAGAGCTGGATGAAATCAGTGCCCCTGTAAGTCGGGTGAAGGAATGGCTTGACGACCCGAGCGATGCATCCCTCTGGAAACTGATTCACCCCAAGACAATGGATGAACTCAAAGGCGATATCTTAACCGATGACCAATTGAGAGAGGAACTCGACAGGATATCCATAGAGGATTTCCTGGGTGCCCTGTAATGGGGAGGCTGACTGGCCCTGGGCATGGCGGATCCCATGACCCCCTATCGGATGGGTCGGTCATCGACCCGCTCATACGGCCGCTTTCTCTGCCAGCGCCTCTTTTCGCAAATCCCTTTTCAGGACCTTTCCTGCCAGGCTCACGGGAAGGGCCTCTCGAAAGATCACCTCCCGAATCTTTTCGTAGCCCCCGACCTGGGAATTGATGTCATCGAGGATCTCCTCGGCACTGGCCGTTTCCCCCTCTTTGAGCACCACATAGGCCCTGGGATACTCGGTCACGGCCGGATCCGGAATGCCAATGACCGCGGCCTCCTTGATCTTGGGATGCTGATAAAGGAGTTCTTCCAGGTTTCTTGGGAAGACGTTATATCCCTTGTATTTGATCATGTCCTTGATCCGGTCGACGATATACAGGTAACCGTCTTCATCCATGCGGCCGATGTCCCCCGAGTGGAGCCACCCGTCTTTGAGGGCCACGGCCGTCTCTTCGGGCCGGTTCCAGTAGCCCTTCATGACCTGGGGGCCCTTCTGAAGGATCTCACCCTCCTCTCCCATGGGCAACTCCCGCGTGTCATCGGTCAAATCCACGATCTTGACCTCGGAATCGAAAATCGGGACGCCCACAGACCCGGCCTTTCGGACCCCTTCGCGGGCCGCAGGATTGAGACATATGGCCATGGTGCATTCGGTCATGCCATAGCCTTCCACCAAAACCCCTCCAATCACCTCTTTCATTCGGTTCAAATATTCCATAGGCAGGGGACCGGCCCCGCTGGCTGCAATCCTGACCTTCTTAAAACTGGCGGCACATTGGGGAAAATCAGGATGATTCAGCAGGGCTGTGTATATGGGCGGCGCCCCGCCCAGTGCATCGATGGGGTACTTCTTGAGCACCCTTAAGTACTCTCGAACATCGAATCGCGGCAGGACATAGAGGGTCGTCCCGACAAAGATGGGGTAGTTCAGATAGGCGATGGTCCCCATGGCATGAAACCAGGGGACCACCGTAATGGCCATATGGTGAAACCCTTGAGGATTGCAGTTGTCCGGCCTCAGATTCTCGACAACCTCCTGTTCAAACACAGGGGCATTCCAGTTGGCCACCTGGCTGACGTTGACGATGGTGTTGTAGTGGGTGATCATGGCCCCCTTGGGAAGTCCGGTCGTGCCTCCGGTGTAGGCCAGAACAGCCACATCGTCCCTTGCATGGATAGTCACTTCGGGAGGGTCGGGCGGGTAGTCGGCAATCAGGTCCTTGAAGGAATAGATCCCCGCCGCAGGGTCCGCCCTCAACGGGGCAATATCCTTCCTTTTAAGCAGGAGGAAGCCATATTTTTTGATGGGTGGGAGGACCTCCTCTATCCCCGAGACAATGACCGTCTTCAGGCCGGTTTCGGCCTTCACCGCCATGAGTTTGTTGATCAGGATATTGAGCCTGAGGGTGATCAGGGTTTCGGCCCCGGCGTCGTTGAGCTGGTGCCTGAGTTCGGCCTCGCTGTTGAGGGGTGAGCACATGGTCACAATGGCCCCCAGTCTCAGGACCCCGTAATAGGCGACAGCGAACTGGGGGCAATTGGGCATGAATAGGGCGACCCTGTCCCCTTTTTCCACCCCCATATGGGCCAGGGCCGCGGCCAGGCGTCGCGATTGGTCACAGAGTTCCCTGAAGCTCATGGCCTTTTCCATAAAGATCAGGGCAGGCCGTTCCGGGAAACGCTCAGCGCTGGCGTCCAGGAAGTCCACGACATTTCCTTCATAGTACTGAAGGGACCTGGGATAGACCTTCGGCCATAATTTGTACCAGGGCTTTTCCATCGCCGCCTCCTATGCTCGGGTTTATCTGCCGTCCGCGGATAGATCTCAGCGTTCAGATTTAAGCGTTCGGAAATGATACGGATGGGCTGAGTGTTGATCTCTGGTGTGACTGGCTCCTGGATTTTCCTGTTACAACAAACCCCTTCATGAATCCCACGTCATACTCTCCTGGCTAACGCAAGAATCAGCCGCGAGTGTAACGAGTCGGCTGGATTTCGGGCAATTACTCGTTGTCGCTGTCTTCCTTGTCCTCCCCGCGGCCATATTTCTCCCCCAACTGCCGCAGAGTTTCTTTAAGCACAGGAAGCCGCTGTTTGTCTTTGGGATCCGTCGAAGCCTTCTTGAGTTCGATTAACGTCTTTAGGTCCAGCACTCGAAGCCTGTGGCCCCTGAAATCAATCTCCACGGTGTGCTCTAAGAGTTCCTCATAGGATCTTCCTCCCTCAATAACAGCCAATATGTCTAGCGGACCGATCCGGGTTGTGAGAAGCACGTGACCCTTCCCCGATAGGTCGCGCTCCTTCGGTTCAGTCAACCTGTCGTCCAAGCGACGATGAACAGCGTCAACCGATTTTAGAAAGGAAAGTAGTCTGGCGATGTTCTCGGGAGACTGGCTGTGAACAACGTCCACATCCATTGTTGTGACAGGGCGCCCTGGATTACGGCCGCAAGGCCTCCGACCAGAATGAAATCGACGCCTGCCTCTAACAGTCCCTCCAGAACTTCACCTAGGCTTGCGCTCGTTGGCTTTCTGCCGCCTGTAGGCATCTCTCAACTCCAGAATTGTACGGAAAGCGTTGTCGTTGGCCCGCAATCGCTCCTCCGGCGACATCCTTAAGAACATGGCGACTAATCCCCTGTCCACACCGGATTGCCTATCAATTATTGTTTCCTCAGACATGCTATGCCCTATCTTGAACTAAGATAGCAGCCCCCAACGGTAACAAGGCGTTGACATCTCTTTTAAAATAGTCCCGGGACGTTCAATAAAATTGTCCCGATCGGCATCATCGTCAAATATGCTTCGCCGCTCTATGCCGCGGCAGATAACATGATACAGTGCACCGGGGGCATCGATGCGGTCTTTCCGTGGCATCGTCAGTTTATATCATACTTCCCATCTCATAGATCTGTATTTTTTCATGACCGTCTCCCTATACCAAGCCATGTCGTAAGTTTGGCCAAGTTATTCATCGCCATGCTGCGTCAGGAAAAATATCTTGACGATCGATGCTGGGATGGATAAACTAAGTCTATTGAACTAACCTTTGGAGGTATCTTATGCAGACCGTCAATATCCACGAGGCAAAAACACATCTATCGCGGCTGGTGGACGAGGCTGCGAAGGGAAATGTATTTATCATTGCCAAGGCCGGGAAGCCGATGGTCAAGGTGTTGCCGCTGTCCGGTGAGGAACCGGATACGACCAAAAAGCTGGGCTTCATGTTGGGTGAGATTGCGGTTCCGGATGATTTTGATTCTCTTGGGACAAAGGAGATCACTGACCTGTTTGAAGGAAAGTCATCGTGAAATTGCTCTTGGATACGCATATTGTCCTGTGGGCTGCAGGTCAACCGGAAAGACTCTCCGAATCAGCCCGAACGCTCCTAACAACACCTGAAAACATGTTGTTTTTCAGCGTGGCCAGCATATGGGAGATTGTTATCAAGCGTGGGCTGGGGCGCGACGACTTCAAGGTGAATCCACGACGCCTGAGAGAGATGCTGATCACGCATGGTTACTCCGAGTTGGCTGTTGGCGCAGAACATGTCCTTGCCATCGAATCACTCCCGCCGATTCACAAAGACCCGTTTGATCGCCTGTTGCTGGCCCAGGCCCGAACAGAAGGGATGCTTCTCCTCACAGTTGACGCATCCGTTTCCCAATATAAGGAATCCGTTCTGACCGTTTAGTATTGTCGCAGGAGATCGTTCGCTGCCGCTTGCCCCTGCACAGGATGTCGCCCGGCTCCACTCCATAGATTTCAGCCATCCTTTCAGCAATTCAATCCAGGTCAAATCCACGTCATAACCGTGGCGCTTTAATTTGGATGTATCTGTTTAGCGTCTTGATAGAGGCTATGATAACCGCCGGCCTGTGGGGGGGTCTTTCCCAAAGGACGCAAATCCGTGGCTCATTGCATGGATACGGCAGTGAGGTCGTGAACTCAGCACCCGGACAGCTCCAGGGGATGGACTCGATCAAAGTCTCTATCGCTCCTGCCTGTTCCAAGACGAATTGAGGGTACAGGGAGCGTTGGACGGCCAGTGGCATTCTTTGTTGCGGCACCTGATGGGGCGGGAGCAATTGGGATACCATCTCTCTGAGACGCTCCTGGGAAGACGAATTCCGCATGAGCTGCCGTATCGAGTTGAAAAAGGGTTTGTTGCTGCTGTCGGGTAGCGTGCCTCGTGTTTGCTGGGAAATATAGAGAACTGGTCCGTATTCGTCAAGCCATACGGCATGGACCCTGCTATTCCCCTCGACATCGCCGGAGGCTTGGCGATAGCATCGTCCATCAACCATGTCTGCCTGGGCCGTAGCAAAGCCGTTGCGCAAACGGCAGGCATGGTGGATGCGCGAAGCACTGTTTTGATTTGACGAGAGAATCCCTTGCGGTTAAGATATCATCCAGGGTCATAAGGACAACATGCGGGGGTCTAGAATGGGGAAGAAAACAAGGGTACGGACGGTTGTTGCAGCAGTGATCCTCAGCATAGGGGCATTGCTCATCACAGACCCCGTGGGGGGTGAACCTACGGCAAAGGCGGTCCTGGAAAAGGCCTTTGATTATTACCGGGGCCAGTCTTCGGAAACCGAGGTAGATATGATCATCCACCGTCCGGCCTGGGAGCGCAGGATGACGCTCAAGGGCTGGAGCAAGGGAAGGGAAGACGCACTGATCCGGGTCGTGGCCCCGGCCAAGGATGCGGGAAACGCCACTCTCAAGAAGGGTCGGGAGATGTGGACCTACAATCCCAAGGTAAACCGCGTGATTAAAATCCCCCCTTCCATGATGTCCCAGGCCTGGATGGGGTCCGACTTTTCCAACGACGACCTGGCCAAGTCAGACACCATTCTGGAAGACTATACCCATGAAATGATGCCTGTGACATCGCAGGACAACCACACCGTGTACACGATCAGGCTGACCCCGAAACCCAGGGCCCCCGTGGTCTGGGGAATGCAGCTCATGAAGATCCGGGATGATCACATTCTCCTGGAGCAGGGCTTTTTTGACGAAGACAGGCAACTGGTGAAAGAGATGACCACCTCCGACATCGTCATGCTGGGAGGAAAGCTCTTTCCACGCGTCTGGCGGATGCGAAAGCCCGAAAGCCCTGACGAATACACCGAGGTGGTTTACAGGGAGGTGGCCTTTGATATCCCCATCACCGACGCCTTCTTTTCCATACCCAACCTCAAAGACCCGAGGGTCCGGTGATGCTTAGAAACAGGGTTCTCAGCATAGCGTAAGTCTTGGGACCTATCCGGGACGAAGAACAGGCTGGTCATGTCCATTACCGCGAAAATTTCGTGGCGCAATATCTGGCGAAACAAGCGACGCTCCCTCCTGACCATTGGCGCCATCCTGTTTGCCTCTGCGCTCCTCATCTTTTCCATTTCCCTCCAGTTCAGTTCCTACGATACCATGATCGACGCCGCGGTCAAAAGGCATACGGGGCACCTCCAGGTCCAGGCGGAGGGCTATCATACGGACAAGAAAATGCGCCTGGTGATCGCGCATCCGCAAAACCTTGTCCAGTCCATCCAGGATCTTTCCTACATAAAGGCCATGTCCTCTCGCGCCAATGCCTTTTGTCTGGTCTCCTCGAAACAGCGCACCTACGGCGTCTGGGTGGCGGGAGTCGATCCGGCCAGGGAAAGGGAGGTCACCACCATTGCCCGCGTCATCCGCAAGGGGAGCTATCTGAGCGATGAAACCGCTTATGAGGTCGTCCTCGGGGACATCCTGGCCAAAAATCTGGCGGTGGAGTTGGGTGATGAACTGGTGCTTCTGGGGCAGGGTCTGGATGGCTCCATCGCTGCAACGGCTGTCACCCTAAGGGGGATCTTCAGCACCGGTCAACCCGAGTTTGATCGGTCGGCTCTCCAAATGCCGTTGAAGGCCTTTCAAGAGACGTTCAGCATGGGGGAATCGGTTCACGAACTGGTCGTCGTCGCAACGGATTTGGAGCGTCTGCCGGACCTTGCCCGGTCAATCCGGGAGCGTCTCGAATCTGCCTCTCCATCCGAGGGTCTGCAGGTCCTGACATGGCAGCAGTTGCTGCCGGGTCTGGAGCAATCCATTCGGGTGGATATGGTCAGCGGATGGATCAACTACGGGATTGTGGTGATTATTGTGGCCTTCGGGATCATGAACACCTTTGTGATGTGCGTCATGGAGAGGACCCGGGAATTCGGCATGCTGATGGCCCTGGGCATGAGGCCTTCCCAGGTGGCCCGGCTGGTCCTCCTGGAGGCCGCGTTTATGAGCCTCCTGGGCATATTCCTGGGCGTCGTGGGCGGATGCATGGTCACCTATTATTTCCAGATCCACGGGTTTCAGATACCGGGCGCCGAGCAGATCATGGCCCAGTGGGGGCTGCCTTCGCGCATGTGGCCGAGACTGAGCCTGATGTCGATCTTCACTGGCCCTGCGGTTATCGTGATGGTCACCCTGCTGACGGCTCTATATCCTGTGTTACGGATTCTTGGACTGGGACCTGCGAGGGCCCTTCGAGCGCTTTGAACAAGCGGTTTTAGTGGGCGGCCCGGCCGCTTAAAGGGATCACGGTCTCTCATATGCAACACAACACATCGTACGGAGCATAGGGATGCTGGCACAACTCGCCTGGCGGAATCTGTGGCGCATGCCGAGGCGCACCATCATCATACTGGTCTCCATCATCATCGGCACCTGGGGCATGGTCTTCATGAAGTCCATGATGACAGGGATCATGCACCAGATGATCGACAACGGGATCCGCACCTTGACCGGACACGTTCAGGTCCACAAAAGGGGCTACTTCAACGATCCGAGCATCGACTATATGATGGCAGACACAAAGGACCTATCGGAGATGCTGCAAGAGCTCCCTGGGGATGTGGTTTGGTCCCGGCGGGTGAAGGTCCCGGGTGTGGTAAGCAATGCGCGCCATTCGTCGGGCATTGTGATCGTGGGAATCGTCCCCGAAGACGAGGCCCGGGTGTCGTTCATCGGATCCGCGGTGACAGAGGGGCGATATCTCACCCAGGGCGATGGATACGGTATTCTCATCGGTGAATCGCTGGCCAGAAAATTCGATACCCAGGTGGGCAAAAAGCTCGTGCTGACCTCGCAGGATGCCAGAGGAAACATTTCATCGGGAGGCTATCGCATCGTGGGGATTTTTCGGGCCGAGCTGGATGCAACCGAGGAAGGCTTCGCTTTTATCCTCCTCCCATCGGCCCAGGAGATGCTCAAGATGGGAGACGCGATCTCTGAACTGTGCCTGCTGGGGCCGCATGCGGATCAGGCGCCCCGGCTCCGTCACCGGCTTGAATCGCGCATCGATACCCAGACCTATGAAGTGATGACCTGGAAGGAATTGATGCCGTTGATCACCGCCACCCTCGATATATGGGACGGCTTCATGTACATCTGGTATGCGATCCTCTTTATCGCCATGTCATTCGGGTTGGTCAACACCATGCTGATCGCCGTCTATGAGCGATTTCGGGAGCTGGGGGTCCTGAGGGCCATCGGCATGAAATCGCGATGGATCATCGCCCAGATCAGCATCGAGGCCGTATGGCTCCTCATCATGGGGATCGCGCTGGGCGATTTGCTCACCTTTGTGTCGGTTGAATGGCTCCACCACGTTGGCGGGATCAATTTGAGCGCTTATGCGGCCAGCGCCGAACAGATGGGATTTCCCAAGATAATCGTCCCCCTGTTCTACGTCCGGGACCTGTCGATCCCCAATGCCTTTGTCCTCTTTTTGGGCATCATGGTCAATCTGTATCCTGCCGTCAAGGCAGGTCGCATCCCGCCTGTGGAGGCGATGACGCATAACTGAAAGAGGGAGAAAATGGCTATTGTCGAATGCGTGGGCGTGAAGAAGACCTACCAGCAGGGCAAGGTGGCGGTAGACGCCTTGCGGGGCATTGACCTGTCCGTGGACAGGGGTGAATTTATCGCCCTTGCCGGACCTTCCGGTTCGGGAAAGACCACGGTTTTAAACCTCATGGGCGGCCTGGATGACATTACCCAAGGGAGGATCGTGGTGGACGGCCAGGATATCACCCGGCTCAAGTCATCCCAGCTTGCGGACATGCGGCTTCACAAGATCGGGTTTGTTTTTCAATCCTACAACCTCGTTCCCGTGCTGTCGGCCGTGGAAAATGTTGAATTTGTCATGATGCTTCAGGGGATACCCCGATCCGAGCGGTTGAAGCGATCGTGCGTCATTCTAAAAGAGGTAGGGTTGGGGGATCTCATGGGGCGTCGGCCGGCGGAGATGTCCGGTGGACAGCAGCAGCGGGTGGCTGTGGCGCGGGCCATTGTTTCGGAGCCCGCCATTGTCCTGGCGGATGAGCCCACGGCCAATCTGGACTCCAAGACCGGCGAAAGGCTCCTGGCCCTGATGAAGGAACTCAACCGGAGTAAGGGGATCACCTTTATTTTTTCCACCCACGATAAGATGGTCATGGAGCGGGCCCAGAGGATCGTTCTCCTAAGGGACGGCATGGTTGTTGACACCGTCATCAATGACCGTTGAGTCGTGCTGCCCGAGGATTTGAGACATGGCATCCGGGGTCAGCCTGCCGCGGTCTGGACGGCGTCGTCACTTTTTATGGAAGCTGGGATGGTTTTTATGGATCGTCTTCCATTGTCTCGATGTCCCTGCCCAGGAAATGATCTCACCGCAACCCCCGGTTTCGCCTGCTTCCGATGAGAGGCCCCTCTTTTCCCCGGAGCAGTTGGAACTGGGCGGACATCTGAAGACCCGGCTGGCCATCAATGATCCGGCTTCAGGGAGCATTTATCATGCCATGGAGAGCGGCGCGGCATGGGACAATCAGAATGAGCTGCGATTGAAAGGGCGCTACAGTTTTAAGGACGTTGCGGAGTTGGAGGTTCACAACGAGAGCTTCCTTGTCTGGAGTGAGACCCAAGGGGTGCTCTCGGAACTGGATGAAGGGCAGGGAGGAGGAAGCGGCGACGTGCTCACGCCGCAATTGCTCATCAATGACCGAAGGCGCCTCATGAACCTCACGTGGACCTGGGAGGAGGGGAAAAAGCTCTACGCGGTCAACCGGTTTGATCGGCTCTCCCTGACCCTGTTCCCCTCCTGGGGCGTTGTCAAGGCAGGTCGTCAGGCCATCAGTTGGGGGAACGGGATGCTTTTCAATCCCTTTGATATCTTTGCCCCGTTTGCGCCCACCACCCTGGACCGCGACTACAAACAGGGAGAAGACGCCCTGTCCGTGCAATGGACCCCCGGCGATCCATATGGAGATCTCCAGCTCATCTATATCCCCCGCAGAAACATCGTCACACGGGATGTGAGCTGGGAAGAGTCCTCAGTGGCTGCCAACTATCACTTCCCAATACCCGACAGTGAATGGGAACTCAGTCTCATGGGTGCCTGCCATTATGAGGATTTCCCGGTAGGCGCGGGCGTTGTCGGCTATATGGGAGGGAGCGCGCTGAGGCTCAACACGACCTGGACCCACCTGAAAAAAGAGGATTCCGGATTCCTGAGCCTGGTGGCCAATGTGGATTACGGGTGGGTCTGGTGGGGATTGAATTTCTACGGATGGGTGGAATATTACTACA
>Ga0172374_1002014_pt1 | contig 13203 bp, 10 predicted proteins | sample LakKiv3m_FD_114536 | JGI IMG/M metagenome (GOLD analysis project Ga0172374, IMG submission 114536) | Freshwater microbial communities from Kabuno Bay, South-Kivu, Congo - kab_092012_10.3m | ecosystem: Environmental > Aquatic > Freshwater > Lake | place: Democratic Republic of the Congo... | reverse complement strand
AGTGCCTTATCAGGTCAATAAATCGGAGATGATCAAAAAGACGGCTGATCTGATAAATGATAAAAAAATAGAAGGAATTACTGATATCCGTGATGAATCTGACCGTAATGGTGTAAGGATTGTCTATGAGCTGAAAAAAGAGGTCATCACAAATGTGGTGTTGAATAAACTGTATCAGATGACACCTTTGCAAAACACTTTCAATATCAATAATATTGCGCTTCTGAAAGGACGTCCCGTTACATTGTCTCTTAAAGATTTAATCGTCCATTATGTTGATCACCGGCATGAAGTCGTTACAAGGAGGACGGAATTTGATTTAAAGGAAGCGGAGAAACGTGCGCATATACTTGAGGGTCTGCTCATTGCTCTTGATAACCTTGATGCGGTCATTGCCCTGATCAGATCATCTCAGACTCCTGAAGAGGCAAAAGACGGTCTTATGGAGAGTTTCGGTCTTTCCGATATCCAGGCAAAAGCGATCCTTGATATGCGTCTTCAACGGTTAACTGGCCTGGAACGTGAAAAGATCAAGGAAGAATACGCAGAATTATTGAAACTCATTGAAAACCTGAAGGGAATCCTTTCCGACGAAGGCCGCAGGATGGAGATAATCAAAGAAGAATTAAAAGTTATAAAAGAAAAGTATGGGGATGAACCTAAGTCACAGATTGTTTATGCAGCTTCCGATTTCAGAATTGAAGATACCATTGCTGATGAAAATGTGGTTATAACTATTTCCCACATGGGCTATGTGAAACGCACACCTTTAACTGAGTATCGTGTTCAGAACAGGGGAGGTCGTGGTGTTAAAGGAACTGATATCCGTGATGAGGATTTTCTGGAACATCTTTTTGTAGCAACCAATCATAACTATCTTTTACTTTTTACAGAGAAAGGTAAATGCTTCTGGTTGAGAGTCTTTGAAATTCCGGAAGGAGGAAAGCTGTCAAAAGGAAGGGCAATACAGAATCTGATTAATATCGAAAGCAATGATAAAGTAAGAGCATTTATTAATGTTAAAAATATAAAGGATGAAGATTACATTAACTCCAATTTTATCATTTTAGCAACTAAAAAGGGGACAATCAAGAAAACCTCACTTGAAGCATATTCGAGACCCCGGCAAAGTGGTATTAATGCCATCACGATTAATGAAGGGGATCAGCTCCTGGAAGCTAAGTTAACAGAAGGAAATAACGAAGTTTTGATGGCCTTGAAATCGGGACGTGCAATTAGATTCAATGAAAAGTCAGTTCGTCCGATGGGAAGAAATGCAGCCGGTGTCCGTGGAATTACATTATCGGGAAACACCGATGAGGTTATAGGTATGATCTGTGTTTCAATTGATAAAAAATGTGAAGTTCTGGTAGTTTCCGAAAATGGATATGGCAAGAGGTCAAACCTTGAAGATTACAGGATTACGAATAGGGGAGGCAAGGGAGTGAAAACAATAAATATAACGGAGAAAACCGGATCCCTGATAGCCATCAAAGGTGTTTCAGATTCAGATGATCTCATGATAATTAACCGTTCAGGTATAATAATCAGGATGCCTGTTTCTGATCTGAGGATAATGGGAAGAGCTACCCAGGGAGTACGTCTGATCAAGATTAATGAAGGAGACGGGATTGCTGCTGTTGCGAAGGTTGAGGTTGAAGAAGGGACAGAAAATCTTGATGAGGCAGAGGGATCTGAAAATTAATTTAGGCTTAACCTACATATAATCAGTACGCATTTGCTATATTTGCTGACCAATTTACTCAATAATCAACTCCTAAAAAAAATAAAATGAAAAGAGTTCTCATCGGATGTTTTCTGATTTTTGCAATTATTGTAGCAAGAAGTCAGAGCTTTAATACGCAGACTGCGTACAACTTTTTAAAAGAAGCTAACCGGGCAAAAACAACTGAGGAAAAACAAAAAAAGTTGACTGAGGCACAAAAATATATTGACGAAGCCTCGGCAAATGCTGAAACTTCTTCTGATTCCAAGACCTGGTTTTATAAAGCCCTTATTTATATTAATCTCTATCGTTTGTCTCAAAGTGATTCCGCTCTTTTTTCAACTGCGTTGGCTTCGTTCAAAAAAGCATATTCCTTTGATACAAAACAAAAATTTACTGATGAAATCAGACTCAACGTTGATACGTTGCGTCAGGCTCTTTACCAGAAAGGGGTAGACAGGTTTAACCAAAGGCAATTTGAAGAATCTATGAATCAGATTGAGTTGGCTGCAAACGTCTATTCAATCCTTAACATGACGGATACAACGTTACTATTGACAGCTGCTGTCGCAGCGGAACGTGCCGGTAAGACTGAGAAGGCGCGTGATTATTATCTGGCAGTTCTTAATGCCGGAAAAAATACTGCAGATATTTATTTCGGATTAACGGTTTTTTATACAAAACTTCAGGATAAAAAGGATGCCTATGAGATAATCAAGAAAGGGAGAGAGCTCTATCCGAAGAATGAGGATCTGATTAAAGCCGAGACAAATATGTATCTTGCATTCGGTGAGGATGAAAAAGCCCTTGAGCAACTTAAACAGATTGCGAAGTCGGATTCTGCTAATCCTTCAGTTTTCTATGCTATGGGGACATTGTATAATAAAGTATTCAATGACACAACCAAAAGCAAAGAGGTAAAAAAAGAGATGCTTGACAAGGCTACGATCTCCTATGAAAAGGCAATTGAAATTAATCCGAATTACTTTGAACCGTTTTTTAATCTTGGGATTTTATATAATAATGTGGCCGCAGAGATATTATTAAAAGCAAACAATTTACCAAATGAAGCTACGGCCGAATATGAAAAATTGAAAATTGAAGCCGATTCCTATCTTTCAAAAGCTCTTCCTTATCTTGAAAAAGCGTCGGAAATAAATCCGACTGATATCGATGCAATGATGGCGTTGAAGCAAATTTATGTAAGATTAAAAATGACTGATAAGGCAAAGGCAATCAACGAAAAGATTTCTGATCTGCAGAAAAAATAGAACGGAGTATCCACTTATTAAAAAGAGACGGTTCTTTATCTGAACAGTCTCTTTTTTTATTATAAGGACGGGGTATAAGCTTATTTAATGCAAATAATTGTACTTAACATAATATTAATTATAGGAATATTATCTGACTGGAAAGATAATATCAGTTTGCCATTTTAAAGTGTCCTTGACCTCCATCGGGTCGGTAACATAAATCTCCCAAGGTCCCCCTGTCATCTCTTTATTACTTTCTTTAATGAATTGCATAAGTGCAATATAGGTTGGTCCGGTTTTTTCGTACGGTCCAAAATAAACAGCTTTAACTATATTTTGCTCAGGGATATTCGATATTTTGATCCTTCCGGATTCTTTATCTGCTTTTTCGACAGGAATTCCAATATCCATTACAGAAAAGAAGGTAACTGAATCCCATCTATGAAAAATCGCAAAAGGTGCTCCTGTTTGTTTACTCTTATTTTTCTTAATATATGACATTATTTCTCCAAAAGCTGAGCCCATTACCTTTTCAAATGTTTTAGGACCGGCTGAATCCCTTACAGTCAGAATAGTCTGGGCAGGCATTTTAGTCTCTTCAATTTTGGGCCAATTTCTTCTTTCTTCAGCTATTTTTTTAAGCTTTGCCAATCCTTTTTCAAAATCAGGTCCCATCATTTTTTCCATAAATAATCCCATATATCTTGCCAACGGATTATAACCAAGATCCCCTTCATCAGTCCAGCTAACTTTACAAGAATCACCCTCTTCTATCATAACTTTTCCTTTTGATTGGTATTTACCATTATTAAAGGATAGGTCATATGCTACTAATTGTCCTGGTATCAAATCAGTTGCAGTCATCGTCCCCTCTCCCATTTTCTTACCCTTCCACTGCCAGATTGTACCCACCTGACCATTCTCTCCCTGAGTTTCAAACACAGCAGTTGAGTCCATTTCCCTTGTCCATGGCACCCATAAAGGCCACTTATTAAAATTTGATGTTAGATTATATATTAGATCTTTATCTGCATTTATATAAACCATTCGTTCAACTTTGTAGGTTTTAGGTAAAATAAATGCTACAATTACCAATAATGCTATTAAACCTAATAGCCAATAAACGATTTTTAGAAATGTTTTCATAATGATGATGATTTGGTTTTTGTAAAATTAATCCAAATAGAGAATTGTGCAACAAAGGTCTTGAAATATTGTTATTTTTGCCATCACACTAAATCTTCCTGATGAGAATCGCTGTTACGGGTGCTAGTGGTCATGTCGGAGTCAATCTTTGCAAAAGTCTTGTAGAACTAAATCATGAAGTCAGGGCATTTACCCATAAAAATACAGAGGGCTTAAAGGGGCTTTCTCTCGAAACAGTTAAAGGTGATCTGTTAAATTATCACTCCTTAAAGATATTATTAAAAGATGTCGATATAGTATATCATCTTGCTGCACGAATCTCGATATCAGGTGATTACGGTGGGACAGTTTCAAAAACCAATGCCGATGGCACTAAAAATCTGGTTTGTGCGGCCAGTGAAAGCGGAGTAAAACGGTTTATTCATTTCAGTTCAATACACGCTTTCCAACAGAAGCCTCATGATGAATTACTTGATGAAACAAGGCCATTAGTCGAATCAGAAGGATTTGCATATGATCTCTCTAAAGCCAATGGAGAGAGATATGTTTTGCAGGGTATAAAAAATGGATTGGATGCAGTAATTTTGAGCCCAACCGCAATAATTGGACCGTCAGATCCACAACCTTCTTTGGTTGGTAATGCAGTGTTACAACTATATAATAATAAAATACCTGCTCTGGTTCCGGGTGGTTACAACTGGGTTGATGTCAGAGATGTGGTTTCGGGAGCCATTTCAGCAATGCTTAACGGACGCAAGGGTGAAAAATATCTTTTAGCGGGTCACTGGCATAGTTTAAAAGAATTCTCGCAACTAATTCATCAATCTTCAGGAAAAAGGACAGTACAAACGGTTCTTCCGGACTGGATTGCCAGGCTTGGTTTACCATTTATTAAAATCTATTCACAAATAACGAATTCAGAACCCCTGTACACGGGTGAATCACTGACAATCCTTTGTGAAGGAAACCGGATGATTAGTCATTCGAAAGCCAAAAACGAACTGGGATTCAGCCCACGACCATTTGTTGATACGATTCGCGATTTATTAGAATATTTCAGAATTAACGGATACTTGAAATAATTTTTTTCAAAATCATATGGGAGAATCGATTTTTTATAAAATTGTATATGCCTGGATTGCAATCGGCATTTTTATTTTTCCATTTATCATAAGGATAATAGCACCTTATGGCCGGCATACAACCAGAAAATGGGGGGCTTTAATTGATAACCGTATAGGGTGGATCATTATGGAATCTCCTGCTTTATTGGTTTTTGCAGGTTTTTTTATCTTCGGCTCGTTAAAACATAATGTGGTTACATGGACATTCTTTACTTTATATACACTTCATTATATAAACAGGACTATAATTTTTCCCTTCCGTCTTCATACGAAAGGTAAAAAAATGCCTTTGGCCATCATGTTTATGGCTATTTTTTTCAATTTTGTTAACGGATTTATCAATGGTTATTATTTAGGGTTCCTTGCCAATCAGTATACTTTGAATTGGTTTACTGACCCAAGATTTATTATCGGAACAATAATATTCTTCTTTGGCATGAGTATTAACTGGCATTCAGATAATCTTCTAATTCATCTGAGAAAACCTGATGAAACCGGATATAAGATTCCTCATGGCGGATTATTTGAACTTGTTTCTTGTCCCAACCACTTTGGAGAGATAATTGAATGGTTTGGATTTGCTCTTCTTACCTGGAGTTCCCCTGCTCTTGCCTTCGCGGTATGGACTCTTGTGAACCTGATGCCGAGGGCTCTGCATCACCACAGGTGGTATAAATCAATCTTCCCCAATTACCCCGTGAATCGAAAAGCCTTACTTCCTTATCTGTTATAATTATCCTTAAAACAAGAAGTTAATAAAACACCGATGGGAATCTCTTCTGGCCGAAGAAATTCCCATCCCGTTTTCCCGGTAACCTGAGTCACCAGGCACGTTCAGGCTACGGTTATTATGGTTGAAGTACTGAAGCCGGGTTTCCCCTTTTCTTTCCTCCCGCTTCTCATTTTCAGCTCTCCTTTCGGTTTGCTTGAGGGAGGAGCCTGTCTGAAACATGACCTGAAGCTGTTCGACTCTTGCGGATTCGTCATCTTCCGGTTAGGATCGGGAGTGCTGTCCCCTTTCGGTTCCTGCTTTCACCATTCCAGTTCCATTCAGACCTTTTATCGCTCGCCTGAGATACCAAATATACATTAACCCTCTATGGGGAAGCAAACTTTTCCCAATTCAGATATGAACATGTTTTGAAATGAACTTTTCAACAAATTGTTCATAAGTTACGGTTGTTAAAGATTTGAAAATAAACTGATTATTAATAAAATTTTTAAGTGATGTTAATAAAATGTGTAAAAGCTGTTGATTACTCGATTTCCACGGTTAGATTCCGTACGAGAAGAGCTTCAGATATTGGTTTTAAGGTTTCGAATTCACCTGTTTTTATTATGCATTTTCCTTTATAATGAGCGGTTATTGCACATTGTTCAGCCTGGTAAGGTTCGTGATGACATACTTCTATCAGTGAGCTGATTACAAAATCAAAAGTATTGATATTATCATTCAATAAGACAAGGTTCTTATTATTACCGACGTCATCTTTTCCAGAGTTGAATGGCTTGATTTTCGGATTTGTCATAATTTAAAAACTGTCATCAATATTACAAATATAATGGAGTTTATACACTAATTTTGAAACAATTTTCTTTCGATTATGGCTTTTCTATCCTTCATAAGAAATATAGAAGCAAGGTTTCGTGATCCCCTGCCAGGATTTTCTGCGCAAATAAAAATGTCATCATTAACCAGGATTCATCAGTTAATGAATCTGTTTCAGACAGACAATGTAATCAACAGCAGTGTACTTCTCCTGCTTTTTCCTTTTATGGGTGAAGCTGGATTGGTTCTGACCTTACGGAAAGAATATAAAGGTGTTCATTCCGGGCAAATAAGTCTACCGGGAGGCAAATTTGAGGAAGATGACGATAGTTTGATTTACACGGCTTTACGCGAAGCCAAAGAGGAAATCGGCATCAATCCCGGTCATGTCCAGGTTCTCGGACAACTTACCGAATTATATATCCCTCCCAGTAACTTTTTGGTTACCCCTATTGTAGGAGTTATTCCAATCCGACCAAAATTTATTGCCGAACCCCATGAAGTCGCTAAGATAATTGAGATACGTATCTCCGATTTACTGGAGGATCATAGTATTCAACAAAAGAAAATCAGACTTAGTACGGGATTATCATTGAAAGTGCCAAGTTTTGTCATTGATGGAAATGTAATCTGGGGAGCAACAGCAATGATATTGAGTGAGTTCAAGGAATTGATAAAACCGATTCCTTTGGATTGGGTTTCCGGGGAAAAAAGTTGATTAAAAGGTGAAATTTTAATTTGTGAAACAGAAGGCAGCAGGAATACGACCGGCTTTGTAAGTGTTTAACAGAGTCCCGGATGATGAATTGTACTGATAAATTTTACCATCCTGGACATAATCAAGAACATCGGAAACAAAGATTGATCCATTTGAAGGATGGATTGACAATCCATAGAATACCCGGCCATTCGATTTTATAACAGGAGCCGAAGGGATTTCATTTGCAGTCACAGGCATCTGGTAGACACCATCTTTAATAAAGTAAATTGTATCCCGTGTTGAATTTATGCATAGTTTCTTGGGAAGATTTCCATCATTTGGGAAGGTAAACACTTTTTCAACTACCCTTAGAACCGGATCGATCCTGAGCATACTGGGCGCCTCATAAAAGTCATAACCACCGGTACACAGAACCCATAATTTCTGTTTTTTATCTATCACAATTCCCATTGGTTCCTTCCCTGTCATTATACTGTCTACAGTAACATCATTCTGAGTATCGATAATATATAGCTGAGCTTTTCTTTTTTCATTGGATAAGGTAAAATCTCCGACGCTTGTGACAAACATTTGATGGTCAAACAGAGCTAAAACTTCGGTCCATGTCGGGGTTGGAATTTCCTTGGTAATTGTAAAAGTTGACAGGTCGATAACTGCAATATTTTCCTTCAGGCTGGTAACATAAGCCTTCGTAGAATCTATTAACTCAAGATATCTTGGTGAATAAAATCCTGATATTGAAGTGTATGATTTAAAATCCTTTAAAGTAACCACTTCAATACGGTTTGAATTATTAACCACAATCAATCCATAATCTTTATATATGGTCATTGCCTGGGCAACATCACCTAATCCCCGTTGGTTGGCTTTCAAAAATATGTCCTGAATTACAGTGTTGGTAGAGTTATCGATAAATGATACTGAGGCATTTCCCCAATTGAAATTTCCTTCGTTTATAATAAAGATGCCATTCTTATAAGTAACGGGCGTTACTGTAGTGTCAGGTGGAGGATCAACAGGAGTTTCGCGGATAGGTGCTTTGGAGCATGAACCCAGGAAAAAGGTAAAAACAGAAACAATAAAAAGCTGTTGAATAATGTATATTATGGGTTTGTTACTTTTCACTTACGGGGTGTTGGTTTATCTCAATTATCAGTCGACACTCTTTATAAATGAGAACTTCAATGTGAATGAATAATTTATTCCAGCCATTGGTCTGCTTGCGACAGATTGATAATCAATATTGAATAAATTATTAATTTGAACCTGTAAAGATAATATAAAATTATTCAAAGCAAAATTTTTCCCAAGAATAATATTAGATAAACTATATGCCGGCATGTAATAGCTGTTGTCAGTAGATGTAAATCGTTTCCCAACGAAAAGGAAATTATACTTAAAGTAAAACTTCCACCTTTGAAGGGAAATTGTACTGTTCAAATTATCAACGGGAACATAGATCAGCTGTTTCCCAACTATATTATCGTCCGGGACGATTGATTTTTCATTGGTGGAACGGCAAAAAGTGTAGTTTGCTTTTAGCCCAAGATAAAATCCCAGTATCTGCCAGTCAATATTCGTTCCTATCTCAAAGCCCCTGGCATTGACCTGTCTTACATTTTCGGGTCTCCATAAACTGCTGTTCCCCTCTACCGGAGTCCAGACTATCATATCATAAATCCATGAATAATACCCCGATAATGTGAATTCAAGAAACAATATTTTATTACCTGAAGTAAGGTTATAGATTAAACCAAGCTCGGTAATGTAATTTGTTTCCGGTTTCAAATCAGGATTTCCTGAAATTTCCCAGTAGAGTTCATTGAGCGTGGGGAAACGGTAATTTCGGGCTGCGTTCGCAGTGACCTGAAGGTTTATTTTGTTAAAAGGTTTATATTCAAGTCCGATAGCCGGGATCACAGGCATAAACTTTCCATCAATGATATCATCCCGAACAACCAGGGAAGATTTTATCTTTTTGTTAAACTCATAATTAATTTCAGCAAACAAACTTAATGTCGATCTGGTCTTCATTCCTTCATAGTTATCAGAATATACCCAGTCATAGTTAAAATCGATTCCGGGTTTAAGACTTAGTTTACGGATTCTGTTATAGGTAAACCTGATCCTGTTAATCCATGTATTTGGCTGGTGGTTACTTGAGATAAGCAGGCTCCTGTATTTCATTGCCTGGTCTGATATTGCTGAGTGAGCCAAGAGGTTCAGACCCGGTTCCACATATTTATATTCAATGACGGCCCTCAGAGATTTATCCGATAATTTCTCGGTATAAGCTGAATCAGCATTCGATGTTGTTGGGGGAAGATCGCGGTCTGCCTGGCTATACCATACTTTTGCATTGAAAAGGTGTTTATCTTTCAGTTTCCAGAAAAATTCCTGGGAAATACCATAAATTTTAAAAGAAGCATTCTGTTGGTTTACATACTTACCCAAATAATCATTATAATATGGAAAATCGTTCAATCCTGATGAAAAATTAAATTTAGTATGCGACTGGAAGAACCTGTTCCCTAACGCTGCGTTTACATCTGTAGTATAATTATCAAAACTGCCTATCGTCTGTGCAACCAGCAAGTGGGCAATGTTGTTCCAATCCGGGTTTGTTACCAGGTTTATAACCCCGCCAAATGCACCGCTTGTACGTGAAATACCTGCTGCGCCGTACAGGATTTCAATCCCATCGAATTGTGAAACCGGAACCAGCGACAGGTCAATCTGACCGAGCATCGGAGAGTTCAGATTTATCCCGTTCCACTCTACCTGGGTATGCTGGGCGGTTGTGCCACGAAATGAAGGAGTGGACAAGGTTCCGTTTCCATAAGATTTGATAAAAATTGTAGAATACTCAGTAAGGATAGTTGAAAGATCAGCATTGATATGAGGTATCAGGGTAATTGAATCCAGCTTGACCCTTTTAAAGCCTAAATTGTCGAAGATGTAATTTGATTTAACCTCAAATTCCGGCAGGTGCAGAGTATCTTTACCAGATTGCGCTACGGAATTCCAGTTAAAATTAAAAAAGAATGAGACAGAAAGAAAGTAACCAAGGTATTTTGTTGACTTTATCAAAATGAACCAGGAGACATCAGTAGCTAATTCTTGATAATTATTTTATTGATTGATTTTCCATCCTTGAAAGTAAAACTGGCGATATAAACTCCGTCCGGTTGAGAAGAAACATCAACACTGACTTTTCCGGTAAAAACACCAGTGAATAAAATCTTTCCAAACAGATCTGAAACAGAAAACCGGATTTTGGAATTGGATCTTTCTATAATTGTCAGTCTATCTGACACCGGATTCGGATAGAGATTAATTTGAATGTTTTTATTTTTATCCTCCACTCCTTCTGTAGAATAATGAAGAACCGCAACGGCATCGAGATCAAAGCCTCCGGTATCGAACGGGGTTGGCCATGGATCGTTTACTTTATGTCCTTGTGAATCGTGGGTGGCAAATGTATCCTGTACACAGCCTATCACATCGATAATGCGCACCATAATAATGTTATTCAAATCAATACCAGCACTGTCCTTGAGATCTTCAAGATCAAACGGAGTTCCATAAAGGCCACGATACTTACCTGCCAGGTTGTTAATTTTAGTGGCATCAGTAGGACCGAATGTGGAGGTCTGGGGTAGTTCAGGTGTAAGCGAAACAGCCGGAAAGCGGACAAAATGAGTTCCATCAGAACTAACCTCAACGAAAGCCAATTCAAGAAAGATATCGTCAAAACTATTTTCAAACACAGCGAAATCAAAACCGGGGCCATTTCCTATTGGTGAAGCAAATCCAAGTACTGCATTACCTCCGTCTCCCAAGGCAAGGACATAGCCGTCAGCAGTATCGGCAGTCATATATATATTGCCGTAAGATGCTTTATTTGATCCGCCAAATGTTTTATTGGTATCCGAAATATCAATATAACCGCGTTCAACCACACAAGTTTTTGCCCATCCAACAATAATTGAACTATCCTTGTATATTGCAGTCGTTCCCGGCTGTCCGACGGGAGGTGGAAATTGGGCGACGACTGACTGGCAGGCCGATAAAAAGATTATATTTAAAGCAAGGCGAAAAAAAATGTTCCTTGTTAATTCAATAACCGGAAAAGAGTATAGTGTAAAGTGCATGAAGGCCGGTATGAAGGTTATTCTTTAATGAATTTTTTTGTTGAACTCCCTTTGTCACTTTTAATAGTTATAAAATAAAGACCTTTTGCCAAGTCGGAACAATTAATATGAATTGATCTGTTCGAATTTATAAATCTGCAATTGTAACTTTTCCCGGCAGGATCAGAAATAATAACTTTATCAATCAAACTCTGATCCTTTATATCGATAATCATTTCGTTTGTTACAGGATTAGGATAGATGGAAAAGGCCTGTGGTCCGGAGTGGGATTCGATACCGACGGGAGTCCTGTAATCAATTGCAATGGCATCAGCATTCAGTCCAGTTGTATAATGTCCTATGGAATCGCCGGCAATAGTTGCAATAACTCCACGTCCGAAAGTGATCATATCCCCAATATTCATATAAATCAGTCCATTTACATAATCAACCTTGGCGGAAGAAATTACGATTCGGTCGATGTATCCGGGGTCAGGAATGAGTTCAGGATCAACAATTTGCTGTGTAAGTAAATCGAACGTACCGATTCCATAATTCATATTGACATAAAGAATGTTATCCTCGGTACCATAGCCTTCGCCAAGGGTAACAGGGAGAGGAACATTTATGAAGCCATTGACAAAAAAATCATACATGGTGATATTACCAACTCCGGTTGATCCGGAAGGAGTCCTGCAAACGCCCCAGATATAACCATTGTAGTTATATAAATTCCAAATCCCAATAGCTTCAGGCCCAAAATTGATCTGTCTTTTGAGTGTCCAGTTGGAAGGATCTATTACCGCAAGTTTTCCTTCAGTGCCAAGAAATCCTTCATTTACCGCAACATAAACAGTATCCAGTGCAACAACGGCTTCCCCGCAGTCTCCGGAAATATTCTGCACCCTGGATATTAATGAAAGGTCGGCGGCATCCAGGACTTCAACAAAAAATCGTTTAATAGGCCACTGCTTCGTAACAATTAAACGGTTGTTATATACATATAACTTACTCAGACCGGAATCCTTTACTGCGGCTATCCTTTGGTATGTATCAATGTTGTACTTTATGATAGAGTCCTGGGCAGCAACATACGCAAAATTGTCCTTTATAACAACGTGCTGTGTTGATTGAGTAAATATTGTTCCAAAAACATCAGTTTGTTGAGTATTCGGATTATAACTCTGAACAGTAACATAATCAGAAGGAGAAGGACCTGACTCAAATTTTCCACCATTTACAACAATAACCTGATTAACCCATTCATTTCGTTGAGCTGATACAAAATCACTGATGAACAACGAAATTATGATTAACATAAAACATGTAAAATTTGATTTTTTCATATAACAATTTTAAAATTAAACAATAGTTTCAGGGTAGTGTTTTCAGGTAACCCAGAGGCAAAAGTACAATTTTTTTTATCCAGTCCTGTTTTTTTCTATTTTTGTTCATTCATTTTATCAACGGTATGTTGAAGCATGTAGTTTGTCTCAGACGAATCAATTTAATTTTTCTTTTATTATTCATTGTAGCAGGTCTTTTTCTAGT
>Ga0172374_1002006_pt1 | contig 13240 bp, 13 predicted proteins | sample LakKiv3m_FD_114536 | JGI IMG/M metagenome (GOLD analysis project Ga0172374, IMG submission 114536) | Freshwater microbial communities from Kabuno Bay, South-Kivu, Congo - kab_092012_10.3m | ecosystem: Environmental > Aquatic > Freshwater > Lake | place: Democratic Republic of the Congo... | reverse complement strand
TGCTGCTCCTCAATGTAACGCCCCTTTCGCAAAGCATCGAGACCCTTGGCGGCATCTTCACCAAACTGATTTAAAAAAATACCACCATCACCACCGAGAAGAGCCAGGTCTTCTCCACAGCGGCCGATAACCAGCCTGCTGTTGAGATCCATGTGCTCCAGGGAGAGCGGGAGATGGCAGCCTACAACAAGACCCTCGGACGGTTTCAATTAGTGGGCATCCCGCCGGCCCCGCGGGGCATTCCTCAGATTGAGGTGACCTTTGACATTGACGCCAACGGGATCGTGAGCGTCTCTGCAAAAGATATGGGTACCGGTAAAGAACAGTCGATCAGGATTACCGCCTCCAGCGGCCTGAGCGAGGAGGAGATTAAACGGCTCGTCAAAGATGCAGAGATTCACGCGGAAGAAGACAAAAAGAAAAAGGAACTCATCGATGCCAGGAACATGGCCGATTCTCTTATTTACTCCACAGAAAAATCCGTGAAGGAAGTGGGAGATAAATTGGATGAGGCTATAAAGGCCAACATCAACCAGGCCATCGACAATTTGAAAAAGGCGATGGAAGGGGATAATGCAGATGAGATCAAGCGACTTACCGAAGAATTGACCCAGGCCTCCCATAAATTGGCCGAGACCATGTATGCAAACGCCACCAAGGATCAGGCCCAGTCTGCAGGCGGACCCGGGCCTGGGTCTGCATCAGGATCTCCAAAAGACGACGATGTGGTAGACGCTGACTTTGAGGAAGTCCAGAAGTAATCAGAAGGTGTTTTCAGCAAAAGGGCTGTTCCCGCCCTCATGGCGGGAACAGCTTTTTTTGGGCCGCATGTCAGCCCAAGTCTCCCCCGAGGGTCACGCTTGAGGGGGAACGCCATGTCTCTGCTGAATTAGCGGCCGGCAGGGATCTGATTCTCGACCTTTCGCCCGGATAGAACGATATGAACAGCCAGCGGAAGGTCTGCCTAAGCAGCCGCATCCGACTCCTGTTTTTCCTTTTCCGCTGCCTCCTCTGCTTTTGCCTTCTCTTCCTTTTTCTTCCGCGCCATCACCGAAACCAGGATCCCTATTTCGTACAACGCCATCAGGGGGATTGCCATCATGAACTGGGTAATGACGTCCGGCGGGGTCAATATCGCGCCTACAACAAATGCGAGAAGGATGGCGTACTTTCGTTGCCGGCGCAGGGCCTCGGGCGTCACCATCCCCATCTTTGTCAAAAAGAAGATAACCACAGGGAGTTCGAAGATAATGCCGAAGGCAAACAGGAGCTTGATCGCAAAAGAGAAATACTCCCTGACGGACGGGAGGGCCTTGACATACTCATTGGAAAACCCGATGAAAAACCTGAACCCGAAGGGAAAGACGACAAAATAGCCGAAGAGCGATCCGCCCACAAAAAGAATGGTCGAGGCCACCACAAACGGGATGACATATTTCTTTTCTCTCTGGTAGAGTCCGGGGGCGACAAACATCCATAACTGGTAAAAAATAAAAGGGGCCATCAGCAAGACGCCGGACAGAAAGGCCACCTTCATATAGGTAAAAAACATCTCGGGGAGATTGGTGAAGATGAGACGTTCGCCTTCCGGCATCACCGCCTTGAGGGGCATGATCAGGACCTGAAACAGCCTTTCTGAAAACACATATGAAACGACGAACCCTACCCCCACGGCGATCGCACATGCCACCAGCCTCCTTCGCAATTCTTCCAAATGGGCCATGAAAGGCTGCTTCGCGTCATCCGTCATGTCGGTTTTTCTCCGCTATAATGTCTGGCTTCTTTTCGGTCGGCTCCTCATTTGGGGGGGATTCCTTTTTACCCTTGTCTTCTTTCGTGCTGTCGTAAGCTTCCAGCATCTCGTCGAAGTCAGCATATGCTGGTTTTTTTTCCTCGGAAGGGCCCAGATCCGCCGATTTATCCAAACCGCTGACGGAATCTACCAAATCTTCTTTTGCCCCTCTCAACTCCTCCTCTATATTCAGATTTTCCTTGAGTTCCTGTGTCGCCTTTTTGAATTCGGACATCCCTTTGCCAAGGGCCTTTGCGAGATCGGGCAGTTTCTTGGGACCGATAACGATCAACGCGATCACCAAAATGACGATCAGTTCGGGCATACCTAAGCCAAACATGTCACCCTCCTTTTAGGGCCACACGGTTACGTCGGGCCTGACCGAAGAACATTTTTCGGTCTAACTGGCCGACTCCTTGAGATCGAGCATCAATGCTGTCTCGTCACAGTCGGGAAACTTGGGGCATTTCAGACAGTCCGCCCATATCTTCTGGGGGAGGCAAGATTTATCGATCTCTTTGAATCCCATTTTGAAAAAAAAATGAGGGACATAAGTCAGAGTGAACACCCTGTTCAGATCGAGAAGCCTTGCCTCCTCGAGGCATGTCTCGACCAGTTTGCGACCGAATCCCTTGCCCTGGTGCGTTTCCAATATGGCCAGAGACTGGATCTCCGCCAGGTCTTTCCAGCAGATGCCCAACCCGCACACGCCCTGGACCGGGCCCCCGGGCACTGTTTTCAGCACAACATACTGTCTCAGGTGCTCGTACAGCTCACTTAGGGATCTTGGGAGGAGAAGGCCTTTCTCTGCAAAAAAATTCAGGATCTTGTGCACGGTTTCAATATCCGCTGCCACTGCTTTGGATATAATGGGATAGGTGTCCTTGTTATCGATCATGATCATACGTTCCGTGCCGCGTGATGATTCTGGAAACAGAGAAGTTGGCAAATCGAACTGAGCCGTTGGGTCATTTGCCTTCGGCCTTATGAACGAATCCAGTCAGTTTTTCCTTTTCGGACAGACGCTTGTTGATGTTGACAGCCTCCGCTTCGGTCTTGAATATACCGCATCTGACACGAAAATATTCCTTCCCTTTGATAAGCACCCTGTAGAAATACGCGGGATACCCCTTTCGGGTCAACCGATTTACCATGTTTTTTGCCTTGGCCTCAGTCTCCAGGGAGGCAATCTGCACCACATATTTTACCTCTGTACCGGAAGACTTGGCCGTTTCTTTTGGCAGGGCGGCAGATGTTGCGGCCTTTTCTGCGGGTGTGCCGGAGGGCTTGTCGATGGCGCCTTTCTTTACGGAAAGCTCGTCGAAGAAGGCAAATTTCGCGTCTTTCTGAAGTTTCCGTATCTCCTCCAGTTCAGTTCGATCCTTTTTGCTGATCATCTGCTGGAGTTTGCCGATCTGCGCCTTCAACTCGGTCAGGGTTTTGACCCCTCCCGGCAGAAGACCTCTCCCTGCAAAGACCCCGAGGGCAAAAATCCATGCGAGGAGGACGAAGAGCCCAGTGCTCCAGAGGAAAATAGAGGTGCGGGACAGCTCGATCTGATATCTCTTTCCGTTTTTTTTCTCCTCGGGTTCTTTCATGCCCATAACGCGTATGAAACTTGGCTCTGGATACTGGTTACTGGTCGCTGGGCACCCGGCGCCCTATGCCCTGTGCGCTATGGCTTATGCGTCACCGTTCACATTTTTTCAGGGGCATCGATGCCAAGAAGCCGCAACCCGTTGGCGATAACGGTTCGAACCCCTTCCACCAGGGCCAGTCTCGCCTGGGTCAAGGCGGCGTCGGCCGTCACCACTCGGTATTCGGGGACCTTTGTGCCCAGATTGAAATATCGGTGAAACAGGGCAGCCAGATCCGTGAGGTAATAGGTCAGCCGATGAGGTTCCAGCGTCGCGCAGATCTCCATGAGGAGGGATGGAAAATCCGCCATTGCCCTGATCATTGCCAACTCCTCCTCCAAGATGAGACCCCCGGACAGGTCAACGGGCGCACCCGCCATCAGGATCCCTTCAGCTTCGGCCTTTCTGAAGATGCTGCATGCCCTGGCATGGGCGTACTGCACATAATACACCGGATTATCGCTATCCCTTTTTTTCACAAGATCCATATCGAAATCAAGGGGAGAGTCGTGATTTTTCATGAGGAATACAAATCGAACCGCATCCTCTCCGACGGCATCCATCAGCTCCCTGAGGGTGACAAAACTCCCTGCCCTTTTGGACATCCGGATCTCTTGGCCGCCCTCCCAGAGTTTCACCAATTGAATCAGCAACACGGAAAGCCAGTTTGGCGAAATGCCGTGTGCTGAAAGCGCCGCCTTGATGCGCGGGACATACCCATGATGGTCCGCCCCCCATATGTTGACCGCTCTTGTAAAGCCTTTTCCGCATTTTTGCAAATGATATGCAATGTCAGAGGCGAAATAGGTAAACTCCCCATCCTTCTTACGGATCACCCTGTCCTTATCGTCGCCGAATGGAGATGTCCTGAGCCAGGTCGCCCCGTCTTTTTCATAGAGATAGCCATCTTCCCGAATCATCTCGAGGGTGTCGTGTAACAGACCTGACTGGTGGAGGTCTGTTTCGCTGGACCAGGTATCAAAGACGACCCTGAAACGGGACAGGTCCGCCTTGATCTCCTGCAGCATCATCTCCTTTCCCTTCTGAGCGCAAAAGGCGATGGCCTCCTCTTCGGGCAGCTTATTCAGATCCATTTTCTGAGAAATGGCGATGGCCAGATCGAGGATATAGTCCCCGTGGTAGCCATTTTCAGGGAAGGGATAATGGGGGTTTTTGATCTGCCTGAAACGACTGTAAACGGACTCGCCCAGGAGCCTGACCTGGGCGCCGGCATCGTTAATATAGAACTCCCGTGCCACGTCATAACCACAAAAGGCAAGGATTCGGCAAAGGGTGTCGCCCAGGGCGGCGCCCCGCCCATGGCCCAGATGGAGCGGTCCGGTGGGGTTGGCGCTGACAAATTCAACCAGGACCTTTTCCCCTTTGCCGGCGTCATTCCGGCCGTACTCGGCCTTGAGGTTCCCGATCTCGGTCAGGAGCCCGCACCATTCCGTGGCCCGGATCCTGAAATTGATGAACCCGGGGCCGGCGATGTCCGCGGACTCCAGGAGGTGCTGGTCGTCCTTCAGGTTGTCAATAATCGTCTTTGCAATGTCCGTCGGCCTGCGCCTCTGGCTCGATGCCAGCACCATCGACACATTGGTTGCAAAATGACCATGTGCGGGGTTGTTCGGAATCTCTATGACATATGGAGGGATGGATGTCCTTGAAAGGATCCCCCGCTCAAAGCAATCGTTGATGGTCGCCGTCAAAATGGCATTCATCCTGTTCTTCATTATAGGTATGTCCTTATATTTTTGCGTCCGATGGCGCAGAATATTTCGTAGGAGATGGTCCCCGCATCTCTCGCGATATCATCCCCTGTGATGCATTCTCCCCCCTGGGAACCCAGAAAGACCGCCTCGTCGCCAGGCCTGACGCCATTATAACCGGTAATATCACAGACCGTCAGGTTCATGCAGACCGTTCCCACAATATCCGCCTTTTGACCCCCCACAAGGACCTTTCCCCTGTTGGACAGAGCCCTTGGCAGCCCGTCAGCGTATCCGGCCGAGAGGACGGCTACCCTTCTGGGACCTTCGGTCTGGTAGGTTCTTCCGTAGCTGACTGGGGTCTTGTCCGGGAGGTCCCTGACCTGAAGGACGCGGGCCTTAAGGTGCATCACAGGCGCCAATGATGCTGGGCTGACAACGCCCGGCGATGGGCGCCCGCCGTACAGCATGATGCCGGGTCGGACCATCTCAAAGTGGGTACGTTGATGACGCATGATCCCTGCGCTGTTGGCCATATGGTTGATCGGCAGATTCAGTCCCAGGGACCGCCCTGTGGCAATGGCCGCCTCGAATCGCTTCATCTGATCTTCTGTAAATTGTGCATCGGGTTCATCTGCGGTGGCGAGATGGGTCGTCAGTCCCTCGATCTCCAGGTTTTTAAAAGAAATGGCCCTCTGCAAGAACAGGCCGATGTCGGTGTCGGCAATCCCTAACCGGCCCATGCCGGTGTCCACTTTTAGATGGACCCGGGCCTTCCCGCCATAGGTTCGGCATTCCTGGGACAATACCTCGGCCGCTGACAGGTCAAACAGCACGGGAATCAGCCCCTTTTCAAGCACCTGGCGTGATTCCTCCCGTGTCCGTATGCCGCAGAGGATCACAACCGGCAATCGAACGCCCCCCTCCCGAAGGGCGAGTGCCTCATGGAGATAGGCGACCCCCAGGCAGTCGATGCCGTTTGTCTCGAGCGCCCTTCCAATCTCCAAAAGACCGTGACCGTAGGCATCCGCTTTCACCACGCCCATGATCCGGGTGTTCCTGCCGACCAGGTTCCTGACCTGGCGCAGGTTCGCAACCAGGGCGGCGAGATCGATGATGACGCTGTTGGGATTGGCGATCATGGCGGCGCACTGCTAAAACTGCCTAAAAATTACCACTGCCTAAAATGCCTGTGGTTAAAAAAAGAGGCCCCTTCTCTCCGTCTTTCCAAGGTATGGACAGATGGAATTGCGACGAATATAAATCCTATCGTATCTTTAGCGTCAGATCAAGAAATATATGGAGGATGGAAGGTTGATCTCAAGATGCGGCTGCGCTTCTTCTCGAACGGCGCGATGTGTATCGCGCCTTCTCGCTCAATACCGCCAGCATGGATAGTATCAGGGACCTAACGTGTCTAACATTTGGGTTTTAAAGCATTTTGACCCTGTCGATTCGGAAAACCAGATTAGGTCTGAAACCATCTCTTGTCAACCGGTTATATTTCATTACAACATGAGGGAAAAATCCGATCCCGCAGCGGGAATGGGACGGGGACTTCAGGAAATGTGCTCTATGGGGAAATGTGAACCCATGGCCTCAGAGACGGCGGACCCTGAATGAATCTCTGAACCTTCTGAACCCATTTTTAGTTGAAAAAAGCAATAAGAAATAGTATGTGCCTTTTTTATGCCCAAGAAAAGAGGACAATTGGAACGGCGGGTCAATTCTATTCAGGCAGAAAAGGAGCATGGGGACATCCTACCGCTTCTGACGGTACTATAGCCAATGAATGACAACATTCGAGATTTGGCCGCAAAGATATCCTTCCTTGTGGTCCTTGTGATTTTGGTGATCGCGTTTCTGTTTATGATGCGGCCATTTCTTTTCCCTGCCCTGTTTGCCTCTGTGATTGTCATCATCTGTAATCCCCTGTACAGGATTCTGGAGAGGTGGATGGGAAAACGGAGGTATGCAGCCTCTTCCCTCGCAACCCTGGTGATCTTCCTTTGTGTTCTCGTCCCCATAGGGGTGTTTGTCTGGATCATCGTATCCAATGCGACGGGGCTTGTCGCGTATATCAGCAATGAGCTTCAGACAGGTCACGCCGCGGAGTTGCTGGATAAGGCGAACGGCTGGTTGGGCGAAAAGCTGGAGCAGCTATCGAGTTTCCTCCCGGAGGGGTACAAGGATTTCGACATTCGAGGGGCGGTTGTTGGGGGATTGCAGTCCGTCAGCAGGATCGCCTATCAATATTCCTCTCATGTCGTGACCGCCACGGCGGGTGTACTCTCTTTCCTGGCACTGTTGATCGTCTTTATTTTCATTCTGTTCGCGGAAGGGTCCCGCGTGGCCGCCATGGCCCTCTCCCTTGTTCCCCTTTCAGAAAAGCACAAGGAGATCCTGACCCACGAGGTGCAGGTCGCCATTTCGGCGATTTTTCTGGGGATGATTATTACCGCCCTGGCCCAGGCCTTTCTGCTGGGGATCGGCTACTGGATCGCCGAGGTCTCCAACCCTGCTCTCTGGGCGCTCGTGGCCGTCCTGATCACCCTCATTCCGGTTATAGGGGGACCCCTCATGTACATACCCACCTCCATCAGTCTGATGCTCGGCGGCCGCTGGGGCGCGGGACTTTTTCTCCTCCTGTACGGGATTTTCCTGGTTTCAATGGTGGACAATGTAATCAAGCCCCTGGTGATGCGCGGGAAGGTCAATGTCCACCCCGTGCTGCTGGCCTTGAGTCTGATCGGCGGAGGCTTGTGGGTCGGACCTGCCGGGATTATCGTTGGGCCACTCCTGGTGGCCCTTCTCCTGTCCATGCTGAGGACGTATCAGCGGGAATTTACTTAGTGGCCGGCCGCATTCCCTGTTTCACAAAGGAGGCTGGGTGAAACAAAAAGGGGGCGAGTGATTATTGGCTGAATGAACGACATTTTATAAACCTTATGGAGAGAATGGTTGGGAGGCGTTGATATGGGTACCTGGACCTTTGGGCTGACCATGCTGGTGGTCGGTATGGGCGGCACCCTTGTGGTGCTATCCTTGATGAGTCTGATCATGGTGCTACTTAAGAAGGCTTTCCCCTACAAAGAAGAAGCGGAAAGCCAGAAAGGATAAGGAAATGCTGGAAGCCATTATGAGCGGGTTTGGAGGTCTCGCCGCCGGAATCGTGAACCTGCAGTGGTCCAATGCGGTCATGATCGGGATCGGGCTCCTCCTGCTGTACCTGGGGGCAAAAAAGGGTTTTGAGCCCCTGCTGCTGGTTCCCATAGGTTTCGGGGCCATACTGGTGAATATTCCCCTGGCAGGGCTCATGGAGGAGCATGGTTTTCTTCGAATTATCTATGATGCGGGAATCCTGACAGAACTCTTCCCCCTTCTCATTTTTGTGGGGATCGGGGCTATGACGGATGTCGGGCCGGTGCTGGAGAACCCCTACACCTTTCTGCTGGGGGCAGCAGGACAATTCGGCATATTCCTGACGCTGCTGCTGGCCCTTGCCCTGGGTTTCAAGTCTATGGACGCGGTAACCATCGGGATTATTGGGGCCTGCGATGGGCCTACGGTGATCTATGTGGCGTCTCAATACGCCCCCCATCTCCTGGGTCCCGTCTCGGTTGCCGCCTATTCGTATATGTCGCTGGTACCGGTGCTTCAGCCCCCCATCATAAAAATGCTCACCACCGAAAAAGAGCGCACGATCGTCATGAAGACCGGCAAAAAGTCTGTTTCCAAGACCACCAAAATACTCTTCCCCATCGTGATCACCATTATAGGGGGGCTTATAGCGCCTATGGGGTTGCCCCTCTTGGGGACCATTATGCTGGGAAACTTCATGAAGGAGTGCGGGGCCGTGGACCGGCTGGTGAAGGCCTCTGAAAACGAGATCGCCAATGTGGTCACCCTCCTGCTGGGGATTTCCATCGGAGCCACCATGAGCGGCCCGGTCTTTGTCCAGACCCAGACGCTGGTTATTCTTCTCCTGGGTCTCCTGGCCATTTGCCTGGATACCGTATGCGGCGTATTTTTCGGAAAGCTGCTGAAGGTGTTGACCGGCGGCAAGGTCAACCCGATCATCGGGGCGGCGGGGATCTCTGCCTTCCCCATGGCGGCACGGGTGGCACAGAAAGAGGGCTTCAAATACAACAAGAAAAACTATCTTCTCATGCATGCCATGGGCGCCAATGCGGGAGGCCAGATCGGATCGGTCATGGCCGCTGCGGTGATGCTGTCGGTCCTCAAGGGCATGGGAATCATTTGATTGGTCATGGGAAATCATCGGGCATAGGCCTCAATTGGATGCTCAGGATCGCGAAAGAAATAGTCATAAGAGGGCTGGGCCTGAGAATCGGAGCAGTCGATCCGCAGACGTGTGGAGTTGCGGCAGCCTTGGGCCGGGGTCTGGTCTCTTGCTCCCAAAGCCCCAGATGCTTGAGGATTTTTTTGATCAAATGATCACTGCAGCAGGCAGTGGGTTTTCAGGTACCTGACTATTTCCGAGGCGATGCTGGAAGCGGCGTGGATCACATCTTTATCTGAAGCATTCTTGGCCAGGATGAATTTGGCAGCAGCCACATAGGGATTCAAGGTGACCGCGGCCCCTGGCATCATTCCGCTCCCGGTGACAGAGCCCATGACAAGAAAGGGGGCTGCAGGGATGCTCCATCTCTCTGACACTCGAAACCCGAAACCTGAAACCGCATGCGGGTCCTGGCCCAAATTACCTTCCCCACTCTCTCCAGTTCATCCCTGTTTTCTTTTCCCAATCCGACTCGAAGGCCCTGCTGAAGAAACCCTGTAGATTCTTGAAAAGACGTGTCCAGCCTGTTTCGTAGTCGTACTTCAAGACATCCTCGAGAAAGGGGACGATTTCTGTGAGTTTTTCTTTTGGAACATAGGCACGGGCCTTTCTTTCGTACGAACGCTTCAGCGCCTCGGGCGTCAGGGCATGGGCCGTCAGCATGACGACCTTCAAATCGCGCGACACGGCCAGTTCCAGAAGATCAAACCCCCTTACCCCCATGATATCCAGAATAACCAGATCGTACGGGTTGGACTCAATGAGAGGCACCGCCTCGTTATAGCTGGTAGCCTTATCCATGCGGCACCCCGGAGCGGCTTCCAGAATGGTATCCTCCAGGATCTCAAGGATATCCGGTTCATCATCCACTGCGAGAATTCGTTTCCCCTCCAAAATAGATACGGCCATCAAGGACCTCCCTCCAGATGATATAATGGTTTTATGCAGTAACCGAAAGACTCAACGCCCCTGCTTACGTGCTTCTCTCCTTTGACGCAGAACCTCTATCACGCTCGAAACCCTGTCAGGAAAAACAAAAAATGCCCCTTTTTTCTTTGTGGGCTTTGTGGCGTTGTGTGAGACTATTTTGGTTGCGGATATGCGGCGTTAGTTGAATACCATCTTCCCATCCACTGCGTCGACGGTCACATGATCCCCCTCCTTTACCGATCCCTCTAAGATCTTGACGGCCAGGGGATCCTGGAGAAAATGCTGAATGGCCCGCTTGAGCGGTCTTGCGCCGTAGACCGGATCAAAGCCGATGTTGGCCAGAAAGGACTCGGCCCTGTCGGTCAGTTTCATGGTGATCTTGTTCGCCTCGAGACGGTGGCTTAACAGGTTGATCTGGATGCCGACAATCTTTCTGATTTCCTCCGGACCCAGGGCATTGAATATGACGGTTTCGTCGATGCGATTGAGGAACTCAGGCTTGAAAGTGGCGCGAAGGGCATCCATGACCGCCCTCTCCATCTCCCGGATGTCGCGGCCCCTCATCTCCTGAATGAACTGACTCCCCACATTGGAGGTCATGATCAGGACCGTGTTTTTGAAATCAACGGTACGGCCCTTTCCGTCGGTCATGCGGCCGTCATCCAGGATCTGGAGGAGGGCATTGAAGACATCGGGATGGGCCTTTTCGATCTCGTCAAAGAGGACCACGGAATAGGGATACCGTCGGATGGCCTCGGTGAGGTAGCCTCCCTCTTCATAGCCCACATATCCGGGAGGCGCCCCGATCAGCCGTGCAACCGAGTGTTTTTCCATGTATTCCGACATGTCCACACGAACCATGTATTGTTCGTCGTCAAAGAGGAACTGGGCCAGGGCCCTGGCCAGCTCGGTCTTGCCCACGCCGGTGGGACCCATGAAGATGAAAGACCCGATCGGCCGGTTGGGGTCCTGAAGCCCTGACCGTGCCCGACGGACCGCATTGGCAACCGCATCGATGGCCTTCTCCTGACCCACGACCCTTAGGGAGAGCCGTTCCTCCATCTTGAGGAGCTTTTCCTTTTCTCCCTCCAACATGCGCGAAACCGGGATGCCGGTCCATTTGGCCACCACCTCGGCGATATCCTCGCTGTCCACCTCTTCCTTGAGCATCTTCTGGCTGGACTGGAGTTCCTCCAGTTGTCTGTTCTCCTCCTCCAGGGTCCTCTCCAGCTCGATGAGGGTCCCGTATTTCAGCTCCGCGGCCCTGGCAAGGTTGCCGTCACGCTCTGCGATCTGGGCCTCTGACCGGGTCGATTCGAGTCTCCCCTTGATGTCCCGGATTCGGGAGATGGTCTCCTTCTCCTTCTTCCAGTGGGCGGTCATCGTTTCGCTCTGGGTCTTGAGATCGCCCAGCTCATCTTGGATTTTAGCGAGCCGCTCCTTGGATGCCGCGTCCTTTTCTTTTTTGAGGGCCTCTTTCTCGATCTCCAACTGGGTCATCTTGCGCTGAATGTCGTCGATCTCTGCGGGCATGCTGTCGATCTCGATCCTCAGGCGGGATGTGGCCTCATCGATGAGGTCGATGGCCTTGTCCGGCAGAAACCGGTCCGTGATGTAGCGGTGCGATAGGGTGGCTGCCGCCACTAAGGCCGAGTCCTTGATGCGGACCCCGTGGTGGACCTCATATTTTTCCTTGAGCCCGCGCAGGATGGAGATGGTGTCTTCCACGGTCGGTTGTTCGACCATGACCGGCTGAAACCGCCTCTCAAACGCCGCATCCTTTTCAATGTATTTTCGATATTCTTTGATGGTGGTGGCGCCCACGCAGCGCAGCTCGCCCCGTGCAAGGGCAGGCTTCAGCATGTTGGAGGCATCGATGGCCCCCTCTGCGGCCCCGGCCCCCACCAGGGTGTGCATCTCGTCGATAAAGAGGATGATCTGGCCGTGGGCGTCCGTCACCTCTTTCAATACCGCCTTGAGACGGTCTTCAAATTCACCCCGGTATTTGGCGCCTGCAATGAGCGCCCCCATATCCAGGGCCACCACCCGCTTCTCTTTCAAGGTTTCGGGCACATCCCCCTGGACAATCCGCTGGGCAAGGCCCTCTACAATAGCCGTCTTGCCGACCCCCGGCTCACCGATAAGGACCGGGTTGTTCTTGGTTCGCCGCGAGAGGACCTGAACGATCCGCCGAATCTCGTCGTCGCGGCCGATGACCGGGTCCAGGTCCCCCTTTTGGGCCACCGCAGTCAGGTCCCTGCTGAAACGCTCCAAGGCCTGATACTTGTCTTCAGGGTTTTGATCCGTGATCCGCTGTCCCCCGCGAATATCCACCAGGGCCTTGAGGATCGTCTCTCTGGCAATCCCGGCCGCGGCCAGGAGTCGTGCCGCCTCGCCCTCCTTTTCATCGCTTACGGCCAGGAGGATATGCTCGAGGCTCACAAACTCGTCTTTGACCTGCTCTGCCTCGGAAAAGGCCTTGTCTAAGACCCGCTTGGCCCGCTGGGATAGGTAGGCCTGACCATAACCCGCCCCGGATACACTGGGGAGCTTCTGCAATGCAGCTTCAAAAGACCTGACCATCTGATTTCGGTCGGCGCCGATCTTTCCAAGAAGCGGGGGCACGACCCCTTCCTTCTGCTCTAAAATGGCCATGATCAGGTGTTCGGGCTCAATCTGCTGGTGCCCGAATCGCTCCGCCAACTGCTGTGAGGTCTGGATGACCTCCTGCGCCTTCAAGGTAAATTTATCAAATCGCATATGTTGCTTCCTCCACTGGGAATGATGGTAATTCTTTATAAAAACCTTAAAAAATTTAATCTTGTTGAGATAGATTGTCAAGCAGGGCGATCAAGAGACGGGCGTT
>Ga0172374_1002005_pt1 | contig 13242 bp, 10 predicted proteins | sample LakKiv3m_FD_114536 | JGI IMG/M metagenome (GOLD analysis project Ga0172374, IMG submission 114536) | Freshwater microbial communities from Kabuno Bay, South-Kivu, Congo - kab_092012_10.3m | ecosystem: Environmental > Aquatic > Freshwater > Lake | place: Democratic Republic of the Congo... | reverse complement strand
TTGCGGAGAACGAAACGGGGGACGGGAACGTGAACATCGATCTGGCGGTCCGGCGGGTGACGATCGCGCCGGTGCGCGCACATGCGGGGGACGTGGTCCACGTCGAGGTGGTGATCGAGAACAAGGCCGAGGGGATGGCGACCACGAACGCCGAGCTGCTGGTCGACGGTAAGGCGGTGGCGCGTCAGCTTTTCACCTGGGGGATGTCCGTCGGGGAGCGGTTGTACCGGTTGTCGTTCGACTGGGACACCCGGGGGGTCTCCCCAGGAGAGCACCGCATCGGGGCTCAGGCATTCGTATGGGAGGATTCGTCGCCATTCGACAACCGCCTCGATGTGGCGCAGCCGCTGGTCATAGCACCCGCGGGCGGCGCATTCCCGGGGGGTGAAGCGGCGGGCGGGAGCGCTACGGAAACGGATCCGCGGTTCGGGAAGGGTGGATTCTGATTTCGTCCGCGAGAGGCGTTTTTTATCTGTAGGTCGGATCCTTCCTGCTACAATGGGTGCAGGGGGGCGGTTGGCGTTATACACGGATATAAGCCTGGTCTACGATGACCTGTTCCCGGTGTCGCGGGAGCAGCGGGACCTGTTCGACTCCTTGATGGACGACGGGGGGACGCGATCCATCGTGGACTGCGGGTGCGGGACGGGGTCGCAGCTGCTTCCGTTTGCCGTCGCGGGCCTTGCATGCCTGGGGTTCGACCCCGATCCGTCCCTCGTCGCCATCGCCCGGCGGAAACTCGCCGCATTCCCGAAAACCCGGGTCGAGTCGGGATCGTTCGCGGAGCTTCCGGGCCTCGTTTCTTTCCCCTCCGATCTCCTTATGTGCCTCGGCAACTCGCTGGTCCACGTTCCGCAGGACGAGGCGTCGCGGTTTTTACTCGACTCCGCGGGGGCGTTGTCCCGTTCCGGGACGCTGCTGCTCCAGATCCTGAACTACGAGCGGCTGCTGCGCGAGGGGGTGACCGAACTGCCGATGATCCGCGCGTCCGAAGGGACTGTCGAGTTCCGGCGGAGGTACGAATGGGAGGGCGAACGCAAGGTCCTCTTCCACACCTCCCTTCGTTTCGCGGGCGCGGAGGAGCCGCGGATCGCGCGGAACGCGATCCCGCTGTACCCGGTCTACCCCGAAGAGCTATGGGAGATGCTGGCCAACGCCGGTTTCGGGGACATCCGATTCTACGGTGATTTCGCACGGTCCGAATTCTCCCCCGGGTCCGAGGCGCTGGTGTGCCTGGCGAGGAAAGCGTGACCCGGCGTGCGGGCGGCCGGTGGTTGCGCCGGATCGCGGCGGCCGGCGTCATTCTGCTCGCGGGTTGGGCGCTGGCGACGGCGGTAGTGGCCGCGAATCGCCACCAGCTCCCGCGGCCCACGCGCTCCGCACCCGATTCCGGCGGGAGCGCGTTCGACCACGGGTTCACCCCCGCGGATCTGCATACCCTCCTGCAGGCCGGGCGGCCGGACGGTCTTCTTCCGAACGGGAACCGCGTGGATCTCTCCCTGAACGAGGAACTGCAGGGACAGATCTTCGAACTGTTCCGCCGGTTCGATCCCCTTTACGGCGTGTTCGCCGCTATGGAGCCGGACACCGGGCGCGTGGTCGCCCTCGTCGGGTACCGCCGGGGCGGCGAGTCCGACCCGTGGCTTCCTCTAAAGGCGATATACCCCGCCGCCTCCCTGATAAAGGTGATCACCGCGTCCGCCGCCATCGAGCGCGGGAAGGTCTCCCCCCAGGAAGAGATCAGCTACCGCGGCGGCATCTATGGCATAACGCGCGGCGGGATCCACGCCCAGGACGGGAGGGGGATCCCGAAGATGACCCTCGAGGAGGCGATCGCCCGCTCCGCCAACGCGGTGTTCGGCAATGTCGCGGTCAACCGCGTCGGTGGACCGGTGCTCGAGGAGTACCTGGCGAAGTTCGGATTCGGCGAGAAGATACCCTTCGACCTGCCGGTGGAGACGAGTCTCGGGCAGGTGCCGAAGGAGGAATTCCAGCTCGCCCGCACCGGCGCGGGGTTCGGCGAGGTTTACGTCTCGCCCCTCCACATGGCGATGATCATGTCGGCGATCGCTTCCGGCGGGGCCATGCCCCGCCCCGTCCTGATCGACCGGATCGAGGACCGCGAAGGAAAGCCGTTGTACGAGTCCGCCCCGGTGAAATGGCGGGACACGGTCCTGCCCGAGACGGCAAACACCGTGGTCAGGATGATGGTGAAGACGGTCGAGATGGGAACGTCGCACCGGACGTTCGGGACCCCCGAGCGGACACCGCTGCTGCACGATATGGACGTTGCGGGAAAGACCGGGTCGCTGTCCGGGTGGACGCCGAGCGTCCACTTCGAATGGTTCGCCGGGGTCGCGCCCGTCGAATCGCCGCGGTTGGCGCTGTCGGCCCTCGTTGTCAACGACAACAGGTGGAAGATCAAGGGTAGCTATGTGGGGAAGGAGGCGTTCAACTCCTACTTCGGGTACCCCTCGTCGATGCCTCCCGTTTACGCGAAGGCGCGCGGGACAAGGACAAGGAAGTGGATCCGGCCAGTGCGCAAGGCGAAGAAAGGTGCGCCGACGGTCAAGGCGAGATCGAAAAAAGGAGGAAAGGCGGCGAGGATACGCAAGCGGACTCCCGCGAAAACCGCGGAGAAGGCCGCCGGGAAGTCCATGGCGGATAACCGTTCCTCGAGGGCCGGGGGATAAGCGCGGTTCCCCGAAGGGATCCGTTTCAGGCCCGAAGATGAGATAACGGAAAGATGCGATCGCAAGTACGTTTACGCACGATCCTTGCCGCGTTCGCCGTTACGGCGCTGGTCCTCGCGGCGTGGGTCGGCTTTTCTCTCCTCACCCTCCCGTCTGTTGCTCCTCTCGCGAAGCCGGGCGTTTCGATGACCATCAACGTGAAGGACTGGAACAGGAAGGATCATCCCTTCGTCGTCGGGCCGAGGAATCCGTGGTGGACGCCGTACGGGGCGATCCCATCCGCGCTCAAGAAGGCGGTAGTCGCGTCGGAGGACGCCAACTTCTACACGCACGAGGGGGTGGACTACGAGGCGATCCGCGAGGCGATCAAGACCGACTTGAGGAAAGGGAAATTCGTCCGGGGCGGGAGCACGATCACGCAGCAGGTCGCCAAGAATCTCTTCCTGACGCGCGAGAAGACGCTGATCCGGAAGGTCAAGGAGCTCGTCCTTGCGAGGCGAATGGACGACGCGTTGTCGAAATCGCGAATCCTCGAGTTGTACCTCAACGTGGTCGAACTCGGGCCGATGGTGTACGGGGTCGGTCACGCCGCGCACTACTACTTCGGGAAGCACCCTTCGGCGTTGACGGTGAGGGAGTGCGCGTTCCTCGCCTCCATGCTGCCCGGCCCGAAAGTCTACAACCCGTACAGGAAGTTGGACCGGGTGATGAAGAGGTCCGACCGGATCCTGCGGCGCATGGTCGCGGCGCGGATGATCTCACGGGAGGAGTACGACGCGGCGATGGCGGAAGTCCCGAATCTCGCGGGGCTCGAGCGGAAGATCGAGAAGACGCTGGAGACCCCGCCCCCCGAGGAGAAGCCTCCCGATGAGGCTCCCGGGGGTGGACCGCTCGTGTTGGAACCCGTCCCGGCGGCGCCGCGGGAACCGGTTTTGGGAGAGGCGCCCGCGCCGAAGAGCCCGGACGCGGAGTGACGCTTGCCGGGACAGGCCTTCCGGTCAGATGAAATACATCAGGTTCCGGCGCCTCCGCTGCGTCGCGTCGTCCTCTTCCCGGACGAGGTCCGAAAGTGTCGATCGAGAGAAGACCGCCGCAGCCGCGGCCGAGGCCTCCTCTACCAGTCGGGAGACGGCGGGGGATGGGGCATCCTTCTCCGTCCCGCGGGAGCCTTTCTGCCGGTCCGGCGCCGCCATCGGCCCCTCGAACACCTCGACGATCTCGGAGGACCGGATCGAATCCGGGCGCCGCGCGAGGAGATAGCCGCCCCCGACCCCGCGCCTGCTGGACAGCATCCCGGCGTTCTTCAACTCGAGCAGGATGAGTTCGAGGAACTTCTTCGGTATCCCGTTCTTCTCCGCGAGATCCCGGATCTGGAAGGTAGTACCTTCCGGAAATCGGGCCGCGTGCATCAGCGCGCGCAGCGCGTACTCGGTTTTCTTCGATAAACGCATATCCCCTCCGGGCGGTGTTATACCCATATATCCTATCAGAAAGATAGGATATATGGAATTCCACCCCACGACACAGGCCACCGAATCCAAAGAGCGACCCCGGAAGGTGCAACATCTACGGGGTTCCCCCTTCAGCTGCGCCGCCTCGGAGGGCAGGGCTCCGTTCGTGGCTCGCCGTGCGGTGAATCTGCACGGCTGCGCACCGGTCTCCAGGGCTCCATTCCCTCAGATCCCGGCATTCGAGGCCCGCTGCATCCGCACCGGCTTCGTTCCCTTCCCTCACCGTACCGCAGTGGGTACGCCTCGGTCGGGCGCCTCGCCGGATGCGGCGCATCGACCCTCTCGGTGCACGGCCTCTTCGGGAACGGAACCCTGGAGACCGGCCTCACTGTGTCCCCCTCCTCCGGCGGCTCCGCCGTGCCCTCACTTTGCTCGTGCCTTCCGTGCTGTCTTACAACCGTTACCGTATTTTGAATTGAAGCACTAAGGGTGCAATAGGTTTTTCGCCTGCCGGTACGCCTCGACGAGCTGTGCGTCGGGAACGTTGCCGTGCCAGTGGCCGGTGACGCGGGCCACGCCCCAGAAAAGGAAGATCGTGCCTAGCCCGACCAGGGGGATGAGATACGGCGACCATCCCGCCTTCCCACGGCGCGTCACGGTGAGACAATCCTCGACGGGGCACGCCGCAACGCACGACATGCAGCCTGTGCACTCGAGGGTCCACACGGACGGCTTCGAGTGGACGCGTATCTCCACCGGGCACGCACGGGTGCACGCCTTGCAGTCGATGCACGTCGATCCGTCGCGCACGACCCGTTGGGGGGAGATCCAGCTCACGAGTCCCAGCAGGGCCCCGTACGGGCACAGGTGGCGGCACCAGAAGTTCTTCACGACGATCGACACCAGCACGAGGACCGCGAGGGTGACCGCCGTGACTCCGGTCATCTCCGTGAAGAAGAGGAGCATCTTCGCGTCGGCCGCGTAGTTGTACGTGCCGAGCTGGAACTTCATGATCGCCGTCGAGTCCATCGTCAGGACCACGGCGTAGAGGAAAAAGGCGAGCAGAAGGTACTTGATCGAGGAGAGCGCCTGGTCCGCCCGCACCGGCAGCAGGGCCTCCTTTTTCCGGCGCTTCCATATCGTCTTCTTCCCGATCCACTCCAGCGCCCGGGATATCCCCCCGATCGGGCAGACCCACGAGCAGAGGACCTTGCGGGCGAGGAAGGCGGAGATCAGCGCGGCGATGAGGATCGTCAGCCCTGCCGGGTGGATCCCGTCGTAGTTTCCGGTGAGCAGGAAGTACTTCAGCGACATGAGGGCGGATATCGGCAGGAACGCCTCCACCGCGGGCGGGCGGCTTCCCGTGACGGTGGCCCCGGCGACGATCCGCGTGTAGAAAAGGTGGAACTCGTACCCCGCCAGCAGGAAGAAGGCGACGTACGCCCCCTGGACGATGCCGCGCACGGCGGGGAGCATCTTGTACGGGTTGCGCCACATTTCACCAATTATCCCACGAACCTGCGCGTCCGTTCCTTGACCTTGCTCAAACTCCGAACGTACACTGACCACTTCAATCCAAATTTACGGTAACGTATCGGGAAGACGGTACGGAAAGCGCACGCATCGGGGAGAGGTCCGGCGGGACCGCCGTAGGAGGCGGGGCGCAGTGAGGTAAAGCGCAGCCGTGCAGGTTCATCGCACGGCGAGCCACGAACGGAGCCCCGTCCTCCGAGGCGGCTCCGCTGTGTTTATGAAACGGATCAATCAGGGGGAAGGGGAAATGGCGCTCATCGGGGAGGTGTACGTCGGCGACATCCTCGGGAAGGTCGTCCTCGACCCGCGGGGCGAGGAGATCGGCCGGGTGCGGGACATAGCCGTGGAGGCGGGTGCGCGGTTCCCGCGCGCCGTCGGCCTGTTCATCGAGAAGAAGAAAACGACGCGCTACCTTCCCTGGGAAGAGCTCTCCATCTTCAACAAGCGGATCATATCCTCCAGGAAGACGGAAGCGGAGATCCCGGAGGCCGCTCCCTCGAAGGAGCACCTGCTCATCCGGAAGGACCTCCTCGACAAGCAGATCGTCGACATCGACGGCGCCAAGGTCGTGCGGGTCAACGACGTGAAGCTCACCGAGGACGGCGGCTCGGCCTACGTCACGGACGTAGACGTTGGAATGCGTGGGATCCTGCGGCGGCTGGGCGTGGAGCGCCGCGGGGACGCCTTCTTCGAGACGATCCGCCACCCCCTGCGACACCAGTTGATCTCATGGCAGTTCCTCCAGCCGCTGGAGTCCAGGCTCGACCGGCTGACCCTGTCTGTCTCCCGCGACGCGGTGTCCGACCTTCACCCCGCGGATCTAGCCGAGATCATGAGCGACCTTGCCCCCGAGGAGCGGCAGGACTTCTTCGAGAAACTGGACACGGAGACGGCGGCTGAAGCCCTCCACGAGCTCGAACCGGAGGTCCAGGCCGACATGATCTCCGAGATGGACAAGGAGCAGGCCGCCGACATCATCGAGCAGATGCCGCCCGACGAGGCGGCCGACGTCATCGCGGACCTCCCGGCGGAGAAGGCGCAGGAGCTCCTGCAGCTGATGGAGAAGGAGGAGGCCGAGGACATCCACGAACTGCTGCATCACGAGGACGACACGGCGGGCGGCCTCATGACGAACGAGTATCTCGCGTGGCCGCCGGGGATCACGGTGGGGGAGGGGCTCGAGCGGTTCAGGACGGAAGCCGGGGAGATCGAGCACGTCTACTACATATACGTGGTGGAGGACGAACGGCTTCTCGGCGTCGTCGGCCTGCGGGACCTGCTGATCGAGGAGCCGGTGAAGCGGCTGTCGGAGGTGATGCACTCGAAGCTCAAGACGGCCCGCGCGGAAACCGGGCAGGAAACGGTCGCCGCGTTGATCTCCAAGTACAACCTGCTCGCCCTGCCGGTCGTCGACGAGGAGAGCCGCCTCCTCGGCGTGGTCACCGTGGACGACGTCGTCGACCTGCTCCTGCCTCCCGCATCGAGGAAGAAGCGCCGGAAGATGTAGCGCGGCGCCTCGCCCCGCCTACAGGCCTAGCGCCCGCGGGATTCCGGGGAAGATCGTCACTACCACCAGCATGGAGGTCAGGGCGATCATGACCACCGCGGTGGTCCACGCGATGCCGTTGAACGTCCTCGAATTGACGTGCTCCCCCATCAACTCCCGGTCGTTGATCAGTTTGAGCATGAAGACGAGCACGAACGGCAGCAGCATGCCGTTGATCACCTGGGACAGGTACATGATCAGCATAAGCGGGGCCCGAGGGTAGAGGACCAGCGCTCCCCCGAGGACGATCAGACCCGTGTAGAGCCAGAAGAACTGGGGGGCCGTCCGGAAGTCCTTGTCGATCCCCGACTCCCACCCCATCCCCTCGCACACGCAGTAGGCGGTCGCCAGCGGCAGGATCGAGGCGGCGAACAGCGACGCGTTCGCGAGTCCGATCGCGAACAGCGAGGAGGCGTATTTCCCGGCCAGCGGAGCCAGCGCCACGGCGGCGTCCCTGGCGTCCTCGACGCGGATCCCCTCCGCATACAGGGTGGCGCCGCACGCGACGATGATCGACAGGGCGACGATGTCGGTCACCAGGCATCCGAAGATCACGTCGGCTCGCGTCAGCGCGTACTCCTCGATCTGCAGGTTCTTCTCGACGACGGCGGACTGCAGGTAGAACTGCATCCAGGGTGCGATCGTCGTTCCCACCATCCCGATCAGGAGGGTTATGTAGGCGGCATCCATCCGGATGTCCGGAACCACCAGGTTGCGCGCCACGACTGCGCCGTCGGGGCCCGCGAGGTACGCGGCGACGGGGTAGGCCAGGAAGATCAGGCACGCCACGAGGAAGATCTTCTCCACGACCCGGTACGTCCCCTTCACCACGAGGAACCAGACGGCCGCCGCGCCGACGGGCACGGAAAAATATTTGCTGACGCCGAAGATCTCCCACGCGGAGGCCCACCCGGCGAACTCCGCGACCGTGTTCCCGAGATTGGCGAGCACCAGCGCCACAAGGAGAAAAAAGGTCGGGCGGACGCCGAACTTCTCCCGGATGAGGTCCGCCAGCGTCTTGCCCGTGACCACGCCCATCCGGGCGACCATCTCCTGGACGACGATCAGCGCGACCGTGATGGGGATGAGCGTCCACAGCAGCGCGTACCCGAAGTGCGCGCCGGCGATGGAGTACGTGGCGATCCCGCCCGCGTCGTTGTCGACGGACGCCGTGATGATCCCCGGTCCGAGGACCGACAGGAACAGCAGGATCATCTTCTTGTCCAACCGGCGGAAGCGCACTTTCCGATCCTCTCGTGACGTTGGTTATTCGTTGAAAAATACCACACCTCTCGTGTCCGACGCCCCGTAAAAGGCGATTTAAAGGGCCGTTGGGTATAAACTTGAGACAGAGGCCATGCCGCGACGCCGATCGAAAAAGCGACCGTTTCACCCCCTGGTCCTGTTCACGGGGATCGCCGCCGTCTGCCTCCTTGTCCTTGTTTCGCCGGTTATCCGTGCGGAGACGACGGGAAGGAAGATCATCCGGTTCGGGGTCATACCGCGGTTCAACCCGCACGTCACCTACGAATATTACCAGCCGCTCATGGATTACCTGGGCCGGAACACTCCGTACGCTTTCGAGCTGCGCCTGGGCCGCACCTACCTGGAAACGATCGACGACCTTCGGAAAGGGAATACGGACGTGGCGTACCTGGGCGGCGCGACCTACGCGCTCGCCCGCCACCGCTTCGGCGCACGCGCCCTGGTCAAGCCCCGGAACGCCGAAGGGGGGACGACCTACCGCTGTTTCATCATCGTCCGCAGGGACAGCCCCTTCCGGACCATCGCGGACCTGAAGGGCAGGAGCATCGCTTTCGGCGCCAGGCGTTCCACGACGGGAAGCCTGATCCCGAGCTACATGCTGTTCGGAGCCGGGATGACCCCGAGGCACCTGAAGGTCGTCAGGAACCTCCACAACCACGAGGAGGTCGCCAAGGCGGTCCTGAAGGGGGTCTACGACGCCGGTGCGGTGAAAGACGTGGTCGCATGGCAATACGAGGCGCAGGGGCTGCGGGTCATCGCCGAGTCCGAGGAACTTCCGAACGCGCCGATCGCCGCGGGGCGGACGTTGCCGAAGGGCGCAGAGACGGCGATGGTGAAGGCCCTGCTGTCGATCGACGGGGACAGCCCGGGCGGCAAGGCGATTCTCTCGCAGTGGGGGCCGGAGCTTCGGCACGGCTTCGTCCGCGCGCGCGGCGAAGATTACGACTTCCTGTACAGGAAAATAGTCTCCATTCCTACCGGATGCGGAATCCGTTGCCACAAATCGAATCCCTTCCTCGAAAATTGAGGATCGTCCCATCCTCCCTCGCCGGTAAGTTCATGGCGGCCGGCGCGGTCGCGGTCCTGGTCGTCGCGGTCGTCCTTCGATTTTTTCTCGTGGAATCGGAGAAGCGGCACCTGCTGGAGACGGAGGAGCGGACGGCGCGGACTCTCGCCTCCTCCATGAAACTGCCCTTCACGCAGCTTCTTCTCTACGACGAGACGGGGACCATCCCCGAGGCTGGGCTCCTCGACCTGTACGTCTCCCGGATGGTCGGCAACAGGGATCTCAACATCGTGTACGCCATGGTGTTCGATCCGGAGGGCCGGATCCTTTCCCACAGCGACCTGACCCTTTTCGGCCGGAAGCTCGACGACCCCTTGTCGCGGAAGGGCCTTTCGGCCGACGGCGTGGTCCTGTCCCGTGTCGGCGATCCGTTCGCCGGAGGGGTGATCGACGTGTCCGCGCCCTTGAACGTCTCCTCGAAGCGTTTCGGAACCCTCCGGTTCGGCTACTCCCTCGCCGGGCTGGCGGACCGCCTGACCCAACTCAAGCGAAAAGCCCTCGCATTGACCGTCTCCGCCGCGGCCGCGATGATCCTTATCGTCTACCTGGCCGCGGGCGTGATGGTCAGGCCGATCCGGAGCCTGGTGGCCGCGCTCGACTCCGTGCGGCTCGGAGAGCTCAAGCCGGTCCCCCTGCCGGAGCGGCGGGACGAGCTGGGGGACCTCCAGAACAGCTACCGGATCATGGTGGAACGGCTCTCGCAGGAGAAGGCCGAAAGGGAAAAGACGCAGGACATGCTCGCGAGGGCCGAGAAGATGTCGACGGTGGGCACATTGGCCGCGGGAATCGCGCACGAGATCAACAGTCCCCTTATGGGGGCGATGCACAGCGTACACGCCCTCGAAGCGGGGAACGTTCCCCGGGAGAAAAATGGCCGGTACCTCGAGGTGCTCGCGGAAAGCCTCGAGCGAATCCGGCGGGCGGTTTCCCAGCTGCTCGACTACTCCACCGTGCATACGACCAACATCGGAGATTGCGATCTTTCCGCACTCGTAGCGGAGACCGTCGCGTTCCTCGAGTATCAGATCGCGGAGAACCGGGTCGAGGTCGAAAATCTCCTCCCCCCGCTGCCGATCCGGGCGGACGCGCACAAAATCGAGCAGGTGCTCGTGAACCTGACGCTGAACGCCGTCGGCGCGATGCCCGCGGGGGGCAAGCTCGCTTTCCGTCATGCCGTGGAGGACGGCTTCCTGACCCTGATCGTTTCCGACACGGGGGAAGGGATTCCGGAGAAGAATATCCAAAGCATCTTCGAGCCGTTCTTCACGACGAAGAGAAGAGGGAAGGGAACCGGCCTGGGGCTCGCGGTCTGCCGGAAAATAGTCGAACAGCACGGCGGGAGGATCTCCGTATCTTCCCGCCCGGGCGAGGGGACGGAGTTCCGCGTATCCCTCCCCTTGGCGGAGGGCACATGAGCGGCGAGGGGATGCGGATCCTGATCGTGGAGGACGACCCCGGTCTGCGCTTCACGATGACGGACGCCCTGGAGGAGAAGGGATTCGCCGTCACCGGCGCTTCCAGCGGAACGGAGGCGATCCGGCTGCTCCACGGCGCCCCGTTCGACGTGGTGGTGACCGATCTCCGCCTTCCGGGCGCGGACGGCATGGAGGTGCTCAGGGAAGCCAGGGGGAAGGTCCCTCCGCCTTCCGTGATCGTGATGACCGGATTCGGCAGCGTCGAATCCGCGGTGGCCGCCATGAAGAGCGGGGCCGAGGATTACCTGACGAAGCCCTTTCCCGTGGAGGCGCTTTTCCTTCTGCTCGACAAGATCCTCCGGCTTCGCTCGCTGGAGGAGGAGAACCGGGAACTTAAGCGGCGCATCCTCTCGCAGTCCCGCTTCGACGAGTTGATAGGCGGCAGCAAGCCGATGACGGATGTCTTCGATCTCGTCTCGACCGTCGCCGGCACGGACGCCACGGTGCTCATCCTCGGGGAAAGCGGCACCGGAAAGGAACTTGTCGCACGGGCGCTCCACCGGCTGGGAAAACGGAAGGATGGCCCCTTCGTCGCCCTCAACTGTTCCGCCATTCCCGAAAGCCTCTTCGAGGCGGAGATCTTCGGGTACGAAAAAGGGGCGTTCACCGGGGCCGAGCGGCGAAGGGCGGGAAAGATCGAGCAGGCCGACGGGGGAACGCTTTTCCTGGACGAAGTAGGCGAAATCCCCGTTTCCGCCCAGGCGAAGCTGCTTCGTGTCCTCGAAGAGCGTTCCTTCACAAGACTCGGCGGGAGCGAAACCGTCCACGTCGATCTGCGGGTCATTTCGGCGACGAACCGGCGTGACATGAAGGATCTGGTCGACGAGGGAAGGTTCCGAATGGATCTTTTCTATCGACTCGACGTCTTCGAGATCCGGCTCCCGCCCTTGCGGGATCGTCGGGAGGACATCCCGCTCCTGATCGAGAACTTCATCGAAAAGTTGGGCGGCGGCCGCAAGGTCTCGGAGAAGGCGATGGCGCTTCTGATGGACCACCCGTTTCCCGGAAACGTCCGCGAGTTGCGGAACGTGATGGAACGGGCGTCCATTCTTTGCGGGGAGGGGACGATAGAGCCGGAACACCTGCCGCCGGAGTTCCTCGGTTCTCTGCATCACCCGGAGGGGCCGCACGTCCCGGAAGAGATCATCCCCCTCAAGGACGCGGTTCGCCGGTTCGAGGCGGAGTACATAGGGAAAGCTCTGGAGTCGACCGGGGGCAGCAAGGCCCGCGCCGCCGATCTCCTACGGATCGGACGCAAAGCCCTCTGGGAACGCATGAAGCGATAGTCGGGCCCGCGTAGTCCTGGGTAGCGGCGCGTTTCGTTTCGGAAACAACACGACTCGACCGTTTCCTTCAAGAAACACCTGGTGGGAGCGTTTCGTCCCAAGCCGGAACCATCATTTCACCTGCACTCATAACATATCGAAAACATGGCACAATTAATTGTCGTTCACCTTCGGCGAATTGGTACCTAATTTGCTGGACTGTCTATTGGTGACCAAGGGGTTCTCATTGCAACCGTAGACGCGCACAGCCAAAGGAGGATCGGATTCATGAAGAGAACGGGGGCGTTCGGATCGGTGTTTCTTACGGTGTTGCTCGCAGGCGGCCTGTTGCTGGCATGCGCAGGGGCCGCCCTTGCGGACACCGGCTACGTCGGCTCGGAGAAGTGCGGGAAGTGTCACAAGACGGAGTACCAAAGCTGGAAGGAAACGTATCACAGCAAGATGGTTCGCAAGCCGGCCGATGGTCTCCTCAAGGCGGCTGCGGAGAAGTGGGCCACGGACGGCGCCACACCGGGGCCGGTTTCAGGGAACGTCACCGGAAAGACGTTCCGGCTGGAGGACGTGGTTTACGTCGTCGGCTCCAACTGGAAGCAGCGCTATCTCGTGAAGGACGACACCACCGGCGGCTACCAGTTCATGAACAAGCAGTTCAACCGGATGAGCGGCAAGTGGGAGAAGTACGGGAACAAGAACGATTGGGACACCATGTGCGCCACCTGCCACACCACCGGCTATCGGCTCGCCTCCTACGATTCCGCCAACCCCAAGGCCCAGAAGGCCGAATGGTCGGAGCTGAACATCGGCTGCGAGAGCTGCCACGGCCCGGGGGCGGCGCACGCGAAGAGCAGGTCGAAGGGGGACATCTGGAACTTCGCCGGCAAGGGGTTCGATGAAAAATCCCGCGTCTGCGGGTATTGCCACGTCCG
>Ga0172374_1002004_pt1 | contig 13246 bp, 12 predicted proteins | sample LakKiv3m_FD_114536 | JGI IMG/M metagenome (GOLD analysis project Ga0172374, IMG submission 114536) | Freshwater microbial communities from Kabuno Bay, South-Kivu, Congo - kab_092012_10.3m | ecosystem: Environmental > Aquatic > Freshwater > Lake | place: Democratic Republic of the Congo... | reverse complement strand
GACGATTACAGAGGAAAGATCCTTCAACAGATCATCCGTCCCATGCAGGAGCAGTTTGATGACGAAAAGGCCATGGTATCGTTACACAAGATCTCAGGCATGGCCCGGGATTGCCTGCAATACACGGAGATCGTCCTGCGAAGCCAGGAAAAGTTCCGGGACGATGAAAAGCAACTGCTCGGGGTAGTCAGTGAGATCGAAAAGAACAGAGAGCATTACAAGACGGAGCTGCTCTATACGACTACCGCTTTCAAGGGAGAAGTAAGAGTCATGCTGGAGAATATCATTATGCCGTTCCGGGAGGAGATCATCCAAAAACTGAACAGCTCCTTGGATAAGGAGATGGACCTACAGAAAGGAATGCTGTACAAGGTGACCCAGCGGTTTGAACAGTGGATCATCGAGTCCATCCGCAGCGAGGTGGACCGGACCTATCCCGATACTCTGCCCAAGATAGACTTGTTCCTGGATGGCAAGGCGGGATTTTACACCTATTTCATCAAAACCTTCCAGCAATCCTACAAGCAATTCATTCATGACCTCTACAGTGTCGATATCCGTTTCGAACCCGTCAGAGTAGCACCGGTATCTATCGGAACCCCGGACATTTCCGTTTACCGGATCTTCGATTCCCACCTGGATCTTTTCTTCTTTTACCTTCCTGTCGGTCTGATCCGGCTTTTCTTAAAGAAATACTTTAAAAAACAGGTGGAATATGAGGTCGAAAAGAACCTGCGAAGGCATATTTCGATCCTGACGGAAAAGATTCTGAAGATCATCGACGAATATCACCAATTCAGCTCGAAAACGATCCAGGATGAGCTAATAACCCTTCAGAGGCTTGTTCAATCGAAGAGCGGCATGGAAAAACCGTACCTTGAGATCCGGAACGAATTGAACGAAATGATACAAATACTCTACAACCTTAAACCAGATAACAGAAGTTCATTATGACTGACATTTTTTTCACGGCCACCCTTTGGCTTTTTCTTGCAGTACTTGCGACAATTATTGCCAATCGCCTAAAAATATCTATGGCGTTGATCGAGATCTGCGTAGGAGCTTTGGCGGGTTATCTTTTTTCCCACTATTTCTCGCAAGACATCATGAAAACGAATGAAGAGTGGATTCGGTTTGTCGCCTCTACTGGCGCTGTGCTGCTGACATTTCTCTCAGGAACGGAAATCGAGCCGCATGTCCTAAAGTCGAAGCGGAAAGAGGTAATAATCATTGGGATCCTTGGATTTATTTTACCATTTCTGGGAGCAGGGGCTGTCGCAAGATATTTACTGGATTGGAGTTTGAAAGCAAGCATGCTAGCCGGGATTGCACTCTCTACAACATCCATGGCGGTGGTATATGCCGTGATGCTCGAGTACGGATTCAACAAGACCGAATTCGGGAAAGGAATCCTGGCGGCCTGCTTCGTGAACGACCTCGGGACCGTGATTGCGCTGGGTTTAATTTTCGCCCCATTTACCATCAAGACCGTCATTTTTATCGTGGTAATTGTGGCCGCATTGATTTTTCTTCCAAGGATCACCCGGCATTTGATGAAACTATATGCCTTCAAGACAGCTGCTATACGAACGAAATGGGTTTTGTTTATCCTTTTCCTTTTGGGTTCACTGGCATTATGGGCAGGTAGTGAATCGGTTTTGCCGGCTTATCTTGTCGGGATGGTTCTGGCAACGACACTGAACAAGGACGATCACTTTATCCGAAGACTGAGAACCCTGACGATCGGCTTTTTGACACCCGTCTATTTCATCCGGGCGGGAGCGCTTGTCTCCCTTCCGGCGCTCATCACTGCCCCCCTGATTATCCTGGTTCTATTTGCCGCTAAAATCATCCCAAAAATGGGATTGTTCCCCGTGATCAGCAGGTTCCGGAGCGACAGGAAAGAGCGTTGGTACTATACCTTGCTCATGTCGACCGGGCTTACATTTGGAACCATTTCTTCTTTGTACGGACTGACGCATGGCATCATCAATGAGTCCCAATATTCTTATCTCGTCGCCGTAGTTATTGGAAGCGCCGTGATCCCGACGGTCATTGCCAACTTTGCCTTCCTGCCCAGTCATCTGTTAAAGATCCCGACCACGGACGAAGAAATTCTGCAGCTTGATAATGGTGTTGTTAAACCAATAGAAACAAATAAACTATAAACCCATTAACCAGATTCTTATGAAAATTGCGAAGATCAATGCGATTGAAATCCTTGACTCAAGAGGCAACCCCACGGTTGAAGCGAACCTGACGCTGGAAGACGGATCACAGGCCAGGGCGATGGTACCCAGTGGCGCCTCTACAGGCGAAAGGGAAGCCTGCGAGCTGAGAGACGGAGACCAAAAGCGTTACAACGGAAAAGGCGTACTCAAGGCGGTAGGCAACGTCAATGGGATCATCACTGATAGAATCAAAGGAAAAGATTTCGGCGACCAGAAAGAACTTGATGAGTTTCTCATCGCGCTGGACGGATCGGAGAATAAATCTAACCTGGGAGCCAATGCCATATTATCGGTATCCATGGCTTATGCAAGGGCAAAAGCCTTAAGCCAGGGAATTCCTTTGTATCGGTATCTGGGCGGAGATGACGCCAACCTGCTGCCGGTACCCTGTATGAATGTGATCAACGGCGGCGCCCATGCCGACAACAACGTGGACTTCCAGGAATTCATGATCGCTCCGCATAATGCCCCCTCCTTCAGGGAGTCGCTCCGCATGGGCATTGAGGTCTTTCATGCCCTCAAGAAGGTCTTAAAACTCAAGGGGTACAATACCGGCGTGGGTGATGAAGGAGGTTTTGCACCGAACCTGAAATCCAACGAAGAAGCCGTCGAAGTGATCCTGGAAGGGATTGTCAGGGCAGGATATGAGCCGGGAAGAGACGTGAGTCTTTGCCTGGATCCTGCCACTAGTGAGATGTGGGATGACGGGAAGTACAAATTCGCCAAGAGCACCGGAAAATCAATCTCCAGCGATGAAATGATCCGGCTTTGGGAAAAATGGGTCAGCCAGTATCCCATCATACTCCTTGAGGACGGCCTTGCCGAGAATGACTGGAACGGTTGGCAGAACCTCACAAAAACACTGGGAAAGAAGATCGAGATCGTGGGAGACGACATCTTCTGCACGAATAAGAAGATCCTCTCCGAAGGTATTTCAAAGGGAGTGGCCAATTCCATCCTGATCAAGCTGAACCAGATCGGAACGGTCACCGAGACCCTTGAGACGATCCAGCTTGCCTATCAGAACGGCTACAATGCATTTGTGTCGCACCGCAGCGGAGAAACTCCCGATACCTTTATCTCGGACCTGACCGTTGCCATAAAAGCAGGTCACCTGAAGACGGGAAGCGGATGCCGCGGAGAAAGGATCGAAAAGTTCAACCAATTGATCCGGATCGAGAACGAACTGGGCAAAGCAGCACAGTTTGCCGGGATCAAAGCATTCAAAAACAGGGACAATGATTGAGATCAATGTGCCGGGCCGTACTTTACTGCAAGCCAGGATGCTTGTGCTTGACTACAACGGCACGCTGGCAATTGACGGAACCATTCTGCCGGGAGTAAGGGAACGGTTGCTTTCCCTTGCCCCGGAAATTGAAATTATCATCCTGACAGCAGACACATTTGGAAAGGCAGCAGCAAACCTGAACGGGATCCCTTGCAGGCTGGTGATTTTTGAAGGGGGGGGGCAGCAGGAGCAGAAGGCTGCATTTATCCGGGACTTCGGAACCCAGAGTGTCATTGCTATCGGAAATGGCCTGAATGATGTAAAAATGCTTAAAGATGCAGCCTTGGGTATCGCGGTGATCCAGAAAGAAGGGATTGCGTCCGCGGCGTTGATGGCCGCTGATGTTGTAACCACCGACATCCTGGCAGCATTGGATTTTCTTTCGCACCCAGAGCGGGTCACGGCAACCCTCAGAGATTGATGTTGATAATTGAGGGACCTGAAAATATAAACCCTGCATGGAGTTTTTAAAATCGATCGATTTGGAGGCCTTCCTTTTCCTCAACGGATTTCACAATCCGTTTTTCGACATCATCATGTACTGGGTGAGCGAAAGATTCATTTGGATCCCCATGTATCTTATCATGTCCCTTTTTATAGTAAAGCATTACAAATGGGAAAGCATTCTGATCCTTGCCGGTGTTGCGCTAACGATAACCTTGTGCGACCAGATTGCTTCCGGTTTGATAAAAAACTGGGCAGAACGATTACGGCCATCCCATGAACCTGGTCTCGTTGACCTGGTCCACCTCACAAAAGCCGGAACCGGAGGCATGTACGGGTTTATTTCTTCTCATGCTGCTAATACATTTGGCCTGACTTCCTTCCTGTGGGTCGTATTGGATTCCTCCTTCAATGGGATGAAATACTGGCTGGTGGTCTGGGCATCTTTCGTGTCCTACAGCAGAATATATAACGGATTGCATTACCCGGGAGATGTTATTGCCGCAGCCATCCTCGGGGCTGCCCTGGGATACCTGGTTGGTGCCGGGTGCCTATTTATCAAGAGGAGATTATTAATTCATGCAATCTTACAACATGATGAAAACAATAAATCTGGATAAGGCAACGAAGTTTGTCATCCTTCTTGGCTTGATAAGCCTGTTCTCTGACATGACTTACGAGGCAGCCAGGAGTATCAATGGACCCTTTCTTGAAATTCTGGGCACAAATGGCGCTACTGTCGGATGGGTAGCCGGATTGGGAGAATTACTAGGTTACGGTTTACGGCTTCTGTCGGGATATCTGGCAGATAAGACAAAAAAGTATTGGGTGATCCTGATTCTCGGTTACTCATTAAACCTGTTCTCCGTTCCGTTACTCGCACTGGCAGGATTTTGGCAAATCGCAGTCGTATTGATGATCATCGAACGGGTAGGCAAGGCAATAAGAACACCTTCCAGGGATGCCCTGCTTTCCTTTGCGACAAAAAAAATGGGTCGTGGCTGGGGATATGGACTTCATGAAGCCATGGATCAGATCGGGGCAACACTTGGCCCACTGCTGGTCAGTGCAGTCCTATTTTACAGACAGGACAACTTCCACCTGGCATTCGGTGTACTGATCATCCCGGCAATTATAGCTTTCAGCATCCTGATCATCTCCAAATATCTCTATCCTAAACCTGAAAGCCTGGAGATGGATACAGCGTTCAATCCTTCTGAAAAATTTCCGCGGAGATATTGGATTTACGTCATTGCCGTGGCTTTCATCGCTGCAGGATATGTCGATTTTCCCCTGATCGCGTATCATTTCAAGGCACAAGCCATGATGCGGGATTCGTTTATTCCGATCTTTTATTCGGTTGCCATGGCCAGCGATGCCGTTTCCGCATTGGTGTTCGGCAAGTTATTCGATAAAATAGGCGTTAAGACACTCTTTACTGCTGTAGTTCTTTCTGCATTCTTCGCCCCCATGGTTTTCCTCGGAGGATCCGGACTGGCCCTGGCGGGGATGATACTCTGGGGAATTGGAATGGGTGCCCAGGAATCCATTCTGAAAGCTGAGATTGCTACCATGATCCCTGTGGAAAGACGGGGCACTGCATTCGGGACCTTCAATGCCTCATTCGGATTATTCTGGTTTGCAGGAAGCGTGCTCATGGGATACCTGTATGACTTTTCAGTGCCTGCGTTGATCATTTTCTCGGTAATCACACAATTGATAGCAGGTACCATGATACTGTATCTGATCAAAAAGTATGACCACCGGCCAAATCTTTCAAGAAAGGAGTAATTGTGACATTCCATAGCATCTTATCGGGCAACCAGGTCAGAAAGCAATCCGAGGAACAAGCTTCGATGCCTTCTTTCTTTATTGATCTCAACCTGGACCAGGTCGTTGATGCGATCACGGCAACAAAAGCAGAATACGACCTCAAGCCGTTCTTTTATACCCAGCTACATGACATCGGTACCATCCTGTACCGTCATGAAGTATTTCGCGACTTGGAAGACCAGAGGATTGCTGATTTCATCAGGGAGTTCGCACGGAGAATGGTACTTAACCGGGAGCACCATGCTCAAATTGATAAGCTTCATTACCTGTTGCAAAAGCAGTTCTGGATCCTGGATGCCGTTGAAATCTATTGTGAAGCCCTCCATGAGCTTGAACAAAAGCTCGGCTCGGGCAACCTGAAATCAAAAGGATTACGATCATTCCTCGAATACCTCAGAAAATACCTGGCCTCTGAATCATTTACAGCACTTGAAGCGGCTGTCAAAGGCCTGAAGCATGACCTGGCAGGGATACAATATTGTATGGTCATCAAGGATAACTCGGTTCAGGTCCGCAAAGCGGGAACCGAGGAAGACTACAGCTCCGAAGTGGACGAGACATTCAGAAAATTCAAAGACGGTGCGGTAAAGGATTACACGGTGAAGTACCCTGACCGTCCGGATATGAATCATGTGGAAGCCAAGGTGCTGGAATTCGTATCACAGCTTTTCCCGGAGATCTTTGCCAGGATAGATCTGTTCTGCACAAATATATCGTATATAGATCCGATGATTCGTGATTTTGACCGGGAAATCCAGTTTTATATCGCCTACCTGGAATTTATCGATATTTTCAGGAGCAATGGCCTGGCATTTTGTTATCCGCAGATGTCAGAGGATTCCAGGGAGATATCCGATACAGAAGCGTTCGACCTTGCTCTTGCAAACAAATACCGTAATCAGCTCACATCGATAGTCACCAATGATTTTTATCTCAGGGACAAAGAACGGATCATCGTGGTCTCAGGACCCAACCAGGGAGGCAAAACCACTTTTGCAAGGATGTTCGGACAGCTTCATTACCTGGCCGGTCTGGGCTGTCCTGTCCCCGGTAAACAAGCCTGGCTTTTTTTATCCGACAACCTGTTCACTCATTTTGAAAAGGAGGAGAAGATCCAGGACCTGAGGGGCAAACTGGAGGATGACCTGATCCGGATCAACGACATCCTTGACAGAGCCACATCAAAAAGCATCATCATCATCAACGAGATCCTGATCTCGACAACATTGAAGGATGCTGTTTCCCTGAGTAAAAAGATTATGGGGAAGCTCATTCAGCTCGACCTGCTTTGCGTCTGGGTGACATTCATCGAAGAGCTTTCCACGTTTGATGAAAAGACCATCAGCATGGTCAGTACCATCGTTCCCGAAAATCCTGTTCAGAGAACCTTTAAGATCGTCAGGATGCCGGCGAACGGGCTTTCATTTGCCCGGGCAATTGCAGAAAAGCATCATTTGACCTATGAATCCTTAAAGAAAAGAATCGGATCATGAAGGCGCTTCTGATGCATAAGGACAAGGATTTTGATCTGCAGCAGCCGCTACCCTGGAACGAAGCGGCACTCACGCAGGATCTCGAACTGAATACTCTGTTCAATGCGATGGCCCAGGGAGATAAATTCATCTTTTCGGTGGTCAGAAGCGCGGTCCTGAACGGAATGGGACTTGACCGGGAGAACATTCGGTATCGGCAGGACATTCTCAGGGACTGCCTTGAAAGTCCATCCATTGCCAGGGAGATCTACGAACTCATTCTCGAAACCCTGGAAAGTAAGAAAAAATCGACGTGGTTTATCTTCAGCATGAAGTACCCGGACTCGATCCTGCATACTTCGCTGGACGTCATATCCATTTATATGACAATGCTGAAGAAACTGCGGGACTATCTGACCGGCAATGGCGGAAAACTTCGGTCGGAAGGTTTCCGGGGCCTGTCGGCCATGCTGAATAGGGAGCTTGATGATGAATACCTGGCAAGAGTGGAAGCTCACCTGAAGAAGTTGAAATTCAGGAAAGGGACCCTGATCAGCGCCACCCTTGGAAAAGGCGGGAAAGGAGTCGGATTACTGTTGCGCAAATCCAAGGGGAGAAGCCTGCCATGGTTCCGATTGTTATTTCCCCGGAAAAAGCAGGCCTTCACCTATTATGTACATCCGAGGGATGTCAGCGGATCGATGGCCCTACAGGATTTAAACGGCAGGGGCATCAATTCCGTCGCCAATTCCATGGCCCAATCTGTCGACCATATAGAAAACTTCATCCTGAACATGAAATCTGAAATGGCATTTTACATCGGGTGCCTTAACCTCCGGGAAAAGCTTTCTGAGACAGGAGAACGAACAGGATTTCCCGATCCGCAAGAACCTGGCCTTCACACGTATCATTATAAAGGACTTTATGATATATGCCTTTCCCTTACCCTGAACCGGAAGGTGGTCGGCAATGATCTTGAGACAACGGGTAAGAACCTTGTGATCATCACAGGGGCGAACCAGGGAGGAAAATCAACCTTTTTACGGAGTATTGGCCTTGCGCAGCTGATGATGCAGTGCGGAATGTTCGTTCCGGCGGATTCCTTCAGCGCCGACCTGTGCACCAGTGTGATCACCCATTACAAGCGCGAGGAAGATACGGAGATGAACAGCGGAAAGCTCGATGAGGAATTGACCCGGATGAGCGATATCGCCGACCACCTTAAACAGGATTCCCTGGTTCTGTTCAATGAATCTTTTGCAGCAACAAATGAGCGTGAAGGATCGGAGATTGCCCGGCAGATCATTACAGCGCTCACTGAAATACGGTTGAAGATCTTCTTCGTGACGCACCTGTACGAATTTGCCCATGGGATGTATGGCAAAAAAAGCAAAGGTCACCTGTTTCTGAGGGCAGAACGCCAGCAGGACGGCAGCAGGACTTTCCGATTGTCAGTCGGGAACCCTTTGCAGACCAGCTTTGGAGAGGATCTATATCAAAGGATATTTAAAACCCCTGAGGGGAGAACCGGAAGATGAAACCCAAGGGAACAGCACAAAAGGAAGAACATGAACAGTTTCGACCGGATCTGGAGAAGCTAAAGGCTTATTCCGAAGCGAAACTGGATTTAGCCGACCGGCTGCGCGTTATGCGGGAGACCCTGAAATCCCTGGGCCATGACAAATCAGAACAACAATGTTCAGAGCTGATGGTTAAGCTCGCAGAAGATCGTTTTACGCTGGCTGTTCTTGGCCAGTTCAACCGTGGCAAGAGTTCGCTGATGAATGCAATCATAGGGAAAGAGATCCTGCCCACAGGGATACTTCCGCTAACATCTGCCATTACGATCCTTGCTTACGGTCCAAAGGAGCGTCTTGTTGTCGAGAGGAACAACTCCGCCTTTCCTGAGGAATTCGCTACCGAAGCTTTGCCTGACCTGGTCACTGAAAAGGGGAACCCGGGCAATCAGAAGAAAATAAAATCCGTAAGAATAGAATTCCCGAACTCTTTTCTTCGAAGGGGGGTCCAATTCGTGGACACGCCGGGAATAGGCTCTTCGATCCATGCTAACACCGTGACCACCTGCAATTTTCTACCAGAATGCGATGCGGTACTTTTTGTTACCAGTACGGAAACACCACTGACTAGCACAGAAATGCAATTCATCCGGGATGTCCGGGAATATGTGAATAAAATGTTCTTCATCATCAACAAATCAGATCTGCTGGATGAAGGAGATATAAGGCAGGTTTTCGAATACGTATCCGGAGCGATACAAAAGGAACCCGGGATTAACAATGACAGGATCTATACCGTTTCTGCCAAACTGGGCATACAAGCGATACAGGAAGGACACAAGGATCTGTACCTGCAGAGCGGGATCAAATCCCTGGAAGAAGCTTTATCAGCATTCATCGTTGAAGAGAAAAGCCGTGTCTTTCTCGCTGCGATTGCACAGAAAGCGGCCAGGATACTGGATGAGAGCGAGATCTTAGGGGATGTACGCGAAGAGCTTGAAAGAACCTTCAACCCGGACCAAACCGTCAGGGAACAGCGACCTGAAGGATTACCCGCGGAAGCCGGATATTTGATGACTGAAAGAAAGCCCGAACATCGGGAGAATCCTGAAACCAAATTTCAGAATCCGGATTTCTCCCAAGATCTCCGGACCAAGGGTTGTCCTGTATGCAAATACATGACCGATCATGCGACAAATCTCCTTATTCACTGGCAATACGAAATAGCAACGGACCAGGGTGCACGGAATGTCTTCGCCTCTGAACATGGGTTTTGTCCATTGCACGCCTGGCAATTGATGGGAGTCATTTCGCCGCAGGACGCCTCACTCGGATTTCCGGTACTTGCTGATCAGCTGGCGCTTGAACTCCTGACGAAAGGGCATGAAAATCGCGAGAGGATGTGGATCGCGAACCTTGTTCCGGATCATGGGAGTTGCCGCATATGTGAAAGCCTAAGGACAGCGGAAAAGAATTACCTGAATGCCCTTGCAGAATACATTGGCGATGAACGTGGCCTGCAGGACTATCTTAATTCGCAGGGTGTATGTCTCCGTCACCTGGGAAGACTTGCAGAACTTGTTCCTTTCGCTGATACGGTTGAGCGTCTGACCAGGCATGCCGCTGAATATCTTCAGGGAAACAGCGAAGATATGCGCAATTATTCCCTGAAACGAGATGCGCTGAGAAGATCATTGCTTAATGCCAGCGAAGAGGATGCCTATATGCGGGCCATCGTTCATATTTTTGGCGATCGGATGGTTTGCATGCCATGGCCCAAAGACAGGTACATTTGAAATGGAAATGAAATGGAAATAATATGTCAGAAAACAAATTATCGGGACCACAAAGAAGGTCTCTTTTTGCGACCCTGAAAATGATGGAAAAGTCGATGAATGAGCTTGGGGATCTCACAGGACTTCCGAGATCTTCTTATTTCGTAAACTATCTTGATGCTTTGTCGAACACTGAGAAAGCCAGGATAAACGAGATAATCCGTGTAATCAGAGCCAGGATAAAGAGAATGTTTGACAACTATGAGCTCGACAAAGAAGAGATCGCCATGATGCAAATAATCAATTCAAAGAAAGCTTACATATGGACCATCCTGGAAGATTCAACATCAAAAAGAATGAAGGGATTTGGAAAGTTTCCGGAAGCGATAAAGAAAGATTATGACAGGGAGCTTCAGGAATTAATCGAACTCGTTTCGCTCTTGTAAACCAATTTTTCGATGGAAGTGCCGATACAGAATCCATTGCCGAGAAAAGGATCTGGCCTTAAATCCATTGTCTTTTTCGAAACAGAATTACACCTAAAAATGAAAAAGTCAACGAAATAAATATTATCAGTGGCAATGCCCAATAAGAACTTTCAAATGGGATAGGAACATTTATACCAAAAATGCTTGCGATCAATGTTGGAATCATTAAAATAATCGAAATGAGAGTGAGTTGTTTCATTATGCACTTATTGTTGGATAAATCCAACAAATTGAGGCGGCCCAAATCAAAGGGAAGAAGAAGGTGCAAAACAATGCACTATCAACCTTTAATTTGATGTTTTTATAATCTAATATCAAATAAAGAGCTTTATATTGCACTATATGAAACATTTTTATAGATTATCCGTATATTTGCACAAAAAGAGCAATAAAATGCACCGGGAAGAATTAATACAGGCGTTGAAGGATCGCCGTGAAGCCTTGAAGGTCAACCAGGAATACCTGGCTGAATTATCCGGAGTAAGCCTCCGGACGCTGAAAGCCATAGAAAGTGGCAAAGGAAATCCCACGTTGGACACACTGAACAAATTGGCCGAAGTCTTGGGCATGGAATTGAAACTGGAAATAAAAAAGATGAATCCATAAACTATGAGGGCAGCGGAAGTATATTATAATGGAGAGCTGGCAGGAGTGCTTGCCGAGGTTTCACGCAATGAATATCGTTTCCGGTACGATGATTCCTGGTTTATCAATGACAGGAAACCGCCGGTTAGTCTTACTCTCCCGAAAACCAGGCAGGAGTATAGCAACGAGATCCTGTTCCCATTTTTTTTCAATATGCTCAGTGAGGGATTCAACCGTAAACTTCAAAGCAAGTTGCTGAAAATAGATGAGAAAGATAATTTCGGGTTGCTGATGGCAACGGCCAGGCATGATACGATCGGTGCAATTACAATAAAACCACTACGGCAGGATGAAACTGAATGAAATAAAGAATTGTCCGGGAACCCTTGCAGAAGGATTCTCAACATATAGCCCGGGGTGTCTTCGAAGAATGTTCAACGGGAAGAAGGTGTCCCATATCCTTCAGTATGATATACCCTCTCATGATGAAGAAGTTGCCAGGGAATTCATGGATAACCGCAAAAGGATCTCGATCTCTGGCGTCCAGGAGAAGCTCAGTATGTTGTTGGAGAAAAATGTTCTGCGATTGACCCGGGAAGGGGAGCAGGGGACCTACATCCTGAAACCCGTTCCAAGTGATGTCCTCAATCCCGGACAGGTTCCGGCAAACGAGCACTTGACCATGCAGATTGCCCGGCAGGTATTTGGTATCAATACGGCGGAAAATGCCATGATCTTTTTTAAGGATGGCACACAGGCATATATTACCAAGCGTTTTGACGTAAAAAAAGATGGTTCCAAGCGTGGTAAAGAGGATTTTGCCTCACTGGCCGGTAAATCATCCGACAAAGCCGGACCTAATTTCAAATATGATTTTAGTTATGAAGAATTGGGTGCTCTGATCCGCAAGTACGTACCTGCCTGGAGGATTGAGATCGAGAAATTCTATGCCATTGTACTTTTCAACTACCTATTTTCAAACGGGGATGCACATCTGAAGAATTTCGCCTTGCTTGCAAGCGATTCAGGAGACTACCTGCTAAGCCCTGCCTATGATCTTCTCAATACACGGGTACATGTAGATGATACAGACTTCGCACTGGATAAAGGATTGTTTATTGATAACTACCAATCAGATAAATTTCGTAAATCCGGGCATGCAACATTTAAGGATTTCATTGAATTCGGAAAGAGAATAGGAGTGGGTGAATCGAGGATTCAAAAGTTAAGCACCCCTTTCCTTGAACCTCAGCCCATGGCCGAAAGGCTTGTTCACAACTCTTTTCTCAATGAAAAAAGTATAAGGGCTTACCTGCTTCACTACCGGACGCGGTTGAATCAATTAATCCAAGGATAATCAGCCGATTCCTGCGATATTCAATGTAAGTCTTTTCCAGGTTAGTTAATCAAAACATGAGGTTGTCTTGAGGTACAAAAAACTGAATCGTAATCTAGGCGAGGTACAAATGAGGTACAAAAATATGCTTAACATCACGGAAAAACCAAATAATAAGGAATCGTTATCAACAAAAGAAAAACCCCGAATTACGGGGCTTTTAGTGGATTTATTGGTAAGATATTATTCGGTTGCTAAGTAGCAATTACTTTCCAAT
>Ga0172374_1002003_pt1 | contig 13252 bp, 10 predicted proteins | sample LakKiv3m_FD_114536 | JGI IMG/M metagenome (GOLD analysis project Ga0172374, IMG submission 114536) | Freshwater microbial communities from Kabuno Bay, South-Kivu, Congo - kab_092012_10.3m | ecosystem: Environmental > Aquatic > Freshwater > Lake | place: Democratic Republic of the Congo... | reverse complement strand
GACGATCGCGTCGATGCGGTCGAGCACCTCATCCGTGAGCGCGACGTCCACTCCCGCGAGCAGGTCGTCCAGCTGCTCCATCGATCGCGGGCCGATCAGCGCGCTCGTGACGCCGGGATGCGCGATCGCGAACGCCATCGCGAGGTGGGTCATCCGGATGCCGGTCTCCTCGGAGAGAGCCACGATCTGCTCCACGGCGTCGATCCGCCGCTCGTCCTGGTTGTGCCGGAACATGGTCGCGCGGGCGAGGTCGGTCTGCTGTCCCCTCCGGAACCGCCCGGTCAGCATGCCGCCGGCGAGAGGGCTCCACACGAGGGCGCCCATGCCGTAGCGCTGCGCGACGGGCAGGACCTCCCGCTCGATGCCCCGGTTCAGGATCGAGTACGTCGGCTGCTCCGTGCGGAAGCGCTCGAGGCCGCGTCGCTCCGAGGTCCACTGCGCCTCGACCTGCATCGACGCGGGGAAGTCGGAGCTGCCGATCGCCCGCACCTTGCCGCTGCGGACCAGATCGGTCAGCGCGGAGAGCGTCTCCTCGAGGTCGACGGTGTCGTCCGGACGGTGCGCCTGGTACAGGTCGATGTAGTCGGTTCCCAGCCGACGGAGCGAGCCCTCGACGGCGCGCATGATCCATCGGCGCGAGTTGCCGCGGCTGTTGGGGTCATCGCCCATCGGCCCGTTGAACTTCGTGGCGAGGACGACGTCGTCGCGGCGCCCCGCGAGCGCCTTGCCGATGAGCTCCTCGGAGCCGCCCTGCGAGTAGCGGTCGGCCGTGTCGATGATGTTGATGCCTGCGTCGATGGCGCGGTGCACGATGCGGATGGAGTCCCGTTCGTCGCCGTTCCCGATGCTGCCGTCCGTCCCGAGCATCATGGCCCCGAGGGCGAACGGGCTGACCTGGATGCCGGTCCGGCCGAGAGTGCGGTACTGCATGTCGTGTTCCTTCCGTCGATGGCGCCCTGCTGTCCGGTGCCTTATCCTTGACCGAAGTGGAACGCCTTTCCGGAAGCATACGGAACGTTGTTCCGTTTACGCAACCCCGGGAGGACCCATGCGCGCCGACGCCCGCCGCAATGCCGACGCTCTCACCGACGCCGCGCGCGAGATCTTCGCGACAGAGGGGGTCGATGCGCCCGCGAGGCTGATCGCCGAGCGCGCAGGTGTCGGCGTGGGCACCCTGTATCGGCGGTTCCCGCAGCGCTCGGACCTCGTGGTCGCCGTGTTCCGCCACGCCGTCGACGCCACCGCAGCGGCGGCGGACGAACTCGCCGCGGCGCACGCTCCGGATGAAGCGCTCGCCCAGTGGCTGCAGCGCTTCACGCAGTTCATCGCCACGAAACGCGGCCTCGCCGCCGCGCTGCACTCCGGCGACCCGGCTTTCGAGGCCCTGCCGTCCTATTTCACCGCCGAGCTCGGCGGAGCCCTCGAACGTCTCCTCGACGCCGCCGCTGTGGCGGGGACGATCCGTCCCGACGTCGACGCGACGCAGCTCCTGTACGCCGCGGCGAACCTCTGCCATTCCGCGGGATCGGAGGAGCAGAGCCAGATCCTGGTCGGGCTGCTGGTGGACGGACTCCGCTACCGCGCTGCGGCCGGCACCCCCTCCTGACGCCCCCTTCCGGCTACATCCCTGCGTGGTCGAACGCGATCGTCGGAACGTCGACCACGTGCGACCCGCCGTCCGCCACGATCACCGCGCCGGTGATGTACGACGACTCCCCCGACCCGAGGAACCGCACCACGGACGCGATCTCGGACGGGCGCGCCGGTCGGCGCAGCGGCACATCCGCCGTCACCGTGGCGTAGCCCTCCTCCCGTGATGCGAGCCCGGCGTGCGCGGCGAACTCGTCCATCTCCTCGTCCGCCATCGGCGTCTGCACCCACCCGGGGCAGATCGCGTTCACCCGCACCCCGTGCCGGCCGTAGTCCCGCGCGAGCGTGCGGGTCAGGCCGATCAGCGCGTGCTTGCCCACCGTGTACCCCGCCACCGACGGCCCGGCGAACAGCCCGGCGAGCGACGAGACGATCACGATCTGGCCCTTCGCCTCGATCAATGCGGGAAGCGCCTCCCGCGCCATCGTGAACGCGGTGGTGAGGTTCGCGCGGATCGCCGCCTCCCAGCTCGCGTCGTCGGTCTCGGCCACCGGTGAGAACCCGTGACCGCCCGCGTTGGCGACCAGCACGTCGATGCGTCCGAACCGGGCGAGCACCTCCGCCACCGCCGCCTTGGCGGATTCCGTGTCCGCCGCGTCCGCGATGATGGGCATCGCGCCGACGGCCCGCTCGACCTCGTGCAGCGGCTCGGGTCGGCGACCGACCACGACGACGTGCGCGCCCTCGGCGGCGTACCGCTCGGCGATCGATGCCCCGATGCCGGTGCCGCCTCCCGTGATGACGACGACGCGTCCGGAGACGCTCGATCCGACGACCAGTCCCATGTCTTCTCCTGCACTGCTCTGGCGCGAACTCGCGCGGTGGTTGTCGGCCTGCCGCGGTCGCGTCAGGCCGGGAATCCGGAACGGGCGGCATACCCGAAGTCGCTGAGGAGGGTCGTCCCGTTGACGGCCCTCGCACGCGGCGAGACGAGGTATGCCACGTGGGCGGCGACCTCTGCCGCCGTCTGCACGGGGAACCCGGGATCGACGAAGGCCTGTACTCCCAGGTCGCCTCGACTCATCGGGGTGTCGACGATCGAGGGGGCCACGGCGTTCACCCGGATGCCGGTGCCGGCGAGATCGACCGACAACGCGCGTCCGAACTGGACGAGAGCGGCCTTCGACGCGCAGTAGGGCACCATGCCCGGCGAGGCGACCGAGGCGGAGTCGCTCGCGAGCAGCACGACGGACGCCGAGGCTGCAGCACGCAGGGCGGGAAGCGCGTGTCGGAGCACGAGGAAGGGCCCGGTCACGTTCACCGCGAACACGGCGTTCCACGCGGCCAGGTCGATCTTCTCGATCGAGGAGCCGACGGGCCCGGAGACCCCGGCACAGCAGACGACCGCATCGAGTCGCCCCAGTTCCGCGACAGCGGCGGCGACGGCGACCTGCACCTGGTCCTCGACGGTGACGTCCGCCACGACCACGACGGGAAGCGCGCTCCCCTCCCCCCGGAGCAGATCCGCGGTGCTCTCGAGCGCGTCGGGATCGCGGTCGAGCAGCGCCACTCTCACCCCCTCGGCGGCGAGCGCGACCGCCGTGGCACGGCCGATGCCGCTTCCGGCGCCCGTGATCAGGGCCGTGGTGCCGAGCAGCTGCAGATCCATCTCGTCCTTCGCGTGCCGTCCGGCACCCGGTGGTGCGCAGGGAGGACGGCGGTGTCTTCCCGGTCATCCTGCTCCCCCTGCTCGGTCGCGGCGACGCGCGAGTGCGGGCTGTGCACGCTGGCACCATCGTCCTTCCCTCAGGGTCAAGTGCGACGGCGACCGCGCGAGCAGACTCGCTCTATCGACGATTCCCCTCGTCGTCGGTGCCGTGTCCGCACGGCCGTCACCCAGCAAAGGAGCCGACGTGGCAGACCCGACATCCGCGTCCACGACGCACACCCATACCTCTCTCCGCCCCGGCGCCCTCGGCGTCGCGGGCATCGTCTTCCTCGTCCTCGCGGCGGTGGCCCCGCTGACCGGCATCGTGGTCGTCGCCTCCCTCGCCATCGCCCTCGGCAACGGCGGCGGCACCCCGATGTCGTTCTTCCTCGTCGCGGCCATCCTGCTGCTGTTCGCGATCGGCTACGCCCAGATGTCGAAGCAGCTCGTGAACGCGGGCGGCTTCTACGCCTTCGTCGTGAAGGGCCTCGGCCGCACCGGCGGACTCGTCGCGGGCCTCATCGCCACGCTCGGCTACAACTTCTTCGTCGTCGGCACGATCGGCACCAGCGGCTTCTTCATGCAGACGATCATCCGCGACCTCACCGGACTCGACGTGCACTGGCTCGTCTGGGGCCTGCTGTCGATCGTCGTGTGCTTCATCCTCGCGCGGATCGGCGTCGACTTCAGCTCGAAGATCCTCGGCGTGTGCCTCGTGCTCGAGGTGCTCATGCTCGTCGTGTTCGACGTCTCTGTGCTCGTGCAGACCGGCTACGACGTGTCGGCGTTCAGCCCGGAGGCCGTGTTCTCCGGCTCGCTGCCCATCGGCCTGCTGCTTGCGGCGACCGGCTTCCTCGGCTTCGAGGCCACTGCGCTCTTCAGCGAGGAGGCCAAGCAGCCGCTGCGCACCATCCCGCGGGCGACCTACACCTCGATCATCGCGATCGGCGTGATCCTCGGCGTCACGACCTGGGCCGTGGTGAGCGCGACCGGCGTCGCACAGGCGCAGGCCACGGCGCTGGAGCACCTGCCCACCGGCGACCTCATCTTCTCGCTCTCGCAGCAGTACCTGGGCGGTCCGCTCACGACCATGATGATGGTGCTGCTCCTGGTGAGCCTGTTCGCGGCGATGCTCGCGTTCCACAACTCGGCCACCCGCTACCTGTACTCGCTGGGTCGCGCGAAGATCCTCCCCCAGGCCCTCGCCCGCACCCGGCCGAACGGCGCGCCGCAGCTCGCGGGCATCGTGCAGGCCGGCTTCGCGGCGATCATGGCGATCCTGTTCGCCCTCGCCGGCGCGGATCCCATCGTCACCCTCGTGCCCGCGATGCTCGGCTTCGGCACCCTCAGCGTGCTGATCCTGCAGGGGCTCGCGGCGATCTCGATCGTCGTGTACTTCCGGCGCCGCAACGACCCGCGGTGGTGGAGCACGTTCATCGCTCCGGGCATCGGCTTCCTCGGCATCGCGGCCATCTCGGTCCTGGCGATCGTGAACTTCAACATCGTCGCCGGCTCCGAGGAGCTCGCGATCCGCCTGATGCCGCTCCTGCTCGTGCTCGCCCTGATCGGCGGCATCGTCTATGCCGCCTACCTCCGCCGCGCCAAGCCCGCCGTGTACGACGGCCTCGCCACCGACCTGGAGTGGTTCAGCGATCGCTGACGTCCGCCCCGACCCCGTTCTCCGAAGGAAGGAATCCCCATGACGACCCTCAACCCCGCCGACACCTCCACCTGGCTGCCGCTGGAAGGCCTCGCCCCCGGCTTCGACGCCAACAAGGCGCCGCACACCACCGCCCTGAGCGGTCGTGAGATCGCCGTCGTCGACGCCCGAGGCACGCGCATCGTCCACCGCTTCGACGACTCGACGGTCGCCTGGGAGTACCAGCCCGGCACCGAGGACCCCACGGAGGCCGCGTCCGACACCGACGACTACGAGGCGTTCGAGGTCGACGACGAGCTCTACTTCGTGCAGTTCCACCACCGCTACCTCCCGAACGAGGCGGTCTCGCTCGTGCTCGATCTGCGGCACGGACGCTCCCTCGCCGTGATCTCCGAGATCCTCCCCGCGCCCGAGCAGGGCCGCACCCGCGTGCAGCACCACTTCGCCCCCGGCACCATCGAGGGCGCCGCCGTCACCGGTGCCGAGGCCGCCCCCACGACCACGCTCATCGGCCGCCGCGTCGAGTGGGTCTACAGCGAGGAGCACGCCTACGAGCACGTGTACCTCTCCCCGCGCTGGTACTCGTGGCAGTGCCTGGCCGGTCCCGAGCGCGGGCTCGCCGACACCGACGAGAACAGTGTGTGGGAGGTGCGCCCCGGGATCTACATCTTCGCGTGGCGCGAGAAGGTGATCCCGTGCGCCTCGGTCACGATCGCCGACCACCGCGACGTCAGCGCGATCCGCTCCCACGGCGTGCTGTTCGGCCTGGACGAGAGCGGTGAGGTGCCGACGCACTTCACGTTCGGCGCGCACGGCCGCCTGCTGTCGACCACCCACCACACCCCGTCGCTCGAGCCCGCGACCTTCGGAGACGCCTGACATGACCGACGTCGCCGACCTCATCGTCACCGGCTCCGTGATCCGCACGTCCGACCGTGCCCGTCCGCGCGCCGAGGCCTTCGCCGTGCGCGACGGACGGATCCTCGCCGTCGGCGACCGCGCCGACGTGGAGGCGTTCCGGGGCCGCCGCACGCGGCTGGTCGAGGTCGGCGACGCGGCGGTCTATCCCGGGTTCGTGGACGTGCACAACCACCACGCGCTCGCCGGGCGGACGGAGCTGTTCGAACTGTCGCTGGCCCCTTCCCTCACGCTCGACGAGATCCTCGACCGGGTGCGGGAGAAGGCGGCGACCCTGCCCGAGGACGCGTGGATCGTCGGCGGCGCCGTGGCCACGACCCTGCTTCCCACCCTCGCCAACACCGCCACGCGGTTGCGTCTCGACGAGGCAGCGGGCGGACGGCCCGTGGCGCTCATGGAGGACTCCCGCCACAACCGCTGGGCCAGCACCCGGGCGCTGGAGCTCGCCGGCATCACGGCGGCCAGCATCCCGACCTCCGGGGTCACGGTGCTCGACCCCGACGACGGCACCCCCACGGGAGTGCTCCTGGAAGCCGCCGGCATCCCGGTGCAGGAGGCGTACGACCGCAGCGGCGGACTCACCGCGGAGCAGCACGCGGCCGCCTCCCGTCGCGGGATCGAGCTGCTGAACTCGTTCGGGATCACGGCGTTCCAGGACGCGGGGGTCTCCGTCGACATCCTCGCCGCGCTCGCCGGACTCGACCGCGCCGACGAGCTGCACGCCTGGGTGGTCTCTTCGCTCCTCATCAACGACGAGATCTTCGGGTTCGACCCCATCGGCGCTCCCCTGCTCGACCGCGGCGAGGAGTTCCGCACGCCGCATCACCGTCCCGACTTCGTGAAGATCTTCCTCGACGGCGTGCCGCCCGCCCGGACGGCCTCCTTCCTCGACCCGTATCCAGCCGATCCCGTGCACGGGGCGCACTTCCACGGCGAGACGACCATGACCCTCGACGAGCTCACGGGGTGGCTGCGCACCGTGGCCGAGCGTGGCCTCGGCGCCAAGGTGCACTGCACGGGGGACGGCTCCGCGCGCCTCGTGCTCGACGCCGCGGAGCGCCTGCGCGCGGACGGCTTCACGACGCCGGTGCAGATCGCGCACGGACAGTTCCTCGCGGAGAGCGACATCCCCCGACTCTCCGTGCTGGACGTCTCGGCGGATATCTCGCCCTTCATCTGGTACCCGGGTGTGATCCCGCAGGCGCTGGCAGACGTGCTGGGCGACCGGGCCGAGCATTCCCAGCCCAACCGCGCGCTGCTGGACGCGGGGGCCCTGGTGGCCGGCGGCTCGGACTGGCCGGTGAGCGAGTCGCCGAACACGCTCGAGGGCCTGCAGGGGCTGGTGACACGGGCAGATCCGCTCGGCCGGGCTGCGGGCACGCTCTGGCCGGAACAGGCGATCTCGGCCGAGGAGGCGCTCGAGGTCTTCACGATCAATGCCGCCACGGCGATGGGGCTCGGCGCCGACACCGGTTCCCTGACCCCCGGCAAATCGGCCGACTTCGTGATCCTGGAACGGGACGCGATCGGCGGACCGGCGGAGGAGATCGTGCACACCGAGGTCGTCTCGACGTGGTTCGCCGGACGCGCGGTGCACGAGCGCTGAGCGGACCGCGCCGTACGATGGGCGCATGCGCCGCTTCCCCGCCTCCGTCTACCGGGTCGGGGACGAGCCCGATCCCCGGTTCTCCCTCGCCAACGAGCGCACGTTCCTGGCCTGGACCCGCACCGGCCTGGCGCTGATCGCGGGCGGAGTCGCGCTCGAGGTCCTCGGGCTCGATCTGCACCCGGGCTTCCGCCTGGCCGCATCGCTGCTGCTGATCATCGCCGGCACCGCCGTGGCGCCGCTCGCCTGGTTCGAGTGGATGCGGGCCGAGCGCGCCCTGCGGCAGGGACGACCATTGCCCGGCGCGCTGTCGGCAGTGGTGCTCGCCGTGGTCGTGGTGGCGACGGGGCTGCTCGTCCTCGCCGGGGTGCTGTGGCGCTGACGGAGCCATGACCTTGACCACGCCCGACACCCCCGCGCCCGATCTGTACGACCCCGGGCTGCAGCCGGAGCGGACCGAGCTGGCCTGGCGGCGCACGGCCCTCGCGATCGCGATCGGCTCGCTGCTGTCGCTGCGGGTCTTCCCCCTGGTGCTGCCGGCCGGCGCCGAGGGGTGGGGCCTCGTACCGGGTGTGCTGGGCGTCGGCACGGCGGCGCTGCTCTGGATCGCCGCGCGTCGGCGGCAGCGTCGGACGACCGCGGTGCTCACCGCACGCAGGAGCGGACCGCTGCCGGGCGGCGTGCTCCCGCTCGTGCTGACGGTGTTCGCGACCGGCTTCGGCGTCGTCGCGCTGGCGCTCGTGATGGTCGCACTGCTCACCGGCTGAGCCCTCGTCCGAAGGGGTGGCGCGGGAGCGCGGGGCGACCGCGGCTCGCGCCGCGCCGCCCCGCGTCCTCGCCGCCCTCCCTCAGCCGGCGAGGAGGAACCGCGCGCCGCGTTCGCCGATCATGGCCGCGGGTGCGTTGGTGTTGCCCGTGGGCACGGTCGGAATGACCGAGGCATCGATCACCCGGAGCCCCTCGATCCCGCGCACCCGGAGCTGGGGATCGACCACGGCTTCCGGATCGGAGCCCATGCGGCACGTGCCGACCTGGTGGTGGTAGGTGATGGCGGTGCGGCGCACCCACTCCTCCACGTCGTCGTCCGCCACGTCCGGCCCGGGGTAGACCTCGACCGCTCCCCACTCCTCGGCGAGCGCGGGCTGCCCGCCGATGCGGCGGCACTGGCGCACGGACGCGGCCAGGGCGTCGGCGTCGCGCTGATCCTCCAGCGCCGCCAGGTCGATGTGCGGCAGGTCGTCGAGGCCGGGGCCGGTGAGACGCAGCTCGCCGCGGCTGTACGGCGTCACCAGGCCGGCCATGAGCGTGAACCCGTCGGTGCCACGCGGCTCCAGCTCGCCCCACATGGGCACCGAGAAGTGGATGGGCTGCGTGTCCGGCTGCGCGAGGCCCTCACGGCTGCGCCAGAACAGGTGGCTCTGCGTGACGGAGATACCGGGCTGGGGTGGACCGACGGGAGTCTCGGTCGCGAAGATCACCGGCGAGAGGAGGTGGTCGTGGAGATTCTTGCCCACTCCGGGGGCGTCATGGACGACGGGGATGCCGAGGGCGGCCAGCTCGGCGGCGGGGCCGATGCCCGAACGGAGCAGGATGACGGGCGTGCCGAGCGAGCCTGCGGACAGGATGACCTCGTCCGCGAAGACCTCCTCGGCCTCGTCGCCCTCCCCCAGCCGAATGCCCACCGCGCGCCCGTCGCGCACGATCACGGAGTGGACGGCGCGGCCGGTGAGGATGGTCATCCGCTCGGCGACCGGCTGCGCATAGGCGGTCCAGGTGTTGACGCGCCGGCCGTCCTTGATCGTGACCTGCTCCTGCGAGACCCCGTCGAGCGTGCCGCCGTTGTAGTTCGGGTTGCGCGGCAGGCCCTCCTCCACCGCGGCGTCGATGATCGAGGCCTGGATGGGCGAGAGGGCGTAGTCGTCGGTCACGGGCAGCAGGTCGTTCTCGATCGCGTCGTAGATCGGCTCCACGTCGGCCCAACCCCACCCCGTCGCCCCCGCGGCCTCCCAGGCGTCGTAGTCCGAGGCCGCGCCGCGCACCCAGATCATGGCGTTCAGCGCGTGCGAGCCGCCGGTCACCTTGCCTCGCGGGAGGTGGAGCTGCCGGCCGCCGGCGTGCGGCTGCGGCACGGTGAAGAAGTCCCAGTCCTCGGTTGAGTGCCACAGCTCCCCCGCCCGCGACGGGTCATGGATCGCCGGATTCGTGTCGTAGCCGCCCGCCTCGACGAGCGTCACCGCGGCACCGGCGTCGGTGAGGCGTCGGGCGACGATGGCCCCCGACGTCCCGGCTCCGACGACGATGGCGGAGCGGACCCCGCTGTTCGCGCCGGTCACGGTCAGGCCTTCCGGCCGGGTCCGGAGACGACCTGGGTGACGGCGACGGACTTGAGCCCCTCGACGCCGAACTCCAACCCGTACCCCGAGCTCTTCACCCCGCCGAACGGCACCATCGGGTGCAGGCCGCCGTGGGAGTTGATCCACACCGTGCCGGACTGCATGCGTGCGGCGACGGCCCGCGCTTCGTCGGGGTCGCTCGACCACACCGAGGCGCCGAGGCCGACGTCGAGCGAGTTCGCCAGCTCGAAGGCCTCGTCGACATCGCTGTACCGGATGACCGGGAGCGCCGGGCCGAACTGCTCCTCCTGCACGAGCGCGGCGTCGTTGTCGATGTCGGCGACGATCGTCGGACGGTAGAACAGCTCGCCGAGGTCGGATGCCGGTTCGCCGCCGGTGACGATGCGCGCGCCGCGGCTCTTCGCGTCGTCGACCAGACGGCTGACTATGTCGAACTGCGGACGGTTCTGGAGCGGGCCGAGCACGTTGCCCTCGTCGAGGCCGTTGCCCATCGGGACCTGCTCGGCGATCGCTGCGAGCGCGTTCACGACGTCGTCGTACACGGAGTCGTGCACGTAGAGGCGCTTCATGGCGGCGCAGGTCTGTCCGGTGTTGATGAACGCGCCCCAGAAGAGGTCTTCCGCGATGGCCGAAGCATCCGTGCCCGGAAGCACGATGCCCGCGTCGTTGCCGCCCAGCTCGAGCGTGAGACGGGCGAGGTTGCCCGCGGAACTCTCGATGATGCGACGGCCCGTGGCGGTCGAACCGGTGAACATGATCTTGTCGATGTCGGGGTGCGAGGCGAGACGCGCGCCGACCTCGCGATCGCCGGAGACCCCGATGAGGACGTCGGCGGGGAGCACCTCGTTCATCACGGCGAGCATCGCCAGCACGCTCAGCGGTGTGTACTCGCTGGGCTTCGCGACGACGGTGTTCCCCATGCGCAGCGATGGCCCGATCTGCCAGATCGTGATCATGAGCGGCCAGTTCCACGGTCCGATCGCGCCGACGACGCCGGCCGCCTTGTAGACGAGCTCGGCGTGCAGCGTCTCGTCGTCCACGAGCACCTGCGGCTCGATGACGGTGGTCGCGTTCGTGCGCAGCCAGGCCGAGCACGCGCCGAGTTCGAACCGCGCATTGGGGCCGTTGAGCGGCTTCCCCTGCTCCCGCGACAGGAGGTACGCCAGGCCCTCGGCGTTCGCATCGATGGCGTCGGCGGCGGCCAGGAGCAGTTCGCTCCGCTTCTCATGTCCGAGCGCCTCCCACGCGGGCTGCGCGGCCTTCGCGCGGGCGATCGCGTCGTCCAGATCCTCGACCGAGGCGACGGGAGCCCTGCCGATGACCTCGCGGGTCGCGGCGTCCGGGATCTCCCGTCCGCTGCCCTCCGGCGCCTGGATGCGGTCGAGCAGCGCGGCCGCGGCGGCTGCCGCGGAATCGGCGGGTCCGGATGCGACGGGGACGGAAACGGCGGAATCGGACATCAGGGACTCTCCTTCGAGCGTGGCGCTGGTCAACGGCCGTGGGGAAGCGGTCGCCTCTCTCATTGTCGGGCGCGGTCTCGCGCCGCACTTGTCGCGGAGCGCGCCGCAGATGTCCGAGTGCGAAGGGTTGCCCGCAGCGGACCGTCGGGTCAGCGCGTGCGGAGTCCGTCGAGCGCGACGGTGAGCACGTCGCGCGCGAGAGCGTCGGCGTCTTCGGCCCCACCCGGCCGGTACCACTCGACGAGGGAGTTCACCATGCCGAACAGGAGCCGGGTCGCGACGGCCGCGTCGAGGTCAGCACGCACGGTGCCCTCCTTCTGCGCCGCGCGGACGATGCCGGTGACCTGCTGATCGAACGCCCGGCGTCGTTCGAGCGCGCGACGTTCGATCTCGCTGTTGCCTCGCACGCGCAACAGCAGCGTGACCGCGGGCAGGTGCGCGGCGAGGACGCGCACCGCACCCTCCAGCACCGCGGCGAGGCGTTCGCTCGGAACGACCGACTGCGTGCGGACGAGCACACCCTCGAGCCCGTCGAGCGCTTCGCTCAGCGCGGTCTCGAGGATCTCCTCCTTCGAGGAGAAGTGGTGGTAGAGCGCGGCCTTGGAGAGGCCGAGGCGCGCGGCGAGTGCGGAGACGGACGTCGCGTCGTAGCCGGACTCGTTGAACACGGCGACGGCGGCATCGAGCAGGCCGCTGCGGTCGTACCCTGGGCGCCCGCGCTTCGCCGGCTGCGCCGCGCCCTCGACCGTCTGACTCACAGCCTCAGTGTGCCACGCCCGCCGGTTCAGGCCCGAACGGTCGCGTGCCTGTCCCGCGACGGGCCGCTCCGATGTGGTTTGACGTGTGGGGTGCGCCATTGTCGGGTGGGGTCCCACCAGGCGGGGCCGCGGATGTGGGGGGGTGCCGTGGTGCATGCGGATGTCCCATCCGCTGGTGGGGAGGGTGCGGTGGTGGTGCCAGCAGAGGGTGACGCCGTTGTCGGTGTGGGTGGGTCCGCCGCGGGAGTGTTCGGTGACGTGGTGGATCTCGCACCAGGTTGCGGGGACGTGGCAGCCGGGGATGAGGCATTCGCGGTCGCGGAGGGTGATCGCGCGGCGTTGGGGGGCGGTGAAGATGCGGTCGGTGGTGGTGATGCCGATGATGCGGCCGTTCGGGTCGAACAGGACGCGTTGGATGCCGCCGGCGCAGGCGGTGTGCGCGGCGGTGCGGGGGTGGGTGGGTGTGTCGATGCCGTCGATGTGCGCCCATCCGGTGCCGGTGGCGTAGTCGTCGGCGGTGATGGAGACCACCAGGGTCGGGGCGGCGCCGCCTAGGCGGGGTGCGTCGTCGTGGCGGGCGGCGATGCCCAGGATCGCGGCGAGCGTGTCGTGCTGCCGTTGCGCTCTGGTGCGGGTGTCGACCATCCGGGTCGGGTCCTCCGAGGGAAGAACCCCCTCACCCATCCCCGCGTCCCCGTCCCCGTCGTTCCCGTCGCCATCCCGGTCGCCGTGGTGTTCGCGGGTGGGGGTGAAGTGGACACCGCCGGGGTGGGGTGGGCCGTCGACTTTCGGGTTCAGGTATGCGTCGAACAGGCGCTGCAACTGTCCCGCGACCTCCGGGAGCAGTCGCCCGTGGATCGGGATGGTGCCGTCTTTCGCTCTTCCCAGGGTGAGCGCGCGCCCGCGCATCGCGATCTCGTCCGCGGGCTCGGCACCATCCGGGTCGAGGTACTGCACGATCACCCGGGACAGCAGCCGCAGATCCTCCGGCGTCGCGGCCGGCCCAGCGTCTCGGTTTCCAGCATCGGCCATATCGGGATTCGCGGCGCTCGTGTCGACCTCGTCGTCGACACCTTCACCGTCGTTCGCGTCACCATCACCCATGCAGCCGCGGGCATACGCGGCGAGCTCCGCATCCGCGCGGAGCCGGTCGGCGGTGCCGACCCGGGCAGCGGCCTGCTCGATCGGACCGATCGCG
>Ga0172374_1002001_pt1 | contig 13259 bp, 6 predicted proteins | sample LakKiv3m_FD_114536 | JGI IMG/M metagenome (GOLD analysis project Ga0172374, IMG submission 114536) | Freshwater microbial communities from Kabuno Bay, South-Kivu, Congo - kab_092012_10.3m | ecosystem: Environmental > Aquatic > Freshwater > Lake | place: Democratic Republic of the Congo... | reverse complement strand
ATAAATGGATATCCAGTAGTATTTTTATACGATGCCAACAACAAAAGATATCAAGTATATCTAGCAAATGAGTTTAAAAAGAGTGAGGACATGGGTAGAAGAACCCCTATTGCAGTAATTCCTACAGAAGGAGGAGCAGCTCAAACAGAGGGCGTAAAAAGAGCTGTTGATAAAGTAAATGCTAGAATGAAAGACTTGATGAGTCATCTTGATTCAAAATACGGAGAACCTGTGTTTGACGGAAGCAAATGGGTAGTAAAAACCAAAATTGCTTCAATGCCTGAATTTGGAATTGATAATGAAACTCCTATGACTGGTGTAGTTTCTACAACTGATGGAAAAACTTTAACAATTACTATTCAGCAAGTTGGAATAAGAATGGATATAAATGAGGAAGCTATGAAAGCCAATCCTGAGAAATATATTATTATGTCAAATTTCTTATCTGATCCAAATTTCAGACTATTCAATGCATTCTCAAAAGCACATAAATTAGATATCGATGACATTAATAAAAGTGCCGGAACATTTAAGCTAAAAATGCTTGATGTTGGGAATGTGGTTGTATCATATGAACGTGGAGTAGGATATAAAATGGATCCTGGCTCTGAACAAAGAATGGTTCAAAATGAAACTTTTGGAAGAGCATATATTGAATGTTTAGCAGAAGATAAAGACCTTGAATTCAATAAAACTATTGTAGCGCTTACACAAGCTATAGATGATGCTGATCAAAGTTTCGCAAAAAATCTTTGGGATTCTTTAATTGAAGATGGATGGAGTCTTGGAGCATTTACTGGAAGTATTGGAAATAATTTAACAGAATCTGTAATTGCTGTAAGTAGATATGAGACATTTGAATTGATTCGAAGAGAGATGCTTGACCCTAAAGTTACTACATTAAAAGATGTTGAAAGTACTAAAAATTCTTTACTTGCTGTTGCAGATGGCAAACTTAAAAATGTTATCGCCAGACTAAAAAGTCATGATGGAAACTGGGAGAAACATGAATTTAATTACAATATATTAGCTTCTATTAGAGAAGTTAATTTTAAAAGTGATGTTTATGCTAGAAGCAAAAAGGGACTTGAAAGTGAGCTATACGAGAAATATCCTAAACATGATTTCACAAAAGGTCCTCATAAAATTGTAGAAGGTCACACAAAAACATTTGCTTATTATACAGCTTATTTAGACACTAAAGGTCTAGATAGCGTCAGATCTGGAGTAGCAATTCCTCCAAATGCAAAATCTGATCCTAATTATCGTCCTTATTTTGTATACAATTATCTAAAATATGTAAAAGAAAACATATTGAGTAAGGATTTTGATGATCCGGATAAAGTTCCAGCGCCTTCAGATCCTGAATGGGGCATCTTGGAATTTAACGATTACTTAAATAGTCCAGCAGCAAATATTACATCTGTTGATACAGTTGATAATCGACCTCCTTTAAAACACACATTAACTTTGAGAGAAACTACTGGAGAAGGATACACTGAATTAGACAGAGCTGTTGCGGAAAAAACACGTACTATTCTAAGACGATTACAAGATGAATATGGAGATAAATTAAAACCAGGAGGTATTGAAAATTATCTTACAAAAGATCCTACTCCTGAAGCTTTGGTTGATCCTGCATTTAATCCTATAAAAGATGCCGGTCTTTTCTCAATTTACCAAGATCCTACAACTAGAAAAGCCACATGTGGGCTTTGGAAAATAACAGATAAGATTTCTGCAGAAATAGGAAGAACTCCAATGCGTGGAGATCAAGAAGCAATAATCGACAGAGCTATTCAAGAATATGTAATTCGTGAAATTTTCCAAAATTCAGAGGTAATATTCAAGGATCCTCAAACTTGTAGAGAATGGATTGCGAAAAATTGGCCATGGATGGATCGACAAATAAGAAGAGTCGGTGCTTGGTGGGATGATGATGAGCCACCAGAAGATACAGAGCCATCTGCAGAAGGCGGAAGAAGTTATGAAAGATATGGAGCTTAGACTTAATAACTTATTTTGCCATGGCACCTTCAGATAATCTTAAAGAAAATTTAACGCAAATCCTACACAGCAGTGAAGATGCTGAAATAGTTTCACAGCAATATGATTCTGTGATGGATTCTATAAACAGAAGACTACTTACAAATCCTGAAGACAGACAATCTCTTGAAGCTAAGGCTAAATTAGATGAACTCCGTGCAGAAATTGAGAGGAAGAGGACTGAAGATGCTGTACTTATTCTTACAGATCAATTAGATGTTTTGAGCAAACAATTAAATATCGGTGGCCGTACTGCTCCTCAATATGAAAAAGCAGATTTAATGGAACAAGGAGAATTTAAAACCGCAAAAGAAATTACAGACGCTACCGAATCTCTTAAAAAAGAAGCTCCTACATTAAGTAAAGAAGAATTACACGATAAACTCGGAAAAATTATTCAAAGTATTCTTGCAAATGTAGAATCAAATCCAAAAGAAATTCCTTCAGATCCAAAAATATATGAGTTTTTGATCAAAGGAATGAATGAAATATTAAAAGATGCTACTCCTGAAGTAAGAGTTGGCGGACAGCAATTTCTGGCTGAATTATATTCATTAGCAGAAAAATCTAGTCGTGCTTCTATATATAAGGTAGGAGCACAATTTAGAAAAGTCCGCGCTTATGGAACCAGATTAGCAGACAGCAATGAAACTTCTTTAACCGTGAAAGAAGTCGATATCATAGGCCAGAAAGTCCAATTTAGGGAGCAATCTAAATGGTATACATTTAATGAACTTGAGAATGGAGAATTTTTAAATATGGGGACTGATCAACCAATCCCTCAACATGAAAGTCTCTATGGAGATAAGGTAGAACAATTGATTCGTGAAAGTTCAAACGAAGCTATCTTGATGCATATAGAAGAAACTAATAAAGAAGTAAAATTATTACACGTCAGTGAACTTCCAGAATCAAGTGTTTTAAAAAGACTAAATGGCAAATATTTCACTATTAGCGAACAAGGAGACGTAAAAATAAATAGTGGAGTTTCAATGGAAGTTTTGAGAGAAGTTTACAAAGCGTTATTGAAACAATTTGAAGTAGAAAAAATATATCAAATTCAAAAGACTTTAGAGGCAGATTTTCGAGATCCAGAAAAATCTGAAAAAGACGCTTACATCCAAGCAAAAATTATTATTTTGGATGCGCATAAAATGGTCCTTTCCGGGCAAAATGAAAAAGCATATCCTCTCCTTGAATTATTTATAAAAAAAGTCGCAGAAACTAAACGTGAACGTGGCACAGAATATGATCAAGAAGTAGCTGAAGGGTTAAGATATGCAATTTTAGTTTTAAAAAATCGTTCATTAGAAATTCTTGGCAGACTTTCTTTTGTAGCAAAAACTTTATTTTATAAAGATGAAGACGACAGATCAAAATATTTTCATCCTATAAGTGAAGCTTTAAAAAAAGAACATCAAAGAATTTCTGAAACTGAAAATGCTCTATTTATAAAAGCAGAAAATTTCCCTTCCGTTTCTGCCGATTCATTTGAAGTAAATCTATGGAATCAAGTTTTTTCACTTGAAACTTCAAAAGATTTAACTGCTTTAGCTGATGATGATGCTAGAAAACAAGCATATAAAGATATTGCTGATGCCTTCCGTGGAGAAAGCGCTGAATATGATGAAGTCGCAAAAGCATATTATAAAACTGCACTTAAAGATGAAGTTTCTTACGAAGAAGTAATGCTTGCGGATAAAAGAGCTGAGCTTGAAAAAAAATACAGTGCTGATTCATATAAATATCAGTCGAAAGCAAAATCAATGATCGTTGATATGCTTGAGAATGATCCAGACTCTTTAAAGAGCATGTTAATTGGAACGACTGCCGGAGCCATAACCATTACTCCTGAAAATTTTGAACAAGCAAAAGGACAACTTCTTTCAAATCCTGATCTTATAAACAAGCTTGCCACAATGCTGGTAAGGTCGCAAATAAACGCAGAAATTGACAATAATATTTTTGAGACATTAGAAAAAAGGGAGACAGACGGAAGTCTTCAAGGAATCGATCTTGAAATTTCAAAAAGTCTTACAAATATGGAAGGAGTTGGATCAGATTTATCTGATGAAACCATGAGATTTTTGACTAGAGAATTGGTAATCCAAGCCATAGTTGTTTTAGTAAGTGCAGGGGTGGGAATGGTAGCCGAAGGAGCTACAAATCTGCTTATGGTTACCCGTTCTGCAAGACTTGCACAGATGGCAGAGAGAGGCAGTATTGCTATCGATCTTGCTAGATTTGGTGCAAGAACTGCAGGATTTACAGCAGGTATGGAAGTGATGAATCCCCTACTTCATGGAGAAAAAATTACATTCAAAAATTTTGGAAAAGATTTTGCGATGAATGCTTTGATGTTTATGTCTATTGAAGCAGGTAGTTTCGCATGGTCTAGATTGGCCGGAGATAGACTTGTAGGAAGGACTATTGGGCAAAAAGCATTATTTAATTCGTTCCTAGATAAAAGTTTCAATCCTACATATGCATTCGCATCTAGAGGTGCTCGTGCATTAGATTATGTAGGTAAATTGGCAACTGAAACTGCTACATTTACAGGACTCGGAGTCGCTGAAAGAATGGTAATAAATGGAGATGATTGGTCTGATATAGATCCTTGGACTGAAATTGGTAGAAATTTTGTAACAATAATGGCTCTTCGTGGAAGTGGACGTATCACAAAACCTATAATGGAGCCTATTCATAAAGGATTTGTGGATAGAAATAGAAGAGCTCTTGAAGATAGAAATCCGGATTTATTTGTAAGAAATATTGGAGTTACTGATTACTTCCCTTCTACGGCTACTCCTGACGTAAAAGCTACTGAAATAAGAGAATTCCGTGCTTTTGTACAGAGATATAATTTACATGAAGATTTCTTCTCTGGAAGAAGTGCCACAGAAGTTCGCAATATCATGGCAGAAGTAAACAGAATCACAGCACTTACTACCGAAATGACAGAAGCAGAACTTTTAACTCTTGCTACCACAAACCCAGTTGTTTTACACATATTGAGTAGCAGTAAAGTAGATATTTTAGCTATAAGAGGACTTAAACCAAATATAGAATTTAGAGCTACTCCAGGAATAGATTACGACCCTACTACAAAAGAAGGAACTGTCACATCTGGTAAAAATCTTATAGATGCATTGGATTCTTTAACTAATAAAGGATTTAAAATTTCTGTAAGAGATGGCGAATTTGTGGCTTCGAAAGACAGATATACTGTTTTGGTAAAATTATCACCTGCCGCAGTTGCTGAATTAAAAAGCTTTTCTGCTTCTATAAAAAGAAGTTACGAAGTCTTTGAAAATTTAAAAAAAGCTGGAAGAGTTACTCCAAAAATGCTCGATGATGCCGGAAAAGAAAGTGCTGATATGTTAAAAAGAGGAGAATCTATGGGGGTAGTAAAAAATGGAAATATAGTAAAACTTGGTGGATATGGGCTCCTTGGATTATTAGGATTAAATCAATTTGGAAAATTTGCTAGCGGGAATGGTTTAGCTGTACTGCATACAACGTTAGCAGCAGCTTCATTTGTAGGGTTTGGATATGCTTATTACAAATATCGTTCTATTCCTGGAATACAAGGAAGAGACACAAATATCAGAGGAAACCGCGAAGCTTTTCAAGAAGTACGAGATATGTTTGATATGAATTACCCTTTATATAGACGACTTGCTCCTACTTTTTTTAAACGTTTTAGATTTGGGGCGACTGATCCTACAAATTTTTCTACAAAATATACTAGAATCGAGGCTGCAGCTCCTGCAGATCCAAATATTAGAGCAATGAGAGATAATGTTATTAGAGGAATTTTTACTGATATAAATGCTGCTTGTGGTGACAATCTTCGATTTTCAATGGAAAGAAATCGTGCAAATGGAACAAGAGCACTCACTGCAATGAGAGAATTACGAGGAAATTTAGATACCCTAGAAACACTTTTAGGTGCTACTCCTCCGGCTGCTCCGGCAGATATTACTGCAGCTTTAACAAGAATTAATACAAATATTACAAACCTTGGAACAATTGATAGATACACATTTAATAGAGAATTTTCGGCTCAGTTATGGGGAAATTTGAGATGGGCTGCCCTTGCTTTTGCAGGTTATAATTTATTGAGTACAGACTTTATTAGTTGGGATGATGCTGGAAAAGAAGCTGATGAAGATGATAAAGATGAGAAGGCAGAATTGGCTTTAGAAAAAGCTCAAAAAATTCAAGAAATATCAAAAGAATGTGAAGGGATGGCAGTGGAAGCGCATAGAATTGCTGGATTAGGAGAAAGAGCTGCAGATGCCGCTGAATCTGCTGGGAATAGAAGAGATTTACAAGATGCTTATCTTGCGACAAAAGATGCTGCTCATGATGTGTCTGGAATTGTAGAAGAAATTAAAGCAAAAAGAGCTGAAATTTTGGAAGAAGAAAAGGATATTAGACTTAAAGCCGAAAGAGCTGGATATGATCCAGATGCAACTCTTAGAAACTGGTGGAGTGATAGATATAGCCAAATTAAAGAAGCTTTAGAGATAACGGATAAAGCTACTGCCTCTGCAGAGAACTCTTTAGTTGACGCAAATGCAGCTAAACAAAGGGCTTTCGAGGCATACAGAAGGGCTGGAGGAGAGGTAGATGAAAGAGATGGTATCCCTCCTATGCCTACACCGGGACCTAAGCCGGGGCCTGCACCAACTCCTGCACCAGGACCTGCGCCAGCACCAGGACCTATTCCTACTCCGGGACCTAAACCTGGTCCTTCTCCAATACCTACGCCATCTCCAACAGATGATGCTGTAATTCAAAATCACCGCAAGCTATAGGGATTTTTTGTAGTTTTACTACGAGCTTCCACAGGTTATAAAAATAATCAATATAAATTCGCTTGATTTTTTTAGCGATTCGAGTAGAATGATTTTTGCAAATCGAGTTGGGTTAGGATACTTAAGGCTTGGCTTTTCTAGGGCGTTGGTACTCCTAAGCTAACAGATGCTCTCCCCCAAGTGGGGAGAGTTTTTTTATTAGGAAAGTTTTCCTCGCTTTCAAAATAGCGGTTTTTGCTCAAACTTCCTTCGCTTTGGCTCGTATTTTCCAATGAGCAGGAAACCTCGAGACCTCCTCATTGAAAAATACTACGCCTCGCTTCGGAAAGATTTTCGCAAAGTTTTATCATAATTAGTTTTCACAGAGAAAAGTTCTTGAGTTTTTGTTTCGTTCCTTATAGAATTGGTGCGCCTTAAAAACACCGTGGTGAGCTTAGCTCAGCTGGCAGAGCATTGGGTTGTGGTCCCAAGGGTCATGGGTTCGATCCCCATAGCTCACCCCATAAATCCCCCAAATACTTTTATCGTAGCGTCCAACTACCATCCGCTACCAATACTTGTCCTGTGATGTAAGCTGATTTATCTGAAGCCAAAAATACAACTGCCTGCGCAATATAATCAGGGACCCCAAAATCCAACACTCTGTTTCGCTCCGGTTGCAATTGCTATTCTATTTTTCTAAGTTTTCCAATGCAGTAATAATCCTATATATATATTCTGCTGTCATTCCTTTTGTAATTATTTCTTCTGGAATTATTTTCCCTGTTGTAATGTCGAATAGTCCAAGTTCTTTTGATTTAGCTATAAATCCTGCGAACCAACTATCTACTGGCACATCATCAAATGGCTTATTTGTAACCTTTGTAGATACTTCTATGCCCTTTGATTTTAGAAGAATTTTTAAACTTTCTGCTTTGTTTATTTCTTTTTCAGGTTTAAATAATCCTTTAAATTTTCCTGCGCCATATCCATTCACCCATCCTTTTTCTTTAGCATAACATATATATGGGGCATACCACTCTTCTTTTACATCTGGGAAACAATTTTTATACACATCAATTGTCGGAGTTGCTTTCAAATAATCCACAACTATTTTTGTAAATTCAGCTCTATTTAATTTAGTTTTTGGATCATATGTATTATCGTCAGTCCCTTTTATAATTTCTTCTTCATTTAAATATTCTATAGCTTCAAAATTTTCATCAGTTTCTGGCACATCTTCAAAAGTTTCTTCTGCTTTTTTATTTGTATTATTTCTATTACTTGTAAGAATTACTCCGCCTCCTCCTGTCCTAAGAGTTTCTGTGTATATTACATATTTTGTGAAATGTTTAGTCCAAACAACAAGATCATCTCCTACATTCATTTTACAATCCCCACTTTCTCCCAAATTTTCATCTGCCCATTCCTGAGAATCTGTCGTACATACGGTTGTAACTTCTGTAAAATCTCCTCCTCTAGTCCATCCTACTTTCTTATCTGCTTGTCCTTCAAATAAAATTCTTACTCCTTTATCGAATGTAATTTCAGTATCGCCCAAACCAACTTCTATAGCTTCTAAAACTGTCGCTCTATATCCATCTGTAGGAGTTACTGTCGCTGTTGTAACTTGCGGTAAATTCATTATTCCATCCCATGAATCATCTTCAGATGTGATTGTTATTCCAGCTGGGATATCTATATTTATATTCATTTCTGAAGTTTCTGTTTCTATTGTGACGTTATTTGGAATTGTTGCAGACCCTCCCTCTGTGAATTCTGAAACGTTTAATGTACCATCTGTTACATCTTCTGGAATATATATATGAGTATCTTCTTCTGTTTCTATTGTACTTTCGGTTTCTTCTTCAGATACTACGTCTATTGTGCGAACTACTTCTGTGGCTGGGTTTTCTGCAGCGTCTGAAACATTGTATGTTATTTGATATGTCCCCGGAGTTGTTAAATCCACTTCGTCTCCTCCTGTTACTATATTTTCTGTAATATCTCCATCTGTTTCATCCTCTGCTGTAGCCCCTTCATCTTCATATATCGCTCCAACATATACTACTATATGAGGGACTCCTATTAGAGTTATAATTGGTGGAGTCTCATCCTCTTCTTCAACTACTTCAAAATTAGCTGTTACTGAAATATCGTCAGTAACATTGGCATCAGTTCTAGGATTGTCTGTAGATGTATCACTCCAATTTATAAATTCATATCCATCATCAGGAACAGCCGTAACTTCCGTACCATTTCCCCCTTCTTCAACTGTTTGTTCAAGATCTCCCTCTATTGAACCTCCTTCGCCGGCTGTATATGTAAGCGTGTAAGTAACTACTTCTTCTTCATCTGCTTCAAAATTAGCTGTTAAATCCATATTTTCTGTTACATTCGTTTCCTGTCTTGATTCTTCCATATATCCATCATCCCAACTTACAAATCTATACCCATCATCAGCAACAGCCGTAACTTCTGTACCATCTCCCCCTTCTTCCACTGCTTGTTCAAGATCTCCTTCTATCGAACCTCCATCTCCAGCTGTATATGTAACAGCATATATTAGCTCAGCATCTGATCTTGTTGGTTCATTCCATGACCAATCTCCCGGATCAACCGCTGACACATAAACGTAATACGTTACTTCCGGAGTAAGTTCTGAAAAATCACAATGGGTCTCATCCGTATTACACCCGCTGCCCACCCCGCCATCCCATCCTTGGAATGTATCACTCGTTGAAATAATCGCATACCACCAAGTAGCTTCTCCTGTATCCCATGTAGCTGTAGCGGTGGTATCGCTTGTATATTCCAAATCTACCCATTCTGGAGCTGCTGGAGCTGCCGCATATGCAGTGCTAAATTCAAAATTAATTAAATTCATTGCCAATATGGCAAAGACGGCAATAAAAGAAATTGCCGATTTTAAAAATCGTTTTTTCTCATAGGAATTTTTATTTTTTATATATATTATTTTTCTGCGCTATTTTAGTGCAAGTAAATTCAACCTGCAATAAAAAACATAAAATGTTGACATAAAACATTCATAGGCATACAGTTATTTTCCTATAAATAAATTTATCATGCCTAGTTTATCCGAAAATCCACATTTAACAGGGCTTTTAAAAGCTAAAAATCTTGAGATTGATCCTTCTCTTGTGACATGTGTTACAGTTGGAGATCAACGAATTCTTTCTGTAGGAGGTATCGTTCCAGAGGGTACAGTTGTTGGATTTTGTTTTAAAGAAGGGGATGTAAATATTACTGCTGTAATTTATGATGAAAGTAAGGAGGGTCAAGATGACGCTCTTACTACGGTTCAGTGTATTATATAAAATTTTTTAATATCAGGTGTTTTTGAAATAGATTTTTTGTTGTATAAAAAGATGTTTTTATGAGATGATCCTTCTTGTAATTTTTGAGCATATGGATCAATTGATTGACTTACTTCTGACTTATAAATATTTAATATTACTTCCTTTATCTATTGTTGAAGGACCTATTGTCACTGTAATTGTAGGATTTTTATCATCTATGAATCTTTTTAATCCATTTGCTGGATATGGAATTGTTTTACTTGGAGATTTTCTTGGAGATACTCTTCTTTATCTAACAGGAAGATTTGGTAATAAGATATTTTCAAGTAAATTCGGCAAGAAACTTGGAATAAATCAAGAAAAAATGGAAAATGCAAGAATTGCTTTTAATATACACAGAAAAAAAACTATTATTTTATCTAAAATATTTCACGGAATAGGAATAGTCGGCCTTATGGCTGCAGGAACTGCTAAAATTCCGTTTTTTAAATTTATAAGAGTATGTCTATTAACCTCAGTAATTCAGGCAGGCATTTTATTATTTGTTGGAATATTTTTCGGGCATGCATACTTACAATTAAATAAGTATCTGGATTATTTTGCTGCTATAACTATAATTTTGGGGATACTTGTTATTCTATTCTTTATAGTTAAGAAAAAATTAAAATTTAACCTTGAAAGATAATGCGCATATTAATTGCTGCTGACACGTACTATCCACATGTAAACGGGGCTTCATATTTTGCACAAAGATTGGCTTATTACCTTCAAAAACATGGGAATAAAGTTGCAGTTATAGCCCCTTCTGAAATGTTTTCTGACACTAAAGAAACCGTGAATACAGTTTTAGTATATGGGATAAAATCTTTTCCTGTTTTCGTTCATCCAAATTTCAGATTTTCCGCACCAGTTTTCAAGAGATCTATAGAGAAAATCTTTGATGAATTCAAGCCAGATATTGTTCATTTACAAAGTCATTTTTTTATAGACAGGATCGTTTTAAAAGTTGCACAGAAAAGAAAAATTCCTGTAGTCGCTACAAATCATTTTATGCCTGAGAATTTAGTTCATTATGTTCCCCTTCCAGATGCTGCTTTAAAAATAATAAAAAAACTTGCATGGAGAGATTTCTCTAGAATTTTCAGACAAGCAAGACAAATCACCACCCCCACAGAAACTGCTGCAAAACTAATACGAGGTGGACTAAAGAAACCGGTAAAAGCAATTTCTTGTGGAATAGATTTTGAAAAATTTAACACGAAAAATAAAGGGGAATACCTGAGAAAACGTTATAAAATTTCTAAAGTTCCTGTCTTGTTATGGGTTGGCAGACTTGATAAAGATAAAAATGTAGATATGACTCTTCATGCTTTATCAAAAGCTCTAAAAAAGGTTAATTTACATTTTGTAATTGCGGGAGTTGGAGCCGAAGCTGAAAATCTAAAAGATTTAACGAAAAAATTAAAAATACAAAAACATGTAACTTTTGCTGGATTTGTCCCAGACAAAGATCTGCCAAATTTATATAGGATTGCCGACTGTTTTGCGATAGCTGGCATTGCTGAATTACAAAGTATAGTAACAATGGAAGCAATGGCCTCTGGACTGCCTGTTTTAGGCGTTAATGCAATGGCACTTCCAGAACTTGTTCATGATGGCAAAAATGGATTCTTGTTCGAGATTGAAGATATCGATGATTATGCGAATAAGATTGTTAGAATTTTTTCCGACAAAAAATTAAGAGATAAAATGTCTAAAAATAGTCTAGAGATAATAAAAAAACATGATGTAAATAAAACCATCCTAGAATTTGAAAAAATGTATAAAAAAGAAATTAAGAAAAAATAACTTCTATATGGAACAGCTTGTGCCGAAGTTTTATTCGAAACTAATTAACTGGAATGATCCAAAAGATCCTTTATTAAAAATGGTAGAATTTGATAAACGCGAAAATGAAATCCATAATTACGAAACAGTAGATCCCATAGGAGATAAGCCAAAAACTGTCATCCCTGGATTGATTCACAGATATCCTGATAGAGTTTTATTAAATCTTACTCAAACTTGTGCTGTACATTGCAGATTCTGTTTTAGGAAAAATTTATTAGGTAACAAAAATCTAAAAATAGATTTTAAAAAAATTATTACATATTTAAAAAAACATAAAGAAATTTGGGAAGTAATTCTTTCTGGTGGAGATCCTTTAATGATTCCTGAAAAACAAGTTAAAGAAATATTTAAAGAATTAGGAAAAATATCTCATATAAAAAATATTAGAATTCATACAAGGGTTCCTGTTGTTGCTCCTGATTTAGTAAAAGTATCAACTTTCGCAAAAGCTTTACCACAAGGCAAGAATCTCACATTGGTAGTCCACATAAATCATCCGCGAGAAATTACAAAAGAATTCACTTCTATTATCAGAAAATTTCAAAAAATCGGGGCAATTGTTTTAAGCCAAACTGTCTTACTAAAAGATGTGAATAATAAATCAGAAACATTGGCAGAATTATTTAGAGGTTTAATTCAGTCTGGTGTAAAACCTTATTATCTACATCATCTCGATATCGCTAAGGGAACCCATCATTTTCGAGTATCAATAGAAGAAGGGAAAAAAATATTCTCAAAATTGAGAGATAATGTGTCAGGAATTTGTATTCCCGAATATGTAGTAGAAATCCCCGGAGGACTCGGAAAAATCCCTGTAGACTCGCTAAAAAAGACTGGAGCTAATACATATACAGCAAAAAACTTTGAGGGGAAAATTGTTAAATATGTAGATCCTTTATATTGTTAAAAAGGATGTCTTTAAAAATTTGTTTTTGTTTTTTTGGATACAAAAATTTTGTTACATTAAATATTCTATCTAAAAAGAATAAAAGATTATTATGATACTGATCCATTGTTTTTACAGTTTTCCCTTCATATATTTTTTTAATATTGGGGGCAGAGATTTTGTATGATTCTCTAATTTGGCGCATTCTATTTGCATATGCAAATGGCATATCGCTGCCATAAATAATGCGTTTTTTTGGAGCTAGGATTTTAAAAATTGGATAAAGATCGAGTTCTCTTACAATCAATGCTGTGT
>Ga0172374_1001999_pt1 | contig 13260 bp, 11 predicted proteins | sample LakKiv3m_FD_114536 | JGI IMG/M metagenome (GOLD analysis project Ga0172374, IMG submission 114536) | Freshwater microbial communities from Kabuno Bay, South-Kivu, Congo - kab_092012_10.3m | ecosystem: Environmental > Aquatic > Freshwater > Lake | place: Democratic Republic of the Congo... | reverse complement strand
GAGCGCCTCGGCGGCGCTCCGATCACCAGCCTGGGCCGGGGCGACCGCGACGTCGAGTGCCGCGGCCTCAAGGCCAAGGTCGACCTGGGATCCGACACCGTGACCGCCTCGCTGCCCACGGCCTGCGTCGGTGCCCCTCGCTGGGTCAAGGTGGGCGTCGGGGCCGTCGCGGTCGCCGGTGACCAGGAACAGCCCGACCTGGCCGCGGCGTACGCCGACGACGCGCACCGGGTCGGGGAGATCCGCGAGCGGGTCGCCTTCGGCCCCAAGGTCCGCCGCGGCTGACGGGCTCGATCACGGGCGCGTCAGCAGCACCATGACCTCGTAGTGGGTGGTGTGCGGGAACATGTCCAGCACCCGCGCCTCGACGGGTCGCAGCGACGGCATCACGGCGAGGTCGCGGGCGAGCGACTCGGCGTTGCACGACGAGTAGACGACGTGTCGCACGCCGGACGCCTCCAGCCAGCCGGCGAGGTCGGCACCGATGCCGCGTCGCGGCGGGTTGACCACGACGAGGTCGGGCGCGCCGGCCTGCTCGAGGGCGTACGCCGTCGCGTCCGCCGCGACGAACCGCGCGGTCACGCCCAGGTCGGCTGCCGTGGCCGTCGCGGCCGCGGTCGCGTCGGCCGACACCTCGACGCCCAGGACGTCGCGGCGCGGACCGGCGAGGTGGAGCGCGAAGCCGCCGACGCCGCAGTAGAGATCCCACACGGTGCGGACGTCCGGCAGTGCCTGCACCCACGACCGCGCCTGGTCGTACAGCGCCTCGGCGACCATGCTGTTGGTCTGGAAGAAGGAGCGCGGCCCCAGTCGCAGCGTGACGCCGGTCGCGAGGCGCATCGGCAGGGTGGCGTGCTCCGTGAGCACGATCTCGCGCTCGCCCTCGAGCACGGCCTTGTGCTCGGGCTGCACGTTGATCGTCACGACGCGCAGTCCCGGCACCGCGTCGAGCAGCGCAGGCAACCGCGACCGTACGCGGGCCTCGAGCGCCGTCGACCGCATCACCAGCCGCAGCAGCATCTCCCCGTCGGGTGACTCGGTCAGCAGGACGTGCTTGAGCTCGCCCGTGCGGGCGGCCACGTCGTACGGCACCAGAGCGGCGTCGGCCACCCAGCCGGCGATCCGGTCGAGGGCCGCCGTCAGTCCGGGGGAGTGCAGGCCGCAGTCGCGCAGGTCGACTCCGGCGAGGTCACGGTCGAGGATGCCGAGGGTCGGCGCCTCGACGGTGCCGCCGACCACCATCTTGGCCTTGTTGCGGAAGCCCGACTCCGGGCCGGCCACGGTCGGCAACCAAGAGGCGGCGTCGACGAGCGACCGGGCGTGCTGCTCCTTGTCGGAGAGCTGCCGGGCGCGCGGCACCTCCAGGAGGGTGCAGGAGCGGCACCGGAAGGCGTCGTAGTGGTGGCACTCCACCTCAGCGGTGCCGGCCCATCCACTCCTCGACGTCGGCCGACGTGCGGGGGAGCGAGGCCGAGAGGTTCCGGTTGCCGTCGGCGGTCACGAGGATGTCGTCCTCGATGCGGATGCCGATGCCGCGCAGCTCCTCGGGGACGAGGAGGTCGTCCTCCTGGAAGTAGAGGCCGGGCTCGACCGTGAGCACCATCCCCTCGGCGAGGTCGCCCTTGGGGTAGATGTCGGCCGACGAGCGGCCGCAGTCGTGGACGTCCATGCCGAGCATGTGCGAGGTGCCGTGCAGGGTCCAGCGGGCGTAGACCTTCGACTCCGGGTCGAGCGCCTCCTCCGCCGTGACGGGCAGCAGGTCCATGTCGGACAACCCGTGGGCGAGCACCTCCATCGCCGCGTGGTGGGCGGCCAGGAACGGCACACCCGGGCGTACGGCGTCGATGCCGGCCTGCTGCGCCTTCTGGACCAGGTCGTAGAGGTCGCGCTGCAGCGGGGTGAACGTGCCGTCGACCGGCAGGGTGCGGGTGACGTCGGCGGTGTAGAGGTTGTGTCCCTCCACGCCCATGTCGAGCAGCACCAGCTTGCCGGGCTCGATGGCGCCGGTGTTGTCGATCCAGTGCAGCGTGGTCGCGTGGGAGCCGCCGGCACAGATCGAGTCGTAGCCGATGTCGTTGCCCATCGCGCGGGCGCGGCGGAAGAACGTGCCCTCGATCCAGCGCTCGCCGAACTCGAGCACCCGGTCCCACTCGCGCACCGAGTCCTCGAAGCCGAGGGTGGTGATGTCGCAGGCCTCCTGCAGCTCGCCGATCTCCCACTGGTCCTTGACCAGCCGGAGCTCGTCGGCGACGCGGGCGAGGTCCTCGTCCCTTGTCAGGTCGCGGGTCTTGCGGTCGTCGTCGAAGGACGGCAGGTCCTTGACGTGGCGCACCTCGATGCCGAGCGAGTCGGAGATCTCCTGCGCCGACGGGCGACGGCCGGCCCACAGCTCGCCGTACTGGCGGTCGCGGAAGAACTCGTCGGTGTCGCGCTCGGAGCGCGGCCGGGCATAGAGGACGGACTCGCCGTCCTCGATGACCAGCACGGCGTCGGAGGTCTGGTTGCCCGTGAAGTAGGTGTGGGCGGTGTCGGGGCGGAAGCGGTAGTCGGTGTCGTTGGCGCGCACCTTGTAGGTGCCGGCCGGCAGCACCAGCCGGTCCTCGGGGAAGGCCTCGGCCAGCCGCGCGCGGCGCGCCGCTGCCAGGTCGGCGACCGGGTGCCGCGGCATGTCGAGCTCGCGGTCCCCCCAGCCCTGGCGCATGAACGCGGCGTAGGCCGCCGGGACCGCCGGGTCGTGCGACTCGGCCCCCGAGTGGTTGTTGAGGGGCTCGGTGCTCTCGGGAGTGGTCTGCTCGCTCACGCGGTCACTGTACGACGCGGGCGCCCGGCCGGAGGCTCGCAGGCGTCGCCCGGAGGGGTGCGGCGACGCGGGCGCGACGGGTGCACTCCGTTAGGGTCGGGCCATGCACAGAGGCCGCCGCGACAGTGTCGCCTTCACCGTGGTGGTCGCGGCCCTGGTGCTCCTCGGCGGCATCGTGATGGCCGCCGTCGTCGCGTTCTCCGGGGCTCCGGGCACGCTCGCGCTCGCAGCGCTGGTGGCGGCCGTTCCGGTGGGCCCGCTGGTCGGCTGCTTCATGTGGCTCGACCGCTACGAGCCCGAGCCGCGCAACCTCCTGGTCGCCGGCCTGCTCTGGGGCGCCTTCGCCGCGACCGGCGCGGCGCTGGTCTTCCAGGGACTCGGGCTGGTCGGCGGTGCCAGCGAGCGCGACAGCCTCGCCGTGGTCGCCCCGGTCACCGAGGAGCTCACCAAGGGCGCGTTCCTCCTCCTGCTGCTCTGGTGGCGCCGCCATGAGCTCGACGGGGTGCTCGACGGCATCGTCTACGCCGGCATGGTGGGCATCGGGTTCGCCTACACCGAGAACATCCTCTACCTCGCCGCGGCCTACGACGGCACCGACGGGCTGGGGCCCGGCGGCACCACCGCCCTGACCGTGACCTTCGTCCTGCGGTGCCTGATCAGCCCGTTCGCGCACCCGTTCTTCACCGCCTTCATCGGCATCGGGGTCGGGCTCGCCATCGCCTCGCGCCGCACCGCCGTACGTCTGCTCGCGCCGGTCGCGGGCTTCGTCCTCGCGGCCGTCCTCCACGGCGTGTGGAACTCCTCGACCCTGTCGGGCACGGGCGACTTCCTCGTCGTCTACGGCACGCTGATGTTCCCCGCGTTCCTCGGGGTCGTGGCCTTCGCCGTCTACCGCCGCCGCTCCGAGCGACCGCTGCTCACCGAGGCCCTGCAGGACGCCGCGGACCGCGGGCTGCTCCCGGCCACCGACATCCCGTGGCTCGTCGACCTGCCCGCGCGGCGGCACGCCCGGCGCTGGGCGCGCCAGCAGGGCGGGCAGCAGGCCGAGCGCGGGATGCGCGAGTACCAGGCCGTCGCGATCGAGCTCGGCTACCTCCACCACCGCTACCTCCGCGGGACCGCGCCGGCCGACTTCTCCGTGCGCGGCCAGGAGCACGTCGAGGAGCTGCGCCGCATCCGTCCCTACATCTCCTTCCCCGGACAGGTGGTACCCACCCGATGAGCGACACCACGGCCATGGTGACGGCCCTCGTACGCCTGCGGGGGGCTCTCCAGGAGGCGCGGCTGCCGCTCGAGCTCCCCGGCGCGGCCGAGCAGCGCACGTCCCGGGCGGAGATGGTCGACCAGCTCGAGGACTACGTGATCCCGCGGCTGATGACCCTCGACGCCCCGCTGCTCGCCGTCGTGGGCGGGTCCACCGGCGCCGGCAAGTCGACGCTCGTCAACTCCCTCGTGGGCACCCGCGTGACCGCGCCGGGCGTGCTCCGCCCGACCACCCGGTCGCCCGTCCTCGTGCACCACCCCGACGACGCCAGGTGGTTCGGCCAGGACCGGCTGCTCCCCGAGCTCGAGCGCGTCGACCGGCAGACCAACGACCCGGCGGCGCTGCAGCTGGTGCCGTCGCCGGCGATGGCACCCGGTCTCGCGATCCTCGACGCGCCCGACATCGACTCCGTCGAGGAGCAGAACCGCGTCCTCGCCGCGCAGCTCCTCGCCGCCGCCGACCTGTGGCTGTTCGTCACGTCCGCCGCCCGCTACGCCGACCAAGTCCCGTGGGAGTTCCTGCGCAAGGCAGCCGAGCGCTCCGCGGCGGTCGCGATCGTCCTCGACCGCACCGCCCCCGAGGCGGTCGACACGATCTCCACCCACCTCGCGCGGATGCTGGCCAGCCGGGGTCTCAAGGACTCGCCGCTCTTCGTCGTCGAGGAGGGCGAGGTCTCCGAGATGGGGCTCCTGCCGGGTTCGGCGATCCTGGAGATCCGGCAGTGGCTGCGGGCGCTCGCCGACGACCAGGAGGCGCGCAGCTCCGTCGTCCAGCAGACCCTCGACGGCGCGATCCGCACCCTCGGCCGGCGTACGCACGTCGTGGCCGACGCCGCCACCGAGCAGGTCGATGCCGTGCGCCGGCTCCGCGAGGACGCCAACGACGCCTACGACCGCGCGGTCATCGCGGTCGGCGAGGCCTCGGCCGACGGCTCGCTGCTGCGCGGCGAGGTGCTCGCCCGCTGGCAGGAGTTCGTCGGCACCGGCGAGCTGCTCCGGAGCCTGGAGACACGCGTCGGCTGGTTGCGCGACCGCGTCGTCAACGCGGTGAAGGGCAAGCCCCAGCAGGCGGAGCGGGTCAGCGTCGCGGTCGAGTCCGGCCTCGAGACGCTCATCCTCGAGCACGCCGAGGCCGCGGCCGAGCGCGCCGAGGCCTCGTGGCGCGGCACCGCCGCCGGTCAGGCGCTGCTGGCCGACGCGGGGGAGGACCTCGGCCGGGCCTCCCGCGACTTCCGCCGCCGTGCCGAGCGCGCCGTGCGCGACTGGCAGTCCGACGTGCTGGAGATGGTCCGCACGGAGGGCGCCGACAAGCGCTCCACCGCGCGCTTCCTCGCCTTCGGCGTCAACGGCCTCTCCGTGGCCCTGATGGTCGTCGTCTTCGCCCACACCGCAGGCGTCACGGGCGCCGAGGCGGGCATCGCCGGCGGGTCCGCGGTGCTCGGCCAGAAGCTCCTCGAGGCCGTCTTCGGCGACCAGGCGGTCCGCTCGCTCGCCGAGCGCGCCCGCCTCCAGCTCGAGGCGACGATGCGCGAGCTGCTCGACGCCGAGCGGCGCCGCTACACCGACCTCCTCGACAGCCTCCAGGTCGCCCCGGAGACCCCCGAGCGGATGCGGGCCGCCGCCCGCAAGGTCGACGACCTCCGCTATGCCGCAACGCACACGCCTGCGGTTTCGGACACCGACGTGGACGCGCCCTAGGGTAAAGGGAGAAGCAGTCCGCCCACAGCCGTGAGGGAGTCATGACGTCGTTGCTCGAAGGGGCCAAGAAGCTGGTCACCAGGAGCTCTGACATCGGCGCTCGCGTCGAGGGTCTCGAGCGAGCCGCCGAGGCTGCCCGGGGTCGCGTCGACGAGGCCGTGGTCGACGAGGCGGCGACGGTCGCCGCCCGCGCGGCGGGCCGGCTCAAGCTCTCCGCCGACCACACGGTCGTCGCGCTCGCCGGGGCGACCGGCTCCGGCAAGTCCTCCACCTTCAACGCGCTGAGCGGGCTCGAGCTGGCCGCGGTCGGCGTACGCCGTCCCACCACGTCGTGGGCCACCGCCGTCGTCTGGGGCAAGCAGGGCGCCGAGGAGCTGCTGGAGTGGCTCGGCATCCCCGCGCGGCACCAGGTCACCCGCGACTCGATGCTGTCGAAGGCCGACGAGGACGTCGAGATGCGCGGCGTGGTGCTCCTCGACCTGCCCGACCACGACTCGACCGAGGTCTCGCACCACCTCGAGGTCGAGCGCCTCGTGCAGCTGGCCGACATGCTCGTGTGGGTCCTCGACCCGCAGAAGTACGCCGACGCCGCCATCCACGACCGCTTCCTCAAGCCTCTCGCCGGGCACCGCGACGTGATGCTGGTCGTGCTCAACCACATCGACACCGTGCCCGAGGACCGTCGCGCGGGGATGGTGGACGACGTACGCCGCCTCCTCGAGGCCGACGGCCTGGCCGGGGTCCCCGTCGTGGCGGTCAGCGCCCGCCACGGCTGGGGCATCGACGAGCTCCGCGGCATGGTCGCCGAGCGCGTCGCGCAGAAGAAGGTCACCCGGTCCCGCCTCGAGGCCGACGTGCGCTCCGCCGCGGAGCGCCTCGAGCAGGCCGTCGGCACCGGCAAGGTCCCCACCCTGTCGAAGGAGCGCGTGGCCGCCCTCGACGACGCCTTCGCCGACGCCGCCGGCGTCCCGACGGTGGTCAAGGCAGTTGCCGACTCCACCCGCCTGCGCGCCAACCGCGCGACGGGCTGGCCGGTCACGGCCTGGTTCTCCCGGCTCAAGCCAGACCCGCTCAAGCGGCTGCACCTCGACCTCGGCGCGGCCGGCAAGGAGCTGACGGGCACCGCCCGGACGTCGGTGCCCAAGGCCACCGGCGTGCAGCGCGCCCGGGTCGACACCGAGGTGCGCGCGCTCGCCGACCAGGTCGGCGAGGGCATGGCCCCCTCGTGGGCCGGCGCGGTCCGGGCCGCCTCGGTCTCGCGCCTGCCCGACATCAACGACCGCCTCGACCGCGCCGTCGCGGCGACCGACCTCGGTGCCGCCCGGATCCCGGCGTGGGCAGGCCTGGTGCGCGTCCTCCAGTACGTCCTGATCATCTCCGCGCTGGTCGGGGCCGGCTGGCTGGCCCTGCTCGCGCTCGGGTCCTACGCCCGGCTGCCCGAGCCGCCGACCCCGGAGCTCGGCGCGTTCCCGCTCCCGACCCTGATGCTGCTCGGGGGGATCGGGCTGGGCCTGCTTCTCGCCCTGGTGTGTCGCTGGCTGGTGGCCGCGACGGCGCGCAAGCGGGCGCGTACGGCCGACAAGCGGCTGCGCGACGCGATCTCCGAGGTCTCCGCCGAGCTCGTCGTCGCCCCGATCGAGGCCGAGCTGGCGTCGTACGCCAGCGTGCGCGAGGGACTCACCGCCGCGCTGCGCTGACCATCGTCCGCCGCGGCCGCCGTCGGTGCGCGCCGCAACGTCATGGCGAGCGGTCGGCCTGGCAACCGCGTGCCATGACGTCGGAGGACAGCGTCATGCTCGCCGGTCGCTCGGGCAGCCTCCTGCCATGACGTCCGACGACGTCGTGCTGGTCCCTCGGTCAGGCCGCACCTGGCCACGAACCGTCCACAGCCGACCCGTACGGCTCGTCCTCCACAGGGCCCACCCGGCCGTGGTGCCGGGTGTCGGTCGGGTTGCGGAGCCTTGGGTCATCGCGGCGGAGCCATCCGTCGCACGACCCGAGGAGTCCTGATGAACGACACGCAGATCACCCTGACCGGCTGGATCGGCGGCGACGTCACCCTGCGCGAGGTCGCCGGCGACCGGGCCGTCGCCTCGTTCCGGCTGGCCTGCACCCCCACCCGCTTCCGCGACGGCGAGTGGGTCAAGGGCACCACGTCCTGGCACACCGTCAAGGCGTGGAACCGGCTGGCCCGTCACGTCGCGGCCTCGCTGCACAGCGGCGACCCGGTGGTGGTCCACGGTCGGCTCGTCGCCGACGTCTGGGAGCGAGACGGCAAGCCGCAGACCTCGTTCGAGGTCGTCGCGTCCTCGGTCGGGCACGACCTGACCCACGGCACGGCCACCTTCCGTCGGCCCGATCCCGCCGCCGCTCGACCCGCCGACGAGACGAGCGTCGAGTCGGTCGTCGAGCCAGTCGCCCAGCCCGTGCCCGAGCCCAGAGCCGCCTGAGCCCGGCGCGATTGTCGGCGCGGGCGCGCCGCCCCGTAGGCTCGCCCGCATGGCTGAGTACGTCTTCACACTGCGCAACGTGCGCAAGGCCCACGGTGACAAGGTCGTCCTCGACAACGTCACCCTGTCGTTCCTCCACGGCGCCAAGATCGGCGTCGTCGGACCCAACGGCACGGGCAAGTCCTCGCTCCTCAAGATCATGGCGCAGCTCGACCACGCCAACAACGGCGACGCGATCCTCGACCCCGAGGCCACCGTCGGCATGCTGCAGCAGGAGCCGCCGCTGAGCGAGGGCAAGACCGTCCTGGAGAACGTCGAGGAGGCGGTCGGCGAGCTCAAGGCGAAGATGAAGCGCCTCGAGGACGCCTACATGGAGATGGGCGAGCCCGACGCCGACCAGGACGCCCTCATGCAGGAGACCGGCGACCTGCAGACCGAGCTCGACAACGCCAACGCGTGGGACCTCGACAGCCGGCTCGACCAGGCCATGGACGCGCTGCGCTGCCCGCCGCCGGACGTGCTGGTCGACAACCTCTCCGGTGGTGAGCGACGTCGGGTGGCGCTGTGCAAGCTGCTGCTGCAGCAGCCCGACCTGCTGCTCCTCGACGAGCCCACCAACCACCTCGACGCCGAGTCCGTGCAGTGGCTCGAGGGTCACCTGGCGTCCTACCCCGGTGCCGTCCTGGCCGTCACCCACGACCGCTACTTCCTCGACAACGTGGCCCAGTGGATCCTCGAGCTCGACCGCGGCAAGGCCCACCCCTACGAGGGCAACTACTCGACCTACCTCGAGACCAAGAAGGACCGGCTCAAGGTCGAGGGGCAGAAGGACGCCAAGCGCGCCAAGATGCTCGAGAAGGAGCTGGAGTGGGTGCGCTCCAACCCCAAGGCCCGGCAGGCGAAGAGCAAGTCGCGTCTGGCGCGCTACGAGGAGATGGCTGCCGAGGCCGACCGCATGCGCAAGATCGACACCTCCGAGATCAACATCCCGGCCGGCCCGCGTCTCGGCGACATCGTGCTGGAGGCCGAGGACCTCGGGAAGGGCTTCGAGGGGCGCACGCTGATGCACGACCTCTCCTTCAAGCTGCCCCGCGCCGGCATCGTCGGCGTGATCGGCCCCAACGGCGTCGGCAAGACCACGCTCTTCCGGATGATCACCGGCTCCGAGGAGCCGGACGAGGGCACGCTCACCGTCGGCCAGACGGTCAAGCTGTCCTACGTCGACCAGAGCCGTGGCGGCATCGACCCGAACAAGAACGTCTGGGAGGTCGTCTCCGACGGCCTCGACTTCATCAAGGTCGCCAACTTCGAGATGAACAGCCGTGCCTACGTCGCGTCGTTCGGCTTCAAGGGCCCGGACCAGCAGAAGAAGGCCGGCGTGCTCTCCGGTGGCGAGCGCAACCGACTCAACCTCGCGCTGACGCTGAAGATGGGCGGCAACCTGCTGCTCCTCGACGAGCCCACCAACGACCTCGACGTGGAGACCCTGTCCTCGCTCGAGGACGCGCTGCTCGACTTCCCCGGCTGTGCCGTGGTCACCTCCCACGACCGGTGGTTCCTCGACCGCGTCGCGACCCACATCCTGGCGTGGGAGGGTGACGACGAGGACCCGGCGAAGTGGTTCTGGTTCGAGGGCAACTTCGCCGCCTACGAGGAGAACAAGATCGAGCGCCTCGGCATCGAGGCGGCGCGACCGCACCGGGTCACGCACCGTCGCCTCACCCGCGACTGAGACGAGCAGCCGCCCGCGAGGAACGAGCGGGCGGCTAGTTCCCGCGGATCTCGCTCTCGGGGTGCCGGGTGACGAGGTGGTCGGAGATCCGGTCGAACACCCGGCCCACGGCGGCGAAGTCGTCCGCGGGCACCAGGTCGACGACGTTGCGTCGCACGCTTTCCACGTGGCACGGCGCGGCCTTGACCAACAGGTCGTGGCCGGCCTCGGTCATCGTGGCGACGACGCCCCGCCCGTCCTCCGGCGTGGTGCCGCGGGTGACGTAGCCCGCCGCCTCCATCCGGGCGACCGTGTGGGTCACCCGGCTGCGGGAGTAGGCCATGGCGTCGGCGAGCTGGGCCATCCGCATCGCCCGACCGGGTCGCTCGGAGAGCCGCACCAGCACCTCGTACTCGGTCAGCGACATGCCGAACTCGCGACGCAGGTCGTCGTCGAGCCGCTCGAGCAGGAGCGTCATGCCCATCATGAGGGCACGCCAGGAGTGCTGCTCGTCATCGTCGAGCCAGCGGGGTTCCCCGGTCACGGTCATGGCCGCAGCCTAGTGCCGGCGAGACCCCGAGTCCGTCAGGAGACGCGCTCGAGGATCATCGCCATGCCCTGGCCGCCACCGACGCACATGGTGATCAGGCCGGTGGACTTGTCGTGCCAGTCGAGGCTGTTGAGCATGGTGTTCTGGAGCCGGGCGCCGGTCATGCCGAACGGGTGACCCACCGCGATGGCACCGCCGTTCACGTTGAGGCGGTCGAGGTCGATGCCGAGGTCCTGGTAGGACGGCACCACCTGGGCGGCGAACGCCTCGTTGATCTCGACGAGGTCGATGTCGTCGATCGTCATGCCGGCGTACCGGAGCGCGTTCCTCGTCGCCTCGACCGGACCGAGGCCCATGATCTCCGGCGACAGGCCCGACACGCCCGTCGACACGATGCGGGCGAGCGGGGTCAGCCCGAGCTCGGCTGCCTTGGTGTCGGACATGATCACGACCGCGGCGGCGCCGTCGTTGAGCGCGCAGCAGTTGCCGGCCGTGACGACGCCGTCGGGACGGAACACCGGGTCGAGGCCGGCGATGGCGTCGTACGTCACTCCCGAGCGGGGCCCGTCGTCCTTGGTGACCACGGTGCCGTCCGGCGTGGTGACCGGCGTGATCTCGCGCTCCCAGAAGCCGTCGGCGATGGCCTTCTCCGCCAGGTTCTGCGAGCGGACCGCGAACTCGTCGAGCTCCTTGCGGTCGAGGCCGCGGAGCCGGGCGACGTTCTCGGCCGTCTGGCCCATCGCGATGTAGATGTCGGGCAGCAGGCCGTCCTCACGCGGGTCGTGCCAGTCCTTGCCGCCCGCGGCGTACTGGTCCGTGCGGGCGCCGGCGTCCTCGAAGAGCGGGTTGCGGGTGCCCGGCAGGTGGTCGGAGGTGCCCTTGGCGAACCGGGAGACCGTCTCGACGCCGGCGGAGACGAAGATGTCGCCCTCGCCGGCCTTGATGGCGTGGAAGGCCATCCGGGTGGTCTGCACCGAGGAGGAGCAGTAGCGGGTGACGGTCGCCCCGGGGACCTCGAGGCCGAGGAGCGTGGTCACCACGCGCGCCATGTTGTTGCCGGACTCGCCGCCGGGCAGGCCGCAGCCGAGGAGCAGGTCCTCGATGGCGGCCGGGTCGAGGCCGGGGATCTTGTCCAGCGCCGCCTGGACGACGAGGGCGGTGAGGTCGTCGGGCCGGAAGTCCTTCAAGGAGCCCTTGTTGGCCCGGCCGATGGGGGAGCGCGCTGCGGAAACGATCACTGCCTCGGGCATGGAGAACTCCGGTTACTCGTCGGTTGGGGTCTGTCGGCACCCTAGCGCCGCGGTCCTTCAGGCCGGTGCGGGCCCCGGGTCGAGACCGGTCAGCAGCAGCTCGACGCTCGCGCTGACGAACCGTCGCCGCTCGCGCGCCGGCTGGAGGAGGGAGGCCAGCAGCACGCCGTCGAGGGCGGCGACGAGCGTCTCGGCGGCGGCGCCGTCGCCGTCGGCCTCCTTGTCCGCGGCGGCCATCACCTCGCGCACCCTGGCGACCAGGTCGGCGCGCCACTGCGTGAACCTCTCGGCCAGCCGGTCGTCGCGCGTGGCCGCGACCGTCAGCTCCAGGCGCGCCGCCAGCAGGTCCGGTTGCTCGAGCCACCGGGAGAACAGGCCGGACACCTCTGCCACGGCGCGCTCGTGGTCGCCGGGGCACGAGGCCAGCCTGGTGCCCAGCGCCTCGACGTCTCGTGCCAGCCGGTCGGCCACGAAGTCGCCCAGGGCGCCGAGGAGCGCGTCGCGGGTCCGGAAGTAGGCCGACGAGCTCCCCTCGGGCAGCCCGGCCTCACGGTCGACCGCGCGGTGGGTCAGGCCGCGGTTGCCGGTTCTCGCCAGCACGGTCGTCGCCGCCGACAGGATCTCGCGGCGCCTCGGGGTGAGCCCGTCGGTCCTGGGGGGCACGGCACTCCTGTGTCGGTTCGGTTCGGGGGTCGGGTCGGGTCGGGTGGGTCGGGTCGGGTGGATCGGGATGGCGGTCGGGTCACGGTGACACGCGCCATACGGCGGCCGCTTGCGTGGGTGGTAGGAGAGAGTAGTCTTCTACGTACGTAGAACCTACATCTGTAGAAAGGCGTCGTCATGCAGCTCCTGGATCCCACCGCCCTCACCGTCCTCCTCGTCGTCGTCGGCATCGCCGCCCTCGCCGTCGTCGGCCTGCTGGCCGCCACGCTCGTCGTCGGCGTGCGGAGCACCCGCCGCGACCGCCTGGCCCGCCACGAGTCGATCCCCGCCTACTACGGCCGTCTGCGCTTCGTGCACTGATCGCCCGCCCCGGACGCATCTGCGACGATCGGGGCGTGCGCCATCTGTACCGCTGCCCGCTGAGGTGGGCCGACCTCGACCTGCTGGGCCACGTCAACAACGTCACCTACGTCGACTACCTCCAGGAGGCGCGGGTCGACATGTTCCGCACCCACGCCCCCGACAGCAGGGCCGAGGACCTGGCCGAGGGCGTCGTGGTCGTCCGGCACGAGGTGACGTACGTGTCCTCCCTGACCTTCGGGTTCGAGCCGGTGGCGATCGAGTGCTGGGTCACCGAGATCCGTGCCGCCAGCTTCACGATGGCCTACGAGGTCTTCGAGGAGGACGAGTCGGGCGAGCGCACGGTGTTCCTCCGCGCGCGCACGGTCCTGACGCCCTACGTCTTCGCGACCGAGCGTCCTCGCCGCCTCCACGAGGAGGAGCACGAGGCGCTCTCGCAGCTCCTCGAGCCCGACGCGCCGGTCCGTCCGCGACCGGCGCCCGAGGTCGTCGACGTGCCGGGCGGCCACTACCCG
>Ga0172374_1001996_pt1 | contig 13266 bp, 13 predicted proteins | sample LakKiv3m_FD_114536 | JGI IMG/M metagenome (GOLD analysis project Ga0172374, IMG submission 114536) | Freshwater microbial communities from Kabuno Bay, South-Kivu, Congo - kab_092012_10.3m | ecosystem: Environmental > Aquatic > Freshwater > Lake | place: Democratic Republic of the Congo... | reverse complement strand
CGCTGTGTCCTCCGCCGCGCACGGCGAGCGCCAGCCCGTGCGTCCGCGCGTATCGGATGCCTGCCTGAACGTCTTCGACGTCGGCGCAGCGGATGATCGCCCGCGGATGCCGATCGATGAGCCCGTTCCACACCGCTCGCGCGTCGTCGTAGGCCGGATCGCCCCGCACGATCACCGTTCCGGTGAACAGTTCGTCCGGTACTTCTTCGTGCTGATTCGCGTCGCCCATGGCCGCTGCCCCATCCGCGTCGACGTCCGGTGCACCCCACATGCACACCTCTCACGCCGGCCTCGGTGTCAGTACTACACCCGTCTCGCGGTGTGTCAAGACGTGCGTGACCGGTGGCGCACCGGATGCGCCGCGCGGGGACCGCTCCGGAGACGACAAAACCCCCGGAAATCCGGGGGTCCTGGTCTGTAGCAGGAGCGGGGCTTGAACCCGCGACCTCACGCTAATGGCGCGAGGTCCTCTTTCCACCTGATAACCCTGATTCTATGGCACCAACTCGCTGTTCCTACGAGTTCCTACGGGTATGTACACGGTCACAAAGTGGATTTGCGGACACAAAACGGACGACTTTCTGAGAACTGTCCAGGCTCAGATCCGGTAGTCGTGGTTGAGGACCACGCGGCCCGTTCGATCGCCCAGCGAGCATCGTCCAGAAGTGGAGGCATGGCGGCGATGCGGCCTTCTGCTCGACGTAGGAGGGCCGGGCGGAGGCGTCATTTCGCGCTTCGACCCAGTCCGGTGAGCATCACGATCCTGCCAGGTCACCCCCGCACGCAGGCTCCTAGCGATCTGGTCTTTGATGGCGGTGTCGACGCTGCGACCTCATCAACGGATGTCGCGAAGCTCTCGGCGAAGGTGAAGCGTCGATCTAGCACCCAACCTTGCCTCGCTTTGCCGATGAGGTGATGTCGGCGCCGATAGGCTAGTCAAGATGGTTACTAGTCTCACCGTGCGTCAAGCAAAGGTGAAAGATCATCAGGGACTGATAATGAACATCATTCTCAGTCTCGCGGTGATCGTCTTGCTTGCTTTCGGTGTGGCCTCCACGGTCCACATGGAGCGCAGCAGCGATGAGCTGCCATCAACTGCAGCGCAGTCGAGCATCGTTAGTGCTGATCGGGGACTTCTGGCTAGCAATGACGCGGCTCCTGAAGCGGTCGGTGGCGCTGCACTGTGCCTTGCAGGAGCGCTGTTCAGCTTCGTGATGCTCTGGCGGATCCTCACAGGCCCGACGCTCATCGGATGCACGCGTGGGCGCGGCCGCGAGCTGATGCGCGACATGACTCAGTTTTCACGCTCGACACGTTTTCGGGGTCTTCGACCGTCATTGACGCAACTGGCGCTGTCCCGGACCTGATTCTCTGAGCCGTCTTACGAACCTCTCGCAGGCATTCCCCGAGAGATCCGTTGCCGTGCCGATGCCACACTTGGAGAACCTCGATGCCACGTCCTGATGCCCAGCCCACCCCGATTAAGGCCACCCCACACCCGCGTTCACCGCGAGGCATTGCCGTGTTCGCAAGCACCTTGGTTGTTCTCCTTCTCGTCGGAGGGTGCGCGCCAACCGTCGAGCTGAAGCCTGCTGACCATGCGAACGCCCCGGAGTGTGCGGATCTTACGGTCCGTCTACCGGATGTTATCGGCGAGCTTCCCACCCGAACGACGGACGCGCAGGCGACGGCTGCGTGGGGCGACCCCACGGCCGTGGTCGTCAGATGCGGGCTCGAATCGCCCGCTCCCACCACGTTGCAGTGCGTCACCATCGGGGCGGTGGACTGGATCATCGATGACTCCGACTCCCCGAATCTGCGCATGACGACCTATGGGCGAGAACCGGCGGCTCAGGTTTATGTCGACACCACCCGACTCTCGGCGGACAAGGCACTGGAGGCCCTTGCACCAGCAATGCAGAAGCTGCCCAAGACGGGAGCGTGCACCGCTCCTGATATTGATACGGACACGATGTCGGCCCCGCAGGCTCTACCCGATGAAACCGAGAGCCGTTCGTGAAGCCGGCGAGCTTGCGAATGGCAGGGCCCGCGATCCTGATCGCCGCGGGAGCTTTCACTCTGGTTGTCTGTTTGATCATCGGTGGCGGTGCGGCGCCTCGGGTAACCAGCGATCCAGGGGCTCTGGTTCGTTGGGGGCTGCCGACTGCCAAGCTCTTCGTGAACTTGTCCGCCGCAGTCATGTCGGGTTCTGCCGTGCTCACGTTGTTTGCGCTTCGCGCCGGTAAGAAGGAGTACGACACGGCACTGGATCTGGCGTCGGCCGGAGCGGCTGTCCTCACGGTCAGCAGCGGCGCCACCGGGTTCCTTACCTTTCTGTCCTCGTTCAATCCGCAGGTGTCGTTGGGAGCGGAGTTCGGCCAGCAGCTGGGACGATTCCTGTTGGAGACCGAGCTCGGACGCGTGTGGTTGATCACGACGGTCGCCGCGGCCACGATCACGGTGCTCGCTTACGCGTTCCGCCGCTGGGGTGCAGCGGCGCTCATCGGAGTGTTTTCCTTGATGAGCTTGGTCCCGATGGCGACGCAGGGTCATTCGGGCAGTCTCGCAAACCACGACGCTGCCGTCATGGCCCTGGTCCTGCACATCATCGGTGCCGCGGTGTGGCTCGGTGGACTCGTGACTTTGGTGTTCCTGCGTTCCTGCATGCAGGAGACGAGGATGCGCGTCATCGTCGAAAGATATTCGACTCTCGCGCTGGTCGCGTTCATCGTCGTATTCGTGTCCGGCATCGCGAGAGCGCTCACGTCGATCACGGACTGGGGCGACCTGATCAGCGCTTATGGGGCGGTACTCGCTCTCAAAGTCCTAGCTCTGGCCGCGCTCGGGGCGCTGGGGACCGCGCACCGACGGAGGTTCATCCGTCGCGGCGTAGGTGAGCGGGGCGCCTTCTGGGCGTTCATCGCCGTCGAGTTCGCGGTCATGGGGTTGGCCAGCGGTGCGGCCACAGCATTGGCGCGTACCCCCGCGCCCGCCGATACCAGCGCGCCCCCACTGACGACGCCTGCCGAGATCCTCACCGAAGCCCCGCTCCCGGCAGAACTCACGGCCGAGCGATGGTTCGTCAGCTGGGACATCGATCTTCTTTGGATTCTGATTGCCGGCTTCGGGATCTTCTTCTATCTTGTCGGTGTCCGCCGTCTCCGGCGACGCGGCGAGCTATGGCCCGCGTCACGTACGCTCTCCTGGGTCGCCGGGATGCTTCTGCTGGTCTGGGTGAGCTCCGGTCCGATCTCGGTGTATGCGGATTATCTGCACAGCGTGGATGCGCTCAGCCGAGTACTGCTGGCCGCTGTCGTCCCGCTGCTTCTCGTGCTCGGCGCCCCGTTCACGCTCGCGATGCCAGCAATCACCAGCCGCACCGATCAGAGCCGAGGCGTGCGCGAGTGGATGCAGGTAATCGCCCGGGCACGGCCAGTGAGACTCCTCATGCATCCCATCGTCGCAACCTGCCTGTTCGCGGTGGTGCTGTGGGCGACGAGCGCAACCGGGACTCTTCGATGGACACTGGTCGACCCCCTCGCCCACGAACTCCGTGTCGTGGCGCTGCTCGTCGCAGGCAGTGTCCTGGTGCACTCGCTGATCTCCGCCCGACAGGTGCGGTCTCGAGTTCTGCGCGTGATCATCATCGCGTCAGCCATCTTGACACCCGCTGTTCTGGGTGCGTGGGTCGTCATCCAGAACGGCCTTATCGCAGCTAACTGGTTCGGGGCGATGGGACGCACCTGGGGTCCTGATCCTCTTGCCGACCAGCGCACAGCCGGATTCGTGCTCGCGACAGGTGCTGTCGGTCTTGTGCTGGCAGCTCTTTTCGGGCACCGTCAACGAACGCGGAAGCCATGAGCATCTCGGATCCCGACCGGGCTGGTCTGCTGGGCGCCACGATCGTCCACCATCCCGCTGCCAGGCCTCGACGAGCACCTCCCGCGCGCTCATCCCGTCACTTTCGCCCACATTCCCCTTCCTCCAGACCTCGCCGTGTCTCACGACATCCCTAAGGATTAAGCCATGCCCACGAAACTCACACGCTCGATACGCCTGACCGCGATTGCCGTCATCACCTCTGCCATCACGACCTTGCTGTTCGCCGCCCCGGCCGCCGCCCATGACAACCTTCTCGACTCCGCACCGTCCGCCGGCGATACGGTCACAACCCTGGAAGCGGTCTCGCTTACCTTCAGCGGCGAGCTGATCGACTTCGGGCAGGCGAGCTTCGCTCAGGTCCAGGGGCCCGACGGCCTGTACTACGAGACGTCGTGCTCGACCATCGACCTGAATGTACTGACCACCCCGGTCGCGCTCGGCGAGGCGGGGACCTACACGATCCTCTGGAACGCGGTCTCCAGCGATGGCCACCCGATCTCGGAGTCCTTCGAGTTCCAGTACGCACCAGAAGAAGGCACCGAGTCTGCACTCGGATGGGATCTGCCGGCCTGCGAGAACGAGCGGATCCGCGCCCAACCCGGAGCAGTCGTGGCGGCGTCCCCCACGCCCACTCAGAGCGCGCAGGACGAAGCAACCACCCCCACTCCCGCGAAGACGGACAGCGCATCCGACGGATCCTCCGAGGGCGTTGTCGTTCTCTTCATGCTTGGAGGAGTGTTCGTTCTCGCCGCCGTGATTGCGGCGGCGTTCTGGCTCATCCGAGCACGTCGCCGCCGCACCGAATAGGCATGGCTGGCGGCGGTCAAAGGGCTCTCAGACGTCTCTGCTCATCACTCGACGCCTAGCATCGTCAATCGTGATCCCTGCCCGTGCCTCATTGGGCCGACAGTTCCCTGCCCGCTCAAAGAAAGCGCAAACACGGGACGAGTACAATGCGGAGGATGCACCGTTCGTTGCGGATCCCCGATCCCACGCGAACGCACAAGCAGTTATTGATAATGCGGCTCATTACCAGTATCGGGCTATCGCTGCTCCTGCTCTTCAGTGTCGCCGCCACGACGGGGCATACGGACACCCAGAACGGCGAGAAGGTTCCCTTCGCCATGACAGAGTTCGACGGTGCCGGCGTCGATCCCAGTACACAGCAGATCGTCACTGTCCCGGGAGACGTGAACGCATCTCTAGGAGTCGCTCTGTGCGCCCTGGGCATCCTCTGCGGACTTACGGCGATCATCCTGGTCCTGAGGCTGTTCTGGTCTCCTCAACTGGCTTCCCCTCTCCGCGCCGGACCGCGCCCCTTAGCCCGCGCATCGGTGTTCACCTCGCCCCTGCGCACTACTGCATTGTCCCTCACCCAGCTCGGCCTCTCGCGAACCTGACGTCCGATGCGCCGCCTTCACGGCGGCGATTCCACGAGCTCACGCTCATCTTGTCGTTCGTCCTCGTCGTGTCATTGGAGTACCCGTTGAAACCTGGTGTGAAAGCCGGCATCGTCACTGCTGCAGTCGTCGTAGTGCTGATGCTCATCGTGTTCGTCGTCGTCATCGTCAATCAGAACGGAAAGGAGCCGCCCACCTCCGACGGTTCCGCCCCCTCCGCGCCCGTCCAGCGCGAGAACTCGCATGTGCTCGACGACGGCGGTGAAGGTGCCATCACCGTGGTCGAGTTCCTGGACTTCGAGTGTGAAGCCTGCGGCGCCTTCTACCCGATCGTGGAGGATCTGAGGGCAAAGTACGACGGGAAGATCACCTACGTCGTCCGTTACTTTCCCCTCCCGGGTCACCTGAACTCGAGGAACGCTGCCCTCGCCGCCGAAGCCGCCGCGCAACAGGGACGACTCGATGACATGTACCGCGAATTGTTCGAAACCCAAGCGGAATGGGGCGAAGCCCAGGAATCACGTGCAGATGTTTTCCGCGGGTTCGCTGAACAATTGGGCCTAGACATGCCCGCATACGACAAGGCCGTCGCTGACCCGGCTACGACCGCACGCATCGATGTGGACTTCAACGACGGCCAGGCCCTCGGAGTCGACAGCACCCCGACGTTCTACGTCGATGGAGAGAAGCTCCAGTTGCAGCAGTTCGACGACCTGGAGAACGCCATCAAGGCCGCGTTGGAGACGCAGTGACGATTCTGGGACTGTCACACCGTCGTGTGATCATTGTCGGCGCCGGACATACCGGGCTGGCAGTCGCGGGCGCGCTCAGAAGCAGTGGTCTGATCCCGCAGAAGGATTTCACCGTCATCGACGCGAACACGAACGGCCAACGCTCGTGGGCCGCACGCTGGCATTCCATGGTGCTCCTCAGCGATGCGCACCACAGCGCGATCGCCGGCCGACCGCTTCCCGGCGACCCATCCCGACGTCCACGTGCGGACGAAATGGAGGAGTACCTCGCCGCGGTCGAAGCTTCGCTCGGCGTGGCCGTGATGTGGGGTATCCGCGCCGCTAGCGTAGATCCTCGTGGCAGCGGCTCGACTCTCCTGCTTTCGACTAGCGAGGGGCAGGTTCAAACCCGCAACGTGGTGTGCGCGACGGGTTCTTCATCCCGACCTTGGATCCCGGCCTGGGCTGCGGACCTCGCTGTTCCAGGCGCGGCAATACACAGTGCCGACTATCAGTTTCCTCGACAGATTCCCCACGGCGACGTGCTGATCATCGGCGGTGGGGACAGCGGAGTGCAGATCGCACGGGAACTCGCCCACTCACACAGCGTCACGCTGTCGACCCGATCCCGGGGCCGCCCAAATCGCGAACAGGACACGAGACGTTGGTCGTGGCTTGCGCACCGGCGCTCCACGCCACTGGACGGAGCTGTGCACGCAGAGTTGCAACAACACGGAGTGTCGATAGCGCCGCCCGCTCATGGCGCTGACGGGGGATACGTCATCTTCGAGGACGGCATGCGAGCGAAGCCGCAGTCCGTGGTCTTCGCCACCGGGTATCTACCCGGTGATGATTGGCTTCCTCCAGTAGTCCGTGGCTCAGGAGCCAGCCGCGGGCGATTCGGAACGACTTCCATGCCGGGCTTGTTCGTGGCGGGCATCCCCGGTTACAGCAGACCGGGGTCAGACAGCTTTGCCGGTGCGCAGCGGGACGCAGTCTCGATCGCACGGCGCATTATGAATCGCCCCTAGGCAAGAGGAGAAGCATATGGGCGTCCAACATGATCACGCGTCGGTCGGGACACCTCGGCGGCGTCTGCTGATCGCGTTCGCCATCACGTCGATGGTCTTTATCATCGAAGTCGTTGGAGCAGTCATCACCGGCAGCCTTGCGCTGCTTGTTGATGCTGCCCATATGCTGACCGACGTGATCGGCCTTGCCCTTGCCGTCACCGCGGCACACCTGATGAATCGGGAACCGTCCGCCCGGCATACCTGGGGCCTGCGCCGAGCGGAGGTCCTCGGTGCACTTGCTCAGGCGGCGCTCCTTCTCGGCGTCGGGATCTTCGCACTGGTCGAAGGAGTGCGGCGCCTGTTCGAGCCCCCGGAGATCGCATCCGGCAGCTTGCTGTTCTTCGGGATCGTCGGCTTACTCGCCAACATCGCTTCCCTGTTTGTCCTCATGAGTGGACGCAAGGCGAATCTCAACATGCGTGCGGCGTTCCTCGAGGTCTTAAATGATGCACTCGGATCCGTCGGAGTGATCGTCAGCGCGATCCTGATAGCGACGCTCGGCTGGTACCGAGCGGATGCGGTTGCGGGCATCGTGATCGCGCTATTGATCATTCCGCGCACCCTAATTCTGCTGCGTGCATCCGGGAGCGTTCTCCTCGAGTCCACGCCACCTGGGCTGGACCTTGATGACGTCCGCCGGCATCTGCGCGAGTTGCCTCACGTCGTCGACGTGCACGATCTACACGCCTCACAGGTGTCCACCGACCTGCCGACTCTGAGCGCCCACGTCGTGATCGACGATGAGCTCTCGCAGGAGGCGTCGTCTGCGCTTCTCCGTTCGCTTCAAGAGTGTGTTGCGGAGCACTTCGCGGTCAGCGTCGAGCATTCCACATTCCAGATTGAGCCAAGATCTCACCCTGACGAGCACGCGACTCACGCGTGACGACTTCGGAGCGCCCAACGTTCGAAGACCTATCTAAGGAGAATCATGATGAAATGCCCTGTTGACGGTGCTGATCTGCTGATCACCGACCGATCCGACGTTGAGATCGACTACTGTCCACAATGTCGTGGCGTGTGGCTGGACCGCGGCGAACTCGACAAGATTATTGACCGCAGCGCAAGTTCGCTGACGACTCATGCGAATGATCGAGACCGCCGCCGAGATGACCATGGTGGCCATGAGCGTGGTCGCGGCCGTGATGGTCGCCGTCGAAATGAGGGGTTCCTTGGTGATCTGTTCGACTTTTGAATCCCACGAATCATCTACGCCCCCCTCGACCGAGTCCAGACGGAAGTCGACGTTTCGTCTGGTCGTCGTAGTTGCGGCACTCAGCGCCGGGGTGCTGTTCGTCGGAGCTGAAGCCGCGACGGCGTCGTCGTCGTCCAACTGGTCTGCCAGTTCCACGCCAGCTCCCATGGAAACGCCACCCCCGACCCCGACCCCGACTCCGACTCCGACCCCGACCGAAGCCACGGACAAGCCGCACCAGGAACTGGTTGATGAACAGGGATCGGAGCGCGGTGACCTCGGATTCCTTGGCGTCGTCTTTGTGGCGGGTCTTGGATTTATTCTCGCCGCGGGAGCGGTCGGTGCCCTGTTGGTTGCCCGCGAACGGCGCCGTCGAGATCGAGCCGAGGCCGCATCGAAAAGGGGGCATTCAAATGATGGATAAGAAGAAGACGCCACCATATGCCTTCGCGTTCATCGTCGCTGGGCCGGTCGTGCTCATTGATCAGGCGAGCAAGGCCGCCGCGCTTGCCGAGCTGAGCGAGTCGGAGCGCATCCCGCTGCTGGGCGACCTGCTCGGCTTGCAACTGGCGTTCAATCCAGGTGCGCTCCTGTCGTTCGGATCCGAGGTGACATGGGTGCTGACCGTCCTCGGCGTGGGAGTCACGGTCACGCTGTTCGTCGCAGCGAAGCGCTCGCGAAGCATCTGGTGGGCCACTGGAATCGGATTCATCCTCGGCGGCGCCATCGGCAACGTCCTGGATCGCTTGTTCTCCCCGCCCGGATTCGGACGCGGGCATGTGACTGACTTCCTGGCTTACGGGAACTGGTTCATCGGCAATCTCGCCGACATAGCCCTCGGAATTGGGGCCGTCATCCTCGGTCTCGGGCTCTGGATTCGCCGGCGGGCCGCATCACAAGAGCCCGGCGCCACGTCCGTACCGGCCGAGGATGCCCAGGTGTACGGATCATGACGCAGAAGAAACGCGCCCCATCCGTCTATCAGCGTAATGCGCTCGCTCCGAGCCTGATCGCTGCCGCAGTGCTCTTCCTCGCACCAGTCCTGCTGACCACTAGTTGGTCGACGGTCGTGCTGTTCGTGACCTCGATCCTCGCGATCATAGTCAGTTGGTTCGCGTTCCAGGCACGGCAATGGTGGTGGATCCCCGTGTTCGTCGCCGTAGCGGTGATCTGGAACCCTGTGCTTCCGTTCCCGTTCACGGGGCCCGTCTGGATCGGGGTGCAGCCCGCCGCTGCGGTGCTCTTCCTCGTTGCGGGGAGTTTGGTCAAGGTCCCGAGGCCGTGACAGTCGACAACATCGTCTGCTGCGTCGTGCTGCGCCCCGTGCAAGGTGCGCCAAGAAGGAGGCAATAACACCGCGATGATCCCGGCTCGCCCACCCGTGCACGTCACCGGAGCTGCCCGCTGCCGTGGCGACGTCCGCTGTGCCCGGTGGTGTCCATCGACGATGCCTGCGGAGCTCGTCGATATCCAGGCTGTGAGGTCTGTTCGATGAGCCCCTGGATCCCGGAATCTCCTCCGACGCTCGCCGACTACTTCGCTGTGCTTCCTGGCCCCCTTCCTGTGTTGCCGATGCTGGCGACGGTCCTGGCCGTGGTGTACCTGGCGGGTGCGATCCGTCTATGGCGCCACGGGCGACGGTGGCCCGTGTGGCGCACGGCCAGCTTCCTCCTGGGATGCGTGCTACTTGCCGGTACCACCGGCCTTGGCGTCGAGGCCTACGGACATGCGCTGCTGTCGGTGTTCATGTTCCAGCAGTTGACGCTGATGATGGCGATCCCTCCTCTGCTGGTGCTCGGCTCCCCCGGGACCCTCCTTCTGCGCGCCACCCCTCACCGCGGGGTGGGACGGGTTGTTCTTCGAGCAGCACACGCCGGGTTGCGTAGCCGTGCAGCCCGGTGGGTACTCAGCCCCTGGTTGGCCCTGCCGATCTATCTGGCGGCGTTCTACGGCCTGTATCTGGCAGGCCTCGCTGACCGCATCCTCGCCACCATCGGGGGCCATATGGCACTCGAGGTCGCATTCCTCGTCGCCGGGGTCCTGTTCACCATCCCCGTGCTCAGCTCAGACCCGCTACCAATGCGGCTCAGCCACGGCGGGCGTGCGATCGATGTCTTCGCCGAAGCTGCTCTGCACGCGTTCTTCGGCGTCTTCCTGATGATGGCGACCACCATGCTCGTCACCCAGTTCGTCTCACCCACAGAGGCTCTCGGTCTCGACCCGCTCGAGGACCAGCGCCTCGCCGGAGGACTGGCATGGTCATACGGGGAGGCACCCACCTTGCTGATGCTCGTGTACGTGATGCATCGATGGTTCCGCGAGGACACAGCCCGTGCTGCAGCGGAAGACCGGTACGCAGACGTGCACGGCACGACCGAGTTAGATGCGTACAACGCCTATCTCGAGACGCTGCGTAAAAAGGTGCCTGAACGATGACGACCGCTGCACTCCCGCGGCGCGAACCACCCCGAGCCGCTCCGACAGCCCCCTCCTCGGTATGCTCCGACGCGCCGATGCTGCGTCTGCGCATCGCACTGCCTCTCGCCGTGGTCGCCGGCGTGCTCCTCGACCTGTCCACTCCCGACGTGGGATGGTGGCCGCTCGCGTTCATCAGCGTCTCGCTCTCCCTCATGACCCTTATCGGACGAAGCATCGGGGGTGCCCTTGCGGTCGGAATCCTGTTCGGCGCCAGCTTCTACACCCTCCACCTCGCCTGGGTTGGCCAGTTCCTAGGCCCCGTGCCCCGCCTCGCGCTCTCCAGCCTGGAGACGCTGTTACTTGGCCTCGGTGCCATCCCCCTTGCTCTCGCCTATCGATGGACGCGCCACCACCCGCGTCGTGGCGCGAGCCAGATCGTCGTCGTGTCAGTGATGATCGGTGGGCTGTGGACCGCCCGGGAAGTTGTCGTTGGCTCCTGGCCGTACAGCGGGTTCCCGTGGGCGCGCCTGGGGATGACACAGGTGAACGGCCCGTTTCCGGAAGCGGCTTCCTGGATCGGCGTCACCGGGCTGTCGTTCCTCGTTGCTGTGGTTTCTGCCGCGTTGGTGCAGTGGATTCGCGCCGGCGGCCTGACATTCCCACAAGGATCCATCTTCCCGGTCGTCATCATCGGCGTCCTCGCCGTGACACCGCAGTTCCCGACCACCAGCGCCGGGACCTTCACCGTCGGGTGGGTGCAAGGCAACGGCCCGTCCGGATACTTCGACGAAAAGGCACCCGGAGACATCCTCCGGACATATTCCTCGGCCACCGAGCCACTGTATGGGGAGCCGATGGATCTCATCGTGTGGCCGGAGGGAGCCATCGACTCCGATCCGCTCCGCGACCGCGACACCGCCGCGAAGTTGGACCAGATCGCCACTGCTGCCGGAGCACCGCTCCTGGTCAACGCTGCAACCGCCCGCGGAGAGAAGACCTTCAACACCTCGATCCTGTGGACGCCCGGAGCAGACAAACCTCAGCTTCACGACAAGGTGAACCCGGTGCCCTTCGGCGAGTACGTGCCCGACCGATGGCTGTATGAGAAGATCGCGCCAGATCTGGTCGGTCTCATCCAACGCGAATACACCCCCGGGACGAACCCACCCGTCGTGACCGTGGGCACAACACGTGTGGGCCTGGCGATCTGCTTCGACGTGATCTTCGACGACGTGATCCGCGCCGGCGTCGAGGGCGGCGCGGGGCTTTACGTGTTCCAGACGAACAACGCCGACTTCCGCGGCTCCGACGAGAACCTGCAGCAGCTCGCCTTCGCGCGAATGCGGGCGATCGAGACAGGCAGGTCGGTGATCAATGTCTCCACGGTCGGAACCAGCCAAGTCATCGATCCTGCAGGGAAAACCGTCGACACGATCGGCGTCGACGTCGCGGCTGCCAACATCACCACGGTTCCGCTGCGCACGGGGCTGACGGCCGGCGTAACCCTCGGCCCTTGGCTGTCCTTGCTCGTGCCCGCGGCGGCGCTCGCGCTCGTCGCCATCGCAGGATTCATCGATTTTCGTCGACGTCAACCCGATCGTCGACCCCACCCGCTGGAGAGGAGACCCGCACCTTGACTTCGCCCCGACCCCACCTCTCGAGTCCCGAGAAGCGTCTGCGTCGTGATCGCACCGGCAGACCGGATACGCACGCCGCTGAGCCGGCGGACGAGGAACATCCACTCACCCGTGCCGCCCTCCGGCGGCAGCGTGCGGTATCCGTCCCGAGTGTGAGCGAGCAACCGCCGCTCCAGTCGGAGGAGGCACGGACCAGGACCTCCCTTGACCGGGAGACCGGCCCCGAGACCCCGCTGGCGCCCTCCGTCTGCCCACGCACCCCTGTGCGGTCGCCGCAGTTGACGATGTCTACCCCTGCCGGTAATCGCGCTCGTCGCGTCGGCAGGAAGCTGTTCGCCATCGGCGTTCTTGCGGTGGCAGGGTCGTTCGCCGTCGGGATGACCATCCCCGCCACCGTCGCAGGTGGCCCAGCCTTGGATACCGCAAGCCGATACCGCACCCCCGTGGAGACGACAAAGGTTTCGGATGATCAGATCCGAGCCTTCGTCACTCCCGGCGAGATACGCACCGAACAACTGGACAGACAAGGCGGCTTCAGCGTCGCCTCGGTCGCGGATCTCGCCGCCGTGGCGGGAATCAGATACTTCACCGGCGCCATCCTCGCCGACCCGAGCGCCGCAGTGCAGTGGCCGTTCCCGGTCGGCGTTCCCACCTCATCCAATTACGGTCCACGTGGGGGCCGGCAGCATGAGGGCGCCGATTTTGCTCCCGGGGAGGGAGCGGAGATCCAGGCGATCGCCGATGGAGTGGTGCGCGTCGCCACGGAACAAGGCGGTGCCTTCGGCGTGACCGTGTACATCGAACACGTCGTCGACGGTCGCACCGTCTTCAGTCGCTACGCCCACATGCAGTACGGTTCGTTGATGGTGTCCGAGGGACAGCAGGTCAGCGCAGGACAGAAGGTCGGTCTCGTCGGCAACACGGGCAGGAGCT
>Ga0172374_1001991_pt1 | contig 13282 bp, 9 predicted proteins | sample LakKiv3m_FD_114536 | JGI IMG/M metagenome (GOLD analysis project Ga0172374, IMG submission 114536) | Freshwater microbial communities from Kabuno Bay, South-Kivu, Congo - kab_092012_10.3m | ecosystem: Environmental > Aquatic > Freshwater > Lake | place: Democratic Republic of the Congo... | reverse complement strand
GGTGGGGCAGGATTTATTGGATCTGCTACAGCCAAAGCGTTGATGGACAGGGGGGACAAGGTCGTTCTGATTGATAATTTTAATGATTATTATGATCCGAAACTCAAGCAGGACAGAATTAAAAAACTCCTCAAAGGTTATGACTTCAAGCTATACAAAACGGATATCCGTGACGCCAAGGCGTTGGAAAAAATTTTCAAGAAAGAAAAAATCGATAAAGTGATTCATTTGGCGGCGATGGCCGGAGTGCGCAGTTCACTCTCTAATCCTTTTTTGTATGAAGAAGTCAATGTTCGCGGAACGATGAATTTGCTTGAATTGAGCGTGAAATATAAAATCAAAAATTTTGTTTATGCCTCATCTTCATCCGTTTATGGAACCAACTCCAAACAGCCATTTTCTGAATCCGATTCGGTGGATACGCCGATTTCACCCTATGCGGCCACCAAAAAAGCCACGGAACTTTTGGCGCACGTTTATAACCACATTTATGGACTGAATGTTACAGCTTTGAGATATTTTACCGTGTATGGTCCGTGGGGCAGACCGGATATGGGAGTGTTTAAATTCATCGAGAACATTATCCGCGGAAAAGAAATCGAAGTTTTCAATTATGGAAAAATGCGCCGCAATTTCACTTATATCGACGACATTGTTTCCGGAACGATTACTGTTTTGGATAAATGCAAGGGATATGACGTGATGAATATCGGAGGGGATTGTGACGAAGCATTGATGGACTATATCAAAACCGTGGAGAAATTTGCCGGAAAAAAAGCCAAGAAAAAAATGATGCCGATGCAGCCGGGGGACGTTCAGGCAACCGTGGCGGATATTTCCAAGTTACAAAAACTTGGCTGGAAACCGACTACCCGCATCGAGGAAGGAGTGGAAAAATTTGTGGAGTGGTATAAGAATTATTATAAAATTTAAATTTTATAATAATTTGTCACTGGTCAATTGTCACTAAAATAAAATGATAGAAAGATTGAAAAAAAATATTTTTGTAAGAAATAGCGCGATTCTTTTTGGAGGGACGATGATGGCCAATGTTTTGAATTATATTTTCCATTTGGCTATCGGAAGGCTTGTCAGTGTCGAAACATATGGAGAAGTGCAATCCATAACGGCTTTGATAAACATAATAATCGTGCCGGCGGCGACATTGACGATGGTGGCGGCGAAATACGCCGCTTGTTCGAAAGCCGATGACAACAAAAAAGAATCTTTGGAGATTTTCAAATATTTGAATAAAAAAGTTTTTATTTACGGTCTTCCGATTTTCATCGTCGCCGTGATATTTTCCCCGTATGTCGGAAATTTCTTGAACATACGAAACGATTTCGCTTTGTTTCTGATGTGGCTGATGATGTTCGGATCGTTTTTCACCAACATCAATGTCGGAATTCTGAACGGTTGGCAGAAATTCAAAAGTTCCAGTTGGGTAAGCGCTTTCGGTGCTTTGGTCAAATTGATAGCGGGAGTGGTTTTGGTCAAAATAGGTTTCGACCTCAATGGGGTTATGGGAAGTTTGGCATTGGGAGCTGTCGCTTCGTATATAGCTTCGATATATACATTGAAATTTTTGTTGACAGATAAAAATGAAAAAAAAGACCAAGCGCAAGAATGCATAAGCGGTATAAACTTCAATTCCATAAAAGGATATGCGATGCCGGCTTTTATCGGGTCGCTGGCTATAAACATATTGGGAAACGCCGATATGATAATGGCCAAGCACAACTTGGAAGCCGAAGTTGCCGGACAATACGGCGCGTTGACCATCGTATCCAAGATAATATATTTCGGAACGGGAGTTTTGGCGACGGTGCTTTTTTCGATGTCGGCAGAAGACAATCACAAAAAGCAAAATCCGATAATGCTTTTACGTAACGCTTCAATACTGATGTTTTTGCTGACCGGTTTCGCGACGATGGCTTATTTTATTTTCCCTGAAATTATCTTGGGGATGCTTTTCGGGAGCAAGTATTTCGCAGTTTCCCATTTTCTCGGATGGTTCGCCGTTCTGGTGTCGTTGTTTTCTTTTTCCAATCTCTTGTTTTTATATCTCATTTCCATCCATCGGACAAAAATCGTTTATTATTTATTGGGGGTCTCGGTTTTTTTCTCGATGTTGATTTTATTTTACGGCAAAAGCATTTATGCTATAATCACGTTAATGTCGTCGGCGCAGATTTTCGCTATCGTCGGCGCCTTGATTTCCCTTTACGATAAAAAGAATGACCAATGACAAAATGGAAAAAAACAAGCTTATTTCAATAGTCGTTCCGGTTTATAACGAAGAGAAAAATATCGGTGTTTTTTATGATGAAATAGCAAAGGTATTTGAAAAAATAAGCGCATATGATTTTGAAATAATTTTTGTCAATGACGGAAGCAAAGACGGAAGCATTTTGAAACTTGATGAAATGGCGCGAAAAGACCAGCGCGTTAAAATTTTGGACTTTTCCAGGAATTTCGGAAAAGAAGTGGCCACATCGGCCGGATGCTATCATACCAAAGGGGATGCGGTCATCACAATGGATGCCGATCTGCAACATCCGCCTAGTTTGATTCCCGAGTTTATCAGGAAATGGGAAAATGGTTCGGAAGTCGTGTATACCGTAAGATTGGAAAACAAAGGTGCCAGCCTGACAAAGAGGATCACTTCCGGAATATATTGGTGGCTTTTCGACAGGATTTCTTCGGTCAATATGGAACCGCATTCGACCGATTTCCGGTTGATGGACAAGAAAGTCATCGAAGCTTTCAGAAAATTTTCAGAAAGAGGAAGGATTTTTCGGGGAATCGTCGATTGGATGGGATACAGGAGGGAAAAAATAGAATTCGTGGCGGACGAACGCAATAGCGGGAAGCCGACATATTCATATGGAAAGCTTTTCGATTTGGCGATAAACAGCTTCACGTCTTTTTCGCTTCTGCCGCTCAGATTGGCCGGATATTTCGGCGTGGCGATAACGTCATTCAGTTTGATGCTTTTGGCGGTGATGTTCGTTTTCGAGTGGTTTATCGATGCCGGAGTGTTCACCTCTCTGGCATTTGTCGTGGTAGCGAACACTTTGTTGATGGGAATCGTTTTGATATCATTGGGATTCATCGCCTTGTATATCGCCAGAATCCATGAGGAGGTCATAAACAGACCGCTTTTCATCATAAGGAACAAAATCAACATTGAGGAAAATGAAAAATGAAAATTCTTTGGATGACATGGAAGGATGGACGGCATCCGCAAGCGGGAGGAGCGGAAGTGGTCAACGAAGAGCTTGCGAAAAGACTTGTGCAAAACGGGCACGAGGTCGTTTTTTTAACGGGAGGATTCGTCGGATGTGAAAAAGAGGAAACGAAGGACGGTTTTAGGATTATAAGACTGGGCGGTCGTTTTTCGGTATATTGGCACGCATTCGGATATTATAGGAAAAATTTGCAAGGTTGGGCCGATTTGGTGATCGACGAGATGAACACGATGCCTTTTTTCGCGAGTTATTATGTGAAAGAAAAAAACATAATGTTCGTCCATCAACTTTGCAGGGAAATTTGGTTTTATCAATTTCCGTTTCCATTCGGCTTGATTGGTTATATGATCGAACCTGTTTATCTCTGGATGCTTCGTAAGAATAAAGTCATCACGGTTTCAGAAAGCACAAAAAAAGATTTGATGCGGTTCGGTTTCAAGGAAGATAATATAAACATAATTTCCGAGGGTATTGAAATGAAGCCGGTTGAAAACCTAGAAAGCGTTGGAAAATATGAAAAAACGACCGTTCTTTCATTGGGATCGGTCAGGCCGATGAAAAGGACATTGGATCAAATAAAAGCTTTTGAAATCGCAAAGGTTGAAATTCCCGATCTGCGCTTGAAAATCGCCGGCGATATGGGCGGAAAATATGGCGAAAAAGTTCTGGATTACATTTCAAAAAGCCGTTATAATGAAGATATGGAATGTTTGGGCAGGGTCGACGATGAAAAAAAGATCGAGTTGATGCAAAAAAGCCATTTGATTACCGTCACCTCCGTGAAAGAAGGTTGGGGATTGATAGTTACAGAAGCCAACAGCCAAGGAACTCCGGCGGCGGTTTATAATGTCGATGGATTGCGTGATAGCGTGAAAAACGGAGAAACCGGAATTTTGGCGAAAAAAAACAACCCGGCGGGATTAGCCGAAGCCATTATCGGGATTTTGAGTGACAAGGATAAATATGAGGAGATGAGAAGAAAAGGGTGGGAATGGAGTAGGGAAATTAATTTTGAGAGGGGTTATAAGGAATTCGTTCTAAACTTTGAATAAATATGAACAATCCGCTTGTTTCAGTTGTGGTGCCCACATACAACTCTTCAAAATTTCTAGAGAGGTGTTTGGAGTCGGTCAAAAATCAGTCATATCAAAACATTGAATTGATTGTGGTGGACAATAATTCCACGGATAGCACAAAGGAAATTGCAAGAAAATATACTGAAAAAGTTTTCAATAAGGGTCCTGAAAGAAGTGCACAGGTTAATTTCGGAGTCGAACAGGCTTCAGGGGAATTCGTGTATAAAGTCGATTCTGATTTTGTTTTGGACAAAGATGTTGTTTTGCAATGCGTCGAGAAAGCAAGTGAAGGCTTTGAGGCGGTGGTCGTTCATAATTCCCCGGACACTTCGGTTTCATGGATCGCCAAAATCAGGAAATTCGAGGTTGATATGTATAAATATGACATCACGCATTCATCAGCCAGATTCGTGAGAAAGGAAGTTTATAAAAAGATAGGCGGATTTAATGAGGAGATTACTGCTGGAGAAGATTATGATTTCCAGAACAAACTGAACAGAGAGGGTTATAAGACAGGATTTATTGATGCGGAAGCGTTGCATTTAGGCGAACCGACGAGTTTTTGGAATCATATGAAAAAATATTATGATTATGGAAAGGATTTTGTTAATTATGCAAGTGAAAATGAGAAGGAATCCAAAGATCAATTAGGATTTTTTAGAAATGTTTATTTAAGGAATTGGAAGAGATTTGTTAAGAATCCACTACTGGGAACAGGGTTTATTTTTTATAATATTTTAAAATATAGCTACGGGGGATATGGATATATTTTTGCTAAATTTAAGCTTGCTCGTATAAATTTTTTTGTGAAACTTTATAATAACGCGGTGATGTTGAACCATGAAAACATAAAAAGTCTTTTTGACGAAAATTGTCAGGCAGCTTTTATAGATTTGGGTTGTGGTGACGGGGATATAACAATGAAAGTTGCCAATAAGATTAAAACTAAAAATATTTATGGTGTTGAAATAGAAAAAAATGATGTAATTCCTGGTAAACAAAAAGGCATTTTAATTAAGGAATTTAATCTAAACAAAAAATTCGATCTCGAAGATAATTTTTTTGATATTGCTTATTCTAATCAGGTTATTGAGCATCTGTATGATTCGGATAATTTCATTTCTGAAATATATAGAATTTTAAAGCCCGGAGGATATGCGGTTATAGGAACAGAAAATGCCAGCAGTTGGTGCAATATTTTCGCAAGCATTATGGGTTGGCAAATTTTCTCGTTAACTAATTTTTCCTCAAAAAAAAGCACAATAGGAAATCCATTGGCAACACTTAAATATCAGGGGCCAAACTTAAAAACATCTCATCATGTTAGAATTTTCAATATAAAGGGCTTGAGGGAGTATTTTACAGTTTTCGGGTTTAATTTGGAGAAGACAGTGGGGGCTGGCTATTTTCCTTTCCCAGCCTATTTTGGGAAATTAGATAAGATCCATTCTCATTTTATTGCATTTAAGATAAGAAAATAAAAAATAATTCATGAAAATAGCTTACATCTCACATCACAAAAGACCGTGTTATGAGTTTAATTGGTTTTCCGAAATGGATTTTGAAAAAATCAAATTTCTTGATACTGATTTTAAATATTACCCGGAAAAACATTCAAAAAATGTTGAATATTGCAAGGTTGATTATGCGGAAAATATTTTTGCAAACAAATTTTTTCATTCAACGGCTAGTCTAATAAGATATAAAAATTTTGAAAGTTATTTAGAAGATGTCGATGTCATTATTGTTCTGGAAGTTTTTTCATCCTTATCGAGGCAATTTTTACAATATTGTAAAAATAAGAATAAGAAAGTCGTTGTTTTAGTCTATGAATTGATAAAAACTCATCCACTTTACTACATCCCAACACATTTTTTTAATAGGAGGTATTGTATCGCAAATGCTGATTTATTTGTATGTGTTTCAGACAAAGCAAAAGAGCATTTACTATCACTTGGTGCTGAAAATAATAAAATAAAGGTGGTTTACCCGGGAATTGAAACAGGAGTTTTTTATCCTACGAAGGATATTGATTCTCGTAATGGAATTGTTTTTGTTGGCAAAGCCGAGTTCCACAAGGGAATAGATATTTTTTTGAATTTAGCATATGAAATAAAAAAAGATTTTAAAGATTTAAATATAGGAATAATTGGGAGCGGTAGGTATAGGGATGATATACTCAATATGCAGAAGAAAATAGAAGGATTGAAATATATAGAAGTAATTGATAATAATAAAATACCCCTAGTTTTAAATGAATATCAGATATATGTTCTACCAGCCAGGGATACTTATAAATTTGGCTTAAAAATTGGCTCTGAGCAATTCGGATTTACCTTGGTGGAGGCGATGGCTTGCGGGTTGGCAGTCGTTTCAACAAAATGCGGAGCCATCCCGGAAATAATAACCCCAGTTAATTTTACTTGTGAACAAGACGATTATAGGTGTTTGTATGGTAGGATCGTTGAATTATTGAAAAATAGAGAGAATATATATAAAATTTCCACTAATAATATTCAAGTAGCTAAAAAAAGGTATGATATAAAGAATCAAAGTTTTAAACTGAAAGAAGTACTGGAAAATGTTGCAAATTAAAGATAGATTATTTTTTTTACTGAATAAAATACTTGATATCAATCCCTTAACTAGGGCCTGTTTTATGGTTTTCTTTCTTAGCTTTTTGACAATTTGGGTGTGGTTTTATGAGGGTAAGTTGATTTTTTCGGCGGATACTGCATTTCCTTTGGATCCAGAGCTTAGTTTTAAGAATTTTTTTTATACATGGAAAGATGAGTTTAGTGGTGGGAATGTTGATGCGACTGGTGTAGCTTTAATTCCATATTATTTTTTTATTTTAGTTCTGAAGTTGATCGGTCTAAACCTTCTTCAATCCCAAGCATTTTTTTTCTTTATCCTTTTATTGTTGTCAGGAATAGGAGTTTTGTTTTTATTTAAAAATATAAGCGAAAAGCTTTATTTTTGGCCCATTTTTATACCGGCGATTTTTTACATGTTTAATCTTTATGTTGCACTTAATGCCTGGAAGCCGCAAATAAATCTGTATATTTTCTATGCCTTTCTGCCTTTTCTGATTTTAATATTTATTAAGTATATAGAAAAAAATAGGAATTATGTGCCTTATTTCGTTTATTTCTCTATTATAAGTAGCTTATTTTTATCATCATCATTTACCAATGTTAGTTATCTTGTTGTATTATCAGTCATCTTATCTGCTGTAAGCATCGCCTTATTTATTAATAATAGAATTTCATTCAGTTTTCTATCCAAGAAGATTTTAATTGCGGCTATCATTTGGCTTCCGTTGAATGCATGGTATTTAATGCCCCAATTTTCTGCATTAGCTGATACAACGTTAAAAGCTACGGGAGGGAACTTTGAGGGATCTATTAATATATTGAAAACTGTAAGTGCAAATGCATCCGTATTAAATCTTTTAAATATACAAGGGTTTCATGCTCTGTATGATCAGGCCGCAGGAGAATGGTTTGAGTGGGCGAATTTATATACGAGTTCACATTTTAAATTGTTAGCATTTACTCTTCCATTCCTGTTGTGTTTATTTGTTTTTAAATTTAAAAAAATAAAGAATAAAAGCTATTCAGCCATGGCGCTAATGTTCATTTTTTTTGGCGTCTTACTCTCAAATGGATCAAACGTTCCCTTTGGTGGTTTTAACTTATTTTTATTAGAAAACTTCCCAATTCCATTTCTTTCGGTTAGGGCTGCATATGAAAAATTTGGAATATTGATTGTAATGGGCTATGTCATATTGTTGTTTATATTGCTTACTGATCTAAATTTTAAAAATAACTTCAGGCGAAATACTTATAGTTTTCTATTATTTCTTTTAATAATGGCATTAGGATTTCCAATGTGGACAGGAAAAATCCATGAAAATAAGTTAGGAGTAAGGCCCTCCGCGACAATAAATATTCCTGGAGATTATTATGATGTAGCCGAAATATTAAGAGAAGATAATTCGTCCTTGTCCATTTCATTGCCTATGCCTCAAACAACCTGGATGTCAAGTAATTGGAATGGTGGTAGGGATGGTTATTTTGGCTCGGATATATTAAGGCTCTTGTCGGACACTCCTATTATATCTACGTTATCGGGAAATCAGGCACTAGATGACCTGGATTCATCTATTGAAAAAGAATTAATAAGTGGCAATCCAAATGCTTACCTGTTGAATAATAGGAATATAAAATATTTAGTAGTAAGAAAGGATGCGAATTATAAATGGATAAAGTCTTATACGAAAAGACAAGATAGCATTCAACATATAATTGATCGTATTGATAATTTAGAATTCCTTGAAAAATTTTATGAATCCAAAAATTTTATACTATACAGGGTTGCAAACACGGATTTAAATACTTTGATTGATTCCAATGGATCAGTTGAGGATTTCAGATTTATTAATCCAGCTAAATATGAAATAGATTTAAGATTTAAAAATGAAGAGGATAGCATTGTTTTCAGGCGAACATTTAATGAAAATTGGAATTTGTATCATGATAAACAAAAAAAAGATTCATTTTTTTCAAAAATAAAAAATAGTGATTTGCAATATCTATTCGCAGTAGAAGCTGCGGGATTTTATCATGATAAGAGTAGTCCTATTTTTTTAAATAAGTGGATTTTTGAAAAAAATGATGTTATTAATAATAACAATTTAAAGCAAGATTCTTTAGACATGTCCCTGGTGTTAATATTTAAGCCACAACTATATTTTTATCTAGGCTTAGCAATCTCCAGTTTGAGCTTGATTTTAGCAGTCCTTGTAGCTCTAATTAATATAAAAAAATGGAAAAGTATTTAAATAAAAAAAATATCGCATTCGTTATATTACTTATAATAGCCATAGTGACTCATTGGAAGTGGGTTAATTTGCATGCCGATTTTTATAGTTGGGATTTTCCGCTTTGGCCCGATAGCACTTTAAAAAACTTCTTTTTGACCGGGAAGGGTGTGTATAATTCCTTTTTTAATTATGGAGCCAGTGATGTGCTTGTGACTTTCAATTCTTTTTTTATTGTCTGGGGATTTTTTGAGAAATTTTCACTAGCCAGTAAATTCACATTATTATTTCCCATTATTTTTATTTCCGTAATCTCACCATTCGTACTTATAAAAAAAATTACAAAGAATAATAGCATATCTTTTATTACTTCATTGTTTTTTTCACTATCAATCAGTCTTTTGTATCTGCAATTATCTCACGTTCCTATCGCTATAGCCTTTGCTCTTACTCCGTTGATTATACTAACATTTTTAAACTTACTTGATGATTTTTCATATAAAAAATCCATAATATTTTCCATTTGCTTTTCCGTGGGAATTTGGTATGAAATCAGAATGATGTATGTCGCTTCTTTAGCTTTATTTTTATACTGGATTTTTTATTATAAAAAAGAGGATATATTCAATAATTTTAAGAAATATTTTCTGTTAGCATGTGTTATTGCTTTATTAAATTCGTTTTGGATACTACCGATACTATCTGGTGATTCTTCAAGGTTGGGTGAAATGATGGACAGGGGTATAACAGATAATGATTCGAATAATATCATATATGCATTTTCTAATTTCAAGCATAAATGGACTGGGGGATTGGTCACGCAATCCTCGACTATGCAAAACATTCCTTGGTATGTTTGGATTGCTCCGATATTCGCATTCTCCGCGTTACTTTTATTAAGAAAAGTGAAAGATTTGCGTGATCGAAAGATGATTATTTTTTTCGCAGTCGTGGCTCTTTTGGGCATTCTTCTTTCGAAACAAACCGATCCTCCGTTCGTGAATTTGTATAAATGGTTGTATGAAAACGTTCCAGGATTTAGTATTTTCAGGGTGGCTTCAAAGTTTCTGGTCTTGGTGGCCCTGGGATATCTTGGTCTTTTCGCTTTCGCTTTGAAATATTTGGTTTTTGAGAACGAGAAGGTGGGCAAATATTCGAAAGTGGCAGTCTTGATATTTTTTTCCGTAATTTTTCTTTGGAATGCCAAACCCTTGGTGACGGGAGAAATCGGAAATCTTTTTGTTGAAAAGATCCAGCCTGAAGAGTATAAGGTCTTGAACGAATTTATTTCTTCCAAGGATGGGTATTTCAGGACGATTTGGTTTCCCAAGCTTAGCAAATGGGGATATTTTAATGTGGACAAGCCGGCAATCCAAATGTTTGAAGTGGGAGGATATTTTTCGGATTTCTATGATTGCGGGAAAGACGGTTGCAATGAGAAGGAAAAGATGTGGCCGTTTTTGAGAAGTGGCGGAGAGCGCTTGGCGGACATTTCTAGTATCCGATATTTCATCGTTCCTATGTATGATTCACAAGACGAACTCCTTTATGCAAGCGAGGGGGAATATACGAAAATGACCGAAGAAATTAAAAAGATTCGGTTTTTGGAGGAAGTTAAGTTGGACAGTCTGGAAAAGATAAAAATATATGAAAACAAGGAATTTCTGCCTCACATTTTCGTCGAGGATAGTTCGGGAAGAAGACTGGGTTCTGAATTTGAAATCATAGGACAGACGAAAAAAGAGGTTGTTGCCAGATCGATTGGGGATGATTTCGTTTTGGTGATGAACAATGCCTTTGACCGAAACTGGAAGGTTTCAGGAAAAAATCAGAAAGAATTTTTCAGTTCCTGGTCGCTTTTCGGGGCGACGCATTTTTCCGGAGAGCATTTCGCTTATGTAAATTTTTTGAATGGATGGAGATTTAATATAGAAGATATTTGTAAGAACGCTGACTTTTGCGAAAAGAATTCTGATGGAACCTATAATATTGAGCTAGTGGTTGAATATTGGCCACAGAGATGGTATTATTTCGGACTTTTGATTTCAGGGCTTTCCTTGCTTGGATGCGCCTTGTTTTTGCTGTATACTAACTTAATAAGAAAAAAATAAAACATATGTATATTAAATTTGAAGCGATGAAGCATTGGAAAAAAATCTCGGTTTTTTCGTCTGAAAACACCAGGTTCCTGGTCGCGGTCGGAATCCTTGTTTTCGCTTTTTGGGTGAATTTGCCTTCAAAAGGGAGGGAAGATGTCAAAGTCATCAAAAGCGTCGCTTCTTTCGGGGCTTTTTGGGAAAAGTATCAACCCGTTATATATCTTGGAATCGATTCTTTTGAAAAAAAGGACATCCTGGACTCCCAAGCCGGCGATGCGTATCGCCTGGTTTTCGGTGCGAGGGCGGACGATGACCAGATAGTCGAGGTTGTGGCACGTTCGCAAAACGGAAAGGAATTTTCGATAGGAAAATTTGAAATCAAAAAAGAATCAGATGGGGGAACTTTTGAAAAAATCTTTGTGGCTGATGGAAAATATCAAGATCTGATTTTCAAAAGAAATGGAAAGGAAGTTCTTCCGGAAAGCAGGATATATATATATAATGTCAGATTGACCAGACTGGAAAGAGTTTCGAATTTGGACAAGACTATTTTCGGAAAGACGGACATTTTGAATGTCGGTTCATTTGATGGAGACGCTTATGATGCAGAGGTTCTTTCCAGAAAAGGAAAAACAGTCTCGCAATTTGTTGAAATTGAAAAAGGCGGAATACTTTTTGTTGACATGAAAATAGAAAAAGTCGGAAACGGAGGGGGTGGGAAATATAGGATTTCAATCAAAGATCCGAGCAAAGAGAAAGGCAAAAAAAAATATCTCAAATCACTAAATTTCGATTCAAAATCTCTGGGAAAATATGCGAAAGATGAAGGCTTGTATCGCTTCGAATTGCCAGTATATTCCAAAAACGGGGGGAAATATGAGTTGGAAATTTCCAATTCTGAAGTCGAGGTTGATAGCGGCAATTATTTGAAGCTTGGAGGTTTTGGGGATGGACAGGAATCATTTTTCAATGTCATTGCCACCAAATATTACGAAGACTCAAATGGCGAAAGGATTTTGACTAATGCGGTTTTTGAGGATTTGGGATCTGAATATCTTTATTGCTATGAAAATAACGGATATGTGACAGATCTTCTCGATGTTTTTGAAAGTAATGAATCCTTGCAATATGATTGGTTCAGAAACTCCCTCAGGAACACCGGAAAAAAAGGAAGTTTCTATACTTACAAAATAGACACCGTTAAGCCTTTCAAATCTTTCAGGATAGAGGCAAAACAGCTTGAAATCGAGAAAGATCAGATTAAAATAGAATATTCTTTTGATAATGAAAATTGGAAGAATTTGACATATGTCCAAGAGAAAAACGGACCACAAATATTCGACCATTCATTTTCGAATGAGGGCAATCACGACGCCGTCTTCATTAGGGTTGGATATGGTGATGATGGCAGTTCAGCTTTCGGCTTGGAAAAATTCAAGGTCACAGCTTACATAAGCAAATAAAAAAATATGTCACTTATGAAAAGATATCTTATTGAGAATTTTGGAAAGGCGCGAAGCGCTTTCAAAAAAATAGCCACGAAAAGCAACTGGGCCATAGTGCTACTTTCGTTGTCTGTTTTGCTTGGTCTGTATTATGACTGGAGCAATATGGACATCTTCTTCTTTGCTCTGTTTATTTATTCAATATTGAATCCTGTCGATAGCAGACGTTTTGCAACAGGAGGTTTGATGTTTTTGACGCTTACTCCCGTTCTTTTATTTCTGAATAAAACTGAAAGAGCCGAAGAATTCGCGGTCTACGCTTTTTATCTTTTGAGTATGTCGGTCATCTTCGCTTTCGTGGAATTGAAAAAGGAAGAGAAGGGGGAGTAATCCTATCCGATTTTCAAATGATTTCGATGCCCGGTTCGTCCCCGGGCTTTTTTTTCAATAACCCAAATACCTTTCATATCCCGCCTTATAGGCGGCGAGGTTTCGATTGCGGGAACAATCGTTATTATACGATAAAATGGTGCTATTGACAAAAATAAAATCCGAGCTTGCGTTTCTTGTAAATATAATATATTAT
>Ga0172374_1001990_pt1 | contig 13287 bp, 17 predicted proteins | sample LakKiv3m_FD_114536 | JGI IMG/M metagenome (GOLD analysis project Ga0172374, IMG submission 114536) | Freshwater microbial communities from Kabuno Bay, South-Kivu, Congo - kab_092012_10.3m | ecosystem: Environmental > Aquatic > Freshwater > Lake | place: Democratic Republic of the Congo... | reverse complement strand
TGCCGTCTCAGCCCGAAGGCTCCCCTAGTGGTCGTTTATTAACATGAGTATATCATACCGTCATTTGACACGGTCGAGCTTTCGCGGTCGGAACGTGACATAGATGATGCCGACGAACAGGCCGTACAATAAAAGGGAGAAGACGAGATTGATCAACCATGGAAGTGTTCCCATGAACATGGCGACGGAAGCGTTTTGAAACCAGACGAGCGAGAGCGACAGCCCGATGAAGCTGAGCACGAGTGTGGTCCAAAAGGCGATATCCCGGCGCTTGAACAGACGCAAGACGAGCAGACCGATGATGAGACTGACGACGGCCGTCGCCCCTAAATACATATACAAGATGGCATCGACCGGGTATGAGTAATACACAACGTCCATATCGTTTCCTCCTAGGAGATGATGAAAGAAAGGGTGAAAAAGATGAAACAGGCAATCCCATGGCGTGACCGAGCGTTTCGTGAACGGTTCGAACGATGGATTAACGCAAACGTGCCGAATGCGATGTGGCACGTCGTCAAAGACACTGATTTGACGTATTTGGTTGTTGGCCAAGTCGATGCGGAACGCTACTACGCCAAAGCGGTGACCGACATCAGCCGCGGCGAGACCGTGCTATCGGCGCTGCTTGCCGAGCGGCATCCAGGTGTCGTCCCTGACGTCATCGCCATCGATTCAGCCCGGAATTGCTTGCTCATGCGCGACATCGGTGGAGCGGCGCTACGTGGACGGCCGGACGTGAGTCGCTACGAAGCGGCGTTGCGCCAATACGCACAGTTGCAGCGGCAGGAGATCGACCAAATCGAGACATATTTGTCTTATGGCATCCCAGACCGGCGTCCCGCCACATTGAAGGATGAAATTCAAACGTATCTGCCTGAGCTCTGCGCCGGGCTCGAGCAATATAAAGCCGAGGCCGTGCTCGCGCTTCAAGACGAACTGATTACCATGTGTGACGAGCTGACGACTGGGATACCGATGAGCCTCGAGCACGGTGATTTGCACGGCGGCAATATCTTTTGGCGGGAGCAGACGAACGAGTTGTGTATCCTCGACTGGGGCGACGCGACGGTCACGCATCCGTTTTTCAGCGTGCGCGTGTTCTGGAACGCGCTCTATGATGTATTGCCGGAAGAGGATGAGATTGCCTGGTATGAACAGATTCAACAGATGCGTAAAGTCTACTTGGAAGCGTGGAGCGGCCTCGCGTCCGAAGATGTGCTTTGGCACCACCTGTTGATTGCCGAAGAGCTCGGTTGCGTCTACCGGGCCTTGTCTTGGCATCTTTACGTGACAAAATATCGGCACGATGCGGCAGCGTCGAGCGATAAGCCGGCGCAATGGCTCAACTTGCTACTCGAGTTCCGGGATTTGAAACGACGCGTCCGATAAGTCATTAATGCTTCTCGAGCAAGTTTTCATAATCCGTCTCGTTCCAAAATAGCGGGGCAATCGACTCCGGCCCTTTGAAGATTTCACCGTCTCGGTCATAGACGATGGCGTAGCCACCCTCGACTTCAAAGACGATCAAGTCGGCCTTCACTTCCTTGACCCCGTTCCCGGCGATGATGACGTTCTCGAGCGGGTCACGCGCGACTTGGACGCCCCATTCGTCAAGCTCGACGATGAGCGCGGACGTATAAGCGTGACGGTTATAGAGCGCCTGAAACTCGTCTTCGGTCAAGACGACGTCCGTTGGCGGGGCGCTCGTCCCATATTTCCGTTTCTCGATTTCTTCGACGAATTGAAGGAACGACGCTTCTTGCCAAAACAGCGGCGCGACCGACTCGGGGCCGTTGGCGATGTCTCCGTTCTCGCTCTCATAGACGGTGGCGTATGTACCGTCATCGAGTTTGAACGGATGAATATCGGCGTATGTATGATGGATGCCGTCGCCGGCGATGACGACGTGCTCGAATGTCTCGCGGAACGGGGTGAGTCCATCGTTCTCGAGTGCCTTCAAGAGCGGCGCTACTTTTTCGTATTGGTCGAAGACGTCCTTGAAGTCTTCGCGCGTCCAGGCGGTGATTTCTTCGGACGATGGCTCATTTGTATCGGCTGGGGCAATCGGTTTCTCCACTGGATCCGTGCATCCGGTAAGCAAGAACACACTGAACCCGAGCAAGCCTAGGCGTTTCATCAATCAAACCTCCTAAGAAAGTTACATTTTTTTCCTATTATCAATGAGCGTAGCACGTTTACGATTCATTGAGAACCCGGGTACTTTCTCGCTCAGGGTTGTCTCCGCAAATAGCGGTCGAGTGCCTCATGAAAGCGTTGTTGTTGCTCAAACGGAATATCGTGATCGGATGCAGCACCATAGCGAATTAAATGATAGAGCGAGGCATCGATATCCGTCAGCTTGATGCGCTCGAACCAGTCGATGAGCGTCTCATTTGTCCGAAGTTTTAATTCGGGGGCGAGCGACGCATTGAACGTGATGAGCCAATCTCTCAGTTCGATGTTCGTGAGGATGGGGAATCGCTGTGCCTCACCCGATGTGTCCGTATTGAGGGACAGTGGCACCGAAGCATCATGCATCGACGGAAACGTGAATCTTTGGCCTTGTCGACGACGCAGCCATCTACGCACGCCATAGACGATCAATCCGACGGTAGCAAGGAAAACGAACAATGTGCCGAGTCCACCGGGGGCATCGCCATTCCCGCGACCGAACGTGAATTTCAGCATGTCTTCCTTCTCTTGCCGTTCTCCGCCTTTTCCTCTCTCATCGGTAGCGCCTAAATCGATACCATCTTTTGGCGGTGGGGCCTCTTCTGGCTTGCCCATTTCAGTCACGCTAACTGGAGACGGGGTATTAATTGTTTGAAACCAACTGAACGTCTCTTTGCTGACAAAGACAAACATCACAACGAGACAAGCTGTCACCACAAGCCCCCTTATAAATCGAGACGACCACTTCATGAGTTCCCTCCTAACCGGAATATTCAGACTATTTATTGTCTATATTACCATAAACAGGTAAACTTCGAATAAGACATCTACCAATGGAGGGGAATGACATGGGAATCGATGCGGTCATCAAACAGTTGAATGAAGTGTATTTAGGGAAGGATGAAGTCGTCCGTCTCTGTTGTACGGCGCTTCTCGCCGAAGGGCATATTTTGCTTGAAGACGTACCCGGAACTGGGAAGACGCTACTTGCCAAAGCGATTGCCGGCAGTTTTGACGGGTTGTTCTCGCGCATCCAATTTACGGCCGATTTGCTCCCGTCCGACGTCATCGGGACCGACTACTTCAATATGCAGACACAAACGTTTGATCACCGACAAGGTCCGATTTTCGCGAACATTGTCCTGATTGATGAAATCAACCGCGCCGTGCCGCGCACCCAGTCAGCGCTACTCGAAGCGATGGAGGAACGCCAAGTGTCGATCGGCGGGAAGACGTATCCGATGCCGAAGCCGTTTTTCGTCATCGCGACGCAAAACCCGATTGAATCGGCCGGGACGTTCCCGCTCCCGGACGCGCAACTCGATCGGTTCCTTATCTCGATTCCGGTCGGCTATCCGGACGCCGCCGAAGAGCGTGAGCTGTTGTTGCAAGTATTGACCGAGACGCGCAAACATATCGAAGCCGTGACGTCACTCGCCTCCCTGCAAGAAGCACAGGCCGAGACGAGACAAGTCGCGATTCAAGACGATGTCCTCGATTATATGCTCGGTCTCGTCCATGCGACCCGGGCGCACGCGTCCGTCGAGGTCGGGGTCAGCCCACGCGGCGCGATCGCGTTGCTCCGCGCATGTCAAAGCTATGCCTATTTGGCCGGCCGGCTATATGTCATCCCGGAAGACGTTAAAGCCGTGGCGCCGTACGTGCTCGCCCATCGCATCAGCTTGACGCTCGAAGGCGGCATCAAGTCGACGAAAGCGAACGTCGTCGCCCACATTTTAGATACCGTACCCGTGCCGGTCGAGGGATGACGATGATTCTGTCCACGCACGCCTGGTTGCAGCGCCGGCTTCTGCCCGTCTATCTCGTGAGCGGGGTCATGCTCGTGTTCTTCCCGTACGTCTATGGGGTCGGCTATCTCTGTTTCATTTTCGCGAGTGCGATTTGGATGCTCGAGCGGACGCGGGAACAACTCGAGCAAAAGATTGACCTTCAGTTCACGCAATACGAAGAACTGCTGTTCGTCGGAGATGAGAGTCGGCTCGTGTTGGTGGTTGATGGGGTGGACGAGATGGGCCGGCTCGGACTACCGCTACGGATTCGCTTGAAGGCGAGCTCAGGAATCAGCTTTCCGGCGCATGAGCGCCTTCCGAACGTGCTCGACTATGAGGTCGATGTCACTCGCGCCCGGCATGAATTGGTCGTGCGCGCCGAGTATCGTGGACCAGCCACGTTCGAGGAATGTGTCATCGCCGTCACGCTCCCGTTTCGCCTCGGGACGTATTTGTATGAACGACCGGTCGATACAGAGTGGACCGTACTTCCGTCGCTCCTGCTACATCCACCGGTCGGGACGAAACGGCTAGCGCTCGGGGATTGGCCGCTCTTGGCGTCACCGCTTCGAAATCCGTTGCAGCTGATCGGGTCGAAACCGTATGAAGGGGAACCGGTGAAGGAAATCGATTGGTATGCGACCGCCAAACTCGGACGCCTGCAGTCGAAAGTGTTTCAACAGACGACGCTCGATACGTTCACGTTCGCTTTGGACTTGAACGGCCCGTCCGGCTATACGCTCCATCACGACTTTGAATCGCTCATCAGCCAAACCGCCTTCGTCACGTCACGCCTGTTAAAAGAGGACTGCAAAATCGAGCTATTCTTGAATCGATTCAACGAGGATGGGACGATGTTCCATGTCCCGTTGCAGGAAGGCGAGCGCGGCATTCGATTCATTTTGCTGCAGCTGGCGACGATTCACCCAGGCAATCGCTTCATCTCGACTGACGCGTTTACCCGGATGGTGGAGCGAAAACGATTGAAACAAAGTCACCTCGTCTCGTTCAATCAACACAATCTGTACGATTGAACAGGGGAATGTCGGATTTTGGCGAACTCTTTACGTATGAATTGGGTCAAAAGGAGAGAGACATATGCCAAAACGAAAATTTGCCAATCGCCGAGACTGGGAACGTATCTTGCAACATCGCTACGCGCAAATGGAGGTACATGATGACCGTTTCTCCGGTACCGTCGCCTTATTTCAAATCGATGCGGTGCGCGCACCTCAATATAAGCTGCACAAGGGAGAAGAGTTCATCGTCGCCGATGCCGGTTACAGCTGGCTCCAATATTTCCCGGATGACGAGCCGTTCGGTGTGACCGTCATGTTTAATGAGGAAGGGCACATCGTCCAATGGTACATCGATATCGTCGAAGCAATCGGATATGAGGACGGAATCCCGTATATGGACGACTTGTTGCTCGACATCCTCATCTTCCCGAACGGGGACGTCGTCCGCAAAGACGAGGACGAGTTCGAGGAAGCGACAGAGGCCGGAGAACTGACGCTGGAACTCGTCGAGCGGGGCTGGCGTGACTTCCATGCGACGCTCGACCGGATTGAACGGAATGACTTCATCTACTTCGAGTTGGCGAACGAGCATTACACCGAGTTGAAGCAAAAACTTTGAACAGCCTGTTCCCTTTGGTACAGTGAAAGAAAAAACAGGGGGACGAATCATGAAAATCATCAATACCGAGGCGTGGTCGCGCAAGAAGCACTACGAATTCTTCAAGGCGTTCGACGCCCCACACTTCAACGTGACGGCGAGCGTCGATGTGACGAAGTTACATACGCACGCCAAACGGACCGGTCAGTCGTTCTTTAAACTGTTCTTGTACGGTGCCGTCAAGACGGCGAACGCCATCCCGGAGCTTCGCTACCGCATCCGCGGCGACGAGGTCATCGAGCACGACGTCGTGCATCCCTCGTTCACCGTCATGATGGAAGATGACGTCTTCAACTTTTGCACAGCGACCTATAAAGACGCGTTCCCGGACTTCATGGAAGAAGTGACGGCCCGGATGAGCGGGGCGAAACGGGAAGTCGTCGTCGGCGACGATGAGCCGGACAGCCTGCTTTATATCACGAGCGTGCCTTGGGTCACGTTCACGAGCATCAGTCATCCGACGAACGACCAGCAGCATGATACGGTGCCGCGCATCGCCTGGGGCAAATTCACGGAGACGAGTGGCCGGATGACGATGCCGCTCTCGGTCCAAGCCCACCATGCCCTCGTCGATGGCGTCCATGTCGGTCGCTATTACGAATTGTTGCAAGCGTGGCTTGATGACTTGAGCGATTTGGAAGTCCAAACCCCAGAAGAGAAGGGGCTCGACGAAGCGATTCGTCTCCGCGAGAACGGAGAGCTCGAACGGGCGAAGCAGCTGTTCCTGATGTTGCTCCGGCAAGACGAGAAAAATCCGCGCCTCCATGCCCATTGCGCTTCATGTTATGACTCGCTCGGCGAAGAGCGTCAAGCCGTCCCGCATTATGAACGGGCAATCCGGCTCGGGCTCACTGGAGACGAGCTCCGTGAGACGTATATCGGACTCGGTAGCACGTACCGGGCGCTCGGCCGCTACGAGGACGCTGAGGCGTTGTTCGCCAAGGCGATTGAACAGTTCCCAGACATCGGGGCGCTCAAAGTATTTCAAGCGATGACTCATTATAATCTCGGGCGCCACACTGAAGCGACCGGTACGTTGCTTGAATTGCTCGCAAGCCCGGAGCCGGATGACAGCATTAAACGGTATCGTCGCGCCATCGCGTTCTATGCGCGCAATCTTGACGAGACGTACGATTAAGGAGAACCGAATGATCACACTGCAACCGATTACAGACCAAAACTGGTATCCATGCTGTCAACTCACTCTGACTGACGCACAACAAGCGTATATGGAACCGAATGCGATTTCCTTGCTGCAAGCGGTGTACGAGCCGACGCTCGAGGCACGCGCCATTTATGAGGACGAGACGATAGTCGGCTTTCTTATGTACAACACGGCACTCGAAGAGTTGGATGCACGCTGGGTATATCGCATCATGGTCGACCACGCGCACCAAGGGAAAGGGATTGGGCGCCAGGCGACCGAACTCATGCTCGATGAAATGGGGCAGTTCGGCACCGAACCGATCGTCGTCGGCTACCATCCGGACAATACGGGTGCGCATCGATTATACGAAAGCTTGGGCTTCGTCGATGAAGGCGATCGCTTCGGGCGGGAGATGGCGGTCATTCGCCGCGCGTGACAAGACGAGGCAACTCGTCTTTTTTTTTAAAACAAAATGATTGACCCATCAAATTCGTCATGTTATATTTATCTCGAATTAAAGATAATGAAATTTAAAGTATTGTTTTCTCTCAGCAGAGGAGGGGAAGACATGGAAGAACGACAAACGTTAAAAGCCATCACGGTGTTGCTTCGAGCCTCGCAATCGATTCAAGACGTGGTCAAGCACGAAGTCGCCGAGTACGGGCTGAACCCGACCGAATTCTCGGTGCTCGAACTGTTGTATCATAAAGGCGATCAACCGATTCAAACGATCGGCAAAAAAGTGTTATTGACGAGCGGGAGCATGACGTACATCGTCGACCGGCTCGAAGCGAAAGGCTACTTGATTCGCAAAGCATGTCCGAGCGACCGGCGCGTTACGTATGCGGCGCTGACGGAAGAAGGGCGCACACTCATGTCATGCATCTTTCCAGCCCATGAACAACGGATGGACGAGCTGTTCGACGGACTCGATTTAACAGACACGATTACTCAATTGAAGACGGTCGGCAAACGCGCCGAGGCGTCAAAAAATTTTAACTAACTATCTCGAAATCAAGATTTTGAAGGAGCGATTCGAATGAACCATGTAAAAGGCATTCACCACGTGACGGCGATTACGAGCAGCGCCGAGAAGAACTATGACTTCTTTACGAACATCCTGGGGATGCGTCTCGTCAAAAAGACGGTCAACCAAGACGACATTCAGACGTACCATTTATTTTTCGCAGATGACAAGGGTAGCGCCGGAACGGATATGACGTTCTTCGATTTCCCAGGCATCCCAAAAGGCGTGCACGGGACGAATGAGATCGCCAAGACGTCGTTCCGCGTCCCGACCGACGAGGCGCTCACATATTGGGAACGTCGCTTCAACCGCCTCGGCGTGAAGCACGAAGGGGTTCAAGAGCAGTTCGGCAAGAAGACGCTCGCGTTCGTCGACTTCGACGAGCAGGCGTACCAGCTCATCTCGGATGAGTTCAACGTCGGCGTCGCCTCAGGCGAACCGTGGCAAAACGGCCCGGTCCCGCTCGAGTACGCTATCACAGGCCTCGGTCCAATCTTTATCCGCATCGCGGACTTTACGTATTTCAAACAAGTGATGGAGCAAGTCATGTTGTTCGAAGAAATCGGGCAAGAAGGCGACGCGCATCTCTTTGAAGGAGGTGAGGGTGGAAACGGGGCGCAAGTCGTCGTCATTCATGACGAGACGTCACCAGTCGCGCGCCAAGGGTTCGGAACCGTGCACCACGTCGCTTTCCGTGTCGATGACCGCAGTGTCCTCGATGAATGGACGGCGCGATTGCAACAGTTCGGGTTACCGACATCAGGCTATGTCGACCGCTTCTTCTTTGAATCGTCTTACGCACGCGTCGCGCCACAAATCCTGTTCGAATGGGCAACGGACGGACCAGGATTCATGGGCGATGAGCCGTATGAGACGGTCGGTGAGAAATTGTCACTCCCGCCGTTCTTAGAACCGAAGCGGGAACAGATTGAAGCGATGGTTCGACCGATTGATACGGTCAGAAGTACAAAAACGTTTGAGAAAGAATATGAGGGAATGAAATGAGCTTTTTAAATCGTTTGTTCGGTAAACAAGAAGAACCAACCAACTCACAAGGAGGAACTAACATGTTGAAAATTGGAATCGTACTCGGATCTACTCGTGAAGGACGCGTCAGCCCGCAAGTCGGAGAATGGGTGAAAGAACTCGCGAACAAACGCGGAGACGCCAACTATGAAATCATCGATATCGCAGACTACAGCCTCCCGCTTCTCGGCGAGCCAGGCGGCGACGCATCAGGTGCGGCGGCATGGTCTGAGAAAATCGCGGAGATGGACGGCTTCGTCTTCATCGTCCAAGAATACAACCACTCGATTACAGGCGCGCTCAAAAACGCCCTCGACTACTTACGAAACGAATGGCATAACAAAGCAGCCGGAATCGTCTCATACGGTTCGGTCGGCGGTGCGCGTGCGACGGAACACTTACGTGGCGTGTTGAGCGAGCTCTTAATCGCTCACGTCCGTGTTCATCCAGCGCTCTCGCTCTTCACAGACTTCGAGAACGGGACAGACTTCGCACCGAAAGATGTTCAAGTCCAATCGGTCAACGATATGCTCGACCAGCTCGTCCCTTGGACAGAAGCGATGCAGACAGTCCGCACGAAAGCGGCAGAAGCTGCGAACAACTGATCGACAAACGATCGCCCAAAACGAGGGCGATCGTTTTTTTGCGTTTCTTTTCAATTAATGAGACGTCGTGTATCGTGGATGAAAGAAGGGAACAAGAGAAGATACATAAGATTGAAGGAGGAATTGCGATGAAATGGATGATTTATGGGGCGAACGGCTATACGGGTGAGCTGATTGCCCGCCAAGCCGTGAAACAAGGGATGGCACCGGTGCTCGCGGGTCGACGTGCGGACGCCATTGCGAAGCTCGGGGAGGAGCTCGGATGCGAGACGCGCGTCTTCAACTTGTCGTTCGATAAGGCGACTCGGCAATTGGAAGATATCGACCTCGTGTTACACTGCGCCGGACCGTTCGCCGATACGAGTCGGCCGATGGTCGAGGCGTGCCTCGCCACGAAGACACATTACTTGGATATTACCGGGGAAATCGAGGTGTTCGAATACATCCACTCGAAGAAACGGGCCAAGCTCGCGCAAGAAGCGGGTGTGTTGCTCTGTTCGGGTGTCGGCTTCGACGTCATTCCGACCGACTGTGTGGCTCGAAAGCTGAAAGAGTTGATGCCGGACGCGACAAATCTCGCCCTCGGCTTCTCGGCCGCCGCCGGAATCTCGCGTGGGACGCTGAAGACGGCCATCCGCGGACTCGGGTCGAGCAGTGCCGAGCGGAAAGATGGTGAATTGTCGCCGTTCCCGCTTGGGGCGAAACGACGTCACATCGATTTTGGACGCGGCAAGAAAACGGCCATCGCCATTCCGTGGGGCGATGTCTCGACCGCTTATTATACGACGGGCATCCCGAATATCACGACGTGGGTCCTGGTTCCGCCTGTCTATGCCTATGGGGCGCGTCTTTTGTCTTGGTTCGGTCCGATTCTCGGCAGCGACGCGGTGCAAGGGAAACTGCTCCGTTATGTCGATGACCATGTGAGCGGACCGGACGAGTCAGAACGGGAACGTTCGTCGACGTACGTCTGGGGCGAGGCGACGAACGCCTCGGGTCGTAAAGTGATTGTCCGTATCAAGACGGCGAGCACGTATGCCTTTACCGTGTACGGGGCGCTCGAAGTCGTGTCACGTCTTGTCGGTTCAGGCCGCATCATCCCAGGCAGCTTCACACCGGCGATGCTGTTCGGATCACACTTCATCGAAGAGATTGAAGGATCATCCTCGTTTGTCGTCGACGAGGTCCGACTGTGATTGAGCGATGGGATGTAGTCGATCAAGACCGTCGTCCGCTCGGCAAGACACATGTGCGCGGCGAACAATTGGCTGCGGGGACGTATCATACGGTCATCGAAGTGTTCACGTTTGATGTGAACGGAAACGTGTTGCTGTCGCAACGCCATCCGGATAAGACATACCCGCTCCTTTGGGAAGGGACGGGTGGTTCCGTCCTTGCCGGCGAAACGAGCCGGGACGGGGCTGTTCGTGAGCTTCGTGAAGAGATTGGGCTCTCGGTCGAAGCAGAGCAGTTGGAGTGGGTGGCGACGTTACGCCGTGCGACGTACTTTTTAGACCTGTATCGCTATCAAACCGATGCCCCGCTGCAACTTGATGAATTGATACTCCAGGAAGACGAAGTCGTCGCTGTTCGTCTCGTCGATTGGTCAGAATTGATAGCCATGGATGATCTCGTCCCATCCGTCCGGGAACGATTACTTCGATTTGAATCAGATTTGCGTCCCACCTTGTAACGGAATCACAATCTGTTCGCAATCGAAGTGTGGTAAACTCAGGGGAGATTAGTGGGGAGGGAACGAGATGAGACGCTTAGAACTAGCCAGGCGAATCGAACGCATCAAAGCGGAAGGGACGTCTGCCTATATTCGGCATCGGAAACAGACCCCTCCCTATGAAGGTTCGGAATTGATTGTCGAAAACAAGGGCCACGTCTTCCGGATGGGCACGACGAGCTTCGCGGTCGGCTTCGGGTTGAATCGACCGACCAGCTTTTACGATTTGCACCAGATGGAGAAATGGGTACGCGGCAAGAACGTGTCCCGCCTACATATCGAGGTCTGTCCGCTCGCAGACATGTCACTCATCCGGTTGCTCCAAGAGCGAAACTATACGCTCGACCACTTCCTCGATGTCTGGTTGCTTGACGTGAATACGTTCGTACTGCCGGATATGGAGCATACGGTCGAACGCGTGCACGCCGATAACGTGAATGAATGGGCCCGGGCCATCGCGGCCGGCTTTGCCGAGACCGGGACGGTCATGCAAGAGACAATCGATACCGCGAAAGGGTTTTACGCGCTCCCCGAAAACCAGGCGTTTCTCGTCCGCGAAGGCGAGACGGCCGTCGCCGGCGGGATTCTCGCCATCCAGGACGGGATGGGCGAACTGTTTTTGACGAGCACGATTCCCGCCTATCGAGGCAAAGGCTATCAGACGCAACTCATCTTGGAACGGGTCGCGGCCGCGAAAGCAGCCGGATGCCAGTACGTGACCGTGACGACGAAAGTCGATACGGCCTCGGGGCGGAATATGGAGCGCTTAGGGTTCATTCCGTTTTACCAGAAAGCCGTCATGAAAAGTCCAATCCTCAAATAAACAGGTCGCCCCGCGGGGCGACCTGTTGTCTGTTAAAGTAATGATTCAGCGCCGTCGACGTACACCTCAGAGCCGGTGACGTGACTCGACATGTTACTCGCGAAGAATAACACGACGTCCGAGACTTGTTTGGCCGTGCCGGATTTTCCGGCCAACGGTTGATTCCCTTCCGGATACTCGATGGGAATGACAATCTCTTCGAGCAAGGCGTCATCGCGATTCGTCGAGTCATCGATGTTCGTGTCGATGGCCCCCGGGCAAATCGAGTTGACGCGAATGCCGAATTGGGCGAGCTCGGCCGCTGCCATTTTGGCGAATCCGGTCTGGCCGGCTTTCGTCGTCGCATAGCCGCTGAACCCAAAGTTTTTGAAGTAACGGTTTCCGTTGATGGACGACGTGATGATGACACTGCCGCCTCGTTCTTTTAAATGAGGGATGGCATGTTTCACCGTCAAGAATGTACCCGTCAAGTTCGTCTCGACGACACCGTTCCAATCTTCGAGCGACAAGTGCTCGATTGGTGTGATCGTGCCGTTCCGTCCTGCGTTCGCGAAGACGATATCGACGCGGCCGAAGCGTTCAACCGTCTGCTCGTACGCTCGTTTCATCTCGTCTTCGTTCCCGACATCGGCACTGATGCCGATGGCCCGCTCTTCTCCAATCAGACTCGCGAGTTGCTCGGCGTCTTCTAAATTCAAATCGACGATGGCGACTTTCGCCCCGGCTTGGACGAACCGGATGACGGTGGCACGTCCGATTCCAGATGCCGCGCCAGTGATGAATGCGACCTTCCCCGATAACAATGTATTTGAAATCATTCAATTCGCTCCTTTCAGCTTCCTGTTCTCATATTCCACCGTTCTATGAAACCTAAGCCCGTTTTCTGAAAAAAGGTGAAACGACTCATTCGGGTTGAACGTGAATCGATACCGCGATTTTCAGCTTGGCCTCGCGATCGAGCTCGACCGTGACGACTTGTCCGACCCGGAGTTGTTGCACGTCGTTCGCGTCCCCGGTCACTTTCGTTCGTTCGTTGATTAAAACCGTATGCAGTTTCAACTCGTCATCCGACAAGTCGTGTGGGCCGATCATCAGCTGTGGGATGTCAATCTGTTCGATTCGTCCTTCGATTTGATGGTCGTCCCACGTGCTAATCCAATACACAGCAACTAAAAAAAGACCGATAAATGCCAGAGCAAAGATGAGTCGGGTTCTCATGGTGTTCCTCCTCTGTGCCATTCCGGTACGATGGTTTCCAATAGTTATTTACCCGGATTGCAGGAAT
>Ga0172374_1001989_pt1 | contig 13288 bp, 14 predicted proteins | sample LakKiv3m_FD_114536 | JGI IMG/M metagenome (GOLD analysis project Ga0172374, IMG submission 114536) | Freshwater microbial communities from Kabuno Bay, South-Kivu, Congo - kab_092012_10.3m | ecosystem: Environmental > Aquatic > Freshwater > Lake | place: Democratic Republic of the Congo... | reverse complement strand
GTGCGCGGCTTCTCGAAGTAGGTGCGCATGACGATCAGCAGGTCGTCGCTGTGCTCCTCGGCCGCTCGGACGAGGCGTCCGGCGTACTCGAGTCCCGCCGCCGTGTCGTGGATCGAGCAGGGGCCGGCGACGACGAGCAGCCGGTCGTCCTCCCCCGCCATGATCGCGCGGACCTCGTCGCGGGTGCGGGCGACGAGCGCGCGGCGCTCTTGGCCGCTCGGCAGCTCATCGGCGATGTCGCCCGGGCTCGGAAGGGTCGTGAACCGCGAGATGTGCAGATCGGCGGTGGTCTCGGTGGCGGTGATGGTGCTCATGGGTCCTGTCCTGGTGAGAGGGCGGACCCGGATGCAGAGCCCGCCGAAACGGCGAAAGCCAGAGCGAATGCTCTGGCTTGTCGGCTCTGAAGGTGTCGGGATGCGTCAGATCATCGCCGGCCCCTCCAGAGCCGACTCGAAATACGCATACCAACGGGTCATGCGAACGACCCTACCCCATCTCGGCACGCGTCAGCTCGCCGCGAGTCGCACCCGCTCGGCCAGGAACGACAGGTCGGCATCCGTCAGAGCGGTCACGGCGTAGGCCGTGGGCCACACGTTGCCGTCGTCGAGCTGGGCCGCCTGATCGAACTCGAACGTCGAGTAGCGCACCTTGAACTTCGACTTCGGCTTGTAGAAGCACACGACCTTGCCCGCCGCGTTCGCCCACGCCGGCATCCCGTAGTAGGTCTTCGGAACGAGGTGCGGGGCGTTCTCGGTGACCATCGCCGAGAGCTTCTCCCCCAGCATCCGGTCGTCATCGGGCATGTCCGCGATCTTCGCCGCGATCTCGGCGACGCCCTCGGCGCGCACCTCGTCCGGGCTCTTCTTCGCCCGCGACCGCGACTTCTTGGTCTCGTCGAGCTTCGCCTTCATGGCCTCGCGCTCTTCGTCGGTGAAATTCTTCTCGCTCATCGGCATCTCCTTCGTGTGATCTCACGGTACGTCCGCGGCCGCTGCCTCCGCTTCTCGATTCCTGATGGATGCCGGCACGTGTGGGATGCTGGGGCCATGACTGCCCTTCCGCATGAACTTCCGCACGACGACGTCGACCCCGGCGGACTGCTCGAGTACTCGGTGGTGTTCACGGATCGCTCGCTCAATCACATGTCCGAGCGCTTCGTGGCGGCGATGCAGCAGCTGCTCGGCATCCTCGACGAGGCGTACGCCGCATACACGTCGGCGGTCGTCCCCGGTGGTGGGACGTACGCGATGGAGGCCGTCGCCCGTCAACTGGCAACCGGGCGCCGCACCCTCGTGATCCGAAACGGACTGTTCTCGTTCCGCTGGTCGCAGATTCTGGATGCCGCCGGCATCAGCGACGACGTCACGGTGCTCACCGCGCGCCCGGACGGCGATGACGTCCAGGCGGCGTGGTCGCCCGTCCCGATCGACGAGGTCGTCGCGGCGGTCCGCGCTCGCCGCCCGGAGGTCGTCTTCGCACCGCACGTCGAGACCGCGGCCGGGATGATCCTCCCCGACGATTACATCCGCGACCTCGCCGCCGCCGTGCACGAGGTCGGCGGGCTCCTGGTGCTGGACTGCATCGCCTCGGGCGCGATGTGGGTCGACATGAAGGCGCTCGGCGTCGACGTGCTGCTCAGCGCTCCGCAGAAGGGCTGGAGCGGTACACCTGCTGCGGGCTATGTCATGCTCAGCGAAGCGGGTCGGGATGCCGTCACCACCCGCCCGTCGACGAGCTTCGCGATCGACCTGGCCAAGTGGCTCGCGATCGCCGACGAGTACCGTGCCGGCCGCCCGGCGTATCACGCGACGATGCCGACGGATGCCCTGGTGCGCAACCTCGCCGCCATGATCGAGACCCGTGACCGGGGCTTCTCCGCCCTGAGGGACGCGCAGGTCGAGCTGGGATCGCGCGTGCGCGAGCTGCTGGCCACGCGCGGTCTGCCGTCGGTCGCCGCGGACGGGTTCGCCGCCCCCGGCGTGGTGGTCGTGCACACCGATGACCCGGCTCTGAAGTCCGGCGCGGCATTCAGGGAGCAGGGTCTGCAGATCGCGGCCGGCGTGCCGCTGCACTGCGACGAGCCCGAGGGGTTCTCGACGTTCCGCATCGGCCTGTTCGGACTCGACAAGCTCGCCGATGTCGACGGCACGGTCGCCCGCCTGCAGGCTGCGCTCGACGCGATGGGTCGCTGAACGCGGGGTCGTCGGGCTCGGAGGAGTCGCGAGGGGTCGCGGCACCTCCCGCGGGGAGGAATGCCGGCGGCGCCGAGTATGGTGAACCCATGGATCTGCGCGTCGCTGCGTACGCCGTCATCACGGGCGATGACGGCAAGGTGCTGCTGGCGCGCTGGACGGAGGGGCGCCGCGCTGCCTGGACCATGCCGGGCGGCGGGCTCGAACCCGGTGAGGATCCGGAGGACGCCGTGCGCCGCGAGGTCGACGAGGAGACCGGGTACGCGGTGCGCGTCGGCGAGCTGCTCGGCATCCATTCGCGCGTGATCCCGGCCGGTCGACGCACGCATCATGCGGATGCTCCGCTGCACACCCTGCGCATCGTCTATTCCGCCGCGATCACCGGCGGCAGCCTCCGCTTCGAGGAGAACGGCTCGACCGACATGGCCGGATGGTTCACGCTCGACGAGGTCGCGAAGCTGCAGCGCGTCAAGCTCGTCGACATCGCGCTGCGGATGGGCGGCGTGCTCTGACCGCCGCCTACTCCGGGACCGAGATGTCGGCGACCGTCGCGCCGTAGGCGGCGATGAGGTCGTCGGCATCCACGAACAGGCTGTACCCGTGGGCGCCGGCGCCCATCGCGATGCGCTTGCCGACGATCGACTCATCGGCGTAGATCGGCCAGTCCGTCGTGCTGCCGACCGGCACGATCGTGCCGCGCTCGTAGCCGGTCGCGGCCAGCGCGAGTTCGGCCTCCGGCAGGCGCAGCTTGTTCACGCCGACGACGGCGCGCAGCTTCGGCCATGAGATGGCACGGCCACCGGGGATCAGCGCGAACAGGTAGGTGTCATCGCTACGTTTGACCACGAGGGTCTTCACGATTCCGGATGCCGGGATGCCGAGCAACTCTGCAGCCTCGTGGAGGCTGCGGGCGTTGGGGCGCTCGCGGATCTCGATGTCGAGACCGCGGGCGGCTGCGGCATCCCGAACCCGGTCGAGGCCGGAACCTGACCCCTCGGCGGGCTCAGGGGCCGTATCGGTCACGCGTCGGGCGCGGACAGCGGGTCGTCGGCGACCCAGAGCTCGTCGTCGGTGCGCAGAGCCTGCCACGCGGCGTAGAGCACGCCGGCCGCTGCCGCCGCACCGAGAACGATCGCGATGATCGAGCCGAGGCCGGGGCCCTGCTTCTTCTTTACGATGCGTCCGTTCGAGACGGTCAGTCCCTGGCGCTTGGCGTTGGCGACGTCCCAGGCCGACAGTGCGCTGCCGACGACGCCGCCGACGAGCGGCACGACCTTGTCGTCCACGACGTGACGGCCGATCTTGATGCCGCGGTCGACGGTCGGGGCGACACGGCGGTTGTAGGCGTCCTGGACGACGGGCAGAACCTGCTCGCGGCCGACGTTCCCGAGCTGGCGACCGGCTTCACGAGCGATGTCGGCGGCGTGGCCGACGAGCTCCTGCTGGTTCTCCCAGAGGTCGACGGCGTCGTTCTGCAGACGGCGCAGTTCCTTCTTCCGCTTGCGGGTCAGGCTCACGATTGTTCTCCTGTCGATGGGGAGTACGGGTTCACCATCTTGCCAGACGAGTCTGAATACGGGGAGGGAAACGGCCATCTCAGAAGAAGCTCTGAGAGAATATGCACATGCCTCAGCACTCTCACGTCGCAACTCTGCACACCAACCACGGCGACATCGTCATCAACCTGTTCGGCGACCACGCCCCCAAGACGGTCAAGAACTTCGTCGGCCTCTCCGACGGCACGCAGGCCTGGACCGACCCGGCCACCGGCAAGCCCGGCGAGGGCGCGCTGTACACCGACGTCATCTTCCACCGCATCATCCCGAACTTCATGATCCAGGGCGGCGACCCGCTCGGCCAGGGCGTCGGCGGCCCCGGCTACAACTTCAACGACGAGATCCACCCCGAGCTGAACTTCAACGAGCCCTACATCCTCGCCATGGCGAACGCTGGTCTGCGCCGCAACGCCATCATGGGCGAGCTCGAAGGCACCAACGGCTCGCAGTTCTTCATCACCACCGACCCGACGCCGTGGCTCATGGGCAAGCACACGATCTTCGGCGAGGTCGCCGACGACGCCTCGAAGAAGGTCGTCGACGAGATCGGCGCCGTCCGCACCGGCGCCGGCGACCGCCCGGTCGAGCCCGTCGTGCTGCACTCGGTCGACATCGCCGCCGTCTGACGCGACAAGCCTGGCCGATCCGGATGACGTCCTCTGAGTTCGCGAGCAACAGCGACAACTACTGCTATCGCCATCCGGATCGGCAGAGCTTCGTGCTCTGCCAGCGCTGCATGCGCACCATCTGCCCCGAATGCCAGACGCAGGCCGCCGTCGGCGTGATCTGCCCGGAGTGCATGAAGGACGACCGAGCGAACCGCTCCCCCGCGCAGAAGCGGGCGGCGCGGCGCTGGGGCGGAGCATCCGCATCGCCGATCGTAGCCACCCGCAGCGGCAAGCCCGTCGTCACCTACGCGCTGCTGATCATCACGTCCTTCATCAGCCTCGTGCAACTCATCCCGGGTGTCGGCGACGCCGTGGGCGACGCGCTGCTGTTCGCCGCCGCGTATCTCTACCCCGACCTGTCCGGCGCTCCCTTCCAGCCGTGGCGGATGCTGACGACCCTGCTCGTGCACGGCAGCTTCATCCATCTCGCGCTGAACATGCTCGGGCTCTGGATGCTGGGCCAGATCCTCGAGCCGATGCTCGGACGCGCCCGATACCTGGCCCTGTACCTGATCAGCGGCCTGGGCGGCTCGGTCATGGTCGCCCTCCTCGCTCCGAACGTCGCGACGGTCGGAGCATCCGGCGCGATCTTCGGCCTCATGGCGGCCCTGCTCATCATCGGCCGGCACATCGGCGGGAACGTCACCGGCATCCTCATCGTGCTCGGTGTGAACTTCGCGATCGGATTCATCTTCGGCGGCATCGCGTGGCAGGCGCACCTCGGCGGTGCGATCGTCGGCGCGCTCGTCGCGCTCGTCTACACGCGCACGCGCCGCCGGGATCAGCGCGTCTGGCAGATCGTCCTGCTCGCGGCCATCGCCGTTCTGCTGCTCGTCGTCGTCTTCGTCGTGCCGCCCATCCTCATCACCGCATAGCTCGGCATCACCGTGAAGATCGACGAAATCCCGGTCAGGCGTTGTTAACAGGGTTCTCCACCCCTGTGAATAACACCGGTGTAATTCTCCCCACCCTGTGCACAAGCCTGTGGATAACTCTGCGCCCGTGGTCAGGCGGGACGTGGGGGCGCACGAAGAAGCCCCCCGGCGAACCGAGGGGCTTTGGGTGGCGGCGCAGTCAGCGCCAGCGCGTGGTCATGAGGAAGCCGATGAGCGCGATGCCCAGGCCGATCGCGAGGTTCCACGACCCGATGCCCGGAATCGGCAGCGTCGAGCCCGACAGGTAGAACACGAGGATCCAGGCGAGACCGAGAAGCATGAAGCCGAGCATGACCGGCTTGAACCAGACGGCGTTGGGCGCCTGCTCGCCCTCGGTGCGCTCGACGATGGGCTCTTCGCTCTTGCGGTCTCGTGCCATGCCGTCATTCTACCCATGAGCGCCCCGTTCTCCCGGGTCGGAATCGGTGCCGCATCCGCGCGGATAGGATCGGGCACATGACTGCATCCGTCGCGGACGCGTCGCCACCCTCGCGCAGCCCGCGACGACGGTCGCGGGCGACGTTCGCGAGCGTGCTCGGCGAGCTGCTGCTCACCGCGGGTGTGGTCGTGCTCCTGTTCGTCGCGTGGCAGATGTGGATAGGCGACCTCATCATCGGCGCCCAGAGCAACAGTGCAGGGCACGCGGTGTCGCAGGAGTGGGCGGAGCTCCCCGCGCCCGAGCCACCGCCCGCGACGGTGCAGGACGACGGCGAGACCTGGTACGAACCGCCCGTGCTCGAGCATCCGGCGAACGGCGAGAAGTTCGCCCAGATGCTGATCCCCCGGTTCGGGTCCGACTACAACGTCGCCGTCGCCGGGGGGACGACGCGGCCTGCGACGCTCGACAACGGCTGGATCGGCGTCTACGACCAGTCGGTCATGCCCGGGCAGGTGGGCAACTTCTCCGTCGCCGGGCACCGCACCACGTGGGGCGCGCCCCTGAACCGCATGGACAAGTTGCGCATCGGCGACGCGATCGTGATCGAGACGCCGGAGGGCTGGTACACCTACCGGTTCCGCACCCTCGAGTACGTGCAGCCGAGCGAGGTGGAGGTTCTGCTCGATGTCCCCCAGATGCCCGAGGCGCAGACCGGCGAGCGGTACCTGACCCTCACGGCCTGCTCCCCGCTGTACTCGCTCGCCGAGCGGATCGTCGGCTACGCCGTGTTCGACGCCTTCCAGCCGCGTGCCGAAGGCGCGCCCGACTCCCTCGATCCGGTCGTCGACGTCGCGTCGCCGTCCTGGTGATCGGAGAAGACCTCATGTATGCAGCGCTGTGGCGGATCCTCCCCGGCCCGTGGTGGGTGCGCGTGCTCCTCCTGATCATCGCCGCGGCCGCGATCGTCTACGGCCTCTTCTTCTACGTCTTCCCGTGGATCAGCCCGATCATCGCGCCGGGCGAGGTCGACCTGCAGTGAGCGCGCGCATCCTCGTCGTCGACAATCACGACAGCTTCGTGCACACCCTCGTCGGGTACCTGCGCGATCTCGGCGCCTCGGTCGACCTGGTCGAGGCGGATGCGGCGGACGCGAGCGCGTTCGCCGCGATAATCCCCCGCTACGACGGCGTGATGCTCTCGCCGGGGCCCGGCAGGCCGCGGGACGCCGGAGCATCCGTCGACGTCGTGCATCTGTGCGCCGACATCGGGATGCCGCTGCTCGGCGTGTGCCTCGGGCATCAGGCGATCGGCGCGGCTTTCGGCACCGAGGTCTCCGAGGCACCGGAGCTCATGCACGGCATGGTGTCGTCCATCGCGCACACCGGGACCGGACTGTTCGGCGGCATCCCGTCGCCCTTCGACGTCGGGCGCTACCACTCGCTCGCGCTCGCCGAGGAGGACCTTCCGGCAGAACTGCGGGTGACGGCGCGCAGCGAATCGGGCACGGTCATGGCCGTCGCGCATCGCGAGCTGCCGATCGCGGGCGTCCAGTTCCACCCCGAGAGCATCCTCACCGAGCACGGTCACCGCCTGCTCGCGAACTGGCTGGGCTCCCTCGCCTGAGCGCGTAACGCGTCAGTGGTCGCCGCCGGCCAGCTGGTCGAGCACCCCGGCGAGCACATCGAGGCCGTCGCAATGCGGAAATCTTCGTTGAGGCTACCGCATCGGGCGCAGGCTAACGCATCGGGCGCGGCTACGGGCCGGTGCAGTAGTGCAGTTCGACGTCGGAGTGCACGGGGACATCGCCCGGCGCGGCCGACATCGACGCGACGGTCGCGGGATTCGTGGCCGGGCAGTCGGCGGACTCGATCGGGATGGCGTTCAGCCCGAGATCCTCGAGCTGGGCGGATGCGGCATCCAGCGTCCAGCCCGTGACATCCGGAAGCGTCACCCGTCCGCTCGCCACTTCGAGATTGATCACGGTGTTCGGGGCGACCTCGTCGCCCTCGTCGGCGCTGGCCGCGAGCACCGTGTCGGTCTGGCTCGCCGGATCGTTGCGCGGCGTGACGCTGCCGAGCTTCAGGCCGAGGTCGTCGAGCTCCTTCTTCGCCGCGGTCTGCGACAGTCCGACCAGTTTGGGCACGGTCACCGTCTCGGCCCCCGACGAGACGTACAGCGTCACCGTCTCGCCCACCTTCACCGACTGCCCGGCCTCGGGATCCGTTCGGATGACGTTGTCCTCGCTGACGTCGGGGTTCGCCTCGTAGATGACCTCGGCCTGCAGATCCATGTCGATGAGATCTTCCTGCGCGCGCTCGGCCGAGACGTCGACGAGGTCGGGGATGATCCGTGACGAGGTCGGAATCTCCTCGCCCCTGGGCATCATGATGACCCACAGCAGCACCGAGATGAGAAGCACGGCCAGCAGCGCGACGCCGGCCCAGATCCACGCCACCGGAGGACCGGACTGCGTGCGGGTCATGGTCGTGTCGGAGCTCAGCTGCCGCAGCGACCGTGCGGTCTCCTGCGCCTGACGCGGGCTCGGACCGTACAGCTCGCTGGTGAGCTCCCCGAGCTGCTTCTTCGTCGGCGCCTTCCCGGTCACGGCCGAGTCGAGCGCGACGCGGAAGCTCGCGGCATCCGGATACCGCTGGTACGGGTCCTTCGCGAGAGCCCGCAGCACGATCGGGTCGAGTGTCCGCGGCGCGTCCTCGTTCACCTCAGTCGGCGGAACGGGCGCTTCGCTGACGTGCTGATACGCCACGGCCACGGGCGACTCGCCGCGGAACGGCTGGCGCCCGGTGAGCAGCTCGTACAGCACGACGCCCGTCGAATACAGGTCGGCCCTGGCATCCACCGGCTCGCCCTTGGCCTGCTCCGGAGAGAAATACGCGGCCGTGCCGAGGATCTGGGTCGTCTCGGCGACCGTCGACGAGGAGTCGGACACCGCGCGCGCGATGCCGAAGTCCATCACCTTGACCTTGCCTGCGGGGGTGACCATGACGTTGCCCGGCTTGATGTCGCGGTGCACGACGCCGGCGCGGTGCGAGTAGTCGAGGGCCTCGAGGATGCCGTCGATGTACTTCACGGCGTCGTCGACGGGCACGGGGCCGGCGGAGATGATGTCCTTCAACAGGCGCCCCTGGACGAGCTCCATGATGATGTACGGCTCGCTGGTCGCGGGGGTGGCGCCGTCAGCGGAGCCGGGATCGCCGGCGTCGAACACGCGCACGATCGAGGGGTGCGACATGCGCGACGCCGCCTGCGCCTCGAGGCGGAACCTCGTGCGGAAGGCCGTGTCGCGGGCGAGTTCGGGGTCGAGGATCTTGATCGCGACGTCGCGGCCGAGAGTCAGGTCGTAGCCGCGGTACACCTTGGCCATGCCGCCATGGCCGATGAGCTCGTCCACGCGGTATCGCTCAGCGATGATGCGCGGCTCTGCAGACAATTCATTCCCCCCGGATGTGGCGCGATGCAATGGAACGCACGGCTCGTCAGCCCTGCGGGGCTTCCTCGCCGCCGCCCTCTTCGGCGGGGGCTGCGGTGATCGGCACGGACATCTGCGGAGACGGGTCCGACTCGCGCTGCTCGTCGCCGCCGGAGCACAGCGCGGTGTACGTCGCCGTGGCCTGCAGGCCCTCGCCGCCCAGCGTGATCGGCGCGCTGCGCGTCGCCGGGTCGAAGGCGCGCGTCGTGCTGCCGTCGTCGAACGTCGCGTTCGTGATCGTCACGTTGTAGCCGCTGAGGGTTCCGGTGCCGCTCGGGCAGGTGAAGTTCGTCCAGTTCAGCGTGACGACGGTGCCGGTGACCGGGTCGCCCGTGATGGACGGCGCCGACTGCGGTGCGCCGAGCTGAACGCGGTCGCCGTAGAGCGTCAGCGTGATCGAGTCGCCCTCTTCGAGGTCGCCGCGCGGGCTGACCGATTCGACCGTGCCGACCTGGTCATCGGATGACGCCGCCGTGCTGCCGGTCTCGCAGACCGGGACGAGCCCGGCGTCGCGCGCCTTCGCGAGCGCGTCGTCGCAACTCAGACCGATCAGGCCGAGGCCGTCGACGCTGATGCGCGTCTCGGTGGGCGTCGGGGTGTTCGACGGGGTGTTCGACGGCGTCCTCGACGCGGTGGTCGCGGGCGGGGTCGACGGGTCGGCTTCGGGCTCGCCCTGGTTCAGCAGCGCGAACAGGGTTCCTGCCAGCACGATCACGAGCAGGACGATGAGGGCGATGAGCGGCCACGTCCAGGGGCTGCGCTTCTTCTTCTTGCCCTTCTCGGCCTCGCCCTGCTGCTCGGTCGGCAGCTGGGCGGTGGTCGGCAGGATGCGGGTCGCGCCGTCATCGCCGGCCGAGGTGAGGATGCGAGTCGCGTCGTCGCCCGCAGCGGCGCCGGCGATGGCGGGGACGGCGATCGCGGCCGAGTTCAGGTCGCCGCGGCGCAGCGCCTGCGCAGCACGCGCCACGGTCGCCGCCGACGACGGCCGGTCGGCGGGCTTCTTGGCGATCATCGCCATGACGAGGTTCTGCACGGGGATCGGCACGGTCACCGGCAGCGGCGGGGGCTGCTCGTTGATCTGCGCCATCGCGATCGCGACCTGCGATTCGCCGGTGAACGGGCGCTTGCCGGCCAGGCACTCGTACGCGACGATGCCGAGCGAGTACGTGTCGGTCGCCGGGGATGCCGGGTGGCCCGAGGCCTGCTCGGGGGACAGGTACTGCACCGTGCCCATGACCTGACCGGTCGCGGTCAGCGGCACCTGGTCGGCGATGCGCGCGATGCCGAAGTCGGTGATCTTGACGCGGCCGTCGGGGGTGATCAGCAGGTTGCCCGGCTTGATGTCGCGGTGCACGAGACCGGCGGCGTGCGCCGCCTGCAGCGCGGATGCCGTCTGGGCGACGATGTCGAGGGTCTTGTCGGCGCTGAGCGATCCCTCGCGCTCGATGATCGTGGAGAGGGCCTCGCCGGGGACGAGCTCCATGACGAGGAAGGCCGAGCCGTTCTCCTCGCCGTAATCGAAGACGCTCGCGATGCCCTCGTGGTTGACGAGTGCGGCGTGGCGCGCCTCAGCGCGGAACCGCTCGAGGAACCCGGGATCCCCCATGTACTCGTCCTTGAGGATCTTGATCGCGACGGTACGCCCGATGACGTGATCCGTCGCCTCCCAGACCTCGCCCATACCGCCGATCGCGATACGCGACTGAAGCTCGTATCGACCACCGAACGACACACCCTGCGTCGGCCTCATTTGTTCAGCACCGCCTCAATGATCTTCTTCGCGATCGGGGCGGCGAGTGTGTCACCGGATCCCGACTGTCCCATTCCACCGCCGTCTTCCACGACGACGGCCACCGCGATCTGCGGGTCGTCCGCCGGCGCGAAACCGGTGAACCACAGTGTGTACGGATTGCTGCCGCCCATCTCGGCCGTTCCCGTCTTACCGGCGACCTCGACCCCGTCTATTCTTGCACCCTGCGCCGCGCCATCCGTGACGCTGGCGACCATGGCGGCGGTCACGTCGTCGGCGACGCCCGCATCGACGGCGCGGCCGAACTCCTCGTCCGGATACTCTCGCACCGTGGACAGGTCGTTGCCGATCACAGCATCCACGAGCCTCGGCTTCATGACGAGGCCGTCGTTGGCGAGTCCGGCGGAGATCATCGCGACCTGCAGCGCCGTCGCGGTCACCTGTCCCTGCCCGAATCCGCTCAGCGCCGTCTGGGCGTCGTCCAGGCCCTGCGGGTAGCTGGAGACCGCGACGGGGAGCGGCGTGGTGAACTCCTGGTTGAAGCCGAACCGCTCGGCTGTCTCGAGGATCGTCTCGTCGCCGAGCTCGACGGCGAGCTCCGCCATCGGGATGTTGCAGCTCAGCTTGACGGCTTCGGCGATCGTGACGGTCGAGCCGGATCCGCAGGTGCCGCCCCAGGCGTTGCGCACCTGGGCGTCCGAGCCGGGCAGCGAATAGCGAGCTGGGTTCGGCAAGGTCGACTCCGGCGTCCACTCGCCCGTCGCGTATGCGGCGGCGGCCACGAGCACCTTGAACGTGGATCCGGGAGGGTTGACGTCGGCCGTGGCGTTGTTCACGAGCGGGTTGGGCTTGAGGGCGTCGAGCTCGTTGTAGCGCTGCTCGGCCTGCGTCGCGCTGTGCACGGCGAGCTCGTTCGCGTCGTATCCGGGCGTCGAGTACATCGCCAGGATGCGGCCGGTCGACGGCTCGATCGCGACGGCTGCGCCCTGCTTGCCACCGAAAGCGTCGTACGCGGCGCGCTGCGCATCGGCATCCAGGGTCAGCTCGACGCTGAACCCGCGCTGCGGCTGGCCCGAGACGATCCGCTCGATCTCGGCGAGGAAGGCGCTCGCGCCGGTGCCCGACAGGTCGCCGTTCAGTGCGTTCTCGATGCCGGTCGACGACTGCAGAGCGGGGTTGAAGAACCCGGTGATGTTCGACCACATGGGCGAGTCGACGTACTCGCGCTGGTACTGGTACTCGTCGTCCGAGGGTACAGAGCTCGCGACCGGCATCCCGTCGACGATGATCGACCCGCGCTGGATCTCGTAGCTGTCCAGCAGCGACCGGGTGTTGCCGTCGGCCTGGCCCAGGTCGTCGGCCGCGACGACCTGGATCCAGCTCGTCGCGACGAACAGCGACAGGAACATGAACAGCATCACGATGCTGAGGCGGCGCATCTCCTTGGTCATCCGATCACCACCCTGGGCTGGCGGCGCACTCCGTCGGAGATCCGCAGCAGCAGTGCGACGATGAGCCAGTTCGCGACGAGCGACGATCCACCCGCCGCGAGGAACGGCGTTGTGAGACCGGTTAGCGGGATGACGCGGGTCACGCCGCCGACCATGATGAACACCTGCAGGCCGATCGTGAACGACAGGCCCGTCGCGAGGAGCTTGCCGAAGTCGTCCTGCCCGGCGATGCCGATGCGGACGCCGCGGCTGATGAACACCATGTAGAGGCAGAGGATCGCGAACAGGCCGATCAGGCCCAACTCTTCGCCCAGGCTCGGGATGATGTAGTCGCTCTCGGCCAGGGGCGTGATCTGCGGGCGGCCCTGACCGAGGCCCGTTCCGATGAGCCCGCCGTGCGCGAGACCGAAGATGCCCTGCACGAGCTGGAAGCCGGGCCCCTGCGGGTCGACGACCTCCGGATCGAACGCGTAGAGCCAGTTCGTGAAGCGCCCGTGGACGTACGGGAGGATCTGCGTGGCGGCGGCGACGCCGGCCGCGACCATGCCGAGACCGATGAGCACCCAGCTCGTCTTGCCGGTGGCGACGTAGAGCATCGCGATGAACAGGCCGAAGATGAGCATTCCGGTGCCGAGGTCGCGCTGGATGACGATGATGCCCAGCGAGATCAGCCACACGACGATCACGGGTCCGAGTTCGCGCATCCGCGGCCAGGTGATGCCGAGGAACCGCTTGCCCACCGAGGCGAGGCTCTCGCGGGTGCGGACGAGGTAGCCCGCGAAGAAGATCGCCAGGCAGATCTTGGCGATCTCACCGGGCTGGAATGAGAAGATCCCGCCGATCGACACCCACACGTCGGCGTTGGCCTCG
>Ga0172374_1001985_pt1 | contig 13312 bp, 10 predicted proteins | sample LakKiv3m_FD_114536 | JGI IMG/M metagenome (GOLD analysis project Ga0172374, IMG submission 114536) | Freshwater microbial communities from Kabuno Bay, South-Kivu, Congo - kab_092012_10.3m | ecosystem: Environmental > Aquatic > Freshwater > Lake | place: Democratic Republic of the Congo... | reverse complement strand
GGGATCTTTTTCGAGACAGTCGAGTGCCCGGCTCAAGCTCCACGCCCACGCGCTGATACAACCCCAATCGCCGGGATAAAGCGCGCGTATGCCATGTTTCCAACCTTCGGCGTAATCCGGTTCGACATCGGCGCGCGACACCGTCGCCACGCCGTAGCCACGCGCGAGAATCCTTTCCAACGGCCAGCGTCCGATGCTCTTGCCGCGCGTCTCCTCAGTGGGACGCACGAGTTTTTCCTGCTTCGACTTGTTGTCCCACGTCCACTGTTCACGGATCGGGATGCCGGGATCTGTCGAGACGGTGTGATTGCCCTCGAAGTTCATGCTGAGGAACATCGGCGCACGACCGCAGGAATTGTTCGGCAGATAGACCAGTAAGTCCATGCCCCACGTACCGGAACAAAGCCGGAACATTTTCCGAGTCGCGATGCCGCCGAGCGCTGCCTTGTCGCAGGAAACGAGTTCACATTTGAGTGGCGGAATCTTCGGCGTGTGTCCGAAGACCTCCTTGCGATAGAGTTCGAGAATCTCGGCGCGGCGTTTCTCGCGCCACTGTTGGGCGGTGGCGACGCCAGCCAGCGGATCAGGCAGCGTGTACGTCGGCACCTTCGATTCATCTTTGTTCCAAACACGTTGGTCAGCAGCATCTGAGTTCATGGCGATGAGAATTGTTGCACACACAACTGCGAAACCATTTTTCATTGGTTACCTCGCAAGTAAGGTGTTGATTTGTTTGGTCAGTTCGGCCGCTTTTGATTTTGCTTCATCTAGCGGCAATCCTTTGGCGACCCCAGGCCGTTTGTGTCCCGTGGCGGTGAGCCAGGCGTTCCGCAGGAGAACCATCCGTTTCTCGACGAGCTTGCGCAACTCAGCGTTGTCGGCGGCTGACTCACTCCCGCCGAAATAGGCAAGGAGCGGCTGGGCCATGACGCGATGGCCGGCTTTGTCGGGATGAACGTGATCACGGGCAAACGTAAAGTCGGGATTGCCGCGACGCAGTTCAGCAATGCGCGCCTTCATCGGGCCATGGATGTCCACGACTTTCCAGCCGTTGGCGCGCTGGTCAAGCAGCCACGCGCCGTAGCGCGCGAGAACGTCGTCATAGTTGTTCTTCGAGTCGTCGAAGACCGTCGGCGTCAGGTGGATGATGTCGGCGCCGGTTTTTCGGACGGCATCGTGCAGGCGTGTCATGCCATCGCGGAGTTTCTTGAACCGTTCCTCGTCGAGCGGCAGGTAGATTCCGTCGTTCATGCCGTAACAGGCGATGACAAGGTCGGGCTTGCTCATTCTGAGGACACGCCCAAGCCGTTCGTGGAGATCGGGACGCGGGAACTTGCCGCCGGCGTGTCCTTCTTCGCTGAGACCGGAGACGGTTTCGCTGGCGAGGCCTAGGTTGAGGACTTCAATGTCGGGGTGTTTCGTAACAAGCCAGCAGTTGAAGTCCACGACATACTGGCCGCCGTGCGTGATGCTGTCGCCGAGGCACACGATGCGCTTGACGTTCTGTAATGGCGACGCAGCGAGCAACGCGGCGGCGAGCAGAAGCGCGGTCATATTTTCCAGCCGTCGCGATTCGTACGCTGGAGGAGCTGATTGACGTCGGGATGATTGGTGCAGCGCATGTTGTCGCCGTCCCATTCGATCTTTTTGTGGACGCCAGCTCGCATCGCGAGCGTGCCGAGCAATACCATCTCCGCGAGGCGCGCGGCGGTCTCGAAGTTCGAGGCGCAAGGCGTGCCGTCGCGACAGGCGCGGAAGAAGTCGGCGTGCGGGCCGCCGACAATGCGCGGCAGAACTTTTTCCGGCATCGGGAAGGCTTTGTGTTTCTCTTCGGGAATGATGCGAACTTCCGAGCCGTAGGTGCCGGCGAACATCACACCTTTGTCGCCGACAAACAGGCTGCCGCTACCACCGAACTTCCGGTTGTACTTCTTCTCCAGTTCGACAGCCAGCGGCGGACGATTGGCGGGGCCTTTGAGCTTCTTGCCGGACAGGATGGCGGGGCGCGGCGTGCGCGGGTCGAGCCGCACACCGTCGTACCAAATGACTTTCACCGGCGGCATGTCGCCGCGGGCTGGGTATTCCCAGCGAATGCGATTGCCAAAGGGGAAACGTTCTTCACCGCCGCCGCAGGCGTCCTCGTGCACTATCGAAGTCGGGTGACCGAGTTTCAACGACCAGTGCGGGCAGTCGAGAACGTGACAGCCCATGTTGCCAAGCGAGCCGTCGCCGAAATCGTGCCAGCCGTGCCACTCGTGCGGATGCAGGTCGCTGTGGAAATCCCGATACGGCGCCGGACCAATCCAAGAATCCCAATTCATACCGGCAGGAACCGGTTCCACCGGGGGACGCGGCCCGATGCCGCCGTTGGTACGATCAGTCCACGAATAGACTTCGGTCACGTTGCCGATGGCGCCGGCCCAGATGTATTCGCAGAGACGGCGGATGCCTTCGCCGCAATGGCCTTGATTTCCCATCTGCGTGGCGACTTTGTATTTACGGGAGAACTCAGCCATCAAGTGCGCCTCGGCGATGTTGTAGCAAAGCGGTTTCTCGACATAGACGTTGATGCCTAGCTGCATCGCCATCAACGCCGGCAACGCGTGATGATGATTCGGCGTCGCAATGAGGACAGCATCAAGTTCCTTGCCCATCACCTCAAACAGCTTCCGGTAATCGCTGAATGTCCGAATCTTCCGCGGGTCAATGTCGGGCGCCATGTCCTTTGCGCGCTTGATGGCCTTGTTCAGGCAATCGTCGTCGGGATCCACAAGCGCGACTAACCGTTCCCGTGCCGCCGGCGGTACATGTGTTCCCCTACCCTGCCCACCGCAACCAATCACGGCGACCCGCAACGGCTTCTCCGACCGCACCGTTACCTGTTCTTTCGGTGCCGCTTTCACCTTTTTCTTTGACGCGGCAAACAAGTGCACCGCACTCATGCTGCCAGCGGCGACCATCGCTGCCTTCAAAAAATCACGTCTGCTTTGTTGCATTTGTATTCTCGGCTCCTGTAGTCGCGCCCTTTATGGGTGCGGGGATGCGCGGGCATAAAGCCCGCGGCTACCTTGCGTTCTACTTCTTGTTCAACGATTCATCTGCCTTTTTATTCAGGTCGGGCGAGATATTCGCCTTCTTCACCGCCTCGGCCAGTTTCTTCGCGCTACCGCGGTCCGGTTTGCGCAGCGCGTTGGCCAACGTCAGCGCGCCGTGCGCGGCATCGGCCTTCACCGACGGATCGGCCAGCAACTTGATGATGGCGTCGGCGGCCTTGCGGCCTCTAATCGAGGACAACGCGGAGATCGCTTGCTTCCTCTCCTGATCGCGTCCTGCCGCTTTCAACGCCGCCAGCGCGGCATCCACACGCGCCTGCACTGGCTCGCCTTCTTCGATCTTCACCAGCCGACACACGGCCAGGATAGCCAACACTTGGTGAGTCAACTTCACGCCGGGCGCCGATGCGATGTTCAACAACGGCGCGATGGCGGCAAACCCGCGCCACTGGCACAACGCCCGAATCCCGGCGTCTTTCACCTCGTCGTTGTTCGTCATCGCGCACTTCGCGACGGCATTCAACGCTTCCGTTCCACCGACTAACGACATCACATCGAGCAAGCAGGCCAATTGCGCGCCGCTGGCCGTCTGAGCCTGCGCTGCGAGTTTCCGTCCGACAACCGACTTGTTCGTGCTGCGATTCGCGACCGATTGCAACGCATCCTTCGCGCCGGCTTTGCCGGCGAGGACCAGCTTCACCAAGCCATCCAGTGACTCATCGCCACCAATCTTGCCGATGGAACCGAGTGCCGCCTTGCTGATTTCAGCGTCAGCATCGCCAGCGTATGCGAGCAACGATGGCAACGCCGACTTCTCGACACGCGCTGCAAGAGCGATGATGGCGACGACCCGCATCGCTGTGTTCCCCTGTCCCGTTTGTCTCACAATTGCCTGCCCCGCCCCGCTTCCGTTCACGCGACCGAGCGAAGCTACCGCGGCAGCCTTTTCCAACTCCGAGCCGTTCGCGGCGGCGTTGATCAACACCGGCACACTTGCCGCAGTCCCGATGTCGGAGAGCCGTTCCAGCGCCGCGACGCGAATCGCCTCGCCCTTCTCCGTTGCGCAACCGATGACGATCTTTTCCGAGTCAATCACCCGGAGCGCGAACACCTTCGCCGTGTCCGGCAGTTTCGGCAGCAGCGCAGCCAGCTTCGCTGGCGACGACAAATCCACGGCGGCCTTTTGAAGACGCGCGTCGTTGCCAACAAGTGCATCCTCAACCAGCTTTGGATCACTCTTCGCGACCAACGACAACGCTGCCGCCGACGGACATTCCGCATAAAGCCTCTTCCCGATGGCAGCGGCCTGCGAGGCATCGCGATTGGCAGCGCAGACCAGCGATTCATTCGCCGCGTCAAGCTTGCCGAACACGCTCCACAACGCCGCCACGGCCTCGCGCGACGCAATCGAGCCGAGCGCCTTGGCTGCGGCCGTGCCGGCCTTGGCGTCGTTGAGCAGGGGCGCAATCAACGCAACCGATTTGGCGTCGCGCTTCTCGCCGAGTGAATGTGCCAGACCGATCTTCCAATTGATGTCGCCGCCTTTCTGGAGCGCAGTGCGGAGTGGCTCAATGGACTTCGGGTCTGAATTCTTCTCCAACGCACGACGAGCGCACTCCCGAAGTTCCTCATCGGCATCACCAAGCAATGTGCCGAGCGCCGGCACGGCTTCGCCGCGCCCCATGTATTCGAGCTGGCGGATAATCCAAACGCGCGCCGGTTGCGGCACGCTGGTGTCAGCGGCTTTCGCGGCAAGCTGAGCGCCGAGCGCGGCGCGCGCCCTTTCGTTGCCGGGCTTGGAGGCAGCGGAGGCGATGGCCTGCAATTCCATCTGCGCAGCATAACGATTCGTGACGACCGCGTCGGCCAGTTTCGGAATCAGATCATCGAGTTGACTTGTAGCTGCGAGACTGCTCGCGGCCTGCTGAAAACGCGCCGATCCGACGTCTGCCGCGAGCAGGCTCGCGGCTACAGGAGCAGTTTCCAAACACGCTCTAAGAATAAGTGCGATGAGAATTGCTTTCATGGTTCAAATGTAGGTGTACGGCGCCCGTCGCGGACGATCCATCCAGCGCGACGCTTCGGCGTCGCCGATGATATCTTCCTTCACAGGATCCCACTTCAATGGACGGCCCAGACGCTGGGCAATGCCGCTGAGATGGCAGATGGTCGCGGTGCGATGTCCGATTTCCGCGGTACAGATGGTCGGCCTCCGTGTCTTGACGCACTCGATCCAGTTGTCCTCGTGGCCGCGCGTGACGGTGTAGAGTTTCGTATCGCTGGGGCTGAGCGGACGTTCCTTCAACTCGACCGGCGTGGTCTCAAGCCGGTCACCACGACTGACGAGGACTTCGCATTTGTCGCCGATGAACTGAATCATGTGACCGTTCTTGACCCTGTCAACACGGTGCACCTTCGTGCCGCTGGCGTAGATGTGGGTCTGCCACTCGTTGCCCTCGTAGCCTTTCGGGATGAACTGAACCGGGCCGCTGTTGTCCATGCCGAGCGCCCACTGGATGATGTCGAAATGATGCGCGCCCCAGTCGCCGTTCTTGCGCGAACCGTAATCCCAGAAGCAACGCCAGCCGCCGCCGTAGTTGCCTTTCACGCGCGCCTCGTTGTAGGGATACCACGGCGTCGGGCCGAGCCAGCGGTCGTAATCGAAGCCGTCGGGAATCGGTTCTGCCGGCAACGTCTGCGGCGGCGGGAACTCGCCGAGATGCGTATTGACCGTGTGAACCTTCCCGATCCAACCGTTCCGGACAATCTCGCACGCCTTGCGGAACGCGCGCTCACTGCGCTGCTGCGATCCAACTTGGAACACCGCGCCGTATTGACGTTGCACATCGCTCACGATCCGGCCTTCGCGAATCGTCAACGTCATCGGCTTCTGGCAATACACATCCTTGCCGTGACGCATCGCCATCGTCGAGATCGGCGCGTGCCAGTGATCCGGCGTTGTCACGAACACCGCGTCAATATTCTTGCGCGTCACAAGCTGCTCGAACTCGACGTACGCATCGCAACCCTTGTACGAGCCTTGTCCCGACTTCTTCGCATACGATTCCTCGGCGCGCGCCTTGGCGCTCTCTCGTTTCTCGCGAACCACATCGCAAATCGCCATCACTTGACAATCATCGCGCCCCAGCACATGACCAAAATGTCCACCCACGATCAATCCCATCCCGACAAACCCGACGCCGATCCGGTTGCTCGGCGCATTCTGGCCGAACACCGACGACGGCACAATCGTCGGAAACGCCAACGCCGCCCCGGCGAGGACGGCACCCTGTTTGAGGAAATCGCGACGGCTGATGGATCTCATGTGTTTATTCTCCAAAAACGCGCGCAGACTACCCTGCCGCACACAGAGGGTCAAGCCCGCCTTCGGCTGACAAGCCGCCAGAAACTGCTTTCGTCGGTTGTGTTCGCTGCTGTATGCTCGCCCTCATGAAACGCATTCTTCTTATCGCGCTCGCCTTACTGACGCTTCAAGTCTTCGCCGCTGACGACACGCTCCGACTGACCTTGCCGCCTGTTTGCTACGCCGTCCCAGGCGTCCCGATGAGCATCTACTACGACAACATCGTGCTCACCCAGACGCCGGAGAATTACCGCTTCACCGTCAATTGCAGCGTCGGCAAGAGCGAAGCGCGACGCTGGACAGTGACGCCGACCGACAAGGACGTTGGCACCCACCCGCTGGCCGTCACCGTCGCCGACGCCGGCGGAAAGGTCCTCGGCAAACGGAACACCACGCTTCGAATCGTTCCCGCCAACGCCGGCGCGGGCAAGACCATTCGCCTCCTCATCATCGGCGACAGCCTCACGGCCGCGACCGCCTACCCGACCGAGATCGCGCGACTCCTTTCCCTGCCCGGCAATCCTGCGTGGAAGATGCTCGGCGCACCCCGGTCAACTGCGTCCATCAAAGGCGTGGCCCACGAAGGCTACGGCGGCTGGACTTGGGCACGATTCGTCAGCCACTACGAACCGAAACCCGACAAGGCCCAGCGCAAGTTCAGCAGCCCGTTCGTCTTCCTCGGCGCTGACGGCAAACCATCGCTCGACATGCCCCGCTACTTCAAGCAGACGTGCAACGGCGAATTGCCCGACTTCGTCACCGTCATGCTCGGCATCAACGACTGCTTCCGCGCCCCGCCCGACGATCCAAAGGGAACCGATGATGTCATTGACAAGATGTTCAAGGAAGCCGAACCGCTTCTCGCTGCACTGCGTGCCGCCGCACCCAACGCCGACATTGGCGTCTGCCTCACCACCCCGCCCAACGCCCGCGAGTCCGGTTTCGTTGCCAATTACAAAGACAAATACCACCGCTGGGGCTGGAAACGGATTCAACACCGGCTCGTCGAATGCCAACTCAAACACTTTGCCAACCGCGACAAAGACCGCATCTACCTCGTCCCAACCGAACTCAATCTTGATCCCGTGGACGGCTATCCTGAGAACAACGGCGTCCATCCCAACACGACCGGCTACAACCAAATCGGCGGCACCATCTACGCCTGGCTCAAGTCCCGGCTGAGTCGTTGAATAGTGGTAGGGTCGAGCCGCCGGCTCGACCGTGTGATTGATTGCGGACGCGTCGGCGACGCGTCCCTACCTGCGTTGTGTTCCGGCTTTATTCCGGATCCGTAACGTGATGGTAGGGTCGAGTTGCCGGCTCGACCGCAGGGGATAATGACGCGGACCACACGGCGGGTCGTCCCTACCGGCAGTTGACGCACTGCACCATCGGTTGCTACCTTCGCCGTGTCATGCCGTTGCCGACTCGAAAACCGCTTCCGCACGAACCCCCATTGTGGGTGCGCCGCGATGAGGCGTTCTTTTTCCTGACCATCTGTTGCCAACAACGTGGCGAGAATCAACTTTGTACTCCTGCCATCAGTACAGTATTGCTGGAGACGGCACGGTTTCGTCATCAACGCGGTGATTGGTGGCTGGATTTGATCTTATTGATGCCAGATCACGTCCATCTGCTGGCGAGTTTTCCTGCCGATAAGGAAATGACGGTTGTGATCAAGGAATGGAAAGCATACACGGCCAAGGCGGCCGGTGTCCGTTGGCAACGCGGATTTTTCGATCACCGGTTGCGGCGCGAAGAGAATCTGCGGGACAAGTCCGATTACATCCTGCAGAACCCGGTTCGCAAAGGTTTGGTGGCGCAAGCCGAAGATTGGCCGCACGTGTGGATGCCCGGTAGGGGCAAGCCGCCGGCTTGACCATCCCTCCGACGCGGGCGAGCCGGCGGCTCGCCCCTACCGGCTCTTCCCCATTGTTCCTTCTTCCTTCTCCGCCTCAAATCGGCTATGACAACCGCCATGAAACGAATCCTCTTTGCCGCACTCACGTTGTTGACAGTTCAGGCATTCGCCGCCGGTTGGCGCGCTGAAACCATTCCGCTCAAGGGTGTCACGCTCAATCATCCGTTCGGCATCATCCGCGGCCCGGACGGCTGCATCTATTTCTGCGAGATTGACGGCAACGTCGTCCGCAAGATTGACGCGAAGGGCAACATCAGGACCATTGCCACCGGGTTCAAACAGCCACATGAACTCCGGTTCGACAAGCAAGGCAATCTCTACGTGGCCGACACTGGCAATTCACGCATTGCCAAGGTGGACGTGAAGACGGGCACGGTCACGACACTCAACACCACCCCGCTCCGCGCACCCATCAGCCTGCAACTCGATGCGCGTGGCGACATTTACATCTGCGAGATCGCCAAGAACGCCATCACGAAGATGGACCCGAAGACCGGCGCGGTCACTCCGTTCCTCTCCGAAGACTTGAAAGACCCGCGGAGCATTGACTTTGACCGCAACGGCAATCTCTGGATCATCTTGCGTGGAGGTCACCAAGTCTTGAAGTACGAGGCGGCCACGAAGGCGCTCCGGAACATTGCCGGAACCGGCAAGAGGGGTTACACCGGCGACGGCGGTCCCGCCACGCTCGCGACGCTCAACGGGCCAAAAGGCATTTCGGTGTCGTCCGACGGCCAGCGCGTGTTCATCGCCGACACGGAGAGCAGCGTGATCCGGATGATTGACGTCAAGACCGGCAAGATCGAGTTGGTCTGGGGCACCGGCAAGAAAGGCGATGGCCCCGACCAGCTCGCACGAGCACACGCGCTCTTTGCCGAAGCCGATGGCTCGCTGCTCGTCAGCGACAGCTACAACAACCGCCTCCTCGTTCTGCGTCCGTCGCGGTGATTACTGGCTCACCACGGCAATCTCAGCCCAGTACGCGGCTTCGTAGTGCCAGCCGGTCGGTTCGTTGACCAACTCCAGCTTCACGGAGCGACCGGCAAACGGCGTCAGATGAACGGTCGTCGTCAACCAGTGCGCGGTGGCGGTCTTGGGGCCGACAGTCTGACGCAGCAGTTCCTTGCCGTCGGCACGCACAATCAGATCGAAGTCGCCCTGTGGATCGTGACCGACCACCAATTTCAACGTGGTCTTTTTGCCTTCCGGCACCTTTACCGTTTTCGTCAGCACACAACCGGTTTTGCGATCCAGCGGGTGCGTGACCAGAACATTCTTGCGTCCGGCCCACTCGGCCCGCAAACCGGGGTTCATCTCCTTGCCGCAGTTGAGCACCTTCCAGCCGGTGGCAAACTTCTCCACCGCCTTGCTCATGTCCTCGCCGGGGGCGTGTTTGATTCGGGACATCTCCTCCGGTGTGAATCGGCTGTTGGCGATTGGGCCGGGCTGCCAACTCAACTCCAGCGCGCTCGGTTTCGGCGCGCGAACGGGAATCACGAAGCACTCCTCGCCGTTGGCGTCGCGTTCGATGCGGCCGCCGTATCGCACCACGATCTGACGCGCCAATTTCTCGCACACATCGAGCAGGCGCGGGAAATTGTAGGCGGTGTGGCTGAAGATTCTGGTTTCATCCAACCCGGTGTTGAAACGCGCTGGCAGGCGCGAGTAACCAATGGTTGTGAACAGCACGCCGCCGGAACTCGATGGATTGCAGTCGGAATCCATGCCACCGCGACATGAAATAACGATGGTTTGGTCGAGGTCGCGTTTACCGTGCAGGAGACCGAGCAGAACATAGGCGCCGTTGATTTTGCAGTCAATGCCGCCGTTGGACGCTTTCTGGTAGGCGGGGTTCTTCCGGTATTTCTCCTGACACTTGGCCCACGTGTTCTCCCAGTGTTCCGGGTCAGCCTTGAACCACGCCAACATGTCGCGCACCATCTCGGCATACTGGCTGTCGGCGGGAATCGCCTGCAACGCCTGCTCGACCAGCTTGACCGGGTCGCTCTCGAAGAACGCCGCCGCGTACAATGCCCCCATGAACTGCCCCGCATACATCCCGTCGCCATAGTTCATCAGCCGACCGAATCTTTCTCCGAGGTCCACCGCCGCTTGCGGCAGGCCCGGCGCGATCAGTCCGGAAAAATCAGCCTCGATCTGGTAGTCAATGTCGTTCGGGCATTTGTTGAACTGCGGATGACTGGAATCCGGCGGCGCGATGCCGCAGCGCAGGTTCTCGCGTCCTGCTTTGTTGGCGCACCATAACGGATAACCACTGTTGGCAAAATCAATCCCCGCCTGACGAATCGAACAGTCCAGCCCATACTCCTCCAGCGTCCGCAAAAAGGTCATCTCGACGTAGAGATCGTCCTGATTGAAAGCATGATTGATCATCTCCGGTTTCCACACCGGCATCTTGTCGGCAGGAATGATCTGGTCCTTCCACTTGAACTCCGTTGGCGCACCCCACGACACGCCAGCAATCTGCCCCACCCAACCGGCTTTCATCTTGTCCCGGTATTCCTTCACCGGCAGACGACGGAACTGCGGCTCTCCGACTGTGACAGCCGCTGTCAGGACAAGCAGAAGAATCTGTTTCATTGTCTCAGGAACCTTTCGATTTCACGGCGCGTCGGAGCCGAGGGTTGTGCGCCGAGACGCGTGACGGAAATCGCAGCGGCGGCGTTGGCGAAGCGCACCGCTTCTTCCAACGACTTGCCTTCAGCCAGCGCAACGGCCAGTGAGCCGTTGAAGATGTCACCGGCGGCGGTTGTGTCCACGGCTTTGACTTTGAAACCGGGCACGAGCCGCGTGCCGCTGGCGTCCGCGATCAATGCGCCACGAGCGCCGAGCGTGAGGATGACTGTCGCCACACCACGTGCGCGGAGTTTCGTTGCGGCATCTTCGCCTGTGCTGCCGGTCAGCAGTTCAGCTTCGGTCTCGTTCGGCGTGAGGATTGAGACGCGTTTCAGCAAGCTATCCGGCAATGGCTGTGCCGGTGCGGGATTAAGAATCACACGGACACCGGCTTTCGTAGCGAGGTCGGCTGCAACTTGCACAGTCTCCAGCGACGTTTCGAGCTGCATCACCAGCACACTCGCACCGGCGAAAGCTGCTTTGGCTTTGCGCACGTCAGCGGGCGACAGCTTCGCGTTCGCCCCGCCGGCGACGGCAATGCTGTTCTCGCCGTCCTTGGCGACGAAGATGAGCGCAACGCCAGACGGGTTGGTCTTGTCGCGGAAGACATACTTCACGTTGATGCCGTCGCGGACAAAACCGGCGATGGCTTGCTTGCCGAACATGTCTTGTCCGACTCGCGCGATGAACGTGACCTGTCCTCCGGCACGCGCGGCGCCGACGGCTTGGTTGGCGCCTTTGCCGCCGGCGGCGGTGACGAATGCGCCGCCGAGAATCGTTTCGCCGGGCCGCGGGATGCGGTCGAGCTTGATGATCATGTCGGTGTTGCTGCTGCCGAGAACAAGAATGCGCGGTTTCATGAAGCCTTCCATCTCGCGCCGAGCCGATGCCGATATTGGTCGAGAATCACCGCCGCGATGATGACGAGGCCGGTGATCAGGCGCTTGGTTTCGTCCTTCGCACCAACGGCGGCGAGGCCGGTGTTAAGCACAGCAATGATGAGCACGCCGAACAGCGTGGGCACCACCGAGCCGCGACCACCCATGAGACTGGTGCCGCCGATGACCGCCGCCGCGATGGCCTGCAATTCAAAACCGGTCCCGGCATTGGGGTTGGCGGATTGGAAACGCGAGGTGTCAATGATGGCTGCCAACGCCACCAGCAGACCGGTCAACAGAAACACGGCGAGCTTGACCGGCCGGGGGTCAATCCCGCTGAGGCGCACAGCCTCCTCGTTGGTGCCGATGGCGACGAGGTAGCGTCCGAACACCGTGCGGGTCAGCACCAGTTGGGCAGCGACCACGATCACCATCGCGAGCAGAAACGGCAGCGACAGCCCGACAATCGAAGTGCCGGCGATGGCTTCGATGCTGGAACCGATGTATTGCGTTTGCGAACGGGTGACGGCATGGGCCGCGCCGCGGGCCATTTCCAGCACGCCGAGCGTGACGATGAACGACGGCAGCCGCCAGCGGAGCGAAACCAATCCGTTGAACGCGCCGCAGAGCAGTCCTGTGCCCACCGCCGCAAGGATCGCAAGCGGCAGCGGCCAGTGCCATTGCGTCATCGCCACGCCGAGCACCGCGCTGCAAAAACCCAGCACGGAGCCGACGGACAGGTCAATCTCCGCGATCACCAACAGATACGTCATCGCCGTGGCGACGAGGACGGCGGACGGAATCTGGTTCGCGATGGTACGGAAGGTCGTTGCGCTGAAGAAGTGGTCGGTGATGAGACTGAACACCAACACCAACGCCCCAAGCGCAAGTGTCAGGCCAAGATATTCAGTTGGGATGAATCGCGTGGGAGGCTTGAGCATCGTGTTCATTGATTACCCGTGGTTCGGCGCAGGTCTCCTGACCGCGCCGCTGCGTCTGACCGTAAGGTCTCCTCGACCGGTACGCTGTGGCAGACCTTCGGTCGAAAGTTGTGCGCGGTCAGGAGACCGGCGCACAACGGCGGAGGAGTTTGAGGGCTTGTTCATTGATTGAGGTAGCCGCTCAACGCGGCGGTCATGATGTTGTCTTGAGTCCATTCGCCGCGTCGGAACGTGGCCGCGATTCGCCCCGCCGACATCACCGCGATCCGGTCACACAATGCCAGCAGTTCCTTGAGGTCGGACGAGACCACGATGACGGCCTTGCCCTGCGCCGCGAGATCGGCGAGCAACTGGTAAATTTCAAACTTCGCGCCCACGTCAATCCCGCGCGTCGGCTCATCGAAGATGAGGATGTCACAGTTGCGGAACAGCCATTTGGCAATCATCACCTTCTGTTGGTTGCCGCCGCTAAGTTCGGCCACACGCTGCTCGTAGGAATGACACCGCACCGACAACGC
>Ga0172374_1001982_pt1 | contig 13316 bp, 8 predicted proteins | sample LakKiv3m_FD_114536 | JGI IMG/M metagenome (GOLD analysis project Ga0172374, IMG submission 114536) | Freshwater microbial communities from Kabuno Bay, South-Kivu, Congo - kab_092012_10.3m | ecosystem: Environmental > Aquatic > Freshwater > Lake | place: Democratic Republic of the Congo... | reverse complement strand
GGTGATGTCGCCGAGCCAGATCAGCAGCGGAACAATCGCGGCGAGCAGCACAGCCCAGGCGATGAACGCGGGGATGAGGCCGAGGGCGAGGAGCCTCGTGTGCGACTTCCACATGCGGAAACCGCGCAGCAGCGTGCCGACTCCGGCGGCGAACTCGCGCATCATGAGTCCAGCGTAGGCGTGCCGATGCCGGTCATCGCCCCGCCTACAGCGCCTTGCGCAGGGTGAACCCGCGGGGGGTCGCGACGAAGCCGGCCTCCTGCAGGGCCGTCGCGAACGGGGTCCCGTAGATCGGCTCGCCGTTGATCTTCTCGACGGTGAGGGTGTCGAGGCGCCTGGCGCGTGCGGTGACGACGAGATCGGATGCCGCAGCACGCAGGGCCTCGGGGTCATCGTCGAAGGCGAGCACCGTGCGGCCGCCGCGTTCGAGGTAGAGCACGAGCGCGCCGTCGACGAGGACGACGAGTCCACCCGCCTTGCGGCCGGGGCGATGCGACACGCCCTCGCGCCGCGGCCAGGCGAGCGCCGCGCCGTATGGGTTCGCCGGGTCCGTCGCTGCGAGGGTGATCGCGCGCTGCGGGGCGGGGTCGGGCAGATTCGCGAAGGTGCGCAGGCGGTCGACCGTCGTGGACGCCGCGAACTGCGCGGCGCCCAGCTTCTCGATGACGTATCCGCGGCGGCAGTGGCCGGCCTCCTCGAAGCCGGCGAGGATGCGGTAGGCCTGGGCGAAGCCACCCGGAGTCCCCTCGGACTGCACGGCGCCGCGAGTGACGACGCCGTAGCGGTCGAGGAGGAGCCCTGCCGAGACGGTCGCCCTGCGGTTCGCCGTGGCTGAGCCGGCCCTTGACCCTGTGGAAGGGTCCGAGCTCTCTGATGAGAGCCGCGACCACCGCCCGCCCGTCGCGGTCGGCCGCGGCGGCGCTGTCGAGCCGCCGCTGAACGACACGCTCCCCAGCGACACCCCGCGGAACGTTCGCGTGCGCGGTGCTCGTCGGACAGACTTGTGCGCCTGCGATCCGCCGGCGAGCAGAGTGCGCACCGGCGCGAAGGTGTCGTTGGTCACCCGTCCCGCCCATGTCAGATTCCACAGCGCCTCGAGCACGGACTGCTCGTTCTCCGCCCCTGCCATCTCCTTGAGCTGCGCGGCGAAGTACGCACCGCCATGGCCGAGTGCCTCCAACAGGGCGCGCTCCAGGTCGCCGCCCGCGCCCGATGCAGAGTCGTCGGGAGTCTCCGGGATCGGCAGGGTGAACGGCGCCAGATCGGCGGGATGCAGCGACACCCAGCCGTCGCGTCCCGGCAGCGTGCCGTGTCCGGCCCAGACGACTTCGCCGCTGGAGGTCAGTTCATCGAGCATCGCGGGGGAGTAGTCCCGGACCCGCGACGGCAGCACGAGAGACTCCCACGCGCTTGCCGGGATCGGCACGCCGGCGAGCTGCTCGACCACGGCAAGCACACTGTCGACGCCCTCGAGCGGACGCGTCAGATGCTGCCAGTCGGGCAGGAATCGGGCGTACGCCTCGGGGGCGACGGGCTCGACGCTGCCGCGGATCGCTGCGAGCGAGCGCATCCGGAGGCGCCTGAGCACCTCGGTGTCGCACCACTCGTTCTCCGTCGCACTGCCTGCGGCGTCGGGCAGGAAGTAGCCGCTCGTGATGCGCCCGGCCTGCTCGAGCCGCTGCAGCGTGTGCCGTGCGACGGCGGCTCCGAGACCGAAACGCGTGGCGACGGCATCCGTCGTGAACGGGCCGTGCGTGCGGGCGTGACGCGAGACGAGGTCGCCGAGCGGATCGGCGACGGGCTCGAGGAAGGCGACGGGGATGCCGGTGGGCAGGGCCGCGCCGAGGGCGTCGCGCAGGCGCCCCGCGTCTTCGATCGCGGCGATGCGGGATACGCCGGCGATCGTGACGGGGATCGCGCGACGGGCGGAGATCAGAGCATCGAGGTGGGACTGGGCGGCTGCCGTCGCCTCGTGCTCATCCTCCGGCTCGAGGCGTGCGGCGACCTCGGCGGCGTCGAGCGGGCCGAGCGTGCGGAGCAGATCGGCGACGCCCTCGAGCCCGCGCGCACGACGCGTCGGATCGAGGCGCTGCGCCTCTCGCTCGAACTGCGCGATGACCTCGGGATCGAGCAGTTCGCGCATCTCGACCGTGCCGAGCAGCTCGCCCAGCAGTGCCGGGTCCACAGACAGCGCGGCCGCCCGGCGCTCGGCCAGCGGCGAGTCGCCCTCGTACATGAACGCGCCGACGTATCCGAAGAGCAGATCGCGCGCGTACGGCGAGGGCTGGGCGGGTTCGGTCTCGACCAGACGCACGCGGCGCTCGGCGATCGCGGTGGTGAGCCTGCGCAGCGACGGCAGATCGTAGACGTCCTGAAGGACCTCGCGCAGGGTCTCCAGGATCACCGGGAACGTCGGATGCCGCCGGGCGACCTCGAGCAGCTGCGCCGACCGCTGCCGCTGCTGCCACAACGGCGTGCGTTTGTTCGGATTCATCCGCGGCATGAGCAGCGCACGCGCGGCGCACTCCCGGAACCGCGAGGCGAACAGCGCCGACCCGCCGACCTCATCCGTGACGATCTGCTCCAGTTCGTCGGCGTCGAACACGAACAGCTCGGCGCCGGGCGGCTCGGCGTCAGCATCCGGGATCCGGACGATGATGCCGTCGTCGCTCGCGACAGCCGAACCGTCGACACCCAGACGCTCTCGGACGCGGGCGTTGATCGCCAGCGCCCACGGCGCGTGCACCTTCATGCCGTACGGGGAATGCAGGATGACCCGCCAGTCGCCGACCTCGTCGCGCCCGCGCTCGACGGTCAGGTTGCGGTCGGTCGGCAGCGTGCCGGTGGCCTCGCGCTGCTCCTTCAGATGCGCCAGCAGATTGGCGCGGGCCTGCTCGTCGAGCCCGGCGTCGATCAGGCGCTGCGCGGCCTTCTCCGCAGGCGCCGCATCCACTTCGCGGGAGAACGCGCCGAGCGCCTCACCGAGCTCGTACGGGCGGCCGATGCCGTCGCCGTGCCAGAACGGCACCTTGCCCGGCTGCCCGTACGCGGGCAGGACGTTCACACGATCGTGCGTGATCTCGGCGATCCGCCAGCTCGTCGTGCCGAGGGTGAAGACGTCGCCGACGCGGGATTCGTAGACCATCTCCTCGTCGAGCTCGCCGACTCGGCGGCCAGCACCCTCGCCCGCGACGAAGACGCCGAACAGCCCGCGGTCGGGGATCGTGCCGCCGCTCGTGACCGCGATCCGCTGCGCGCCGGGGCGGCCGGTGAGGGTGCCGGCATCCCGATCCCACACGAGGCGCGGGCGGAGCTCGGCGAACTCGTCGGACGGGAACCGGCCCGCCAGCAGGTCGAGGGTCGCCTCGAACGCGGAGCGCGGAAGCGACTGGAACGGCGCAGACCGCCGAACCGTCTCGAACCACTCCTCGACGCTGATGGCGTCGAGCGCGCACGCAGCGACGGTCTGCTGCGCGAGGATGTCGAGCGGATTGCGCGGCACGGCGATCGCCTCGATCTTGCCCGCCAGCATCCGCTCGGTGACGATCGCGGTGTGCAGCACGTCGCCGCGGTGCTTCGGGAAGAGCGCCGCGCGACTCACTTCGCCGACCTGGTGGCCGGCCCGCCCGACGCGCTGCAGACCGGATGCCGCGGACGGCGGAGCCTCGACCTGGATCACGAGATCGACAGCGCCCATGTCGATGCCGAGCTCGAGGCTGCTGGTCGCGACGACGCAGCGCAGGACGCCGGACTTGAGCTCTTCCTCGACGAGGGCCCGCTGCTCCTTCGAGACCGAGCCGTGGTGCGCCTTGGCGAGCACGGGGTCGGCGCCGGCCGTGGAGCCGGCCTGGGCCATCATGGCGGCCGGCGGCGCCGATGCGTCGGGGAGGGGAACCCCGATGCGTTCGGAGTAGATCTCGTTGAGCCTGCCGGTGAGGCGCTCGGCGAGGCGGCGGGAGTTCGAGAACACGATCGTGGAGTTGTTCTCGAGGATGCGGTCGACGATCGCCTCTTCGACGTGCGGCCAGACCGATCCGGTGACTTCGGTGTACTCGGCCGCTTCACCATCCATCGGCGGAGCGCCCGGAGGCGGAGGCGGATTCGTCATGTCGTCCATGGGGACGGACACCGACAGCTCGAATGTCTTCGAAGCCTTCGGCGCCACGATCTCTACCGGCGCCGACCCGCCCAGGAATCGGGCGACCTCGTCGATGGGACGGACGGTCGCCGACAGCCCGATGCGCTGAGCCGGGGCATCCGCCCCTGCTGCGCGCCGCAGCGCGTCGAGGCGCTCGAGGCTCACGGCGAGATGCGCGCCGCGCTTTGTAGCGGCGACCGCGTGCACCTCGTCGATGATCACGGTGTGCACACCGCGCAGGGTGTCGCCCGCCCGGCTCGTGAGCATCAGATACAGCGACTCGGGCGTCGTGATCAGGATGTCCGGCGGGTTCGCGACGAGCTTGCGCCGGTCGCTCGAGGTCGTGTCTCCCGAGCGGACGCCCACGGTGACGCCGGGGGCGTGGATGCCGAGGCGGCGAGCCGACTGGCCGATGCCGACCAGCGGCGAGCGGAGGTTGCGCTCGACGTCGACGCCGAGGGCCTTCAGCGGTGAGATGTAGAGGATGCGGGTGCCTGTCGTGCCGGTCGTGCCGGTCGTGCCGGTCGCTGAGCCTGTCGAAGGGGCATCCGCCTTCTCACGGAAGACGCTGTCGATGGCCCAGAGGAACGCCGACAGGGTCTTGCCCGACCCGGTCGGGGCCACGACGAGGGCGTGCTTGCCGGCGGAGATGGCCTCCCATGCGCCGGCCTGCGCGTTCGTGGGCGCGGCGAACGCACCCCGGAACCAGTCCTGCGTCGCCGGGGTGAAGCGGTCGAGAACGTCACCCACACGTCCATCTTCGTGCAGGCATCCGACATCCGTCCTCGACAATGTCGGTGCCGGGGTGGATGGTGGTCTCATGGCTGACCACACGACGAACTACAGCGGCACGTTCATCGAAGTGTCCGAGGACTGTCCGATCGAGCACGGAGCCGAGCCGCCGATCGCAGAGAACCTGTCGATCGCGGCGCTGCACTACCGGCTCATCTCCGAGAAGCCCTACGGCCGCACCTCCGACGACGTCATCTTCGAGACGCATGCGCTGCGCAAGGGCATCGATCCCGACGACGCCGACGCCAGGGCGGATTTCTTCTCGAAGGGCCAGCCGTGCCTGCGGTCCTCACCGCTCGGCAAGCGGTACGGCTGGGGCATGCATCACGACGCGGAGGGACGCGTCGCCCTGGTGCCGCGGGATTCCGAGGAGTACGCGGCGCTCGCCGCCGACCCCGCTCTCGCGCACACCAGGGCGATGCGCAGCAGCCGCGCTAAGTAGTCGGCGCCACGACCTCGGTCAGGCTCCCGTCGGCATCGAGCTCGAGAGTGAGATCGAGGTCGAGTCGGGCGAGGAACGCGTCGTCGTGGCTCACGACGAGCACCGCGCCACGGTAAGCGCGCAGCGCATCGACGACCTGGTCGACCGTGTCGAGGTCGAGGTTGTTCGTCGGCTCGTCCAGGACGACGAGGTGCGGAGCAGGATCGGCGAGAAGCAGCGTCGCCAGAGCCGTGCGGAAGCGCTCGCCGCCTGACAGGGTGCCCACTGGTCGGTCGGTCGCATCACCGCGGATGAGGAACCGGGCGAGCCTGTTGCGCAGCTCCTTCTCGGGGATGTCCGGTGCGGCCAGCGCCACGTTCTCGATCACCGATCGCGACTCGTCGAGCCCGTCGATCCGCTGCGGCAGGTAGCCGATGCGGTCGGTGTGCGCCGTTGCCGCGACGATCCCGTCTCCGCCGCCGGCCACCAGCCGCTGCAGAAGCGTGGTCTTGCCGACGCCGTTGCCGCCGATGAGTGCGATGCGCTCCGGCCCCTGGATGACCCAGGATCTCTCGGCGTCGCCGATCGTCGCGATGCGGCGGGTGCGGGACACCTCGGGATCGGGGAGCTCGATCTTCATCGAAGCGTCGCCGCGCACCCGCCGCCCCGCCGCGTCGAGCGCGTCGCGGGCGATGCTCTCCTTCTCGGCGACCTCGGTGCGCAGCCTCCCGGCCGACACCTGCGCGGCCATCTTCCGCCCGTTGGCGATGATCTTGGGCACGCGCTTCTCGACGTAGGCCTTGTTCGCGACCCGAGCGCGCCCTGCGAGCTTCGTCTCGGCCTCGATGCGCTGCCGCTTCTCCTTCTTGAACGCCTGCTTCGCGTCGCGTTCGGCCTGCACGGCGGCGCCCTGCTCGGCATCCAGCCAGGCCCGCCATTCCGAATACGGCCCGCCGAACACCGTCAGCTCGTGCGCGTACAGCTCGGCGGTCGCATCCATCAGCTCGAGAAGCGCCATGTCGTGACTGACGACGATGAGCGTGCCTTTCCAGGCGCGCACCATCGCCGCGAGCTTCGCCCTGGCATCCCGGTCGAGATTGTTCGTCGGCTCGTCGAGCAGCGTGATCGGCGCGCGGCGCAGGCGGATGCCGGCGATCGCGACGAGCACCGCCTCGCCGCCCGACAGCTCCCCGACCCGACGATCGAGGAACGTCGGATCGAGTCCTGCTTCGGCCAGCGCCGCTTGCGCGCGCGCCTCGATGTCCCAGTCGTCTCCGACGGCGTCGAAGTGCGCGGCATCCACGTCGCCGCCCGCGATTGCGCGGACGGCGTCGAGCGCCTCAGCGATGCCGAGCAGGTCGGCCACCCGCCGACCGGTGTCGAGCGTGAGCTGCTGCGGCAGGTAGGCGACGTCGCCCGAGGTCGTGAGCGATCCGGACGTCGGTGCGAGGTCGCCGGCGATCAGGCGCAGCATCGTGGACTTGCCGGAGCCGTTGCGGCCCACGAGTCCTGTGCGCCCGGCGCCGAACGAGCCGTCCACGCCGTCGAGGGCCGTGGATCCGTCCGGCCAGGTGAAGGTGAGTCGGTCGAGGGTGACCGAGGAATGAAGGGTCGATGTCTGCATGCGTGTTTCCGAGTGTGCGGGTGCACTGACACCGGTCGTCCATCGACGCCGAGAAACGGCGGAGGCGGAACCGCAGGGGAAGGAATCGTGTCAGCGCGCTGAAAGATGGGCGCGGGAGCGACGACTCAGATCAATGAACTTCCAAACACGGCGGACAGGACTCGTCGATGCTACCCGGGCGTGTCGCATCGCGCAACACCCGGGCGTGTCGGATCTCCGTCGGGAGGCGGATGCCGTCGCCGACGCATCGCCGTACCGTGGAGGCATGGGCGACGAGCAGATCAGCGGTCACGAGGTCCGTCAGCGGATGAGCTGGGGGATCGGAATCGCTCTCGGCATGGGCGTCGGCGTCGCGATGGGCTCCGCGCTGCAGAACATGGGCGTGGGGATCGCGATCGGCATCGCCATCGGGATCGTGTTCGCGGTCGCGTTCGGCGCGGCCGGGAGTCGGCGGCGTGCCGCGGATGACGATGGGGATGCGGACGCCGAGGAGCCGGAAGGCGGTCAGGCCGGCGGCGACGAACCCGACTCAGCTCGCTGAGTCGTCCCGCCACTTCTCGAGGAAAACTCGCACGTCGGCGAGCTCTTCCTCCGAGACGCTGTGGGTGAGGCCGGGGTAGACGCGGCCGGTGAGCTCGGCATGATCGGGGAGCCACTGCGACGTGTGGTCGATGAGCGGTTGCGGGATGACGTCGTCGTGGGTGCCGCGACCCCAGAAGACACGCGGCCTCGTCGTCTGGATTTCTTCGTCGCCCGGGAGGTCGCCCGGCGTCGCGTACCCGCTCAGCGCGACGACCGCACCGAAGCGCGCAGCATCCAGCCTCATCGCCTGCAGAGACACCGCGGCGCCCTGCGAGAAGCCGAGCAGCGCGATCCTCGGGGCATCGGCAGCATGGTCGTCGAGCCAGCGCAGCAGCGCCTCGGCCGCGGATGTGGTCGCGGCAGGGCTCCGACCCTCGAGCCCCTCGATGGGGTACCAGGATCGGCCCGACATCGGGAACGGCGGGGTGAGGGGCGCCGCGACCGACGCGACCGCTATCCCCTCGGGGAGGAACGGACGCAGCGCGAACAGGTCGTTCTCATCCGACCCGTACCCGTGCAGCAGTACGAGCAGCGGCAGGCCCGCGCGGTCCGCCGGCGCCCAGCGCGTGGCATCCGCATCGATCATCAGGGAGTCGCTCACGCGTCCATCCTGCCAGCGCAGACCGACACTGGTAGAAATGGAGCATGGCGGTGCGCACACCAGATCCAGACCCCGACGGCGAGGACGACGACCTCTCGCAGTTCAGCGAGCCGCCGGCCGATGCGAGCAACCCCGCCTGGCTGAGCGAGTTCGAGCTCGCCGAGGCGCGACGTCGCCTGCCGATGCTGTACGTCGAGGCGATCCCGGTGCGGACCGACGGCACCGGGCAGGTCACCGAACTCGGCATCCTGCTGCGATCGACCCCGCTGGGGGAGATGACGCGCACGATCGTGTCGGGTCGGGTGCGGTTCGGCGAGACCGTCCGTGACGCCCTCTTCCGCCACATCGAGAACGATCTCGGACCGATGGCGTTCCCGCTCCTGCCGCCGCAGCCGGTGCCGTTCACCGTCGCCGAATACTTCCCGATCCCCGGGGTGAGCGCGTTCCACGATGACCGGCAGCACGCGGTCTCGCTGGCATACGTCGTCCCCGTGACGGGGACGTGCGAACCGCGCCAGGACGCGCTCGAGGTCACCTGGTTCTCGCCGGAGGAAGCCGCGTCCGACGCGCTCTCCGTCGAGATGGAGGGCGGCCGCGGCACGCTGATCCGCAACGCCCTCGCGAGTCTCGGCCTGCTGCGCTGACGTCCGCGGTTCGCGCCGTCCCATGCGCGATGCCGGCGCGTAGTGTCGATCGGGTGACCGACAACATCGTCTTCCCCTCGTCCGCCGGCGATTGGCTCGCCTTCGTCACTACTCGCGTCGAGCAGCGGCTCGCCGTGGTCGACGAGTTGTCGGAGCAGCTCACAGACGGCTCCGAGCGCAGCTCGCTCGATGCGCTTCACCTCTGGAACGACCTCCAGATCCAGTTGCGCCGCGCTCGCAATGAGGCGGATGTGCTCTGCGAGGTGCATCCGGATCCGGCGGTGCGCGCCGCGGCGGAGAAGAGCGTCGCGGCGGTGCAGGCCAAGGAGGCTTCGCTGATGGCGGATGCCGCGCTCGCGGCCTCGTTCACGGGCGCCGACCGCGCGGGGCTGGATGCCGACGCTGCGCGCCTGCGCGATCACCTGCTCCGGGACTTCCGTCGCGGCGCCGCCGACCGCGACGAGGCCACGCGCCAGAAGGCGCAGGAACTCGCCGCCCGCGACAGCGAGCTGAGTCTCGCGTTCGCGCGGAACATCCGCGAGGGGCGCCGCGAGATCCGCGTTGCGCCGGAGACGCTCGCCGGTGTCCCTCAGGACTTCCGCGAGCAGCATCCGGCCGGAGACGACGGCCTCGTCGCGCTCTCCACCGACAACCTCGACGTGACGACGGTGCTCAGCTACGCCCACGATCGAGGCACCCGCATCGCACTGCGCCAGGCTCGTGCCGATCTGGCCTGGCCGGAGAACGACGCCGTGCTGGCCGAGCTCCTCGACGTGCGCCAGCAGCGCGCCGACCTCCTCGGGTACGGCAGCTGGGCCGACTACGAGACCGAGACGCGCATGGCCGGGTCAGCCGCGCGCATCGCCTCGTTCCTCGACGAGGTGGATGACGCGTCGCGGACGGCTTCCGATGCCGAGTACGCGCTGCTCCTCGAGCGTCTGCGGCAGGACGTCCCCGACGCCGCCGCCGTGACGAGCGCCGACCAGGCCTATCTGCTGGCGAGGCTGCACGAGGAGCGCTTCGCGGTCGATTCGCAGCAGGTGCGTCGATACCTCGATTTCACGCGGGTGCTGGGCGGGCTGCTCGACATCACCGGTCGCCTGTTCGACATCGAGTACGTCCCGGTCGCGGGAGCCGGGTGGCATGAGGACGTGCGCTCGTACGATGTCGTCCGCGACGGTGAGCGCCTCGGACGCATCCATCTCGACCTGCATCCGCGCGAGGGCAAGTTCAACCACGCCGCGTGCTTCCCGCTCGCCCCAGGAGTGCGGGGGAAGGTGCTGGCGGAGTCTGTTCTGGCGTGCAACTTTCCTCGAGGATTGATGGAGCACCGGCAGGTGCAGACCTTCTTCCATGAGTTCGGACATCTCGTCCACGACATCCTCGGCGGCGACCAGGAGTGGGCGCCCTTCTCGGGCGTCGCCACGGAGTGGGACTTCGTCGAGGCTCCGAGCCAGATGCTCGAGGAGTGGGTCTGGGATGCCGATGTGCTGGCGTCGTTCGCCACGGACGACTCGGGGGTACCGATCCCCGCCGACCTCGTGGCCCGCATGCGCGAGGCCGACGCGTTCGGCCGCGCTCTGCTCGTTCGCACGCAACTGGGCCATGCGCGGGTCTCCTACCATCTGCACATGGATCGTCCCGGGGATCTCGCAGCGGCGACCGAGCATTGGTACGAGGCATCCAGCCCGGTTCGCAGCCTGGACGGGTCGCACTCGTACGCGGCGTTCGGACACCTGACTGAGTACGGAGCGTGCTACTACACGTATCAGTGGAGCCTCGTGATCGCCCGCGACCTGCTCACCGGATTCAGCGGTCTCATGGATGCCGCATCCGCTACCCGTTACCGGAAGGAGATCCTCGAGCCGGGCGGGCGCCGCGACGCGGAGGACCTGGTCGAGACGTTCCTGGGGCGTCCGTTCACCGTGGACGCCTACCGCGAGTTCCTCGGCTCGTCGGTGTCCTGAGTCGCGCGACCGGCGCCGAACCGCCCGCCCGCACCGTGCAGCGCGTCAAGCACGGGGCGCATTATCAAGCATGCGGATGCATATAGGATGAGATCGCTCCACCGGGGCATGTCTGTCTGTCATCTGTCACGCCATGCTCGAGAGGATGCTCCTCATGGTGCTCGCTGCCCTGTCCCGCGCCACGCGCGTCGCCGCCGCCACGCTCGCTGCGATACTCGTCGCCTCCGTGTTCGTTGCGACGACCCCCTCCTCCGCGTCCGCCGCCACGACGACGGCGACCCAGAGCGCACCGACCGCGTTCGCGGGTTTCGCCGATCGGTTGCCGTCGGCCGTCCTGGAGGCGCTGCCGCTGGTGGAGGACCCGATCCGCGAGGATGCCCCGGGGACCGCCGTCATCTCGGGGACGATCGGGTTCCCCTCGACGTCGACCGTCGCGACAGGTCGGACCATCGTCGTCGCCTATGCATCAACGGGAGGGTCTGCGCCGATCGCCGCCGCCCTCGTTGCGGCAGACGGGTCGTACGCGCTTCGCGCACCTGTCGGGGATCTCGTCCTCGCGGTTCTTTCCGAAGGCCGGCTGGTGTTCGACCGCTGGGGATCAGTTGGTGACGACCGGGCGTCGGCAGAGACGGTCACGCTGACCGCGGACGGTCTCGAATACAGCACGAATCTGGCCGCGTCGGCGGGCATCAGCGGATCCGTTTCAGTGCCTGCCGGCATCGTGCGAACGGGGAGCAACGTCGCGGTGGTGATCTACCCGGCCGCAGGAGACGGCAAGACCGCCGCGGCCGCCAACTACGTGGCGGAGAACGGGAGCTACGTCGTCGGCGGTCTCGCCGCCGGCGACTATCGCATCGCCTTCGTTCCGTCGAGCTCGGGGATGGTTTCCGAGTGGTGGAACAACGCCCCGACGTTCGCGAAGGCCCCGCGGGTCACGATTGCTGCGGGGGCATGGAAGACGGGCATCAACGCCCTGCTCGCTTCACTGCGCCTGATGGACTATGCGACGCCGAAGATCACCGGAAGCGCGATCGTCGGAAAGACCCTGAAGGTGACGCCGGGAGCGTGGACCGGGGGCACCGTGTTCACGTATCAGTGGTACCAGAACGGTGTTCCGATCGCGAAGGCCACACGTTCGACGCTGGTGCTCTCGACGGCGCTCGCCGGCAAGAAGATCTCCGTCAAGGTCACCGGCAAGAAGTCCGGCTACAGCGCCAAGGCGATGGCGTCAGCAAGGACACCTTCCGTGCTGCGCGTCCTGACCGCACCGACCCCCAAGGTCTCAGGCACGGCAGTGGCGGGCAAGACGCTCAAGGCCGTCGCGGGCAAGTGGACCACGGGCACACGATTGACCTACCAGTGGTACGTCAACGGTGTCGCTGTCTCCCGGGCGACGAAATCGACGTACACGGTTCCGAGAAGCGCGATCACGAAGACGATCACCGTCGTCGTCAAGGGTGCCAAGTCCGGCTATGCCACGACCGCGAAGCGTTCGAGGGCCACGGCTGCGGTGAAGGGCGTCTTGACGGCGTCGACACCGAGGATCACCGGGTCCGCAGTGGTCGGCACGCGCCTGAAGGCATCGGCGGGCACATGGACCCCCGGTACCACGCTTCGCTATCAGTGGTACCGGGACGGCAAGGCGATCAAGAATGCGACGGGATCGACGCTCCTCGTCACCTCATCGATGCGCGGTTCGCGGATCAGCGTGAAGGTCACGGGGTCGAAGAAGTCCTACATCACCACGAGTCGGGCCTCGGCTCGTACTAGCCCGGTGCGCTATCCCAGTTCGATGACGCCCTCGGGATGGAACTGCCCATCCTGGGCTCCGATCAAGGGCAACGCGTCCTCGATGATCTATCACGTGCCCTCGGGCAGCTTCTATTCCCGGACGAACCCGGAGGAGTGCTTCTCCAGTGAGTCCGCCGCAGTCAAGGCCGGGTACCGCAAGTCCAAGGTCTGAGCATCGCTCCTAGGCGCCGGTCGTCAGCCGCCCCAGCGCCTCGATGAAGGCGTCGACGTCGGACTCCTGCGTGTCGAAGCTGCACATCCAGCGGACCTCGCGGCGGGCGGCGTCCCAGTCGTAGAACCGGAAGACCTCGCGCAGCTGGTCGGCGACCCCGGCCGGCAGCGTCGCGAAGACGCCGTTGACCTGGGTGGGCTGGGTGAACTCGACGCCGCGGATCGTGCCGGCGGCGAGACCCGCCTCGATCCCGGCGCGCAGACGCGTGGCCATCGCATTGGAGTGGCTGGCGTTGCGCTTCCACAGGTCGCCCTCGAGCAGGGCGATCAGCTGCGCCGAGACGAAACGCATCTTCGACGAGAGCTGCATCGAGTACTTGCGGCTGTAGATAAGCCCGTCCGAGGCCTCGGGATTCAGCACGACGATCGCCTCGCCGAGCATGGCTCCGTTCTTCGTGCCGCCGAAGCTGAGCACGTCGACGCCGACGTCGCGCGTGAAGGCAGCGAACGGCAGGTCGAGGGCGGCGGCGGCGTTCGAGATGCGCGAGCCGTCCATGTGCAGCTTCATACCGCGCTCGTGCGCGT
>Ga0172374_1001978_pt1 | contig 13348 bp, 14 predicted proteins | sample LakKiv3m_FD_114536 | JGI IMG/M metagenome (GOLD analysis project Ga0172374, IMG submission 114536) | Freshwater microbial communities from Kabuno Bay, South-Kivu, Congo - kab_092012_10.3m | ecosystem: Environmental > Aquatic > Freshwater > Lake | place: Democratic Republic of the Congo... | reverse complement strand
GTGCGACGGCAACTGCGCGTGCGCGATCGGCGGCAAGCAGCGCGGCGCTGCGGGTGACGGGATCGACGTCGCTGGACGTTCCATCCGTTCCGGCCGACAGCCTGACCTGTGTGCGCGGATCGGTGGTCGCGCCCCTCACCCAACGGGCGAGCGCGGCGGTGTCCTGCGTGATTTCGGCGCTGCCGGATGCGAAGCCATCGACGCTGCCCAGCTCCTGCGCCATCGCCGGTTCGGCGGGAGTGGTCGTGGCAGACTCGGTCTGCGCGGGGGCGACGCCGAAGCCTTCGCGGATGCTGGCGCTTACTGCTGCCGGATCGAGATGCTGCGAGGCCTGGACGAACACGAAGAAGCCGAGCAGCAACAGGCCGAGATCGGCGAGCGTCATCAGCCAGAGCGGGCGAGCGGGCGCGTCTTGCGTATCGAACGGCGTGACCGTCATGCCGCTTCCGCCCGCTTGTGCCAGCGCGGCGCTTCTCGGCTGGCGAGCGCCTCCAGCGGCGCGATCAGCCGCGCGCGCTCTACATATTCCCGGCGCGCCAGCGTGCGCAGCCGTGCCGCAATCGGCATGGCGACGAGAGTCGCCAGCACCGCGCCATAAAGGGTGGTGAGCAAGGCGATGGCCATGGCGCCGCCGATCGCGGACACGTCCTCCATCGCCAGAAACATGCGAACCAGCCCGACGAGCGTCCCGATCATCCCCATTGCGGGTGCGATCTCGGCCGCCGAAGCCCAGAAATCGGACGCGGCGCGGTGGCGTTCAGCGCGCGCGTGCTGACGATCGGTCAGATGCGCTGCGACCGTCGCGCCGTCCGTGCCGTCGACGATGTCGGCGATGGCGGCGGCAATATCGGGATCGGTGATGACCGACCGGTCGAGCGTCATCACCCCGTGCTTGGCGGCGATCCGCGACAGCGCGTCGATCTGGGTGACGAGCGGCCCGGCATCGAACCGCTTGCGCCCCAGCGTCCGCAGCGCTGTGACCGCGCGCCCGACATCGCCCAGCGGCGTGCGCAGGACCAGCGCAAGCACCGTCCCCCCGGCAACTATGCCAAGCGCGAGCGGGTCGAGAAAGGGGGCGGCGAACGCCTGAGCCGACTGGATCATGCACGGGGTTAAGCAAGGGTCGGGCCAGTTTGGGGATGAGGTGCTCGGCCCGCCTTCCTTTCGATCGTCATTGCGAGCGAAGCGAAGCAATCCAGCGACCCGCGTGCAACGCTGGATTGCTTCGCTTCGCTCGCAATGACGGATGGCGGCAACCTACCGGCAAACGCGTTGCCGCCCCCGGCAACATCTTGCCGCCCTCCCCGGCCATCTCACTCGAACCCACGCAAAACCGCCATTTCCGCAAAACTGGCACGAGCTTTGCTGAAAACACCCGTGCATTAATCGCGGGAGACTGCACATGGCCAACGACACGCTTTTCGGCGTCCACGGGACGGCGCTACAGCTGCGCTCGAAGCGGATGGGATTGCTGGCGTCGAACATCGCCAATGCATCGACCCCCGGTTACAAGGCGCAGGATCTGGACTTCGCCCAGGCGCTCAAGTCCGCCAACGCCACGGGCGGGATCGAGCGGGCGATGGATGGCGCGACCAAATATCGCGTGCCTTTGCAGCCTTCGATGGACGGCAACACGGTGGACCTGACCACCGAACAGACCGCCTTCGCCGAAAATGCCGTCGCCTATCAGACGACGCTTTCCTTTCTCAACGGGCGGATCAGCACGATCACCCGCGCTCTGAAGGGCGAATAACGATGAGCAATCCGGTCAGCATCTTCCAGGTTTCGGGACGCGCCATGTCGGCGCAGCTCGCGCGAATGAACACCACCGCGTCGAACCTCGCCAATGTCGGCCAGGTATCGAGCACCGAAGGCGGCGCCTACCGTACGATGAAGCCGGTGTTCCGCACCAGCTTCGACGCGGCATCGGGCATGGCGACGGTCGATGTCGAACGCATCGTCACCGCGGGCGAAGCGCCGGTAAAGCGCTACGACCCCGGCCACCCGATGGCGGATGCCGACGGCAATGTCTTCGAAAGCGCGGTCGATGAAACCCGCGAGCTGGTCGACATGATGGAGGCCGCCCGCAGCTATCAGAACAATGTCGAGGTGATGCAGACGGCCAAGTCGCTGATCGCCCAGACGCTCCAGCTGGGACGTGGATGATGGCGACGAGTTTCGACGCAGCGATCGGCAATCTGGGCATCGCCCGCACCGGCACGACGACGGGTAATCCGGCACTGGGTTCGCAAAATCTTGGGCAGAACGACTTTCTGAAACTGCTGACCGCGCAGATGCAGAACCAGGATCCGTTCGATCCGGTCGACAACACCCAAATGGTCGCGCAGATGGCGCAATTCTCGTCGCTGGCGGGCATCACCGAGATGTCGTCGACGCTCAAGGCCATCGCCGACAAGCTGGGCGGCACCAGCATGTCCGACGCGCTTGGCTATGTCGGGCGCGCGGTCCTGGTCGAAGGCGCGACCAACTATCCGATGACCAACGGCACGGTTGCAGGCGCGATCGAACTCGACGGCGATGCGACCGATGTCGCGGTCACCATCACCGGCGCCAACGGCGCGGTGCTGAAGACCGTGTCGCTGGGGCCGCAAAAGGCAGGCGTCATTGATTACGAATGGGACGGTTCGTCCGACAGCGGCGATCCCGCCGGTGACGGTCCGTTCACCATCAACGTCACCGCGGTCGCGGGCGCGAACACCGTGCCTGCCCGCAGCTTGATCTGGGCGCCGGTCCAGTCGGTCGCGCTCGATGCGACCGGCACGCCCATGCTTACCATCCCTGGCATCGGCCAGCTTCCCACCACCGCCGTCCGCAAGGTCGGCTGAGCTTTAACGGAGTAAAACACATGTCCTTCTACACTTCGCTCAGCGGGCTTCGTGCGGCCCAGACCGACATGTCGGCAATCTCGCACAACCTTGCCAACGTCACCACCAACGGCTTCAAGAAGAGCAAGGCCGAATTCGCCGACGTGATCGCGTCGAGCCTGGCCCAGTCGCCGACGATGATGGTCGGTTCGGGCAGCGTGACCAAGGCGATCCGCCAGCAATTCTCGCAGGGCAACCTGAACCAGACCGGTTCGTCGCTCGACCTCGCAATTGCCGGCGACGGTTTCTTCGCGGTCAAGCCGAACCAGGATGGCAGCCAGGTCAACTTCACCCGCAACGGCAGCTTCATGGTCGATAACGACCGCTACGTCACCGATGCGCAGGGCGCCAAGGTTCAGGTGTTCCCGGTCGACGGTTCGGGCGCGGTGATCGCCAGCGGCCTCGACCAGACGATCGCGCTGCGCCTGCCCGCGACCAGCGGCACGCCGGTCGCGACCGCAGCGACCGCGCTCAACGTCAACCTGTCGGCCAACGCCGCGGTAAAGACCGGCGCATTCGACCGCTTCGATCCGACGAGCTACAACCAGACGACGCAGACGACGATCTATGACGCGGGCGGCAACGCGCTGACCATGACGCAATATTTCGTCCGCACCCAGGCGGCGGGCGGCGGCACGCCGACCAGCGAGTGGCAGGTCTATAGCTTCGTCGGCGACCGTCAGTTGGGCACCGATGCGGCCAATCCGCAGCCGATCACGATGGAATTCGACGCAACCGGTGCCATGACCTCGCCGCCCGGGCCGGTCCAGTTCGCCGCAGTCGGCCTGGGCGGATCGTCGATCGAACAGGCATTGTCGCTCGACCTGACCGGTTCGACTCAGCTCGCGCAAGCCTTCAACGTCAATTCGCGCAGCCAGGACGGCGCGGCGGTCGGCCAGCTTCAGGGCGTGACCGTCGGCAGCGACGGCACCGTGTTCGCCAGCTTCTCGAACGGCGAAAGCCAGGCGCTGGGCAAGGTGGTGCTGGCCAATTTCCCGAATCCGTCGGGCATGCGCCAGCTGGGCAATTCGAGCTGGGCCGCGACCGGCCTTGCCGGTGAAGTGACGCTCGGCTCCCCCGGCGAAAAGGGGCTGGGTTCGCTGATGTCGTCGATGCTCGAAGGCTCCAACGTCGACATGACCGAGGAACTGGTCGGGCTGATCGCCGCGCAGCGCGCATTCCAGGCGAATGCGAAGGCGCTCGATACGTCGAGCCAGATCTCGCAGTCGATCCTCAACATCCGCGCCTGATCGAAACGACGACGGGGGGATAAGACATGGACAGGCTGGTCTATACGGCGATGTCGGGGCTCAAGGCCCGGATGGCTTCGCAGGCGGCGATCGCCAACAACATCGCCAATGCGTCGACCACCGGATTTCGCGCCGACCGCGTGAATTTCGAGCGGATGATGCTCAAAGGCCAGCCGCTCGAAACCCGCGCGCCTGCAACCGCAGAGGTGATCGACGCAGATCGCCGCGCCGGGGCGATCATGTCCACCGGCCGTCCGCTCGACATTGCGGTGCAGTCCGATTCGTGGATCGCCGTCCAGGCGACCGACGGGACGGAAGCCTATACACGCCGGGGCGATTTGAACGTCGCCGCGTCCGGCGTGCTGGAAACCGGAGACGGTTTCCCGGTGATGGGGTCGGGGGGCCCCATCACCGTGCCTCCGCATGAAAAGATCATGATTTCGGAAGACGGCACCGTGTCGATCGTCCCGCCGGGGGCGGCGCCGGGCACCGATCCGCAGATCATCGACAGGATCAAGCTTGCATCCACGCAAGGTTCGGACACGGTCAAGGGCCTCGACAATCTGCTCCATGTGCGCGGCGGCGGGGTGCTGCCCGACGATATGGAAGCGCGGGTTCAGTCGGGATCGCTCGAACAATCGAACGTTAACCTGACGCAGGCGCTCGTCGATATGATCGAGAACCAGCGAGGTTACGAAGTACAGGCGAACCTCCTCAAGGAGGCGCGCAAGATGGACGAAGGAGGCGCATCGCTGATGCGCCTGCCGGGTTAAGGAGAATAGGTCATGGGTAGTGCGGCAATGCACATCGCGCGCACCGGGCTCGACGCCCAAGACATGCGCATGCGGACGATTTCGAACAACCTGGCGAACGTCAATACGACCGGGTTCAAACGCAATCGCGCCTCGTTCGAAACGCTCGCCTATCAGGTGGTGACCGCCGCTGGTGCGCCTAGCACCAACGAGACGCGCTATGCCACGGGCCTGAATCTCGGCACCGGCGTCCGCGTTCAGGGGACGGCGACGATCAACACGCAAGGGTCGCTGAACACGACCGGCAACGCGCTCGACCTCGCGCTCGACGGCGAAGGCTATTTCCAGGTGCAGCTCCCCGGCGGGCAGCTCGGCTATACCCGCGCAGGCAATTTCACCCGCTCGGCCGAAGGCATGATGGTGACCGCCGAGGGGTATCAGGTGATGCCCGGCATCACGATCCCCGAAGGCGCGACGTCGGTGACGATCGGGTCCGACGGCACCGTGTCGGCAATGGTCCCCGGCCAGACCGAGGCAGCCGAGATCGGCCAGATCCAGATCGCGACCTTTCCGAACGCCGCCGGGCTCCAGCCCACCGGCGACAATTTCCTGATCGAAACCGGCGCATCCGGCGCGGCGGCGCTGGGCATCGCCGGCCTCGATGGTCGCGGCAATGTCCGCCAGGGGATGCTGGAGGGATCGAACGTCAATGTCGTCGAGGAACTGGTCGACATGATCGAGACGCAGCGCGCCTACGAGGTCAATTCGAAGATGATCTCGGCCACCGACGAAATGCTCAAATATGTCAACCAGCAACTCTAAAGGGACCGGATTGATGAAATTCGCATCCGGCCTGGCCATTGGCGCGCTCGCGACGATCGCGTTCGCCGCTTCGGCGACGCCCGCCCACGCGCAGCTGTTCGGCAAGAAGCAGCCGCGCGAGGATTTCTCCGCGACGCTGCCCACCGCACAGCCGGTCGCCGCACCAGCCAACGGTTCGATCTTTCAGGTCGATCAGGGCTACGCCGCGTATCACGAGGGCACGCGCGCGCGCCGCGTCGGCGATCCGCTGACGATCGTGCTGGTCGAACGCACCGTGGCGTCGAAATCGGCCGGGTCCAAACTCGACAGCGGCGGCGGGTTCAGCCTGATCCCGCCATCGACCGGCAATCTGTCGCAATTCCTGCCCAGCGACATCGCAATGAGCGGCAAGCGCGGCTTCAACGGTGCGGGCACCGCCGACCAGTCGAATGCGTTGTCGGGCGAAGTCAGCGTGACCGTGGCGGAGGTCTATCCGAACGGCACCATGCTGGTTCAGGGGCAGAAGCGCGTCACGCTCAATCGCGGCGACGAATTCGTCCAGATCAAGGGGATCATTCGCGTCGCCGATATCGACGCGAACAACCGCGTCGCGTCCACTCGCGTGGCCGATGCCCAGATCGCCTATACCGGCAAGGGCGATGTCGCCCGTGCCAGCCGTCAGGGGTGGCTCAGCCGCTTCTTCCAAGTCATCAGCCCGTTCTGATGGGGACCGTGATTATGACCCGCATCCTATTCCCGTTCGTGCTGAGCCTGTCGAAGCACTGTCCTTTTCTTCGTGCGAAGAAGAACAGCATTTCGACAAGCTCAATGCGAACGGTTTTGGTGGCAGTGTTTGCGGCCCTCGCGACTGTTCTGACGGCAGCTCCCGCTTCCGCCCAGCGGATCAAGGATCTGGGCCATTTTCAGGGCGTCCGCACCAACCAACTGACCGGTTACGGCATCGTCGTCGGGCTCGCGGGGACCGGGGACGACAACCTCGAATATACCGTCCAGTCGGTAAAGGCCGCGACCTCGCGTTTCGGCCTGCAATTGCCGCCCGGCGTCAATCCGGGGCTGAAGAATGCCGCGGTGGTGATGATTACCGCCGAACTGCCGCCCTTTGCCAAGGCGGGGCAGAAGATCGACGTGACGATCGCCGCATTGGGCAAGGCCAAGTCGCTTCGCGGCGGCAGCCTGATCCTCACCCCGCTGATCGGCGCCGACGGCCAGATCTATGCGATGTCGCAAGGCAGCCTCGCGATCGGCGGTCTGGGCGCGGAAGGTGCCGACGGGTCGAAGGTCCAGGTCAATATCCCGACCAGCGGGCGCATTCCCGAGGGTGCTACGGTCGAACGCATGGTCGATACCGGCTTTGCGACCACACCCTATCTGACGTTCAACCTGACCAAATCGGACTTCACCACCGCACAGCGCGTGGCGGATGCAATCAACGGCCGTTTCGGGTCGGGCGTCGCGCGCATGGTCGATGGCGTGTCGGTCGCGATCAACGCACCGCCGGGCAACGAAGCCCGCGTCGGCATGATGAGCATGGTCGAGAATATCGCGGTGGAGGCGGCGGAAGCCCCTGCCCGCGTCATCGTCAATGCCCGCACCGGCACCGTCGTCATCAACCAGTCGGTGCGCGTCGCGCCCGCCGCCGTCAGCCACGGCAAGATGACGGTGCGGATCGACGAGAGCCAGCGCGTGTCGCAGCCCGCGCCGTTCAGCCAGGGTCAGACCGCGCTCGAACAGCAATCGGCAGTGACGGTCGAGGAAGACCGCAACCCGATGTTCATGCTCGAACCCGGTCCCCGGTTGGCCGATGTGGTCAAGGCGGTGAACGCGATCGGCGCGAGCCCGGCCGATCTGGTCGCGATCCTCGAAGCGCTGAAGGAAGCGGGCGCGCTCAAGGCCGAACTGGTGATCCTGTGATGACCGGCGGGATGAACATTCCGGGCCTGAATCCCGCCGCGACGGGCGCGCTGCGCCTGGACGGCGTTGCGGGAGACACGTCGCGCCTCGCCACCGGCGACAATCTGAAAGCAGCGGGCGAGCGGTTCGAGGCGATCTTCGTCAACATGATGTTAACCTCGATGCGCAAGGCTTCGCTGGGTGAGGGATTGTTCGACACCAAGGCAGTCGAGCAGTTCCGCGACATGCAGGATACGAAGTTGGCTGAAACCATGGCGCAGACCACACCGATCGGGATCGGCAAGGCGATGACCGACTTTCTGTCGAAGGCTCAGCCGACGTTGATCGACGGCGCTGAAGGTACGCCCACCCCGTGAGCAACCTGCTCGCCATCGGGTCGACGGGCGTTCGCGCCTATCAGACCGCGCTGACCACCGTGTCGGAGAATATCGCCAATGCGGGCGCTGCGGGCTATTCGCGCCGAACCGCGACCGTCGGCGAGATCGTCTCCTCCGCGTCGGCCAACGCGACGATGAGCGGGCAATTGTCGGGTTACGGCGTTCGCGTCACCGGCATCGACCGGCAGACCGACGCATTTCGCGTCGCCGAAACCCGTTTCACCGGGGCCGAACTGGCGCGCAGCAATGCTTCCGTTCAGTGGTTGGAGCGCATCGAAAGCGCACTGACCGGCTATGACATGCCCGCGCGCATGACGGGGTTCTACGCCAGCGCCAGCACGCTTGCCGCCGATCCCGCATCGGGCGCCCCGCGCGCCGCGATGGTCGAGGCGGCGACCGCGCTCGCCACGTCGATTCAGGGCACGCATTCGACCTTGTCGGCAGCGATGGCGGATCTCGACGGCACCGTGCAGGCGAGCGTCGGCCAGCTCAACGACCTGTCGCAACAGGTGGCCAAGACCAACGTCGCTTTGGCGCGCGTCGGACCCGGCACCGCGGCGCAGGCGCAATTGTTCGACGAACGCGACCGGTTGCTCGGCGCGATGAGCCAGTTGACCGATATCGACGTTCAGATCGACCAGCGCGGCCTCGCCACCGTCCGCGCGGGCGGCGCGACCGGGCCGGTGCTGGTCGAATTGGCGGAAACCGGCTTCGTCCGCGCATCGCGGTCGGACGGCGCGCTAGGCTTCACCGTCGAACGCGCAGGCAGTTTCGATACGCTGCATCCGCGCGGCGGCGCGCTATCCGGTCTGGTCGAGGGGGCCCAGCGCATCGGCGACGCGATCGACGCGCTGAACGTCATGGCGCGCGACCTGGCCGACGGGATCAACGCGATCCAGGCGGGCGGCGAGGATCTGGACGGCAATCCCGGCGCACCGATGTTCGCGATGGGTGCCGATGCTTCCGATTTTCGCATGGTGCTGACCGGGCCGCGCGGCATCGCCGCGTCGTCGCCGGGCGGCGGCGTTCGCGACAATGGCAATCTGATCGCACTCGAATCCTTTCGCCAGTCGAGCGCACTCGAAGACCGCGCCACCGGGCTGGCCGTCGGCAATGCGACGACGCTCGCCGGACGCCGATCGGTGGCAAGCGCGCAGGCCGCGATCCACGACAATGCGGTCGCCGCGCGCGATGCGGTATCGGGGGTCAATCTGGACGAGGAAGCGGTCGACCTGATCCGCTTTCAGCAAGCCTATAACGCCTCCAGCCGCATCATTCAGGTGGCGCGCGAAACCTTCCAGTCCATTCTCGACGCGAGCTAAACGGCCATGCGGATCACCACCAGCCAGATGTTCGACCGGCTGAACGGCCAGATGGGGTCGCTGTCGGTCGGCGCCGACCGGATCCAGACCCAGATCAGCACCGGCAAGAAGCTGGTGAACCCGTCGGACGACGCGGTCGCCTATCTGCGGCTGACCGGGCTGAAGCGGGTCGATGCCGATCACAATGCCGCGACCACCAACGCCAATCTGGCGAATATGGTGCTGTCGCAGACCGATACGACGCTGGGCAGCGTCGAGACCGAATTGCAGCGCGCGCAGGAGCTCGCCATCGCCGCCGCGACCGGCACGATGAATGCGGAGAACCGTGCGGCGACCGCAGAGGCGCTGGAATCGATCCTCGACCAGTTGTTCGTGCTGGCCAATACCCGCGATGCCCGCGACCAGCCGGTATTCGGCGGCGCGACCGGCGATGTCGCCTATTTGCGCGCCGCCGACGGCACGATCACCGCCGCAGGCACCGGCGAACCCGCCGCGATCCCCTTGAGCGACGGCGCGACAGTGCGCGCCAGCGTGCCCGGTTCGACCGTGTTCGGCGCGGGCGACGATTCGGCGGTGAACGACATGTTCGCGACGCTTGCCGGCCTGATCGGAGAGTTGCGCAGCGGTCAGCCCGCGAGCCAGGCGTCGATGGACGGCATCGCCGCATCGCTGACCAATGTGGGCGCAACCCGCGCATCGGTGGGCGCGCGCATGGTGCGCGTCGACATGGAAATGACCCGGCTCGACGAATTGGGCATGGCGCGTGAGGAGATGCGGTCGAGCATCGAGGATACCGACGTCGCGTCGGCGATCACCGAACTGCAAAAGACGCTGACCATCCTTCAGGCGACCCAGGCGAGCTTCGGCAAGCTGACCAGCACGAACCTGTTCGACTATCTGCGCTGACCTCAGTTCGTCATTGCGAGCGAAGCGAAGCAATCCAGAACGCGTTAGGTCGGTGGGCTGGATTGCTTCGCTTCGCTCGCAATGACGATTGGGTTTCACGGCGCCCCCGAAAATAAAATTCCCGCGGCGGTAACCATTTCTCGACGGATTGACGGCTAAGCCGGGAACAAGGCGTTTCGCGTGTCCGCGGCGTCGGGGGTAATTCGTTCAGGAGCTTGAGTCGCCCATGTTTCCCGCAATCGGCTTCGTCGTGCTGATCCTGATGGTGTTCGGCGGTTTCGCCATCACCGGCGGGGCGCTCGGCCCTGTGATGAAGGCGCTTCCCGCCGAAATGATGATCATCGGCGGCGCCGGGGTCGGCGCGCTCATCATCGGCAATTCGATCAAGGAACTGAAGGCGCTGGGCGGCGGCTTCATGAAGGTCATCAAGGGGCCGAAATACGCCAAGCAGGATTATCTCGACACCATCTTTCTGGTGTCGAAACTGATGAAATTGCTGCGCACCGACGGCCCGATCGCCCTGGAACCGCATGTCGAGGATCCCAAATCCTCGCCGATCTTCGCCGAATATCCGAAACTGCTGGCCGACCACACCTTGGTCAACCTGATCGCCGATACGCTGCGCCTGGTCGTCGTTTCGTCGGGCACGCTCGACGTGCACGCGGTCGAGGACGTGATGGACAACGCGATCAAGACCCACCATCACGAAGTCGAACAGCCGCAACAGGCGTTGCAGGGACTGGCTGACGCGCTGCCCGCTTTGGGCATCGTCGCCGCCGTGCTGGGCGTGGTGAAGACGATGGGGTCGATCGACCAGCCGCCATCGGTGCTGGGCGGGATGATCGGATCGGCGCTGGTCGGGACGTTCCTGGGCGTGCTGCTCGCCTACGGCCTGGTCGGCCCGCTCGCCGGGCGGTTGAAGCAGGTGATCGAGGCCGATGCTGCCATCTATCACGTCGTCAAACAGATCATCATCGCCTCGCTCCACGGCCATCCGCAGCCGCTGGTGATCGAAGCCGCACGGTCGGGCATCGCGCATGCCAACCAGCCCGGTTTCGCCGAAGTCTTCGACGGCCTGCGCGGACGGTGAGCGTTATGATCTGGCTGCGCCAGAGCGGCACCAGCCCGCTCCCCCACCCGGCCTCCCAACACGGTATCCTGAATGGGAGGCCGGGTGGGGGAGCGGGCTGGTGCCGCGATCTGCCCGAGAGGGCAGAGTAAATGGCAGCGCGCGCTCCCCACGGCAACAACCAGCCGCCCAAGATCATCGTCAAGAAAGTCTATATCGAAGGTCATGGCGGCCATCATGGCGGCGCGTGGAAAGTCGCCTATGCCGATTTCGTGACGGCAATGATGGCCTTCTTTCTGTTGATGTGGCTGATCGGTGCGACCAACGAAAAACAGCGCAAGGCGCTGGCCGATTATTTCGCGCCGACGCTGGTCGAACTGAAACAGAATTCGGCGGGTGCGAACGGCATGTTCGGCGGCGAATCGCTGATGGACAAGGACAATTATCCGCACAAGGCGTCGCAGACGGGAACGCGTGCACTGACCGTGCCGATGGGCGCGACGGGCGGCGACAAAACCGGATCGGGCGATCAGGGCCAGTTGAAGCGCCAGCGCTTTGCCGAGGATCAGGCCAATTTCCAGCGGATGCGCGCCAAGATTCAGGCGCAGATGGCGTCCAATCCGCGCTTGTCGCGCCTCGCCAAGCATGTCCGCTTCGTCCAGACTCGCGAAGGGCTGCGCATCGACCTCATCGACAATGCCGATTATTCGATGTTCGCGCTGGGCACGACGCAAATGGTGCCGGATGCCGATGCGCTGGTCGGACTGGTCGCCGAATCGATCGCACCGCTCGGCAACGACATCATGATCCGCGGCCACACCGACAGCCTGCGCTATGGCAATCCGGCGGTCATGAACAACTGGATGCTGTCGAGCGGCCGCGCCGAAGCGACGCGCAGGAGACTGGCCGAAGGCGGCGTCACTGAAGCGCGCTTCAGCCGGATCGAAGGCGTCGCCGACCGCGAACCGATGATCGCGAACGACGCCAGCGACGCCCGCAACCGGCGCGTCGCGGTAACCCTGCTCTACCGCGAGGATCAAAGCCCGCGTGGTTCAGGGCGCGGGCGGTAAGGCCTTAAACCTTTCCCCGTTCGCATTGAGCTTGTCGAAATGCTGTCCTTCTTGTCACGAAGAAAGGACAGTGCTTCGACAAGCTCAGCACAAACGGGGAAGTGGCCTTAGCTCAACTTTTCCTCACATCCCCCGCCTGAGCGCCCCGCGGGTCGGCGGCCCCGGCAGGAACAGCTTGCGAAAGCTCAGTCGCACCGTCCGCCCCAACGGGTCGAGATAATCGGGCTGATAGCTCAGCGGCACCACCCCGTTCGCATCGGTCACCCGCTGGCGCGCGTCGAAGATGTTGTTCACGTCCAGCCCGATCCGCGCACCGCGCAGCCAGGGCGCCTTGACCAGCAATTCAGGCTGCGACCCCAGATCGACCCAACTGCGCAGGTCGAAGGTCGCGAGGCTGTCGAAATTCAGCCGCTCGCCGCCGCTTGCCCCGCCATCGACGAAGGTGCCGCTGCGCCAGTTTCCGTGCAGCCGGACGCCGATGCCGTCGCGCGACCAGCCGGTCCGCACCTGAACCTCGTGCCGTGCCTGTCCGCCCGACGATCCCGTCGCCGATCCGCCGAGCAGGTCGAGCACGGGGACGCCCTGCCGGATCGTGATTTCGTCCTTGAAGACGATGGTGTGATAGGCGCTGAACTGGATGCGCCCGCCGCCCTGACCGCCGCCGCCGAAGCGACCGCCGCCTCCGCCACCGCCGCCACGGCCTCCGAACCCGCGCCCGCCAAAACCCTGCCCGCCACCGCGCGGACCTTCGGCGGCCTGCGGGGGTGCCTCACCGGTCGCCGGCGCAGCAGGCGGGGTGGTGCCGTCGGTCGCGGGCGGCGGCGCTTCGCCCTCGGCCTGACCGCGCTGGCGCCGCTCGCCGCCGCCGCGCCCGCCGAACATGCCTTCGGGAACGGCCCCCGCATCGCGCAGCGCACGCATCCGCCGCGGCAGGCTCGATCCGATCGACTTCGAGAAATTGACGCCCCAGCGCAACTGCTCGCG
>Ga0172374_1001974_pt1 | contig 13369 bp, 25 predicted proteins | sample LakKiv3m_FD_114536 | JGI IMG/M metagenome (GOLD analysis project Ga0172374, IMG submission 114536) | Freshwater microbial communities from Kabuno Bay, South-Kivu, Congo - kab_092012_10.3m | ecosystem: Environmental > Aquatic > Freshwater > Lake | place: Democratic Republic of the Congo... | reverse complement strand
TTGACTGCTGCCCGCTGCCGGGCTGGATGTCTCCGCCAGTTATTTGGATGCGCCATAAATTGACTGGCAGGCTTTGAGCCGTGACCTACTATTCTGTTTTTCCATTCTTTCATATTATTCCTTTTGTTTTGAGCGGCAAGCAGGCATCGAACCTGCGACGTCCTGCTGATAAGGCAGGGGTTTTTCCATCTAAACTACAACCGCTTGTTGCCCAGGCAAGGTTGCACCTTGGGACCGCGCATTTATCATTGGCGGATTCGGTTGCGAGCCGATATGGATACCTGGGCCTACTATTTTATCATTGCAAATTACGCGCCAATACAAGTTGTGCCGTGCAATCAATTACAAATTAGCGTTTAAAGAATAGCTGATTTTCTATCCAAATATCAAATTTCATCTTGTTTCGGCATCGTTGAACAAAGAGAGCTCATCCGCAATCGCTTTTTTCATCGTTGTGAATTGATTTCTGCGATCTCTAACTTCGCGCCGGCTTCGCTCCACCCACCAATTGAGGTTAAATTGGTTTATCCAGTAAACCAGCGTGCGCTCGGATATCCCCAGGGACATAGCCGCATCCTTGCCGAAAAAATCGTATTCTTTCAGGGCCGATATTACCTGATCTTTCCACCTGCGCCGATCCGAATTGCTGGTACGTTCCAAGTAACTCTTTCTATCGTTCACGGCCCAGCCGTTCAACAATTTGATATCGCAAACATCGTGCTTGAAAAGTCCCCAAAATTGATCGATGGCCAGTCGTCTTGACGCCGATTCATCGAAATCATAAGGAAAGTCCTGGAAAACTCCGTCTTTCATTTCAAACCTGAGAATCATATCGGTCCTTTCTATTTGACCATCACTTTATTGCTCAGCTCCTTGCTGCATTCGAGCTGCGGCGTTTGGTCAAAATCGTTTTCTTTCATAAACTTTATCATCTCGCGATTGATCTTGGCCCGCGTCTTTTTCTCGCTGAACGATTGCAGAAATGAATAGGTCATGGCCCCCCGGCTCTGGCCATCGATATAAGAGTCTGCTGAGTATTGATTGTCGGTGCATCCGGACCATAAAATAACGTTTGGCGCCTGCGGTTTGAATTTCGTAACGGCTATTGATTTGTTGCTGATTTCTGCGTTGCGGTAAAAGCGTTTGCGGTGCTGTGCATTGACCTTGCGCAGCCCGGTCCCGGAAAAACAGCAATCCATCCATACTTCAACGGTGACACGATCTGGAACAAAAGTAAAAATGGCGTGCAATTCATCGTCTGTTATCACTGTGGCCGGATCTATACCAATCCCCTTTATAGCCGTATCCCGGCAAACAACAGCCTCATCCGCTCCATCCGATTCGTCGCCGTCTTTGTCACGAACCTGTGTGCCGTGCGAAGAGACAGAAAATAAAATCCTCGTAATGTTTTTGTCAGCCACAGCGTAATTAACCATGGACCTCAACGATGATATGATCCGGTTTTTCGTTGCCAGTGTGTCGGTATAGACCGAGCACAGACAATTCTCGAAATTATCGTTGAAAAACAGGCCCATCATAATGGCGTCATTGACGCATCCGAGCAGGTTACTGTTTTCGAGTCCGGGAAAGTCATTGCATCCCACTGCCAGCGCAAGCGTTTTATTCTTTTTCATAACCACCTCATTCTGGATTGTGCAGTTTTCGTCAACCTTGTCCGGCCCGGTCGGCGCTTTCACTCCGCAGCCGGCCAGTAGAACCACAGCAATGGCAATTAAAATTTTCATAGTCTGGCCCGTATTGATTTGATGATACTATCCTGCTTTGTTGATTTGACGGCATACAGCGAATCGTAAACCGCGCGATCTCGTTTGATCTGTGCAATAGATCGGTCAATCTCTGTTGATACAGCATTATAATCGCGATCCATCTGCTGCTTGTACCAGGACATGAATATCAGCATGGCTGCCAGTACCAAAATGACTACAGCAAGCAAATCCGTTGATCGTCTCATATTTTACCACGCCTGGATAAATATCGCATAAATGCGATTGCTGATAAAAAAGCGATAGAGAAAAAAGAAATCCTGAAAATATAAACTCCGAGACCATGTGGATACTGCTTATCGGGATACGGTGCACACATTCCATCGCATCCGGAAAAAATAATCGCAGAGACCATGGCTACTATGAGAATTATAGCAAACAGAACTGAACAGCATCCGCCGTACATGAAATAATTCTCATCGTCTTTTTCTGATTGTCTGTCACTCATCTTTCAATCCCTCCTTGGTCAGCAGGTTGTCAAGCGCAACGGCTAACTGCGTGCAAACCCAATCGGCGTCGCGTTTTGAACTTATTGCAAGCGGAAAAATTTCAAAACCTTGCACTCCAACCTTGAATTTTGGCCGATAGTATCCACCGATCATTTGCGCCTCGGTATATTGCTTTTTCAGCCGATACACTCGTTTGCTTTTTCTGTTCATTATTCCTCCTTTTTAAAAATAACTTGCCTAAGACAGGATTCGAACCTATACCCCACCATCTCGTGGCCAAGCTTCGCATTCAAGGCCGCTGCGTGGCAGTGTGGGGACTCCGCTTGGATATGCGTCTAACCTATTCCGCCACTCAAGCAAGTTTAAATTCCCCCGGCGACCGGCATCAGCTCCGGCAGCCGGGTCCCTTAACAACATGGCCTTGCGGGCGCTTTGCCCGTGTGCCGTGCTGGATTATTCTACTAGCCGTCGCCGTAGCCGGAGCCGTAGCCGTCGCCGGAGCCGTAGCCGGAGCCGTCGCCGTAGCCGGAGCCGGAGCCGTCGCCGTAGCCGTCGCCGTAGCCGGAGCCGTAGCCGTCGCCGGAGCCGGAGCCGGAGCTGTAGCCGGAGCCGGAGCCGTAGCCGGAGCCGGAGCCGTAGCCGGAGCCGGAGCCGTAGCCGTAGCCGAAGTCTAAATTTTCCATGATTTCACCTCAAGAATAGATTTAATACCAGCTTTAGACGCTGGGATAATTTCAATGGATTCGATCAAGAGAACTGCATCAACCGGCATTGCGAATTTGCATTCGCCTGGTAATTTTGTCCCTTCCATTGCCAACTGGGAAAGCGATGCGGCTCCAGCCCATTTCCATAATCTGATTGCTTGCGACAAAACAACTTCCTTACCTTTTCTGCTTTTCAGTTTTCCGAAGAAAACACCTGATGAATAAGTTCTAACGATACACATTTTTCCAACCATGATTTTACCCTTTCTTTTTTTGATTTTTATTCCACGTTGATAATGCAAATCACCATCCCAGGTAAAGGAACCGGCGGCGGCTCAACTGGTGTCTCAATATCAAATTGCAAAGGATTGCTGCTTGGTTCGTATAGCGCAGCCCATCCGTTCAATATTCGGCCTATAGATATTGATTCGAGCGCCACTATACCGGTGCCTTTTGCGACACATTGAAATTTCACAGTGACTAAGCGCCCGGATTGTTCGGCAGGCTGCCCCATTTTCACGACTTTGGATACATAGACATACTTCTGTCCGGTGTCATGGTCCATTATATCGTTCGCGAGCAGCTCGGTCGGAAGCCCGCTCCACAGATTGCCATTAATGACATCGCAAGCAATACCGTTGTTGAGCAATTTCGGCTTAACCACTGAAGGGTAAACCAGATTCATCCCGGCAAATGTAGACTCTTGCAGGTTTTCAAGATCGATGGAAATAAGCACATCATCACCGATCTTTTTTTCCAGCACTACGGTGCTTGTTGTCGATGCCGCTGTGCTGCCGGTCAAGCCTTTTAAAAATTGTATTACGCTCATTATTTCCTCCGTTGTCCGATATTGATCACAAAAGCCAGATGGTCCAGAACATCGATTTTACCATCGGTGTTTATGTCCCACCGCGAGTTATAATTTGCCATTCCCGCTACTGCACCCATTACGCCAGACTGCCAGAAAATAGCAGAGTCGATTACGTCTACCGTACTGTCATTATTTGCATCGCCGAAAAGAAAAGCGTTTCTGGTCATTGGCTGGTTTACCGTATCGGACGGAGCAGATTTGCCGCCATTATTGGCAGCACGCACGTACCAGTATATTCTGGTGATGCCTTCAGTGATCAGACTGTCACAAGGAAAATCGATCCATGTTTCTGTGGTGTACCTGATTACCGTTTTCTGGCTCGTGATCCCATAGACATAATAGCCATCAGGCGCACCATGCAGGCTGTCAATTTTCCCCGGATGCCAGAGCAGTTTCACGCCCGACGGAACAACTATCGGAGGAATTAGGGAAATATCCCCCGCTGCGATCTGTGTCGAAAACATGCAAATCAGTAATACTGCCAATAGCTTTTTCATTCCTCTCCCTTTCGATAAAAATCTGATTACGGCTGATTATCAATTCAGTCAAGCGCCGATAGATGGCATACGGAAAATTGTTCACCATAAATTCCAGCAGCCTGCGGCAAACCTGATCGACATAGCGCTCATTTTGCAACAGGTCAGGCGTTACATACTTCACACGAAATGCAATATGGAATCCGTGCGATGCTGTGCATTTTTCGTGATTGATTGCGCCAACGCCTGGGTATTCTATTTCCGAATCAATGCGCGAAGTATCGGTAAGCGACTCGTCGCCTTCAGGTATAGGATTTTTTGCCCATCTGTTTTTGTTTCCGTTCGGTGGCATGTTCGTTTTTCCTTTCATGTCAAATTAATGACAGACAGTTTAGCGATTAGACAGGATATTGAGTTATGCACTTAATTTCATGGTCCGCTGTTTTTTTCGCAATAACAATGGCGCAATGCTTTACCACTGAAAAACTATTTCCGATGTATGCTTGGGCAATTCCTCTTGCGAATTGTTCGGCTTCTTCTTGTGATTCAAAGTATGTATCTCCATAACTACAATTAGGAGCATCGCCCAAAACAATAAATATTTCTTTTTGTCGTTTTTTTACCATGTTCGCTTTTTTTTAAAAAGCATTAACTATGTAAAAATTCAAACATTTTTTGATCTCCGCTTTGCTTTTGTATCAATGTTTTAGAAAATCCATTAGATGCAATTTCGCTTTTTACACTTTTGTTGAACTCGATCCAGTCGCTCGCTTCTTTGTGAAAATTCTTTTTGATCTCAAATCCGAATGCCTTACGTCCTATATTTTCGGCTGCAATCAATGTTGATCCACTTCCAGCGACCGGGTCAATAACGACATCGCATGGGTCGGTAAAAATAGAAATAATCCTCTCAAGAAGTTTTACAGGCTTTTGATTTGGGTGAATTTTGCGGTAAATGCCATCGTCTGAATCTTCGATCCAATCCATAACGTTAAAAATCATTTTCCCGTTGTTCCTGAACTTTGGCAGTTTTTCACGAAATAATACAAGCCCGTATTCTGCATTGCCGACTATCCGCATGTTGGCTTTAAGCACTTGCGCAGAAAAGTTTTTGCGAAATACGATGTTGATATAATTATTCAGACCGTGATTTTTTGCGAGCTCTATAATGTGGAACTGTTGCTCGTAGCTGCAAAAAACAAGCATGCAAGGGGCATCATTCCGTTCTTTCGGCTCCGGCTTTAGCATTTTCTGGCAAAAGTGCATAAACTCTGCTGGTTTGAAATTTTCATCAGTGTCAAAAAACGATTTGCCAGCAAGCTTGCTCTCGCCGTTTTTGTTGTCTCCATCAACGTACCAGGATGGATTAGATGCATAGGCATTGATTCCGATATTGTACGGAATATCTGCGATCACAAGCTGAGCGCGTGGGACATTATACTGCTTGAAGTTTTGAAAGTGATCGTTAAAAAGCATTGTTCGTTTTTCCTTTTCCTTAGATTGCAATCCGTGAGAATTTAGGCTTATGCTCTTCTGCTATCTCCCGCACCCATTCGGTGATCTGGCAGTTTTTCGGCATGGCGTGCCATTTTCCCATGATTGCCATGGCTAATTTTCTCGGATCAATGCGGGTGTACTGGGAAAATCCGTTGATTTTGTTGATGAAATAAAGACCCATCAGGACAGAATCCGTCTGGTGAGAGTTACGAAAATCACGATTGAAAATCTGTGCGGCGATCTGGCGCTTGGTTTTATCTCCGGCCACTCGACCGTGCACCCTGGTCGCCCACTGAGCCTGCCATATCATGATGTGCTCGGGGAACACCTCTTTGCAAGCTCTGATTTGCGTTTGCACAGCTGAAGCATTTACAAACTTCTTTCCGTAATTTTGATAATTCTCGATAATGGCCAGCTCTACACCAAAGCGCAATCTTATTTTGTTCAGATCGGCCTTGTAATCCTCGATCAATGCCTTATCCTTCACGGTCCCGAATTCGATCAAATTTCCAAACGGTTGAAACGAAAAGATCGAAATTCCGGACCCAGCTCCTGGGTCAATCGACATGAATGTCATTTTAATTCCCGTTTCTGTGATAGGATTTTTTCACGCACAGGCTTGCTGCACTTGGATAATCCGGCCTTTGCGGCAATGATATTGACGGATGTCTCCTGATCGACAAAAAACGCCTCAACATCACCATTTTTGCGAATCTGTGCCAGGATCATCCCGGGGACGCCGTTTTCCGAGGCGATATCGGCAGCGTCGTTCAGCTTTTGAATTTGCTCCAGTTGGTGAACACAGAGCTTAAGTTTTGCGGTCGTCATGGTTTAACCTCCCCCATGTATTCAAAACCAAGTGCTTCAGCAAGTATCTTTACTGCTGCGCATGACATCGACTCGCCAATAAAAAATACTCCAGCAGTTTTTCCGCCATAGGCGCAACGATCATCTTGCGGCAATTTTTGAGTTAATCCGGTTACCTCAGTATCGACAACCATCGATCCCATGTAGCCGCGCCAACATTTAATTTTCTGTTCGCTCATTGTTTTTACCCTCTCACGTCTGTCAATAATTTTTTCGTTGCCTCGGCCAGCGTCGTAACCGATCCGCGCCCGACAAGCATCCTGGCAGGATCACTCATCAATCGCTGGCCCTTGACCGATTTCACAAACTGAGCCCTTACAACCTGCGTTGGCGCCGACATGATCTCGGTCCCCCACTGGTTGAGCAGCGGCATCAAATGCGTTTCGTTCTTACGTCGCATTTGAATTTCAATTGCCGCCATGCAGGAACTTCCAAGACCCTCGAAATAATAATTTTCCAAATAGTATTTCACCCGGTCAAATGCCATATTCGCGATAGCCGTTTCTTCTGCCTCGATTTCATCCTGGTCGCGAGGATCTCGCAGGTACGCCGGAGGAGGAAAGAAACCTTTTTGAGATTTGTTCCGTCGCAGATACTCAATCGCATTTGCGCGAATGGTAACAAAATCAAGGTCCTTCAAAATCTCAAAATAGAAATCAACCTTATCAGGCGATGGCGGCTCATTGCCGGCGCATGCCTCTGCCACCTGATTCATCAGTTCCGTAAAGTCTGCGTGGTCATTTTCTTGCATTTCTTTCTCGCTGTTTGCGTTCGTATTCTTCCCGGTGCTCAGGGTGCTTTTGCAGCCAGGCCTCCATTCCCCTCTCCCATTTGCTTTGCTTTTGCGGTGGCCCGGCTCCGGATTCCTGGTATTTCGCCACCCTGACTATTGCCTGCTCTCCGTTAAATTTACCTGCCTTGACATCCAGCAACCAGTATATCCCGCCGCTACTCGCATACCAATCTTTTGCGGAAAGGTTTGTATGTGCAAATTTCACGGCCTCAAGCCATGTCTTCCCGGAAATGGGCTGCCCACGGTTGCGCTGCATTATGGATGCAGCAAGATAGACATGCTGCGGTACCGGTCTGCTGTTGCAATCGGCACGCGTCTGATCGTCGCCGACGACGGCAAGAAGCATGTCCCTGCCGACGTGATGGGCTGGAAATACAAGCGGTTTTTCGTTTTTAACAGGAGCGTCCTGAAAAATTTCACCGCGAGCGCCCTCGGTTTCTGTTTCCGTCTCGGTTTCGGTTTCTGTTTCTGTTTCTGTTTGCGGGGCACTTTTACGCGATGGCTCGCGAATGTCTCGCGAGTAACTCGCGAGTGTTTCGATATTATCAGGTGGCTCTGGATTTCTAATTTTTGACGGATGGTCAAGTTTCTGATGGTCTGCAAACGTTCTTATAAAATAGTACCTCTCTCCGTTCGCTTCGAATCGAATTAAAAACCTGCCGTCTTCCAAAAGTTTCAGCCAATCTGAAAAAACCTGTACCGATATATCTTCATCGTATGGAAAAACCTGGGATTTTAGCCAGGCTGGGCTCCCCTTGCAAACTCCGTAATCATCTGAGCATTTCCAGGTACCGATAAATAAAAGGCGTGCATCGCGTGGAAGCTTTGCAAGCTTTTCATCGTCCCAGAATTCAGGCTTAATCGATCTAGTGCGGGCCATTATTTACCTTTGCTATAAAAATAAAAAAATCCCATTGTCTCAGATCGTCCTTAATAGCAAGCTATTAATCCGGGCCTCACGGACACCGGAAATCTGAAACAATGGGATAAGTTTACCCAATGAATTTGCTTGCTATTAAGGACGTTTAAAGATAAAACAATTTTCTGAGTTTTGCAAAGCATTTTTTAATTTTCTTTCTTGTTCGCAGAGTTGGCAACGTTCTTTTTAAAAACATCAGGACACTTGCAATCATGGTAACATCTATCGTGGTGCCCACATGTTACGTGTTCCGATTTTGGCAATCCGCATGGCCACAGGCGAAGTCTTGCTTTTTTTATTGCATCCTGCGCATGCCGTTTGTTTTTTACCGATTTCAGCGGAGCTCGGAGCTTGTATCTCCATTGCTTTATGGTCCCGATTGTTGCGCCGGTTTCGGCGCTTATTTCCTCATCGGTGTAATCGTATACCATCCGCTTTACGGACGCTATCCGCTCGCGCATGTTACTCATCGGCCGGCCTGTTTGCCAAAATCGAAAGCTGGTCAATGTCTGCCATAGTTCTTGCAAGCTTTTCGCGCAACTCTTTAATTTCATCCTTTTTCATGTCGATGTCGTTTTCGATACGCATGCGCCTGATTTCGCTTTCTATCAGAAGCGCGGTCGCCTCTTCCTTGCTCATCGCGAGCATTTCAGTTTGTTCGTTCATGGTATATCCTTTCAAATTTCATAGTGAGCATCTATGCGGATTGTTGTACATAGCCACCTAATGAGAATTGTTCCTGACCATTCGAGAAGCCTTGGTTTCAAGTGCCAATGAAGAACATGGATTTTTATCATTATTTCAATGCCATCAATCCTTCGGCCATTGTATTTACCTCTTGGCCATTTCATTTCAATTCCTTTCTAATTTTCCCGGCCATGGTGTCTGGAAGCCATGACCGGGCGGTGAGGTGCTAATCATCACTCGGAAAAAGCTCTTCCTGGCCTTCGTGGATGGTGTCAAAGATAAGCGCTTTGTATTGGCGGTAAATTTCCTTTGATGTTTCAGGCGGTGCATACCACCAATTTTCATCAGCAGGCATTTCCTTTGGCCTATACTGGCACTTGTTCATTTTTACAGCGGCGATAAATGTTTTCCAGTCTGCTTTCCAGTCCTCTTGTTCGAGACGAAAAAATAAACCACCATCCGGCATTTTGCGAAATTCCACTTTTCCTCCTTTGTTTTGTGTTTGTAAAAACTTGCGAATGTCCAGGTTTTCGACACGAGCGCTCTGGGTGGTTGGCCCTGCTCCTCTACTGGCGTGGGGTCGGCTCACCTCTTACGAGCATCCGCAAGTACATCAAAATGGCAAATCGTCCGGATCAGCCTGTTTCGGAAACTCTTCACGCGCGCCGTTTTTAGCACGATCAGCCTCGGCGTGGGGCAATGTTCCGGCTGGCGGCTCGAAAGGATTGGACTCTTGCCCGCCATCCTTCTTGCCCTCAAGCAATAGCATTTGTTCAGCGACGATCTCGGTGGCATAGTGCTTGACGCCGTCTTTTTCCCAGGTGCGAGTTGCCAATTTTCCGGACACATAAACTCGGTCGCCTTTTTTGCCGTACCTGGCGATGATGTCGGCAAGCTGCCGCCAGAATACGCACTTGTGCCACTCTGTAGTTTCCTGCGCTTCGCCGTCCTTAGGCTTATACGCGGTTGTCGTGGCGACGCTGACCGATACAACGCCGACGCCTGCGGGTGTGTACTTGATCTCAGGTGTGCTTCCAAGCCTGCCAATAATCTGCACGCTGTTCAGGCTGTTTTTATCGTAGCTCACTTTTATCCTTTCTCATAATTTTATGGTAAAAAAACTTAGCGGCTGTCCGGTTTGGAGAACGCTTGCGCGATTGCCATTATGGCTTTTACCGGATACATTGTATGTCCTCACGCTTTCGCGCAGCCGCATGGTTTGTTATTTCTTCGCCGCTTCTTTTTTCGCAGCCGTTGATTCGTAGGCCAGCGCCTTTAATATTCTGTCAAAGTCATTCTGCGTTGCTTGCTCGAATTTTTCCAACCCGAGCTTACCGGGCAGCTCTCTCCAATAGTCGGCGCCCATGACCGGCTCAATGTTGCCGCGGTGCACCTCTACGGTCCTCAGGAATGCGATCTTGGCCTTGCTGTCCGGAACTTTTCCAGCCGCCGGATTATCGAAAGGGAGCTCGTTCGGATCATTGTTCGTGATCCTGTTTTTGCCATTCGTGTTATCCGGTTCCGGCTCCTGTTTTTGTTCAGGGGCTTTCTCCGGCTCCTTTTTGGTCTCAGAAACAACTTTGGCGTCCTCGGGCTCCTGACCGTCGCTCTTGCTTTCCTTTTCGATCTTGGCTGTGTCGAATGTTTTGTTCGTCATATCTATGGCGGCAATATCAACGACCTTATCATCGATGGCGGCCGCCTGGCCGACCTGGGGCGAAATGCGGATGAATTTACGGATATGCTTGATTGCGGTCTTTATCCACATCTCTTCCTCAAAGTCGCCAACCCAGGGAGAAGCGTCTTTCATCTCGCCGGTCTTCTTGTCGATATTCGTCGACTTGTTGCGACGGGCGTAGACCTGCTCCCTGTTCAGATACCGGAAGACCTTCTCGCCGTTTTCGAGCTGGACAATGCAGTAGACATATTTCATTTCCCCGGCATCATCCAGGCATGGCTTGTGAATTAACCTTGCATCATCGCCCAGTGTGATCTCAAAATGATCCCGTTCACGCACTACGTAGGCGGACATCTTGGCAGTTCCACCATTGCGGATGATAAGCTCTTTCCAGCCAGCTGCGCCGATTGTGAAGGTGCATTCTGTCACATAGGCATTGAGTGTTTTTTTGAAATTGGAGCGAGGGATAAAATAGACGAATTGAAGTTCGGGCGTGGGGTCGAGCCCGAGAATGGAAGCGGAGACGATGGCGCCGAGCACCGATGCCGCCGTACAGGCCTTTAGCTCCGGTTTAGTGGCGACAATGGAAGCACAGATTTGAATCATGCGCTCCGGTGTGATTGTTTTCGGCAACACCTGCATCATCATTGGCTTATATGCCTCGATCATGCTGGCTATGCCGGTGGCGTTCATGCCGACAAAGTTTTTTGCAACTCTGGTTTCTTTTTCGCCATTAGTGTGGCCGTTCCCATCGCCTGGCTTTAAAACTGCCGCCTTTGCTTTATCTGCTATTGCCATTTTGCCCTCTTATATTTTTTTGTACTTCGGTAAAAACGTTCGCTTGCCTGGGAATTTGTTAACGCACTTTTTATATTGCTCTGGGAATTTCGATGATGCAAGTTCCTCGTCGATCATGATCACGGCGCACTCTTTTGCTTCATCAGGAAAATTGTTTTTGAATTCTTCCTCGTTGAATTGCTCAACATCTTTTCCGGACTTGAAGGTCAATATCGTATCGTCGTTCCAAATAGCCTCTTCTGCATCACCCATCCAGAGGGCAACCTCTTCTTTAACTTCTTCCTTGACCTTGTCATTCAGCGTGATGGATTCTTGTGCCATTTTCATGGCAGAAAGTCTTGAATGAATCTCATTGGTTACTACAATAACCTTTCCTGCCTTCGACCTCGGGAACATCACGGTAAGGTCTCCAAGAGATTTTATTTCCGGAGGAACGTCTGCCATCACATTTTTTTCCCAGAAATCGCGAATCTTGTTTTCAATCCCCTCGATGAAATCAAGGTCAGGCTCGATCTCGATCAGGCGGGGCCTTCCAAAACCGCGAAAGCTGTCCGCCGGCATGGCGCCGATGTAAGCGGTGTTGTACCCGGTGACTGCAAGCTGCGCTTGCACCTGTACCCAGTGATGCATAAAGACCGGGTTAACTTCATCTGCTGTGATAGACCACGTTCTAATGCTTTCGTGAGTTCCGGTCTTCAGTTCAAGCGGGATGGGACCGATTTCTTTGCCGACAATCAGCCGGTCAAGGTTTGCGCCCCAGAACGGCATCTCTGGGTGAAGGCGGATTTTGTTGTCTTTGCGGATTTTAAGGTCATAGAGGTCGGCCAGCCAGGCGGCTATAAAATCCTCCGCCCGGGTTCCGGCTTCCGCTCGTTCTGCGAGTTCCGGATTTTCTATCTTTTCCATCTTGCCCGTCTTCATGGCCCATACCATAAATGGCGTAACGTACTTGTCCAGACCAAGAACGGCGGCGGTCTCGGATGCGCCCAGGTAGTTCTTGCGCCCGGCCAGCCATTGTTCATGGCTGAGTTCTGACTTCGTCAGGTAGTTTTTATTTGACATTTTACTTTTTTCTCCGTACTTTTAAAGTGTTCGTAATGCCCTTTTCCTTTGCCCCTTGCTATTGCCTGGCAAGGGGTTTTTAATTTTCCGGCAAAATCTCGGTCATGTCCGGATCATACTCGCTATCACATCCAAAGCAGTGCCACCACCAATTATTGCAGCGCAAACTCTCACAACGAAAAATTTCATCGCCGCATCTCGGGCACGTCGGCTCAGGCGTGGTCTCAAGCTCTGCCGGGCTGTCAGCCTTTGCGGTTTCGGTGATGTGATTAGCCATTGTCTGCCTCCCGCGCTTTGAGCATGGCATCAGCAAATAAATAACACTCTTTTGTTGCTAATTCTGCGTATTTTGAATTAGAATCGCAATAGTCATGTAAAACGGCTTGCAGCGCCATTCCGGCAAACCAGTCGCGCATGGACATGCCAGGCTGTCCTTGAGTAACAAATCCAGGCGTTCCACTATGTCCAGCAGCACGCGGAAATGCCGGTCCGCCATCGTTAATTTTATCCATTCGCCACCGCCTTACTTGATGCCATGTGCCCGGCCAGGGTTAGCCGCTGCCAGTCAAGCTTCCGTTCCGATGGCTCCAGGATAGTGATTCCAATCAGCTTTTCGGTGCCAGCCACCATGTCAAGCATGCCTTTATAGTGAGTGCTGTACACGCTTTCAACCTCAGCCGCATCGGCGGTTGATGTTCTCATGTCTGTGTGGACCGAGTAGATGATTTTTTCAATCTCATCTTTTCGGTGCAGGAAAGCGCCCTTTATGGCCCGCAACACAGGC
>Ga0172374_1001972_pt1 | contig 13372 bp, 12 predicted proteins | sample LakKiv3m_FD_114536 | JGI IMG/M metagenome (GOLD analysis project Ga0172374, IMG submission 114536) | Freshwater microbial communities from Kabuno Bay, South-Kivu, Congo - kab_092012_10.3m | ecosystem: Environmental > Aquatic > Freshwater > Lake | place: Democratic Republic of the Congo... | reverse complement strand
GGGGTCTTGGACAGCATTCCAGCATGAAGACAACCTGAATTTGAAAACCCCCTTTTTGGAGGCTTAAGTAACTGAAATTACGAACGCCAGATCAACGAATCAATTTATTTTGGACAGCAGTGATGTTAAAACAAGAATTAGGAAATCGAAGTTCTTGTCCTCGGCGAAAACCTGTAAGTAGCGGACAATCGTCTCGTCGTCGTTCATGAACTGGGTGGTGAGGTCCATAGGATTGGCGATGGAGGCTAATGCTGGACTCAAATCACGGAGATGATCTCTGGTTAGGCCAGAGGGTGAAGAAAGACATAGTCCTGAATTTGCAGCCAGATCTGCCATAAGGGCGCCGACGCCTCCAGAAGAGGACAAAATTGCTACCCGGTTCCCATTGGGTGCTCTATGCAGGGCAAACAGGTTAGCCACCCCAAGTAATTCATCAAGGTCCGAGACCTGGCAAATGCCCTTTTGTTTGAAGAGGCCCCCGTAAACAGCATCGATCCCGGCCATGCTGCCGGTGTGCGAGGCAGCAGCTTTCCGTCCTATATCGGAACGACCCAGTTTGAGAGCCACGATGGGCTTGTTCTCTCGCATTGCCTTATCTGCAGCACGGGCAAATCTGGTGGGGTCCTTAAGACCCTCAATCAATATGGCAATGGTCTTTGTCTTTGAATCTACAATGAAATGTTCGATAAAATCACTAACCTCCAAGTCCAGTTCATTTCCTGTAGAGATAAGATAGCTGAACCCGATAGAATGTTCAGCAGCCATTGTCAACAGGGAGTTTCCGACACCGCCGCTCTGCGTTATTAAGGCGATTGAACCAGTAATCAACCTTGGCATCTCTAAGCCGCTCATAAATGATGCCGCCACACTTTCGTGGGGGGAGATGAAGCCGATGCAATTGGGGCCGAGCACTCGGATTCGCGCCTGCCTTGAAAGCCTGAGGAGTTCTTCCTGTTCTCTCCGCCCGGCCTCGCTCATCTCTGCGTATCCTGCACTGAAGAGGGTTATGAAGGGTATTCGTTTGTCAGCACATTCTTTAAAAGCATCGAATACGTGCTGTCGAGGTATCCCTACCAACACCAGATCGACCGGGTCGGGTATGGAGCTGAGTGTGGGGAAACAGCGAAGGCAGAAAACTTCTCTGTATTTCGAGTTTACAGGGAAAATCCTTCCGGGGTACCCATGTTGCTGGAGAAACTGAATCGAGAGACCCCCGATCCGGGAAAGATCGTTGGAGGCTCCCACAATTGCGATGCTTTTCGGGTTAAAGAGGAGATTTAAAGAAGGACCTGTTTCATTGTTTCTGCTTTTCTGCCTGTAATCCGCCATTATTTCTCTGCCCATCTTTTTAGACTCAGCCTCCAAGCTGTCCGAAGAGGTCTCACGATTTTTGTGGTGCGCGCACCCAGAGGCATGCTGAAGGATTGCGCATAAATAACTTAAACATCCTATATTGCGTTAGTGGATACATTGTAGTTCCAATCGCCATGGAACCGTTTGGGCTTTATCTTGATTCGAGCGAAGTCAACGTCTGAAAGCTTGATGCCGGTCTGGTACTTCTTCCGGCTCAGCTAACCGTGCTCATCTCATAGCCCGAGCGATTTTCCTATTATTTCCTTCTGTATTTCCGTCGTTCCTCCACCAATGGGCATTATCCGGAGGTCCCGCCACAACCGTTGTATTTCATACTCCATCATATACCCGTATCCGCCGTGAATCTGGATGCACATGTCCGCTATTTTAACTGCCATTTCACAGGCAAAGATTTTGCTCATGGCGATTTCGTCACTGCATTCATGTCCGTTGATATAAAGCCATAGGGCATGATAAGTAAGCTGCCGAGCCGCTTCAATCCAGGTGAGCATATCAGCAAATTTATGGCGGTTGACCTGGAACTGTCCGATGGGTCGGCCGAAAGCCTTCCGCTGCTTGGCGTAGGTAAGGGTAAGATCAAAAGAGTATTGAGCGGCGGAAGTAGAACCCACGGCCATTGCAAGCCGTTCTGTCTGGAATCCGTGCATGATTTGATAGAAACCTCGGTTGACTTCTCCAAGAAGATTTTCAGCGGGAACACGGACATCTTCGAAGAGCAATTCCCCAGTATCAGACGTTCGCCACCCGAGCTTATCCAGTTTTCCGGTCACCTGAAAACCGGGGCTATTTTTGTCAACGATAATCTGGGATAACCCTTTGTGACCTTTCTCGGGTGCGGTTTTGCAGGCAACAATATAGAAGTGTGCCCTCACGCCATTGGTGATAAATGTTTTGGTACCGTTAATGATCCAATCGCTGCCCTGGCGGCGCGCCTGGGTACGGATACCACCCACATCAGAGCCGGCATCGGGCTCAGTGACTGCAAATGCTCCCATGTTTCTCCCCTTAATGCCGGGCTCGAGATAGCGCTTTTTCTGGTCGTGAGTGCCGAATTTGGCTATGGCAGGGAGGGCCACATAACCGTGGAGTCCTAGTCCCGCCCGAACACCGCCTGAGCCGCAGCGGGCCAATTCTTCAGATATGACCGCTTGATACCGGAAGTCGCCCCCAGCGCCCCCGTACGTTTCAGGGAAGCCACCGGCAAAAAGGCCTATTCGTCCTGCCTTTTCAAAAAGGTAAGCAGGAAATTCTCCCTCACGCTCCCATGCGTCGGCGTAGGGCCGAATCTCCTGGCTCACCCAGCGGGCGACCTGCCGTCGAAAGATACGATGCTCCTCATCAAAAATTCTGTCGATCATTTTCGATCCCTCCACAAATCCTGTTAATGGTTGGCCGGTTAAAAATTCGCTCCGGCCGAATATTTTAAAAAGTCGCTCGTGATGGATTTTCAGACATCTTGTCCCAAACACAGGCCAGTCCGGAAGAAACCAGAACGATGTCTATGCATCCGGGTTGTACGGCCTTCAACCTGTTTTGTAGGTAGGGCATATACACGAAAGAGAATAACACAGGAAGAGCATAGCCTGCAAATTTGATGGCGTTATAAACCGAGGTAATGGGTTTTTGGAAGGCTTCGGAAAGTCCCACAGCAATGTTGAAATAATTCAATGATATCGATTCCGTTGCGGGACCGGTCCCGAGGACCAGAAACAACCAAATATACGTCTGGTACGAATAGAAATATCAATCCTATACAACGAATTAAAAATCTGGTCCCACAAGAAATACCGTTCTCCTCGTCAAACGGTCCCCGAAAAGGCTAATAATCGGTGAAACGATGATACCCGAAAACCCGGTAATGGAAAGCATTGTACCTACCTGATCCGAGGAAAGCCTGCACAAACAAGAGGATTTGCACTGTACCGTTTTTCGAAGTATCTGGGATTGCGAAGATTAACAAATTCATGCCTATTTTTTATAGTTCAAGCGTACGTATAGTTGACAAGGACACGGCAAATTCCCCGAAAGGAGTGGGGTAAAATAATTTTGGGGTTCCCATAATTACATATCATTTCAAATGGTTAAGGAGAGCGTAAATCCCTCAACAACATTTGGCATTTGGAATGGCTGTGCTGGAGAGCATCGCCGGAGGTGGTGTGAAACTGCGCAGGCAACTTCGCGCCTCTCAATTTGCTCATGCGGTTTATCTTTATCCGCTCAGGTATGCCTTTTTTACGAGCTCGCTGTCGATTAACTCGGAAGCCTTTCCTTCCAAAGTGATGGAGCCTGTCTCCAGGACATAGCCCTTTTGGGCCAGACGAAGAGCCATATGGGCATTTTGCTCTACCAGAATGATGCCCACTTTCCTCTGGTTTATGTCAAGAATAATTCGGCCTACCTCTTTGACCATTATTGGAGCCAGACCCAGAGAAGGTTCATCCAGAAGAAGTAGTCTGGGTTTGGACATCAACGCCCGACCGATGGCAAGCATCTGTTGTTCCCCACCGCTCAGGCTTCCGGCACGCTGGCTTCGTCTCTCCCGCAAGATGTGGAAATGATCGAAAATCCCATCCAGATCTCCCTGAATTACGGCTCGATCTTTTCGTCGGTATGCACCCATAAGCAAATTTTCCAGCACTGTCATGTAGGGAAAAATTCTTCTTCCCTCGGGAACATGAGCGATCCCGGCGCGGACAATATCCTGGGGGGAGAGGCCATTGAGCTTTTTCCCATCGAAATAAATTTCTCCCGAAGTTATGGCGATCAAGCCAGAGATAGCCCGCAGGGTCGTACTCTTCCCGGCCCCGTTCGCCCCGATCAACGTCACGATAGCTCCGGTTTCCATTTCAATTGAAATTCCCTTCAGGGTCTCCACGCTTTCGTAGAAAACTCTTAAGTTTTCAACCTTGAACCATTCTTTACCGCTCATGATCACCCTTCGCTTCCCAGATAGGCCTCAATCACTTGCAAGTCGCTTTGGATCTCTTGGGGCGTCCCTTCAGCAATCTTCCGGCCGTAATTCAGAGCCACAATCCTGTGGCTTATCCCCATGAGCGCTTTCATATCATGTTCCACTATCATGAGGCTGATCCCGCGATCCAGCAAACCTCTCAACAGCTCGATAAACCCTTGGGATTCGTGCGGATTCATTCCGGTAAGCGGCTCGTCCAACAAAAGCAATTTCGGCCGGGCTGCCATAGCGATAGCAACCCCGAGAGCCCGTTGATGACCGTGGGGTAACTTCTGGGCCACTTCATCTTTCATGTCAATTAACCCCATGTATCGTAAAATTTCCAGGCTTTTCTGAAGCACATCGGCTTCAGCTGATTTAGCGCGGGAGTTATTGGCCAGAAGATCCCAGAAATTGGCTCTAACTTGGAGGTGGTGAGCGACAACCAGGTTTTCCAAAACCGTTTTCTGTTTGAAAATATTGGTCCCCTGAAAGGTGCGTACAAGACCTTTTTTGGCGATTTGGTCTGGACGCAGACCAGTTATGTCTTTCCCATCAAAATAAACCGTTCCGAAAGTCGGAGAAAGAAAACCGCTGATCACATTGTAGAGCGTTGTTTTGCCTGCACCATTCGGGCCGATCAATCCCAGGATCATTCCGGGTTCTATTTGAAAGGTCACCTCGCTGAGCGCAGCCAATCCTCCAAAATATTTGCCTATTTTGTTCAGCTCAAGAATCATAGGTCCAATTCAGGCGCCCTGATTTCCACTGCCGGACGCAAAAAAGTAATATTCGAACGCCATTCCTCTAAATTTGGACAACATCAATGCAAGAGGTCAACTATTCTTTATTTCGATTAGTGAAAATCTGTAGTTCTTTTCCTTTGCAGCCGGGCTGGGAGGCTAATCAATCCTCCGGGCAGCAAAAACATGATCAAAATCAGAATAACCGCGTAAACCACGGGCTCATATTCTCTGGCCACCCGCAAAAATTCTGGCGCAAGCGTCAGGAAGAATGTACCGAGCAAGGGTCCAAGAACACTTCCCACACCTCCTACCAGGACAAAAATCAGGCAATAGATCGATTGCCAGATCGTGAATAACTCCGGGCTGGTGAAATTGAAGTAATGGGCATAAAGACTCCCGCTCAGCCCGGCAAAGAAACAACCTATGCAGAAGGCAATTACCTTATATTTCATTATGTTGATGCCAACGGATTCAGCCAGAGTATCGCTTTCATGGATGGAAGAAAAAATTTTGCCGATCCGACTTCTGTCCATGCGGACCATCACCACGTAGGTAATCAAGCATGTGATCAGGATGAGATAATAATACGGGAGTCGGCTGGTGAAGGAAATGGAAAAAAAAGGCGAGGGGGCTGGAATGCCAGCAATCCCTCCATACCCGCCTAGAAAGCTCGGCCAGTCGATAATGATCAGACGAATGATTTCCGCAAAAGCGAAAGTGATGATGGAGAAGTAAACCCCCTTTATGCGCAGCGTCGGATAGCCGATAAGCAGGCCGATCAAAGCCGAAGTCAACCCGGACAAGGGAAAGGCCAGCCAAAAGGAAAGGCCGGCCTTCATCACCAGCAGGGCCGAAGAATAGGCCCCCACCGCCATATAGGCCGCGTGGCCAAGGGTCAACTGCCCGGTTGACATGATCAGTCGTACCCCCCAGACCGACGTGGTCCAGATCCCTGTGGTGATCAGGATGTTCAAAAAGTAAGGATCTTGGCTGAATGCTGGAATAGCCGCCAACGTAACAATGACAATAATATATGCAAGTCTTTTTTTATTCATAGCCGAATAGCCCCTGCGGCCGGAACATAAGGACCACCATCACCAGCACGAAGCCCAGCATCTCCGTGATATTTCCCAGGAATGTGTTCCCGATGCTCTCTACAAATCCCAAGAGAAGACCGCCGGCTATTGCACCGGGAATGCTGCCCAGGCCCCCGATAACTACGACGATCAGGGCTTTCAATACGGCGTGCATTCCTATGAATGGATTAACAAAAAAAAGCGGCGCCAGAAGCGCACCCGCAGCCCCGGCCAGAGCCGAACTGATGGCCATGCAAAGCGTGAAGGTCGAATTGACTCCGATCCCTTGCAGAGCGGCGGCCTCCCTATCCTGAGATACCGCCCGCATGGCCTGGCCCATCCTGGAGTATTTGATATAAAAAGTTAACGTGGCCATCAGGATGATGGCCACGATGATCACAACGATTCGCTCCATGGATAAAGTCACGCCCAATACCTTGATGACACCGGGGAAGGGAGAGGGGACCGATTTGTCTTCGTCGCCAAAAATCAGTAGGCCCAATCCTCCAATCAACATGGCAATGGCCAATGCAATGACCAGGCTAGGGTCGTGCTGATCTCGGAAGGGGCGAAAGAAAAGGTGATAGACCAAGACCCCCAGGATCGCCATGATGATCATGCTCAAAGCTATCGCCGTGAAATAGTCTAACCCCAGGCGCTCGCAAAGGAGATAGGTGGCAAAAGCCCCGAGCATGTAGAACTCACCATGCGCAAAGTTCAAAAGACGCATGATCCCATAAATCAGACTAAACCCTGAAGCAATCAGAACATAGGTCATGCCCAGCATGAGGCCATTCACAAGGACCTGAGTGAAAAAAGCAAAAGTCATACGAGATACCTTAAGGAAGCACGGGCATAGTTGTGCCGCGGTTCACCAGCTTGCCGCCTATGACTTCGGAGATATAAACAGGCGTAAGGATCTGGCGCTTGATGCCGTAGTAGTCCTGACCCCCAAATTTCGCCGGCCCGAAGATTGTCTTCCAGTCTTCCACCTTTTCCATTGTTTCTTTGACTACCGTGGGGTCCAGACTGCCCGATTTTTCAATGGCCTGAACAAGAATGTCTAAATAAAGGTGATATTTAGGGGTTACTGGATCGAAAGGTTCGCCATATTTGGCAATATAATCGCCATGGTATTTTTTCTGCCCTTCCGTCGTATAAGAACCCAGGAGGTCATGAGTGTTGTTGATGTGTCCCTCCGCATTCTCCATCCCAGCGATCTTACAGAACTGGACGGGATTAATGGTTGTCCCTGCAAAGGTCTTCCCCTTATATCCCAGCTCGCGTACCTGTTTCACGATCAGCGCCTGGTCCCCTGGAGGGGCTCCCGTGAAGTCTATAAAATCAGGCTTCTCCACGAGCAGCTTGTTCAATAGAGGATAAAAATCCGAAGTCCCTCGCTCGTAAAATTGGGAGAAGACCACCTGGTAACCATTCTGCTCGGCACTCCGTTTGCAATCCTTCTCGATGGACCAACCACTGGCATCGTTAGGCTCAATAAGGGCCGCGGTCTTGAGCTGGGGATAAGTCTTTTTCATCCAGGGATACATGGCCTGGAGGACTTCATTGGAAGTCAGCACCATGCGGAAGGAGTAAGGTTTATCCACACTCAGGACTTCCTTGGCATAGGAATTTACCAAGAAAAGAATCTTATTGGGTTCTGTAATAGGTTGGATAGCCAAAATAGAGGCCGAGCACTGCGTCCCAAGAATAAATTTCACGCGATCACGGTTAACCAGTTTCTCAGCAGCCATTCGACCGGCAGCTGCGTTGTATTTATCATCTTCCCAGATAATCTCAATCTTGTACCTCTCTCCTCCCACGTCCAAGCCACCCTTGGCGTTCACCTCCTCCTGCTTTATAGTAATCGCTTTCTGCGCAGCTAAACCCCAGGTTGCCGCTCTTCCCGAGAGAGGAAAAATGGCTCCAATCTTCAAAACCTTTTCCGTGGCCGGAAATCCAGCAACAGGCAGAAAAATACTAACGCATAAAAAAACCCCACAAACCATCCCCCATAAGTTCCTGTTCACCTTTGTCATCACGCACCTCCTCCTTAATTAAAGATTTTGTATCCTCCGGGCCAAATATCAGCACTCATATCTCTGATATCCCGCCCCCACCTTCCCATTCCTTCAACCCCTAAACAAAAAAAACATCGGCGCTTGATTCAATATACTGTATTATTTTGATATAAGTCAATTCTTGTTATCCTGCAAGTCCCATTTATTAACCGTCTCGAAATAGTGTTGACATTTCCATCATGCCGGACTTGATCCGGCATCCATAAACAGACTGGATTCCGGCCTCCGCCGGAATGACGGTGGAAATACAATTATGAGACTGTTAATAAGTGTAGATAAAACTGAGTGCTTTTTACAAAGCCGCAGAGCTCACCTATCTGGGATTCACTCAAGTAAAAGCCGGTGTCATGCTTCTGAGCAAACTTCTTAGGGCTCACCGGTTCTTATGGCTACAAGGTTAGCAATATGGTTTTCGTACGGCAAAATCTTGGTTATGCACCTTCACTCCCTTAATAACTCTCTCGAAATGATCAGCTTTTGAATTTCGGAGGTCCCTCCTCCAATTTCGAGCAATTTGGCATCCCGCATATAACGCTCAACAGGATACTCCCGCATATAGCCATATCCGCCAAGTACTTGGATGGCGTCTAACGCGGCCCTAGTACACATGACAGAAGCATAATATTTGGCGATGGCTGCCTCCTTGGTTAATTTAAAGCGCCTGTCCACCAGAGGGCAGAGTGCATAGACATACTGACGGACGATATCCAGTCGTGTAGCCATCTCGGCCAACAAATTGCGAATCATCTGGAAGGACGCGATCGGCTTTCCAAACTGAACCCGTTCTTTGGCGTATTTGACGGCGACATCCAGGCAGGCATGGGCGATGCCCAAAGCAGTGCTTGCCCCCAAAATGCGCTCCTCATCCAAGGCTTCAAACATAATTTCGAATCCATGACCTTCCTGGCCAAGAATTTGGTCACCCGACACCTTCATGTTATCGAAAGAAACCTCTCCTGTGGGAGAGCACCGCATACCCATCTTTTTAAACGGTTTACCTCTCGTGAGGCCTTGCATATCCCTTTCAAGGATAAAAAGTGTTCCGCCCTCCTTCGCCCGTTCCACGCCGTGTCTGCGCGTCACAACCAAAAAGTAGTCGGAGATGGGTCCGTTGGTAATAAAGGTCTTGTTTCCGTTAATCAGAAAGTGGCCTCCCTTTTTTTCGTATGTCGTTTTTATAGATAAAGCGTCGGAACCGGCTTCAGGTTCTGTCAGACAGAAGGCCGCCACCGCATCCCCCTTGATTACAGAGGGGATATAACGCTTTTTCTGGTACTCGGAGCCGTACCTGGAAATAAAATAGCAAAAATTGGTGGTACACATGTTCATGGACATGCCAAATCCCGCTGCAACTCGGCACAATTCCTCTTTGATCAAGGCGTTGGTCATGAGATCGGCACCACCGCCACCGTATTCAACAGGGATGGTTGAACCAATCAACCCGTTTTCTCCGGCCCTTTTGTATACTTCAAAAGGAAATCGTTCGGCCTCGTCAATTTCTTGGGCGATTGGACCCAATTCCTTGTCTGCAAATTTCTTTGCAGTCTCCCGCACCATGCGATGTTCATCTGAAAGCAATATATCCAACCGAATGTTCAACTCTTGTTCCTCCGCTCCCGTTTAACTTATTGAGAGGCACTCCGCCTCGCCAATAGGACCGTGGTGGTTCCTGTCTGTACCACTTCATCTCTTTGGTTGATCAATTCCTTTTCAAATGTGACAATGCCCCGGTCCCCTTTTGTGGTTTCACGGATTTCCTTTACTCGCTGGACCACATGAACGGTGTCCCCTATCTTTATTGGCAAATGAAAGTTCCACGTCATTCCCAAAAAGGCCACAATCGTGCCTTCCATAATCCCCAACATCTGGGACAAGCCGGAATGGATAACGATGCCGAGCATTCCATGTGCAATACGCTCGCCATAGGAGGTCCTCTTGGCAAACTCCACATCCGTATGGAGTTGATTGGTATCCCAAGAGAGGGCGGCAAAATTAACTACATCCGCTTCGGTCACGGTCCGAGCTTTTGTGACGAACTCCTGCCCTAAGGCAAACTCTTCGAAATATGCAGGTTTCATCGTATTCCTCTTTTTTGTTTACTGTTTCCCGTACTTTTCCCTGAGGATTCTTTTCAGCACTTTCCCACCGAATGTCCCTTTGGGCAGTTCATCCACGAATACGACTGAAGTGGGTTTCTTGTGACTGGCCAAATGTTCACGGCAGTGTTGAATAACCGCTTTCTCAGTTAGACCCGAATTTTCTCTGGGTTTTACGATCGCACGAATGGATTCCCCCCATTTTTCATCCGGTACTCCGATCACAACACCCTCCTCAATATCGGGGTGATAGGAGAGGACCTCTTCGATCTCCCTGGAATAAACATTGATGCCGCCGGATTTGATCATGTCTTTGATCCTGTCGACCATGTAGAGGTATCCGAGGTCGTCATACTTGCCCACATCGCCGGTGTGGAGCCATCCTCCCCGCAGCACCTTTTTTGTCTCGTCCGGGTTTTTGTAATATCCTTTAAACACTGTGGGACCCCTGACCACAATTTCGCCTTCCTGTCCCATCGGCAGATCTCTGTCCTGCTCATCCACGATACGTACCTCCGTGCACATGTACGGCCGGCCCACGCTACCCCATTCTCTGGGCTTATCCCAAGGCTTGAGAACTGTAACTGCCGGTGACGCTTCAGTAAGGGCGTACGATCCGTAAAATTCTCCATTGGGCCAAAGGTAGGCTTCCACCTCCTTTTTGAGGTCCTGGTGCAGGAAACCTTGCGTACATAACCACCTCCGCATAGAAGAGGTATCCCTTGGACGCTTTTTGTTCGCTTCCAGCAGCATCCGATAAATAGTGGGATTTCCGGTAATAAAGGTAATCTTTTCCTTTTCCACCGCATCCAGATAGGTATCTGGATCAAAGCGTTTGGCGCCGATAAAGGTGCCGCCGGCATACATATATGCCAGGAAACGACTCATTGCTGCCGTATGGTACATCTGCATCGGATAGTAGATTTTGTCCTCTGGGGTAGGGCTTTGGTTTTCACTGGTTACACATATAATGTTCCACAACAGACCCTTATGGGTCAGGATGGCCCCTTTGGGCTTTCCGGTCGTCCCTCCGGTGAACATGAGAAACGCTTCATCTTCCTCTACCAAACCCCACTGCTTCTCTTCAACGCTCGCTCTTTCAAGCAGGTCTTCATAAGATAGCGCATATCCAGGAGGTTCCCCACCCATACATACGAAAGTCTTAATTTTAGGCAGACGGTTTGCTATTTCGTCGGCATGCCCAAGGAAATCCCGGTGAAATACCAATGTCTCACAGTCGGTACTCTCTGCCTCAAAACAGATGTCGTTGAGTGTTCCCCTTGAATCCAGGGGAACAGTTACAGCACCCCGCTTCAAGTTACCTAGGAAGACTTCCATCAACGGGATACAATTATTGGACAGCGTCGCAACATGTGCTCGTTTGCCTACCCGCAGCCGCTGTAATGCGTCGGCCCACTGATTCACTCTTCTGTTCATTTTCGAATAAGTTATCTTCCCCTCATCATCCATGCAGGCGATTTTGTCCGGAAACTTCCGCGAGGAACGCGCGAAAGCCTCTCCCAATGTCATCTCCATAAGACCTCCCCTTTCTTTTCTTCGAATGTTGCCGAAGGTCAGCCTGTGTTAGCCATGATTCAGCAATGGAAGAATTGCCCTCGCTTCATCCACACTTGCTATCGCAAATCCCAATTCTCTAATTATCCTTGCTGCCTTTTCCACCAAATCAGCGTTGCTCTTCGCCAGCACCCCTTTTGATAAATAGACATTATCCTCAAAACCGACCCGTAAGTTGCCCCCCAGCAGAACACCCATCACGCCCATGGGGATCTGATGCCTCCCAATACCTATAACTTGCCATGTATCGCCTGTGTGCAGACTTTCCTGGAGTGCCAGGAGATTTTTAAATGTCGGGGGAATCCCCCCCATGACGCCGAGGACCAAACTAAATTGGTAGGGAGGATCGAGGATGCCGGCACGCCGTACCCAATAATCTACATTTTGGATCATCGAAAGATCATAGACCTCAAACTCGGGCATGACCTTCAGTGTTTTCATCCTTTGAGCATACAGCTCAATAACGTCAGGCGTATTCTGGAAAAGGCTTCTCCCGAAATTCATAGAACCCGCATTCAGCGAGGCAGAATCAGGTCTCAGCTCTTTTACGGGCATCAATCTCTCTTCCGGACTCAGCCCGAGGGTCGTTGCCCCACCACCAGTGGTGACTTGTGTTATTATGGGGCAGGCCTCTCTTATTGCAGCCAAACATCTTCGAAAAACCTCGACATCAGAGGTAGGTTTCCCGGTTTCAGGATCCCGCGCATGCAGATGAACGACGGAGGCGCCTGCTTCATAAGCCCGTCGGGTCTCATCGGCAATTTCCTCTGCCGTGATGGGAAGATTCGGGTTGTCCTTTCGCGTGGGGATACTACCTGTTGGCGCCACAGTAATTATTACTTTCCGGGTCATGCATCTCTCCCTTATTTAGTGGTGTTGTGTTGTGAAGACGACGATGTTCTTCCCCCCTGCCTTCATTCCTGCTCTATCGGCTTAAAATAGACGTCTGTAATGGCCCCATGCCTCTCCTCACGAAAGTGGGCCTTCACCCTGGTGCCAACATCAATCTGGGAGACATCTTTTGCCTCTATGTTGGTCATCATGATAAAATTGGTGCCATCCAACTTGATATATGCACAAATAAAGGGAAGTTTCTTGATAAAGGCGCTGGTCGTAAAATACTGAACAGTACATGCTGTGATAATGCCGGTGCCTTCAAGCGGAACCCATTCCGTGGGTTCATAACAGAAGGAACATGTAGCTCGAGGTGGGCAGTAGACCTTACTGCACTGATTACACTTGGCTCCATAGATCTTTTTGTTTTCCCGAAGCTCGCGGAAAAATCTGGATTGCTGTCCATAGCTATATTTGTAAATAACATCCATTTTGTCCGGGATTTCGAGCGGATCATCCATGGCATTTTTCCCAGACAACTCGTCCTCGAAATCCCTTTTTAAATATTCTACAGGTATTCCCTCTTTCCCAGAATGATATTCATACCATTTTTCCCTTTCAGCCCTATTCATTGCTAATC